>SXGQ01097026.1_pt1 | contig 13982 bp, 11 predicted proteins | sample 3178371 | NCBI WGS metagenome assembly SXGQ01 (sample SAMN11356859, study PRJNA531348) | freshwater metagenome | isolation source: freshwater sample F1-20 | place: China: Fuxian Lake, Yuxi | collected 2017-12-25
CGGCAACCTGGCCACCAATGCCGGCGGCACCCAGGTGCTGCGCTATGGCAACGCACGCGAGTTGTGCCTCGGTCTGCAGGTTGTCAATGCGCAGGGCCAGATCTGGGAGGGTCTTTCGGGTCTGCGCAAGGACAACACTGGATACGACTTGCGCGACCTGTTCGTGGGCAGCGAGGGCACACTGGGCGTGATCACGGCGGCAACGCTCAAGCTCTATCCACTGCCAGCAGCGCAAATCACCGCATGGGCGGCCGTGCCGACCATGGAGCAGGCCGTGGCGCTGCTGGGCGTGGCGCAACTGCACCTGAGCGCCTCGCTCACCGGCTTTGAGGTCATGGGCCAGTTTGCCTTGAGCCTGGTGGCCAAGCATTTCGACGCCCTGCGCGTGCCCTTCTACAAGAACAGCGGGTTTTGCGTGCTGCTTGAAAACTCAGACGCCCAGTCACCCGAGCACGCACGCGAGATGCTCGAGCGGCTGCTTGAAGACGCCATGGAGCAAGGCCTGGTCAGCGACGCGGTGATCGCTCAAAGCGTGACCCAGGCCCAGCAGCTGTGGCATGTGCGGGAGGCCATTCCGCTGGCGCAGGCCCAGGAAGGGCTCAACATCAAGCACGACATCTCGGTCCCGATCTCACGCATCCCAGAGTTTGTGCAACACACCAACGCACTGATCGAGCGCGAGATTGCGGGCGTGCGCATGGTCAATTTCGGCCATCTGGGCGACGGCAACCTTCACTACAACGTGCAAGCCCCCGAGGGCCAGGACGCCCAGCTTTTCTTGCAGTCGCAGGAGGCGCGGGTCAATGCCCTGGTTTACGACTCGGTGCGTGCTTTCGGGGGCTCGATCTCGGCAGAACACGGGGTCGGCGGACTCAAGGTCCACGAGCTTGAACACCACAAAAGCCCGGTGGCCCTGGGCATGATGCGAGCGATCAAGCGCGCCCTGGATCCCCAAGACCTGCTCAACCCAGGGCGGGTGCTGCGGGTTTAGGGCAAGATCACCGCCAGGAACCATGGCCTCGGATCATGTCGTCCCATTTCGCGGCTCCTACAATGCGCAACCTCTCCGACCGCCCCCAAAACAACCATGACCAGAGCCCAACCATCCTCGCAGTACGAGGATTTCATGCGCCATGTCAACACGCAAGGCGTGTTCAAGCCCGATCGCACCGGCACCGGCACCAAAAGCGTGTTTGGCCACCAGATGCGGTTTGATCTGCGCCAGGGTTTTCCGCTGGTGACCACGAAAAAGGTCCACCTCAAGAGCATCATCTACGAACTGCTTTGGTTTCTCCAAGGCTCGAGCAACAACAACTGGCTGCGCGAGAAGGGCGTGACCATCTGGGACGAGTGGGCCCGCAGCGACGGCGACCTCGGACCGGTGTACGGGGTGCAATGGCGCAGCTGGCCCACGCCCGACGGCGGGCACATCGATCAGATTGCCGAAGTGATCAAGACCCTCAAGACCAATCCAGACTCACGCCGCATCATCGTGAGCGCGTGGAACGTGGCCGAGCTCTCCAAGATGGCGCTCATGCCCTGCCATGCCTTCTTCCAGTTTTACGTGGCCCCCGCCGCAGACGGCGAGCGGGCCCGTCTGAGCTGCCAGCTCTACCAAAGGAGCGCCGACATCTTTTTGGGTGTGCCATTCAACATCGCCAGCTATGCACTGCTGACCCACATGGTGGCCCAGCACTGCGACCTCGATGTCGGTGATTTTGTTTGGACCGGCGGCGACTGCCACATCTACAGCAATCACCAGGAGCAGGTCGATCTTCAACTCAGCCGCGAGCCCCTGCCCTACCCGCAGTTGGTCATCAAGCGCCGCCCGCCCAGCATCTTTGAATACGAATTCGAGGATTTCGAGGTGACGGGCTATCAACACCACCCGGCCATCAAGGCACCGGTGGCGGTCTGATGCCGCAAGGCCCCAGCGTTGCACTCATCTACGCCCGCGCTGCCAATGGCGTGATCGGGCGAGAGGGCACCATGCCCTGGCACCTGCCGGAAGATCTGGCGCATTTTCGCGAACTCACCCAGGGCCACCCGGTGATCATGGGGCGCAAGACCTGGGACTCGCTGCCCCCGCGGTTTCGGCCTCTGCCAGGCCGGCGCAACATCGTGCTGAGCCGCCAGAGCCAATGGCAAGAAGCCGGTGCCCAACGGGCCGACAGCCTGACCCAAGCCCTGGACCTGTGCGCCGACGCCCAGCAGGTGTGGGTGATCGGCGGGGCGCAAATCTACGCCCAGGCCGAGCCTCTGGCCAGCCGGGTGGAGGTCACGGAGATCGACCACATCTTCGAAGGCGATGCACACGCGCCCACGCTCGGTCCCGCCTGGCGCGAGAGCGCACGCAGCCGGGGCCTGTCAAAAACCGGCCTGTCCTACAGCTTCGTCACACTCCAAAGATCGCCCTGATCGCAAGGGTGCAGGCCATGGACCGGCCCATGCAACCGACCCTTTGAAGCGAGGGTCATTGGTTTTTTTGCAAAGCGCGGTGGATGCGCCGCGTCATGCGCCAGACGCTCCACAGCACCAGCGGCACCGCCGCGCCCACAGCAATGTCGGGATCGATCGGCACCCCGGCGACACTGATCGCCTTGGCACCGTAGAACAAGAGGCTGATCACGTAATAGCTGATGGCCGCGATCGACAGCCCCTCCACCGTGGTCTGCAAACGCAACTGCAGCTCTTGTCCGCGTGTGAGCTTTTCCAGCAGCTGGCGGTTTTGCTCTTCGGTGGCAATATCCACCCGGGTGCGCAGCAGCGCGCTGGTGCGCGAAATGCGTTCGGCCAGCGAGGCCAGCCTCTGTGCCGTGGCAGCCACGGTGGCAATGGCCGGCGACAAGCGCCGCTGCATGAATTCGCCGATGGTCTGCGTGCCCGGCAGCGGCCGCTCGCGCAACTCGCTCAGCCGCTGCCCCACCAGCGCGTCATAGGCGCGCGTGGCTGAAAAGCGGTATGCATGCTCGGCCGTGGCACGCTCCACGCGGGTGGCCAGCGCCACCAGCTGGTCGAGCAGCTGCTCGTCTGAGGCGCCCTTGTTCTCCAGCCGGGCAGTGATATCAAGCAAGGCCGTTTCAGACTGACCGAGCACCGGCCCCAGGTGCTTGGCCACCGGCAGGCCTCGCAGCGACATGATGCGATAGGTTTCGAGCTCCAGCAGACGCTGCGAGATGCGGCCCGCACGGGTGGGCGTCGTGCTCGATGGCGCCACCACCAAGATGCGCTCAAAGCCATTGGCCTGGATCACAAAATCACTCACCGCCCACGAGTGACCGTTGCTGCCCATGGCCGATGCGACCACGGCGCCGCCACCAAACCAGTGGCGTGCCAGGGCCAATGTTTCCTCGGTGGTACTGAGGTCCCCATGCACCATGGCCAACTCGATGGCAGCAATGGTTTTCCCAGGAATGCTGGCCAACCATTGACCGGGGACCATGAGCTCGTCATGCATGTGCGGCCGGCTTGCCCCCAGATAGGCATGCTCGGGCAGATGCTGCACGATCGAGTAACGCGTGAACTCGGTGTGCCGCTCCCATTTGACGGTGTGGGTGGCAAAGCGCAGGCGCAAAAAATTGCCTGTGAGCCGTTCGGACTGCAGGTGGTCCTGTCCTGGCAAACGGCGCAGATGCGCGCCCTCCTGTTCCCTGCTGACCCCCTCATTGAGCACGGCCACGTACAACACCAAAGCGGGCATGCGGATGCGCGCCGTTGGCCGCGCATGCACTTCGTTGTGCAGCAGTGTGCGCTGATCATCATCGGGGGGCAGCAAGTTCACGGCATCACGCTCCATCTGAAAGCAGTTCCTAAAAACAAATCTGATTTTGGCTGCTTTGCATGCTGTGCCCCACAGTTGCGGCGCCCGATTCTGTGAAAGATGATGAACTGTCCACGCGAGCTTGGGCGTGGAAAAATGCCATCCGGCACGGGCATGGATTGCCCAAAAGGAGTTCGCCATGGGCATCTGGCTGGAATTGGGTATTTTCGTTTTGGTGCTGATTTTCGGGATCTGGCAAATTCGCGATGCCAAGCGGGCCCACGCCAAAAGCGTGGCCGACCGCAAAGCCCGCGAGGCGAAACAATTGGATCAGGGTTAACCCTTTATTGTCACTTCCGATTGACATAAACAAGTGTTCGCTTGTGTCATACTTGCCCGCCATGGCGTACACCTTTCCCTTCGCCGCCATCGTCGGGCAGGACGAGATGAAGCAGGCGATCCTGATGGCAGCGGTCGACCCGGCCATGGGCGGCGTGCTGGTGCTCGGCGATCGCGGCACCGGCAAATCGACCGCCGTGCGGGCCCTGGCCGCGCTCTTGCCTCCCATGAAGGCCGTCACCGGCTGCCCCTACAGTTGCGACCCCGCGCAGCCTGGGCGTTGCTGCGAGGCCTGTCGCTTGGCCCTTGAGTCTGGCAAGCGCCTGAAGGCACAGAGCAAAGCTGTGCCGGTGGTCGACTTGCCGCTGGGCGCGACCGAAGACCGTGTGGTCGGGGCGCTTGATCTGGAGCGCGCGCTTTCCCAGGGCGTCAAGGCCTTCGAGCCCGGCCTGTTGGCGCGGGCCAATCGAGGGTTTTTATACATCGACGAGGTCAACCTGCTTGAAGACCACCTGGTTGACCTGCTGATCGACGTGGCCGCCTCAGGCGAAAACGTGGTCGAGCGCGAGGGCCTGTCGGTACGCCACCCAGCCCGCTTTGTGCTGGTGGGCAGCGGCAACCCCGAAGAGGGCGAATTGCGCCCACAACTGCTCGACCGATTTGGCCTTTCGGTGGAAGTCAAGACGCCGGCCGACTTGGCCAGCCGGGTCGAGGTGGTGCGACGCCGTGAAGACTTTGAACGTGACCCAGCCGGCTTTTGCACCCTGTGGGACAAGCCAGCCGACACGATTCGCAAGCGCGTGCTGGCGGCGCGCAAGCGGCTGCACGACACCCTGATTCCCGACACCGCACGTCAACGCGCGTCCGAGCTTTGCATGGCCCTGGGAACGGACGGCCTGCGAGGCGACATGACGCTGCTGCGCGCCGCACGCGCCTACGCAGCCCTGCAGGGCGATGCGCAGGTGGCCGACGCGCACCTGCGGCAGGTGGCTCCCTCGGCACTGCGCCACCGACTGCGCCGCCACGTGCTCGACGACACCGGCTCGAGCACCCGAGTGGAGCGCGCGCTGGCCGAACTCATGCCCGCGTGACGGCCGCCGCAGACGACCCGCTCCAGGCCCAAGCCTGCCCGCTTGGCGACGATGCGGCTTGGTCTGCGGCCCTGCTGGCGGTCGACCCGATCGGTCTGGGCGGCGCCTGCCTGCGCGCCGGACCCGGCCCCTGGCGAGATGCCTGGCTCGATCGCGTCAAGAGCCTGCTGCCCCAGGGCACGCCGATTCGCCGCCTGCCCCATGGCGCCAGCGACAGCGCCTTGCTCGGTGGCCTGGACCTGGCCGCCACGCTCAGCCGCGGGCAGCCCGTGCTGCAACCGGGCCTGCTCAGCCAGGCCGATGGCGGACTGATCCTTCTGGCCATGGCCGAGCGTACCAGCGCCGAGACCGCCGCCAAGCTCGCCGCCGTGCTCGACACCCGGCAGTTGCAACTGCAGCGCGATGGACTGGCACAAAGCCTGGACCTTCATGTGGGCGTCATTGCATTGGACGAGGGCGCGAGCGACGACGAGCTCATGCCGCCAGCCCTGCAAGACCGACTCGCTTTCTGGCTTGAAGCGCCGCAAGCGCAAGACGAGCAGCAAGCGCTGCTACAAGCGGCCGATCTTGAAAGCGATGCACCGCTCGATGCGATGCAAGTGCTGGCCGCACGCCAGCGGCTGACGCACTTGCCGGCCATCGACGCCCGCCAACTGCAAGCCCTTTGTGCCACTGCAGTGGCCTTGGGCATCGACTCCTTGCGCCCGCCCCTGCTGGCGGCAAAAGCGGCACGGGCTGCAGCTGCGCTGAGCGGCGCAGCGCAGGTCGATGACCATCATGCCAGCTTGGCCGTCCGACTGGTGCTCGCGCCGCGGGCCACCTGTCTGCCCGCCCCCCCGCCCTCTGAAGAGTGCGACAGGGCAACGCCAGAAACACCCGACGCATCGCCGCAAGAGCCCGCCCAGGATGCACTGCCGCCCGAGCCCGCCGACTATGCAGACGAGCCACCCGCAGACGAGCAGCCAGAGCGCCCCTCGGACCAGGAATTGCAGGAGATGATGATCGCTGCTGCCCGAGCCAGCCTTTCGCCAGGTTTGCTTGCAGCGCTGCGCGCCGGCAAGCTGGCCCGGCAATATGCAGGGGCCGGCGGCAAGGCAGGCAGCAGCGAGAAAAATTTCCGTCGCGGCCGCCCACTGGGCGCAGTGCGCGGCGAGCTGCGCGGCGGCGCCCGGCTGAGCGTGCTGGCCACGTTGCGCGCCGCCGCCCCCTGGCAAGTGATCCGGCAGCGCACTTCAAAGCACATGACACACAGCGCAACCGGGCGTCCCATGGAGGCAACTGGCAACCGACGCATCGAGGTCAGGCGCGAAGACTTTCACATCATGCGCTTCAAGCAGCAGCGCTCGACGGCCACGGTGTTTGTGGTCGATGCCTCGGGATCGTCCGCCCTGCACCGCCTGGCCGAAGCCAAGGGCGCGGTCGAGTTGCTGCTGGCCGACTGCTATGTGCGACGCGACCGCGTGGCCGTGATCGCTTTTCGCGGCGCAGGTGCCCAGGTTCTGCTGCCTCCCACACGCTCCCTGGCACGCGCCAAACGCGCTCTGGCTGGCTTGCCCGGAGGCGGCGGCACGCCACTGGCAGCAGCACTGGACGCAGCCCACGGCCTGGCGCAGCAGATCGAGCGCAGCGGCGACACACCGGTGATCGTGCTGCTGACCGACGGTCGCGCCAACATCGCCCGCGACGGCAGTCCAGGGCGAACCCAGGCGGGCCAAGACGCACTGGCCGCCGCCCAGCCTTTTGCAGCCAGCTGCCTGAGCTGCCTGCTGATCGACACGTCGCCCCAGCCCCAGCCCACAGCGCAGGCGCTGGCCCAAGCCATGCGGGCGCACTATGTGCCGCTGCCGCACGCCAACGCACAAGACCTGTCAAAGGCCGTGCGACTGGCCCGCCCCTTGCCAGCGTGAACGCGCATGAGCGACCTCACTGCCCTCGACTGGGACCGCGACGGCATCAACTGGCCGCACCGCGAGCGCAGCCGATTCGTCCAAGCGGCCGGTCTGCGCTGGCATGTCCAGCACTGGCCTGGCCCAACGGATCAGGCACCGATCGCTTTGCTGCTGCACGGCACGGGCGCTTCGACCCACTCCTGGCGCCAGGTCGCCCCGCTGCTGGCCGGACACATGCAGGTGCTCAGCCTGGACCTTCCTGGGCACGCCTTCACACAAATGCCCGCTGGCGGCCCGTCCTCACCCCTGCTGTCCATGGCAGGAATGGCCCAAGGCACGCACTCGGTGCTCAGCAGCCTGCAACTGCAACCCCAGCTGATCGTTGGGCATTCGGCGGGCGCAGCGGTGGCCGTGCGCATGGCACTGGACGCCCTGGCACAGCCCCGGCTTGTCATCAGCCTCAATGGCGCCCTGTTGCCGCTCAATGGACTGGCTGGGCAGTTGTTCGCACCAGCGGCGCGCCTGATGGCCGCAATGACCTGGATCCCGCGCCTGTTTGCTCACCAGGCCCGTGACAAGGCGGTGACCACCCGGCTGTTGGAGAGCACCGGATCGCAGATTGACCAGGAAGGCACGGCCCTGTATGCCCAGCTGGTGACCAGCTCCAGCCACGCCGCCGCGGCACTGGGCATGATGGCCCAATGGGACCTGCGCGAATTGGCAGATCGTCTGCCTCACCTGCGGGTACCGCTCGATCTGATCGTGGGCACCGGCGACAAAACCGTGCGCCCCGAACAAGCCGAACGGGTCCTGGCCCTGCTCGATCCCAGCCTGCGGGCCAGCATCAGCCGCTTCGAGGGCCTGGGCCACCTGTCTCACGAAGAGCAGCCTGCACGAACCACCGAGCGGCTGCTCGAGCTCTACCACCGGCGACTGCCCGGGGGCTGATCAAAGCGCCATCACAAACGCTCCGAGCGCCGCACCTCGATGGCAAGGCCAGCCGCCAACCCCAACCCCGACCCCTGACCGGATCGCAAACAGTCAACCTGGCAGCTTTGCGCAGCCTGCGGGGTCATGCGGCTGCGTGTTGTGGCCAATACAGCCAGAAAAACAGGATTCCCGGGATCGATAACATTTATTGACTTTTTATCTGCATCAGACCGGGTTCCCGATGAGCTGATCTGGCCCACGTACTGCCTACAATGCCTGTCCCCCACTTGAAGTCTGCATCCAGCACGCATGAGCCAAATTCTCGCCCAACCCCCCCTGAGCCCGCGTGAGCCGTGGTCGGTCTGGGTCATGGGTGCGAGCCAGTCCCAGCGCAGCGCGCAAGGCTCGACCACCGCGCTCGAGCCTTTGAACGCCCCGCCCGAACAGTGGCCGGCCGCTCAGGAGGTGGTGCTCATGGTGCCGGCCAGCATGCTGTCTTGGCATTGCCTCACCTTGCCCCGGCTGCCTGCGCATCGGTGGAAGCAAGCGTTGGCCGGCCTGCTCGAAGATCAGTTGCTGGCCGATCCAGACTCAATACACCTTGCGCTGGCACCCAATGCCCAAGCCGGCTCGCCCACCTGCGTGGCCGCCTGCGACAAAGCGTGGCTGCAGGAGTCGCTGCAGGTTTTGCATGCAGCGGGCCGCAGCGCGCACCGGATCGTTCCTGAGTTCGAACCCGGCGATCCGGCCTGGCTGCTGGTCGGCCAAAGTGAATCCCCGCAATGGGTTCAGATCGACCCGCAAGGGGTGCAGGTGCTGCCCCTGGCCGAGCCGGCGCGCGAATCATTGCTCTCCTGGATCCGCGCCACCGGCGATCATGGCGCCACGGTCTGGGCAGAACCGGCTCTGGCGCAAATGGCCCAGCAAGCCCTGGGCCGGCCAGCCGGACTGCTGCCGACCGCGCAGCGCCTGCGTCATGCCCTGGAGTCGGCATGGAACCTGGCCCAGTTTGACCTGGCATCGACCGGCACCGACCGGTGGCGCCAGCGCAGCGCGAGCGCATGGCGGGCCTGGCTCCAAGCGCCCGCCTGGCGGCCATTGCGCTGGGGCTTGCTCGCACTGGTGCTGGTGCAGTTTGTGGGTATACAGGCCTGGTCCTGGCGGCAGTCTGAGCTTTCGAAAAACCAGCAAGAGACACTCAAAAGCATTTTGCGCAGCACCTTTCCCCAGGTGACGGTGGTGATCGACCCGCTGGCGCAGATGCAGCGCGAGGTCAAGGCTCTGGGCCAGGCCAGTGGCATCGGTTTGCCCGGCGACTTGGGCGTCATGCTCTCCGCCCTGGCCGATGTGGGCGCAATGTCGCCCCGGCGGCTGGAATACGCGGGCGGGCAGTTGCAACTGTCCCCGTGGCCTCTGGAGCCTTCCGAAGCGGCACAGGTACAAGCGGCTCTGGCCTTGCGTGGCTACCAATTGGAAGGCGCAGGTGAGCAATGGCAGATGCGGGTCAAGTCACCATGAAATCCAACCGGCCACTGGCCATGTTGACCCAGTTCTGGCAGCAGCGCCAGGAGCGCGAGCGCCGGCTCATGGTCCTCGCCTTGGGTCTTTTGGTCCTGGCACTGCTGTGGGCCACCACGGTGCAGCCCGCTTGGCAACTGTTCAAGCGATCGGAGCAAACGCATCTGGCAGCCGAGCAGCAGTTGGCCGCCATGCGTGCGCTGCAGGCACAAGCTCAGGTGTTGCGACAGCAAGCGCGCATGGACCCCCAGCAAAGCCGTTCGGCCGTCGTGGCGTCGGTCAAAGCACTCGCAGGACAGGCCAATTCCCAGGGCGCCAATCTGGCGGTCGAATTGCCTGCCGTCAGCGCCCCTGACCTGGCCAAGTGGCTCGCTGCTCTGGGCCCTGAAATGGGCGCGCGGCCAGTGCAAGCGTGGATGCAGGAAAACGGACCTGGGCTCTGGGATGTGCGCATCGTTGTGGAGTTGCCCAGGCCATGAGCAAGCCGCGCCGGAGCGCACAGACGCTCGCGATTGGAAGATCGGGCACCGCCTCAGCAGCCCCCTGGCTGCTGGCAGTCGGTACTCTGGCGATCGGCGTGTTCGCGGGTCTGATCGGCCTGGCACCGGCCCACTGGCTCGAACCACTGGTGGCCCGCACCGGCCACCTGCAACTGGTCGATGCGCGTGGCACCATCTGGAGTGGCTCGGCGCGCCTGATGCTCACCGCCGGAGCAGGCAGCCGAGAGCAAGCCATGCTGCCCGAGCGCATTGAGTGGTCGGTGCGCAGCGCGGCCATGGGCCTGCGCTTGAGCCTGATGGCCCGCTGCTGCATGAGCGAGCCGATGGCGCTTTCCCTGTCGCTGGTGCGGGGCATGCCACAGTTGAACTTGACCCAACATCAGTCGATCTGGCCGGCAGATCCTCTTGCCGCTCTGGGTACACCCCTTAACACCTTGAAATTTGCAGGTCGGCTGCGGTTTCAGACCGATGGTCTGCAATGGAACTGGGGCGCCGGCGTTGTCAGCGTACAAGGCAGGGCCAACTTGGAGTTGCAAGACCTGGCCTCGGCGCTCTCAACGCTCAAACCCATGGGGCACTACCGTCTTGCCTTTGAGGGCGGCCAAAACCCACATTTCACCCTGAGTACTGTAGAAGGTGCTTTGCAACTGAAGGGCCAAGGCCAATGGCAAGCAGGCCGCCTGCGTTTTACCGGGCACGCCAGTGCACAGCCCGGCTCAGAAGAAGTCCTCAATAATGTGCTCAACATCGTCGGTCGGCGCGAGGGTGCCCAATCGATCATTTCCTTCGGCTAAGGTTTAACCATGAAATGCACCACCGTCCTGACCACGGCCTTGCTCAGCTTGGCCGCGTTGACGCCGGCTTGGGCACAAACCGGCTCGGCACCGGCCAACACCCGCACACCAGCCCGGACGGCCCCCGCAACCGCAGCGGCTCCTGGGGCTGCCGCCGTTTCTGCGGCTACTGCCCCGGCGGCTCGGGCAGCACCGGCGCGCACGCCAACCGGCGCTTCTGCACCCGCTAGAAGCGCGAACGCCGCCGCCAGCTTGCCCGCCGAACGGGCCAGCGACCTGGTGTCTCTGAGTTTTACCAACACCGAGATCACCGAGGTGGCACGCGCCATGGCGCTGATCACCGGTCGCAGCGTGGTGCTCGATCCGCGGGTCAAGGGCACGATCACTCTGAACACCGACCGCCCCGTCAGCAAGGCCACGGCCTACAACCAGTTTTTAGCCGCTCTGCGGCTACAGGGATACGCTGTGGTCGAGACCGCTGGCCTGTACAAGGTGGTGCCGGAATCGGAGGCCAAGCTCCAAGGCGGCAGCGTCACAGAAAAACCACCGGCGATTCCAGGCAACCAGATCGCCACCCAGGTGTTTCGCCTTCAGCACGAGAGCGCCAACAATCTGGTTCCGGTGCTCAGGCCACTGATCAGCCCGAACAACACCATCAACGTCAACACGGGCAACAACTCCCTGGTGGTCACCGACTATGCGGACAACCTGCAGCGGGTCGGCCGCATCATCGCCGCGCTGGACGTGCCCAACGCCACCGACCTGGAAATCATCGTGCTCCAGCACGCCATCGCCTCTGACGTGGTGCCACTGCTGACCCGTCTCATGGACTCGCAGGGCACGCCTGGCGGACCGGCCCAGGGTCAGGCCGATGCCAGCTACCGCACCGTGTTGCTGGCCGAGCCCAAGGCCAATGCCATCATCATCCGCGCCGCCAATCCGGCCCGGGTGGCACTGGCGCGCAGCCTGGTCGAACGGCTCGACCAGCCCGGCGCTCACGCCGATCCAGCTGGCAACATCCATGTGGTCTACCTCAAAAACGCAGACGCCACCAAGCTGGCTGTGACCTTGCGCGCAGCCATTGCCGCCGGCGATTCGCGCGGTGCAGGCGCCGGCGCTTCTGGCACCAGCTCGGCGGCGCCAGCACCCGGCGCTGCTGCCGGCATGGGCGCAGCAGGGGGCGGTCAGCCGAGCACCGGCGGGCAGATCCAGGCAGACCCCACCACCAACTCGCTGATCATCAGCGCACCGGGCCCTCTGTACCGCCAGTTGCGTGCGGTCATCGACCAGCTCGACACCCGCCGCGCCCAGGTCCTGGTCGAGAGCCTGATCGTGGAAGTGCGCGCCGACAAGGCCGAAGAGTTCGGCATCCAGTGGCAGGGCCCGATTGGTCAGAGAGGGGACGGAACCATAGGATTTCTGGGCACCAATTTCGGCACCGGAGGCAACAACATCATCACTCTGCAAACCCAGGCTGCCAGCGGCAACGTGGTGCCTGGGAGAGGCCTGAATTTTGGATTGGTCAACCGCACCGGGGGCGTTTACACCCTGGGCCTGCTCGGCCGTTTCCTGCAGGAAAATGGCGACGGCAACATCCTGTCAACGCCTACGCTGCTCACACTCGACAACGAAGAAGCCAAGATCGTGGTCGGCCAAAACGTGCCATTTGTCACCGGCCAGTACACCAACGCCAACAGCGGATCTTCTGGAACGGTCAACCCGTTTCAAACCATCGAACGGCGCGATGTGGGCCTGACATTGCGCGTCAAGCCGCAGATCAGCGCAAACGGGACGGTGCGGCTGCAGATTTTTCAAGAAGTTTCCAGCATTTCGCCCACGGTCAGCTCCAGCGGCCTGATCACCAACAAGCGATCGATCGAATCGAATGTGCTGGTTGAAGACGGCAACATCGTGGTGCTCGGTGGACTGTTGCAAGACGAGTATTCGGGCACTGGCGACAAAATCCCTGGACTGGCCGACATCCCCATCCTGGGTCACCTGTTTCGCAGCGATGGGCGCAAACGCAGCAAGACCAATCTGATGGTTTTCCTGCGGCCCGTCGTGGTGCGCGATGCCGCTGCCACGCAAAATCTGTCCATGGACCGCTACGACCTCATGCGCGGACTGCAACAGGGCGTACAGCCGCAGAGCAGCCCCACGATGCGTATCGAGGGCGCACCCGTCCTGCCGCCGGTCAATCCGGACAAGCCTGGAATCGGCCCGCTGTGGACGCCCTCGATGCAAGGCTCACCGACTCTGCCCGGTGTGCCGGTGACACCGACAGCACCGGCCAAGCCCTGAGCATGCGCTACCTGCTGCCCTACGCCTTCGCACGCAGCCAGCAGTTGCTGCTTGAAGACCATGACGGTCAGCTGACACTGTGGCTGGGCGAAGGCAGCGGCCGGCAGGGACTTGGCGAGGTGCTGCGTCAGCATGGCCGCGGCCAGCACAAGGTGCAACTGGTGACCCTCCCCGCTCAGGATCTGGCCGAGCGCATCAGCACTGCTTACGCGCAGGGCGAATCGAGCGCAGCTGCGGTGGTCAGCGAAGTGCAGTCCGACGTCGACCTCTCGCGCATGATGCAGGAGCTGCCAGCCGTTGAAGACCTGCTCGAGATGGCCGATGACGCACCCATCATCCGGATGCTCAACGCCCTGCTCACCCAGGCCGCCCGAGATGGCGCCAGCGACATCCACATCGAGCCCTATGAACAGCATTCGACCGTGCGCTTTCGCGTCGACGGCAGTCTGCGCGAGGTGGTGCAACCCCACCGTGCGCTGCACGCGGCCCTGATCTCGCGGCTCAAGATCATGGCCGAGCTCGACATTGCCGAAAAACGCCTGCCTCAAGATGGACGCATTTCATTGCGCATCGGCACCCGCGCGGTCGACGTGCGGGTCTCCACCCTGCCCAGCGCCCATGGCGAGCGGGCGGTGCTGCGACTGCTTGACAAATCGGGAGAGCGCCTGCGCTTGCGCGATGTGGGCATGCAGGGCTCGGCGCTCGCGCGTTTTGAAAAATTGATCGGGCAGCCTCATGGCCTGATCCTTGTCACCGGCCCCACCGGATCGGGCAAAACAACCACTCTGTATGCCGCTCTCGGTCAACTCGACGCCTCGCGCAGCAACATCATGACGGTCGAAGACCCGATTGAATACGAG
>SXGQ01707417.1_pt1 | contig 13982 bp, 14 predicted proteins | sample 3178371 | NCBI WGS metagenome assembly SXGQ01 (sample SAMN11356859, study PRJNA531348) | freshwater metagenome | isolation source: freshwater sample F1-20 | place: China: Fuxian Lake, Yuxi | collected 2017-12-25
AAAGACTCACGCCCGCACCCGTCGGCTTGCCTGATACGCCGCCATCGCCTCCACCATCACCCGAGCTTTCGCTTTCGTCTCCTCATACTCCGCCCCTGGATCCGACCCAATCGTGATGCCACTTCCCACCCCGCACCGCACCCCATTTCCCTCCATCTCCGCCATGCGAATCCCCATGGCAAAACGGGCACTGCCATCATAACCAAAGTACCCTACCGCCCCGGTATAAAATCCCCGCGGCTCGGCTTCGAGCTTCCTCAGAATTTCCACCGCCCTTCTTTTCGGCGCCCCCGTCACCGAACCCCCGGGCAAACACTCCCGCACCGCCTCGACCAAGCCCAGTTCCGAGCGCAACCGTCCCGTGATCGTTGAGTAAAGATGATGCACGTGCGAGTAACTCCGGCTACGCACCAGATCCCGCACCTCCACCGATCCAAACTGACAAATAGCCCCCAGATCATTGCGCAAAAGATCTGTGATCATGATCAACTCCGCCACCTCTTTCGGGTCGGTGCCCAACTCCAAGGCCGCTCTCTCATCCCCTTCCCGATTAAAACTCCGAGGCCTCGTTCCCTTGATCGGTTGGGTGATCACTCTCTTTCCTTCCACGCCTAAAAAAAGCTCCATCGAAGCCCCGGCCAACGCCTTCTCTCCCATCTGATAAAAAAAACTCCGCGGTGCCTCCCCCGTCCTCCACAACCATCGAAAGAATTCCCACGGATCTAATCCCTCCACCTCTCGATGCAAAAACCTCGCCAAATTGACCTGATAAATCTCCCCCCGGCGGATCTCCTCCTGCGCCTGCCGTACCATCTCGGCGTACTCCCTTGACCCCGTGCGGCAACTCCAGCTCTCCTCCGAGTCCTCCGTCCGACCCTCCCCCTCTGGCCAAAGTTCACTTAAAGGGCGCGCCTCCACTTTTGAGAAAAACGAAAAATGCCAATTTCCCTCAAAGTCAAAAGCTCCTATGGCCGCCCCGGGCGGATGCGGCTGATCCCAAGAAATGTTTTTTCTACGCTGCTTCTCCACCTCCTGCGCTAACTTCCCGAATTCACCCGGCCCACCCGTCTCAACGCGATCTGGGGCATACCCCAAATAAACCACTCCAGACCCATAATCTCCCCGCACAACGGCCGCAGTTGGCTTCATCCCATTTCCTCAGGCCACCGTGGCCGCCACCCGCTCGATTTTTTCCACCCACTTTTCTTTCTCTTTTTCAGGCAAAAAGCTCCCCTCAAACGAATTCTTGGCCAGTTGGATCAAATGTTTTTTCTCCAGAGCTAACTCCTCCAGACACGCCAACCAATTCTCCAAAAGATACCCCCCAAAATAAGGGGGATCATCCGAATTCGCCGTCACACTGACCCCGGCCTCCAAAAGTTTTTTCAGAGGATGGTCCGAGAGTTTTTTATAAACACACAGCCGCACGTTCGAAAGGGGACACGTGGTCAAAGGAATTCTCTTTTTGGCCAACTCTCGCACCAGCTCCGCATCCTCCACCGAGCGCACCCCATGATCCACCCGCACGATTTTCAGCTTTTCCAAGGCCTCTCGAATTGAGGAGGCCGGTCCCTCCTCTCCCGCATGCGCCACCGCCCGCAGCCCCGCCGCTCGAACCTCTTCGAAAACTTTTGTAAACTTGGAGGGCGGATTTCCTTTCTCGGATGAATCCAAACCGACTGCGGAAAAATGCTCGCGAAAGGGCAGCAGCTCTTTCCAAGTTTCCTGCGCATCCTCCTCGCTTAAATGACGAAGAAAACAGGGAATCAACCTCCACGTGATCCCATGTTTTTTTTCCCCCTCTCGCAACCCGCTTAAAACCCCCTCCACCACCTCCCGCATGGCTACTCCCCTTGCCGTATGGGTCTGAGGATCAAAAAACGGCTCCACATGCCAAACCCCATCGCGCGAAACCCGATCCATATAAGCCAAGGTCAGTTGATGGAAATCCTCCCGATCCCGGAGCACCCCTGCTCCCTCGTAGTACAAATCCAGAAAAGATTGCAGGTCTTGGAACTGATACGCTTTTCGCAAAGCCGATGCGTTTGGAAACCGAAGTTTGACCCCGTGTTTTTTTGCGAGGAAGAACACCATCTCTGGCTCAAGCGTCCCTTCCAGATGGACATGCAACTCCGCCTTGGGCAAGGCCCCCGCCAGCCGCGCCAAGCTTCTCATCCTTTGCTTAAAGGAAGCGCCGCCGCTTGCAACTTCGCCTCACTCATCTCCGGGCCTGCCGCAGAAACACAAAGCCGACCTGGCTGATAAATTTCCCGTGCCACCTCTCGGACCGCAGCCGCGTTCACTTTCGCTAAACGCTCAATCGCCTCTTTGGGCTCGACCACCCGTCCCCGAGTCAGCATCGCATCACCCATCCAGAACATCTGCTGGCTCGTGCCCTCCAGCCCTAAAGCAAATTGTCCCGTGGCATAATCCTTGGCTCTCTTTAACTCGGCCGCTCCCGGACCTCGGGTCGCCAAAGAGCGCAACTCCTCCGCAATCAATGCCAGCGCTTTCGCCAGATTGCCTGGCTCCAAGCCTGCCGAAATATAAAACACCCCATCATCTCTTTGCAGATGAGCCCCACTCGACACCGAATACACCAAGCCTTGCTCCTCCCGCAGACGCTGAAAAAGTCGCGAGCTCATCGCCTCTCCCAAAATCACACTGAGCATTCTCAAGGCGTGCCGCTTCGGATCCATTCTTCCCACCGCATACATTCCCAAAGCCACGTTGACCTGCTGCACCGGCTTAGCCACCGCGACCACCCGAAGACTCTTGCCTTTCACTCTCACCGCAGGAGTCGGCTTGATTCCGCATTCACGGCCCGATTTACCCAAGGCTTTTTTGGCTGTCTCCATCACCTCCTTGGCTCCAATCCCGCCCGCCACTACCAAAATCGGTTTCACTTTTTGAATTCTTCTTTGCCAGTACCCCATCAAACCAGCCCTCGAGATTCCCCCTACGGTAGCAATCGATCCCGCAATCGGTCGCCCGACCGCTTGATTCGGCCAGAGTAAAGCATTCAAGGCCTCTCCCGCCACCATCGAGGGCTGATCTTCCATCATCCGAATCTCTTCCGTGATCACCCCCCGTTCCCGTTCCACTTCGTCCGCCGGAAAGGTGGATTCCAGCGCCATCTCCGCCAAAAGCGAAATCAGTCGCGACCCATGGCCCGCGGGAACTCTGCCATGCAGACAAAGCGTTTCTTCACCCGTAAATGCGTTCAGGTCCCCACCCCTTCCCTCTACCTCCCGACTAATCTCCTTACAGGACCGTTTTTTGGTTCCTTTAAAAAGAAGGTGTTCCACAAAATGAGCCGCCCCGTGCTCGTTCGAATTTTCCCATCGCGCCCCCGCCGAGTAAAAAAGTCCGACCGCCACCCCCGGAGCCTCGTCTCGTGTTCGTAAAACCACGGGAACCCCCGCCACATTCTCCATGGTTGCATACGCCATCGGCAAATCTTATCCCCCTCCCGCCCGAGTTCCAATCCCAAGCTTACTCTTTTTCGCTTCCTCCGCTTTTCCACCTCTGGACTAATTCATTCGATAAACCCAAATGATCCAGCACTCTCGCCACCACCGTGTCCGCCACCTCCTCCACCGTCTTCGGCCTTCCGTAAAAAGAGGGCACCGCCGGCAACATGATCGCCCCTGCTTCCAGCAGGGTCACGACATTGCGCGCCTGCACCAGATTCCAAGGCGTTTCCCGCGGAACCAGAATCAACTTTCTCTTCTCCTTTAAAAAGACATCTGCCGTTCGCGCAATCGTCCCATCGCTATACCCATGGGCAATCCGCCCCAGCGTTCCCATCGAGCAGGGCACAATCGCCATCGCCGCAAACTTGGCCGAGCCACTCGCAAACGGCACCTGCATCGTTTTGTCCCCATGCACCTTCATCCCCTTCGGTACGCGATACCCCTTCGCCCCTAACTCTAACGCCGCCACCTCCTGCGCGTGTTCACTAAAAACCACATGGCACTCTTTGACCTCAGGGGCTCGGGCAATCTCCTCCAGCAAGCGTTGGGCGTAAATCGACCCACTTGCCCCCGTCACCGCAATTACCAGTTTCATCGAATCCCCTTTCTTGCCGTCTCCAACAAAACCTTGGCCTTCATCGATGCTTCCGCGGTCGTGCGACACTCCTCGGGCCATCCTCTCCCGTAACCCTCCCCTGCCAGTTTTCGGGTGGCGTCAATTCCCACATGGCTCCCCACATTGGGCAGACTCGTGGCATGATCCAGACTGTCACAAGGACTTTTGATGAAAATCATATCTCGTTCCGGATCGACATTGGCTCCCAAATAAAAAAGCACCTCACTCGTGTTATGTACATTTACCTCTTCGTCAACCGCCACAATCATTTTAGTGAACATCATCTGCCCTGCCCCCCACAACCCGTGCATCAGCTTAAAGGCTTGATAAGGATACTGCTTTTTTAAACTGACGAAGGCTAAGTTGTGAAAAACGCCTTCCGCGGGCAGAGCCAGATCAACCAACTCTGGAAAATTCATCTTCAGCACGGGGAGCAAGATGCGCACGCTGGCCGATCCTAACCAGAAATCTTCCATCGGCGGTTTCCCCACCACCGTCGCTGGGTAAATGGCTTTTTTTCGGTGGGTGACCGCGGTGACCCGAAACCGCGGATACTTGTCCACCGGTGTATAAAATCCGGTGTGATCCCCAAACGGCCCTTCATTCACCGGCTCACCCGTTGGATCGACCGTGCCCTCGATCACGAAATCCGCGTCCGCCGGCACTTGAATCGGCTGACTTACCGCTGGGACAAACCCCACCGATTTCCTCCGCAAAAAACCCGCAAACATGTACTCGTCGATTCCATCGGGCAACGGCGCCGTCGCCGCAAAGGCATTCGCCGGATCTCCCCCTAGAGCCACCGCCACTGGCATCGGTTGGCCCCGCTCCCGATATTTTTTTCCATGGCGCGCCCCCACTTTATGCAACTGCCAGTGCAACGCCGCCTCCCATGGCCCGAAGATCTGGGTGCGATACATCCCCACATTTCTTTCCTTGGTTTCTGGATCTTCCGTGATTACCTGCGGCAAGGTCAAAAAAGGTCCCCCGTCTTTCGGCCAAGTCTTCAGGACAGGAATTAAACTTAACCCCTCGCCTCCATCTTCCGCCCGATGCACCACCTCTTGGCAGGCCCCTCGCCCCACCGTCACAGGTCGCGCATGCCGCAATTCCAAACCTCTTCGAAAAAGATCCCACGCCTCCGCCAAACCCGCGGGTGGTTTTGCCTTTACGAGTGCGCCGACCTCATCCCCGATCTCCTCCACCCGCTCTCTCCCCAAAGCCAAAGCCATTCGTCTTGCCGACCCGTACCCGTTGATCAAAACCGGGAAATCGTAAGTTCGACCATCCGCCCGCACTGGTTTTTCGAATAGAAGAGCTTTCCCTCCCTCCGATGACTTCGACTCCTCATCCGCTGCCGCTGCGATCACCAAATCAACCGACGCAGGCTCCCGAATCCGAAGGAGCTCTCCCTCCTTCGCCAGCTTTTCTACCCAATCACTAGAATCTGCATAAGCCATGAGTCATCAAAATCTGCCCGATTTTACTGCCCAAACAAGTTCCCCTTCCTTGCCACCTCGCCCCACGAAATCGTGGAATCTGTCCTACCCCGCCACATCCAGCGCATGTTTTCTTAAATCAGACAGCTTCACATGCTCCAGGGCCGATTCATGCGTCGATTCCAAAACCACCAGCGGCGCTTTGCCCGCCGCCCGCGCCTCCTCCCACCGGGCCGCACAGACACACCAGCGATCTCCCTCCTTCAATCCGGGAAAAGCATATTCAGGTCTGGGCGTGGAAAGATCATTCCCCATCTGCCGGCTAAATTCCAAAAACTTGGCCGTGACCTGCGCACATATCGCGTGACATCCCCGATCCGCCTCATGCCCTTCACAACTCCCTGACCTCGTGAAACCCGTTAATGGTTCCATCGAACAAGGCTTCAAATCGCTCCCCAGTACATTTCTCTGCTCTCGTCTCATCCCTCTAAATTGCCCCAAGAATGGCTACGGCAAAGTCTCTCCTCCGCTTTTCATACAAATTACCTCGATTTTTTGACGCAAATCGTTGCCAGATAGATTTTAGTGTGAATTAATAATTCCCGATTCCAAACTCGCCCCAAGCCCAAATATGTGAAATAATACCAAACAATGGCTTCCTCCACCGATCCTGCCACCAGCCGTGATTCCGCCCTCGACGTTTTGGATCGTTTGAACCCCAACCGCACCTCCTCCTCCCCATCCCCCGCCCTCGGTCGTATCGGTCATCCGGGGAACACCGCTTTTTTGGAGGAGCTGCACGAAGCTTGGAAAACTGATCCCTCCTCGGTCGACCCCACCTGGCGTGCATTTTTTGAGGGATTTGAACTCGGCTGCCAACTCCGTCCCCCCCTCCGCTCCGCCTCCACTGTCGCCTCTTCCAAAAACGGGCCCAGTCCAGAGTTCGGTAACGTTCTCCCCCAAGCCAGAATCTACAATCTGCTCTTCGCCTATCGTGCCCTCGGCCACACTCTCGCTCACCTCGACCCGCTCGGTCTAACCCCAGAAGAAAATTCTGACCTCTCGCTCTCCACCTTCCGCTTCACCGAGGCAGACCTCGATTCGATTTTTGACTCCGGCACCCTCGGCGGTGGCGGTCCCCGCACCCTTCGCGAGATCCTCTCCTTCCTCAAGCAAACCTACTGCGACCACATCGGGGTCGAATTCATGCACATCATGAACTTTGCCATCCGCCGCTGGCTGCGTGATCGCATGGAACGCACCCGTAACCAACCCTCTTTCTCCCCCGAACAACAACGCAGAATTTTAGAAAAAATTATCGCGGCTGAATCCCTCGAGCGGTTCCTCCACACCCGCTATGTCGGCCAAAAAAGATTCTCCCTCGAAGGTGGCGAGACCTTGATCGCGGTTCTCGATACCCTCATCGAGGCTTGCCCCGCTTCGGGGGTGGAGGAAGTCGTTCTTGGCATGGCTCACCGGGGACGCCTCAACGTCCTCGTCAACACGCTCGGAAAATCACGTCGTAAACTCTTTACCGAATTCCACGAAAATTATGTCCCTGAAACCGTGCTGGGGGATGGCGACGTCAAATATCACCTCGGCTACGAAAACGAGGTTTCCACCTCCACCGGCAAAAAAATTCGCCTCTCCCTCGCCCCGAACCCCAGCCACTTGGAAGCGGTCAACCCAGTCGTCGAAGGCAAAGCCCGCGCCCGCCAGCGACACCGGGACGACACCGTCAAACGTGAAAAGGTTGTCCCCGTCCTCATTCACGGAGACGGTGCCTTCATTGGCCAGGGCATCGTCGCCGAAACTTTGAATCTCTCCCGTCTCGAGGGTTACCGCACCGGCGGCACCATCCACATCCTCGTCAACAACCAGATCGCCTTCACCACTTTGCCGGACGACTCTCGCTCCTCCCGCTACGGCACCGCACCAGGCAAAGCCTTTGGACTCCCCATCTTTCACGTCAACGGCGATGACCCCCTTGCCGCTGCCTCGATCATTCAGCTCGCCCTCGATTTTCGTCAAAAGTTTCACGAGGATATTATTCTCGATATCGTTTGCTACCGCCGCCACGGCCATAACGAGGGAGATGAGCCCAACTTCACCCAACCCACCCTTTACTCCGAAATTGAGGCCCATCCCCCCGTCAGCCGCCTCCTCGCGCGCAAGCTTCTCGATGCCGACGTCATCACGGAGGAGGAGATAGAAAAAATCCGCTCCCAGATTAACACCGTTTCAGAGGAGGCACTGCAAGAGTCACGCCAAGTTGTCAGCAAAATTCAACCCCGCCTTCACCCTCCCCTCTCTTGCCCCGCACTTCTGCACGAAGTTCCAACCGCTGTCCCCGCAAAAAAGATCGCCGAATTGGGAGTCGCCATCTCCACCATCCCCTCCGATTTTCAAATCAATAACAAGATTCGCAAAGTTTTGCATACGCGTCGTGCCATGGCCGCTGGCACCACCCCCCTCGATTGGGGCTGCGCCGAACACCTCGCCTTTGCCTCCCTCCTCACTTCCGGCACTCCCATCCGTCTCTCCGGCCAAGACAGCCGCCGTGGCACCTTCAGCCATCGCCACTCCGCCGTCTACGACCTCCGTACCCGCGCCCGAGATATCCCACTCAAAAATCTCAGCAAAAACCAAGCTTCCTTCTGCGTTTACAACTCCCCTCTCTCCGAGGCCGCTGTCCTTGGCTTCGATTACGGCTACTCCCTCGACTGCCCCGAGATGCTCGTCATCTGGGAGGCGCAGTTTGGCGATTTTGCCAATGGCGCCCAAACCCAGATCGACCAGTACATCTCCTCCTCCGAATCCAAATGGGGCACCAGTTCCCGCCTCACTCTTCTTCTTCCTCACGGCTATCACGGCCAAGGCCCGGAACACTCCAGCGCACGGCTCGAACGATTTCTGCAACTTTGTGCGGAGGATAATATGGCCGTGACCTATCCCACCACCCCCGCCAGCTACTTTCACCTCATTCGGCGCCAAGCTCTTCGCAAAATCATTAAGCCCTTGATTGTCCTTACTCCCAAAGGTCTTTTGCGCGATGCGCGTGCCACCAGCCCCGTGACCGACCTCACCCAAGGCGCCTTCGCCGAAATCCTGCCCGACCCCGAGGTCACCCAAGGCGCCCAGCGCGTCATCCTTTGCTCAGGCAAAGTCTTTTATGACCTGCAGGATTACCAAAGAAAAAATAAAATAACCCACACCGCCATTCTTCGCTTGGAGCAGATCTACCCCCTCCACGCCCAGAAACTGACGGAGATTCTCTCCCGCCACTCCCCGGATGCAGAAATCATCTGGTGCCAGGAGGAGTCGGAAAACATGGGGGCTTGGGCTCACCTCGCCCTTCGTTTGCCGACTGTGCTCAAGAAACCCGTGCGTTATGTGGGCCGGGATGCCTCCTCCTCCCCCGCCACCGGCTCCCTCATCATCCATACACTGGAACAAAACCAACTCATCGAGGAAGCTTTTGCAACCCAACCGAAAGCCCTAACTCCTTCTTTAAAAAAGACTGGAACATCTACTGCCGCTTTAAAATCCAAAGCCACCAACAAAAGGAAAAATAAAAAATGAGCACCGCCACCACTCTCCTTCCCATTCGTGTCCCCTCCGTGGGCGAATCGATCACCTCGGGCGTCTTGGGCAGTTGGAAAAAGAAAAATGGGGATACCGTCTCCTCCGGCGAAGCCCTTTTCGAGATCGAAACCGATAAAGTCACCTCCGAAGTCTTTGCCGAAACGGATGGCACCATCGAAATTCTCGTTCCAGAAGGCACCGAAGTAAAAGTCGGCCAAACCGTGGGGAACCTTCACCCTGGCCCCGTCCCCGCCCGAAAATCTGCCCCGCCCGAAACACCCAAGAGGGAAAAGGCCGCCGCCCCACTGCCCAAAGCCCCCGCCCGAGAAGTACAACCCGCGCCCTCACCCGTCCTGATTCACTCCGAAGCAGACACCGCCGTGGTCTCACCCTCCTCTCGGTCTGATCGCGAGACTCGAAAAAAGATGTCCTCCCTTCGCCGGAAGATCGCCGATCGTCTCGTCAGCGCCCAGCAAACCGCCGCCATCCTTACCACTTTTAACGAGGCCGATCTTTCCAACCTCATCGCCCTTCGCACCGAGGTCCAACCCACTTTTCAAGCCCAGCACGGCGTCAAACTTGGCTTCATGAGCTTTTTTCTCCAAGCCGCCGTTTATGCCCTCAAAACAGTTCCCGCCCTCAACGCCCGCATTGAGGGGGACGAGATCGTCTCCCAACACTATTTCGATATTGGGGTGGCCGTGGGCACCGACAAAGGGTTGGTCGTCCCTGTGCTTCGAGATTGCGATCGACTCGATCTGGCTGGCTTAGAAAAAGCCCTTGCCGCCGTCGCCACCCGCGCCCGTGAAGGGAAACTTTCCTTACCTGATCTCTTGGGTGGTGTCTTTACCATTTCCAACGGTGGGGTCTACGGCTCGGTTCTCTCTACGCCCATTTTAAATCCTCCCCAATCGGCCATCCTTGGCCTGCACGCCATCCAACCACGCCCCGTCGCCCTCGAGGGCCAAGTCGAAATTCGTCCCATGATGAATCTCGCCCTCTCCTACGATCATCGCCTCATCGACGGAAAAGAGGCCGTCACCTTCCTTATCGCCATCAAAAAGTTCGTCGAAAATCCCGCCCTCGCCCTGTTGAATTTAAATCCAACTTCCTAGTCACCCGATCTCCTCGCAACTCACAACCAGGCCAAGGCCTGCGGGATCGATCGCCTCGCATCCAAATGCTCCGCGGCAACTTTTTCTGCACCCCGACTATGCGCGGCATAATCCATCTCGATCTCTTTTGCCCTTTCGACCGCATCCTCCAGGGCTTGAAAAGCCACCAAACCCGACCCCTCGGGCAACCATTTGGACCAACCCGTCTCCTGCAATAAGACTGGCCGACCGAGAGAGAGGTAAAGCACACTGCGATCGCTAAACCAACCCGTTTGCGCCGTGACATAACCTCCCTTCGCCGGCGAAAATTCCCCCCGGCTTGCGGACAGGAAACTGCGATACTCACGCCAATCAGAGCAGACCGGAGCAGGATCGAGAAACTCCCAACCTGCCTTTTCCATCAAAGCTCTCTCCTCGCCCACCCCTAGATCAGTCACCACTTTGGGGCGCAGCCCCGATTTTTTCGGCCACTCTCGCAGCTTGGCAAACTCCGGCGCTTTGTTGCTGTACGATCTCCCCTCCCACTCCACCGTCGCATACCCGTACCAGTGCGCCACCGTCGTCCATCGATTCTTCCCTAGCTCCGCCGCCTGACCCACCTCACGATCGGCTACCTCCCTCGTCCAAAATTTTCGGCACACGGGAGGTACCACCGCCCTCCAATCATGCCCCGTCTCCGGCACCACCGCCCCACGCCCCATCCCCAACCCCACACTCCAAAAAGCATTGTGCCCCGCAAAATTCATCGGGCTTCGATACTCCTGGGCCCAGATTTGCGTAAACGCCGGATCCAAATCCACATACACCCGGCTCGCCACCCCCTCCACCAAGTCGGGGCGCTTGAAGTGGCCAGAAAGATTCAGAAATAGATCGGCTCCTTTAGCAAAATCTCTCAAACCCCTCTCCTCCACTTTTTCCCCTTCGACCAGCAAAGTTGCCCGATCGTCCCAACCGATCTCTTTTAAAATACGATTCCAATGAGCCAAGTTGATACTTTCGGCCAAGGGCACCTCTTTCCCTTTTGAATTTTTCAGCTCCTTCGCCTGCAGGGACTCGACCAACCACACCTCCCAGCCCAACTCTCTCAATCCCAAGCCCCACTGCAAAAAAGCCCAAGTATTTCCGGCCGCTTTTTCAGGAAAGCCTGCCACTCCCACCCCCACTACTGCCCGCTTCCTCATCGCGGAGCAGCCATCCTTTCTTCCTTAGGAAAAACGCACGTCTTTTCCCGGATCCATCTCAAACTCCAAAATCTCAACTTTTTGGGCATTCGGTTTTAACACCTGCGCCTCAAACTGCTGATAAAGCGGATGATCAAACGCCGCCGTTCGCTTCAGGCTGTTTTCGAACTCCAACGCCAAAAAGAGATCGTGCGGTGTCTCCTCTTTTCCAGGAATTCTTTTCCCACAGGCTAAACTCAGCACATCCTGAATCTTTAAAATCCGAATCCGGCTCTCCACCATCACTTCCTCCACCTTCTCCTTGGGTAACCCCGGCTTTAAATGAATCAGTTTCAAGTGATGAATCATGTAAATGAGCTTGAGAGAAAGGCTTACCCAGTGTCAAGAACCCCAGAATGTGGATCGAAAAATCCCTTTACACCAGCGAACTTTTTCCTTATATCAGAGTAATATGTTTAACAGAAATACCGCCAAAAAAGGCGAGACATTGGACGCAACCTTTAGCTACCCTGACGCCCAAAGTGACAAAGTTTCCCGAATCGATTCATCCTCACCTCGCTCAGCCATGATCACTGACCAAGTCGAGATTAAGGGCACCCTCGCTTTTGACGGCTCCCTCGAGTTTAATGGCATTTTTGAAGGAGAAATCATCTCCCAAGGCACTCTCACCATCGGCTCTGAAGCCGTGATCAAAGCCGAAATTCAGGCCGCCAAAGTCATCATCCGAGGCAAGGTTCAAGGCAACATTATCGCGACTGAGTCGATCGAAGTGTGCGACAAAGCCGAGCTCTTTGGCGATGTCCAAACTGCCAAATTTATTGTCGCTGAGACCGCTATCTTCCGCGGCCGCTCTGATCCAATCGAAGGCAAAGCCTCTGCCCCCGAATTCGCCCCTGTCTTCCGTCGCCTCACGGCTTCCTCTATTTCGAAGTCTCGCTAATCTCCTCCTTCAGGGGTGGCTCTTTTCGAGCCTCAACCGTCTTTGCTTTGACCTCTCCATAACTGGAAAGTCGTCCTCCCGCCTCAACCGTCAACTCCCCAAAAACGATTTTCTCGGCAACCACTCTTCCTCGTGGCCCCACCCAGAGCAACCCTGCAATCGAGAGAGTCTCGCACCGCAACTCCCCATCCACTTCTCCACTTTCGAAACTTAAAAGATCCCCAACCTCCAGGCTCGCCCCCTCCAGAATCTTGAGCTGGTTGCCTTTGGCACCTGATCGAATCTTGGCCTGTCCCTCCACCCTCAACCACTCCGCCGCCTCCAAAAACCCAGTCGCCCTTCCTTGCAAGACAATCCGGGCCGCTCTGGCTTTCGAACCACCGAAATTTCCTTTGGGGCCGATCTGCAACTCCCCCTCTAAACTCAGGTTTCCCAGATGTTCCCCCTCGATCAATCGGTGACCCAGCTCCAAATGCCGCCCACACTCTAAACAAGTTGAGGATTGTGCCTCCTCCGCCACCATCTGCCCCGCTCCACAATCGGCACAAATTAGCTCCCGCTTCGGAATCGAAACACGATTCACTTTCCTCTTTTTTGACGGCTGGGCGAGGGACGACTTAAAGTAAAAGCTACAGCTCCTGCACACGGTGGAGATAAAGTTCTCCGACTCCATCTGCGCCTGTCCACATTCTGGACACCGCACCTCGATCTTGGGTACTGCTATCGTCACGAACTACTCCCCGATGCGAAGCTCACCCGTGAAATCACAGCCTGGATCAATCCTCACCGCTTTGGCCACACAACGCGTTCGCAGGACAGATCCCGAAGCCAGCCAGACCTGCCCCCAACCCTCGATCCCGCCCTCGACACGCCCCTCCAAACGCACATCTTTTGCTTGGACCACCCCAGAGACCACCGACTCCTTCGCAATCACCAGTTTATGCACGGACCGAATATCTCCTTTGACCGTCGCCCGAATGACGCCGTCCTGATCCAACCCAATATTCCCTGCGATCTGGAGCCCCGCCTCGGGTGATCGTTCCTGCTTTTCCATCACCTTACCTGCCACTCCCCTTGTCGCGCAGCTCATCGCGGATCTCCTCTAACAGCTTTTCCGAACGAGTCATCGGAGCATCCCCCATCATCAGGGAGGGGAGCAGTCGAAACCGCTCCAGCCAACGCACCGCCAGGAAAATACAAAAAGCCACGATCAAAAAATCCAGGACTGAACTTAGAAACGCGCCATAACAAAGAACCGGCGCACCCGCTTTTTTAGCCTCCGCGAGGGTCGAGTACGATCCCGTTCCCAGCACCAAAAAAAGGTTGGAGAAATCAACTTTCCCCATCAGAAGGCCAATCGGAGGCAAAACCATATCATTCACCAACGATGTAATAATTTTTCCAAAGGCCCCACCCACGACCACGCCCACCGCCAAATCCAAGGCATTTCCTCGGATCGCAAATTTGCGAAAATCATCCCAAAAACTCATCCCCCCTACTTTCGCCTCTTCCCTCCCCATTCTCAATTCTGAATTCACCTCACCCACCAGCGTTGCAGGTCTCACTCCTTTCCGTTATGATTACCTTTCACGCCTCGGTAGCTCAGTTGGTCGAGCAGGTGACTCTTAAT
>SXGQ01527143.1_pt1 | contig 13978 bp, 12 predicted proteins | sample 3178371 | NCBI WGS metagenome assembly SXGQ01 (sample SAMN11356859, study PRJNA531348) | freshwater metagenome | isolation source: freshwater sample F1-20 | place: China: Fuxian Lake, Yuxi | collected 2017-12-25
CGCGATTTCACGACCGAGCGGATCTTTGCATATATCGAATTTAGAATGCTGTTGTTATTTCAGATAATTCACAGTATTCATTCATCAATTTGAGACAAATATGTTCAGATGCATCACATTTATGATGCTCTCATTGTTGTGTTGTATTTCAAGTGTAATGGCTTATTCGCAAAACGATACGATTCGTGGAATTGTATTGAGTGCACTTGACTCAACAGCATTATCGGGAGCAACTGTAGTAGTAAAAAACTTAAATATCGGCGTTAGAGCCGATCAACAGGGTCGTTTCGTCATAAAAAAACCAAATGCCAATCAACTTCAGTTGATTATATCATCCGTAGGATATGCGAAAGATACAATTGATATTTCACCTCAGTCCAATGAACTACTTCGCATTTTGCTGACACCTGATGCTCGTTCAAATACTGTGATAGTTGAGGAAACAGGTTTGCAGTCCATCACAAAAGCGGAAATCAAAACTGAAAAAATATCATCAAGACAGCTCAGGGAATCAGCCTGTTGCTCTTTGGCTGAATCATTTGAAAGAAGTCCTTCGGTTGAAGTTTCGTATGCCGATGCTGCTACCGGTGCAAAAGTCATTCAATTGCTCGGTTTGAAGGGCATGTATACCCAACAATTGCTTGAAGCTGTTCCGGGTATGAAGGGTTTGGCTTTACCATATGGAATGGATTTAATTCCGGGAGCATTCTTGGAATCAATTAGCATTTCAAAGGGTGCTGCATCTGTGATGAATGGATATGAAGGAGTCGCGGGCCTTATCAATATCGAAATGCTCAAACCAATCATGTCACCACGTTTGTTTATCAATGCATATGTCAATCAAATGGAACGCTATGAATTGAATATCGCTTCTGCAATCGAACCCATCAGAGGTTTGCATGCAATGGTGATGTTGCACGGGAGTGCATTCAATCATGAAATGGATGGCAATAATGATGGCTATATAGACATGCCATTATTCAATAAGCTGAATGGAACGTTCAGAGCGGAATACATGGCCGATGACATTGAGTATCAAATCCTTGCTCGTTATGTGAATGATGATAACAGTGGCGGCATGACTTCTCCCTTCAAAAATTTGTTTGGCTCTCAAGGAATTTTCGAAAGTAAGACACACCTTGAGAGAAGCGAAGTTATGGGAAAAATTGGTTTTCTGGAATTGGATAATCCATTAGCGGAATCATTTGCTATTCAATTGGCAGGATCCATACATTCAATGAAATCATCATTTGGTATAAGAGAGTATGAAGGTGAACAGAGAAGCGGCTTCATGAAAGCAATTGCTGTGAAAGAGCTATCAAGCAATCACAAATTATGGTATGGTCTCTCTTATATGTTTGATTCATTTGATGAAACGATGTTTGGAATGGATAAATATCGCAAAGAATCCGTGCCGGGAATCTTCGCAGAAGAAACATTTACCCCTGATGAATCACTTACTTTCGTGACCGGGATACGCATTGATGTTCACAATCTATTTGGTACCATTGTCACTCCAAGAATGCATCTCAAATATACGCCGATTGAGTCGTTCAATATTCGCATTTCGGCCGGTAGCGGAATGAGAGTTGCAAACATTTTCACAGATAACATGTCTGCTTATGTCAATAATCGAAGAGTTCAGATTGATTCAATTCTGAATCCTGAAAAAGCTTGGAATTATGGTGGTTCAATTACATATACAACCATGCTGTTCGGTATTCCCATGACATTTGACTCCGAGCTGTATCATACGCGTTTTCTTAATCAAGTAAATACTGATTTTGATGCATCGGCAAGAATACTTCGTATCGCAAATGATTCATTGGCATATGCCACATCATGCATGCTACAAGCACAGTTGATGCCTTGGGAAGGATTCAAAATGAATATTGCTTGGCGTTTCAATGATATGTGGCAAACAAGTAACAATACATTGCAAAGAAGAATCTTGGTAAGTCCTCATAGGGCATTGTTAACGATGTCTCAAGCATTGTTCAATGATAAATTTCAATGCGATGTCACTGTGATGTGGAATGGGGAAGGGCGATTGCCTTCAACGATGGAAAATCCGGAAGGTTTTCGTATGGCAGAACAATTTCCCTCTTTCACCCGTATGAATGCACAACTTTCATGGAGAACACCGGCATTTGATATGTATCTCGGAGCTGAGAATATCATGAATACATTGCAAAGCCATGTTGTGATTTCTCCGGATCGCCCAAATAGTAATCTCTTCGAAGGTTCACTGGTATGGGGTATGCTCGATAATCGCATGATCTATCTTGGAATGAGAGCCCAATTCTAAGGATTCAGTACTTTTGCAGCAGTTTATTATACCTAATTGGCAATGCATATGTTTACCGGACTGGTTGAAGAAGTCGGAAAAATTTCAAAAATAGAAACAAAGGGTAGTGGCCTTACTTTATCTATTCATGGTTCAAAGGTCATGAGTGATCTTGCAATCGATGATTCTATTTCCGTTAATGGCGCTTGCCAAACAGTCATCGCTGTAAAAGGGAATGAATTTCGGGTTGATACAGTGAAGGAAACATTGCTGAAAACTACATTAGGTTCATTCAAGGTTGGTGATTCGGTCAATCTCGAAAGAGCATTGCAAGTGACCGATAGATTGGGTGGGCATATTGTTCAAGGTCATGTTGATTGCGTAGGTCGCGTACATTCAATAACAACCGTTTCCGGTGGTGGATGGGAACTGTGGATTTCATTCCCCGATCAATTTGCAAAATATGTCGTGCCGGTTGGTTCAATTTGTATAAATGGTGTAAGTCTGACTGTTGCCCGCGTTCGAAATGCCATGTGCATGCTCGCAATCATTCCACATACTTTGGCGGTGACCACTATTGGGGCATTGACCGTTAATGCTCAAGTGAACATAGAATTTGACATTCTGGCTAAGTATGTTGAAAACATGATCGGTCTACAAAAACATTCATCCTCTGCATATGATTCATTGATGGATCAACCTGACTTATGATCGCACACACTTTATCATTTGAACACATACCGGGTATGTCTGAGTTCTCAAAGAATAACCAGGTGCTTTCGCTTGAACGCGATATTGTTGTGCGCGATCAAAGAGCGCAATTGCTCGGACCTAAATCAGCTGAGGTGATTCAACAGACGATGTCCGATGTCAATTATTCATCCCTTCAGAAATCACATTTGAAAGCACTGTCATCTGGGAAAGCTAGTGTCATTGTAACGGGTCAACAACCCGGTTTTTTGGGAGGACCTTTATACTCTTTGTATAAGGCAATGACATGCATTGCGATTGCAAAGTCTCAATCAACACAAGATCATCATGTAGTTCCTGTCTTTTGGATCGAGGACAATGATCATGATGGAATAGAGGCAGGCATTGCTACCATCATTGACGCTAAGGGCACCCTTCATTCAATTGAATGTGAAGATAAGCAAGAATTGCAGTCCAAACTTTCCATATCGGAACGCGTTTTTTCTAAAGACATCAGCAGGATAATCAATGAAATTGTTTCATTGATTCCAGACACAGAGTTTGGTCATTCAATTGCAAAAGAATTACAATCAATTTATCAACCCGGTAAGTCATGGTCAAGTGCATTCTTATCATTTATGCAAAACCGTTGCGGTGAATTTGGTGTCTTGTTTTTCTCATCCTCGATTGCTAGAAAGTCCGGTGTATTTTCCGATGTCATGATTGATGAGCTGATGAATCCGGGAAATCTCAAAACATATGTTGACCGTGCAAATAATGATATTCTCAAAGAAGGTAGACAACTTCAATCAGAAGCAGGCGATATCAATGCATTTTATCATGATGCAAATGGACATAGAATAAAAGTTGAATGTGTTGCCGATGATATGTTTCGGATAGGCAGTCAATCATTTGGGAAGGATGAGTTGCAACAATTCTTCAATGCTCATTGTAATCAGTTCTCACCGAGTGTATTGCTTAGGCCTCTCGTTCAAGATGCTGTACTTCCCACCATAGGTATGATTGTCGGACCCGGTGAAGCGCGTTACATGTCCCAACTTTGCTATGCATATCCTGCTTATTCAATACCAATGCCTATGCTTTACACTCGGCATTCGGCCACAATCTTATCCGGCTCGATTGGAAAATATCTTGCCAAGTTTGGTTTGACCACATTGGATTTTTTCAAGACAATAAATGAGATTGAGCAGGATTTATCTTTGAGATTTGCCCAGGATGCATCAGGTGATGAATTGTTTGAAGCATTGTCAAAGCAAATTCATGATGCGATACAGTCGATTGCAAAACATGCAAATACAATTGATCAATCATTGCAAGGTGCTGTATCTGCAACGGAACATGGCATTGAAAAGCAATTGGATCAACTCAATAAAAAAATCAAATCAGGCATCAAGAAAAAGCAAGATCAACTCTTTGTGAAGGCGCAAGAAGTTCATGATTGGGTATACCCTCACAATCATTTACAGGAGAGGATATTGAGCGCTTTTTCAATTGAAGTGAAGATAGGGTCTGAAGGATTACGGAGAATATTGTCTGAGATTCAGGAATCAACATGTGATGAACATTTGATCTTCCTCCCCGACTGATCAGGATTGACGTTCTATGACGAATATTGCAAAATCTTTCAATGAAGATTTATACTCTGAATCAGGAAAAACATCAAGTAGGGAAATAGCTTCTTCAATCAATACCTGTGCTTTATTTTGAGCGTATTCAATGCCTCCGTGTTCTTTTACGAATGACATGATGTGATTGATGTCCGAAGATTGAAGATTGCCACGTTTGATCATCCCAACAATAGAAGTGGATATAGATTTAGGAACGCTTCTCAAAGCATGTATGAGTGGAAGTGTGATTTTTTTCTCTTTTAAATCATTGGCATATGGTTTGCCAATAAGGTTTGTTCTACTTACATAATCCAGCAAATCATCTCTGATCTGAAAAGCAAGGCCAACCAATTCGCCATAACGAGTGATGTTTTGAATTTTATGTTCATCACAGATTGCACTCCGAGCTCCTATTTCACAACATGTGCTTATCAATGAAGCTGTTTTATCAGCAATGATTTTGAAATATGTTTCTTCGTCTATATTCAGTTGTCTACTTTTTTGCATTTGCAACAATTCGCCCTCGCTCATTCTTTGCACGGCCTTGCTAGTGGCTTTCAAAAAAGCAAATTCATCATGATCCACGGCAATGTGTAATCCGCGAGAGAGTAAATAATCGCCCACCAGAACAGATGCTTTGTTTTTCCAAAGTGCATTGATTGAAGGCATACCTCGTCTTTCCGCGGCATCATCCACAACATCATCATGCACTAGCGTCGCTGTATGCAAAAGTTCAACCATTGAAGCTCCGACGTATGTCCTATCGGTAGTCCCGCCACACAATTCGGCACTCAAGAATACAAGCGTTGGACGAACTCTTTTACCTCTTTGTCGAAGAATATATCGTATCACCAGATTGAGCAATGGTACATCTGTACGCATTTGCTCCCTGAAATAAGGATGAAATGCCTCAAGATGATGATTGACAACGCTGCTGATTTTGGCTATGGACATGAAATTATGGGATTGATGGTTCTGGTTCTTTCTTCTTCCTTGCAAACACCGTAACGAGGATACTTAGTTCATATAGAACCCAAAGAGGTGCTGCAAACACCATTTGGCTTACTGGATCCGTGCTTGGTGTAAGCGCGGCTGCCAATACCAAAATGACTACAATTGCATGCCTTCTGTACTTTCTGAGCATTTCAGGAGTGATGATGCCTATTTTGGACAAGATATAAGCAATCATCGGGAGTTCAAAGATCAGTCCTGCACTCAGGAGCGTAGTGGTAATGAAGCTGAAATATTCCGTCACATCAATGCTGTTCTTGATCAAAGTGGAGCCAAAAGACGCTGTGAAAGAAAGCATCACGGGAATCATGATCCAATATGCAAATGCCACCCCTGACAAAAAGCAAAAAGATGTGTAAACCGTTATTTTCCCTGCCCAGCGACGTTCTTTTTCATATAAGCCTGGAGCTATGAACTTCCATAGTTGATAGAGAGTAAATGGCATGGAAATGATTAATCCCGCCATAACGATAACTTTAAAGAAAAGAAAGGCCTGTCCGAATGGACGAAGATTTTGTAATTCGAGATTGACTGAAGCTGCGGGTTGCAAAAGAACCCAATTCATGAGTTGATCAACAAATGCTCCAGCCACAATGCAACCAAGAACCACCCCCAAAGCCACCAGCCCTACGCGACGTCTCAATTCTTCCAGGTGGTCAAAGAAGCTCATTTCAAACTGTTCACCATTTGGATTATTCGACATATGTATATCCGGTGATTAGCATGAAACAAACATAAAAAAGATGTGGCCTGAACGAAGACTATAGCCATTAGCATAAAGGCAATGCAAAAATACGATAATAGCCCTTGTCGACCAACGCAATGTCCGGCACGGCCTTTAGAAATTGAATGGTATTGGAGAGTGTTGTCCAATTTTCATACTTAATTGTGGAAAATGCCCTAAATCACTGATAATACCTAGTATACGCAATTCGTGGTCACGATTTCAAGCATATTTAGGGGGATTTGATGCCATGCATTGCGTATGAATGCACGGTATTTTTGCAGTTCAGTAAAAAGCAAGAAATATTTTTTTTGAAAATGAAATTTTCTACTTGTTTCTATGTGGAAAAATTTTCCATTTTTGCACCCCGGTTTTGCAGTACAAACAGATAGCAATCGGATAAACTCCATCCCGCTTTAGGATTATCCATTCGCTGTTTTTGAAAATACCGATTTCCCCTCGGTTCAATCCCGGTCAGATGAATTAAGGTCATTCCCCAATTTGTGGCTTCATATCATCAACTAAACCCAACATCAAATTGTTGTGGTATCAAGCGCGGACAAGTAGTTCGTGCATTCTCAGCTCAACGGTCTATGATTCGTTTGCAGGTCTTCATGCTTTTGTATGAGTATCCCAAACGGTTCATGCCAGCTATTTGGAAAAGGAGTATCCTCTTGGCTAGAAAACGCGACACAATTGATTTATTTCCGGGTGACAAACAAACCCGAGCAGATATCGTAAAAAAACAAGCGACTGATCCCAATAATCTGGTGATCGGCGAAACAGGGCAACCAATCCGACCCAGGAGTCCGCAGGCAATTGAATATTGGGAGGGAATGTCTAGGCTTATTCGAGATAATGTTTCCTCTCAAATGTGGAAGACATGGTTTGAACTTATCAAGCCACTCACATGGGAAGAAAATACCCTTACCATTGAAGTACCCAGTCAATTCTTTGTTGAGTGGATAGAAGAACATTATCGTGATCTCCTCCGCAAAACACTTAGCCAGGTTGCGGGCGAAGAAGCATCATTGAGATATGAAGTTGTTGTCAGCAAAGGCGAGACTTCACTTGAAGATAGAACCATTCGCATCCCCGCGCTTCGAAATACACCGACCACTGGCAATCAGTCAGTTCTTCAATTTGCAGCGCAAAGCAAACAGGCAGAACCAGACTTTGAATTTCTTTCTGCACTGAATCAACGATATGTCTTCGACAATTTCGTGCGTGGTGAGAGCAATCAACTTGCAGCTTCTGCTGCATTTGCAGTAGCGGAAAGACCCGGTAAAACCAACTTTAATCCACTATTCATCTATGGTGGAACAGGTCTTGGAAAAACGCATCTTGCCCAAGCGATTGGAAACTATATTGTTTCACATAAATCCGGTGCAAGGGTTCTGTATACGAACAGTGAGCGTTTCACTTTTGAATATGTGAATGCAATACAGAACAATAAGCTTAATGAATTCACTAATTTTTATCGCAGTGTAGATGTGTTGATCGTTGATGATATTCAATTCTTGGGTGGAAAAGAAAAAACGCAAGATCATTTCTTTCATACATTCAATGCATTGCATCTTCAAGGAAAGCAAGTTGTTCTAACAAGCGACAAGCCTCCCAAAGATTTGCTTGATATTGATGCGCGATTGATTTCGAGATTCCAATGGGGACTTTCTGCAGACATCCAAATGCCTGACTTTGAAATGCGCATGGCAATTCTTCAAAAGAAGTCTCAGGACGAAGGTTTCGATTTGCAACCAGAAGTTGCTGAATACATTGCAAAAAACATCAATGGCAATGTGAGGGAATTGGAAGGAGCTTTGATCAAGCTCATAGCAAAAATCTCTCTTGACAGCAGAGTCATGGGATTGGATTTAGCCAAGGAAGTTGTGCAGGGTATAGCAGGCACAATTGCACGTCAATTGAGTATGGATACCATCGCTTTGGAGGTGTCATCCTATTATCAGATTCCGGTTGAATTACTCTCCGCAAAAACAAGAAAGCATGAAGTTGTCATCGCCCGACAAATGACGATGTATCTGATTAAGATGTTGATTGGAACATCACTGAAAAGCATCGGAGCTCATTTTGGAGGAAGAGATCATACAACTGTTCTGCATTCATGTCAGACAATAGATAATTATCTTGGACATGATATCAAAGTTCGAACCGCGCTCGAAACATTGAAAGGAAATCTCTTGAGTCGGTAAACACAAAACTTCATAACGAATTGCTGATTCATAAAGACCGTTCTTCATAGAATGGTCTTTTTTTATTCACCTCGGCGTAGATCGCGCTCGATGTCTTTTTTCTTGAGATCTTCTCTTTTGTCATGCAATTTTTTCCCCCGAACAACAGCAATTTCCACTTTCACATAAGGACCGGAAAAATACATGGACAAAGGCACAACGGTCATCCCTTTTTCTTGAATCGCTTGCTTGAGTTTTGTTGATTCGCGATCATGCAATAACAGTACTCGATCTCTTGTTGGAAGATGATTTTCCCGATTTCCATGATCATAGGGGCTGATATGCGTACCAATCAACATTGGTGCCACCGCATGCTTGGATTGATAGAGCACATAGCTATCCTGCAAATTGCATTTTCCTGCGCGAAGCGATTTCACTTCAGTGCCGGTGAGAACTATTCCAGCTTCCAAAGTGGAGATGATCTCAAAATCATGCTTTGCCTTGCGATTTTGTGCAATCACTTTTGTGGTTCTATGTGTTTGTTTTTCTGTCATGTTTCCTATGTATGGGCAGCCATTTGACGCAAGTAGTGATAAATCATTGCTTTTTGAGCATTGTGCAGCAATGATAGAGAGAAATTCCGGTGGCAATCCCAACATTGAGGGATTCAGCTGTTCCTAATCCATCAATACGAATGGGTAGAGTGATAAGGTCTGTAATGTGTTTTGACAATCCATGAGACTCGCTTCCCACAATCATTCCCCAATGTTTTGGGAGTTCATTCAAATCTTGCAGTGTATGATTTCCATGAACGATCATGCCAAGAATTTCGCCATCTGCATAGTTTTTTTTCCAGCATTGAAGAATACCCGGAAGATCCTCGGTTGTTTGGATATTCAATCTGAATGTAGAGCCCATTGCTGATCGAAGTGCTTTCGGACCGAAAGGGTCCGCGCATGTACCGCCCAGTATGATGGAATGCAGGCCGAACCAATCAGCGGTTCGCAGGATGGTTCCAAGATTTCCCGGATCATTGATGTCTTCGAGGGCCAAGAAACAATCCGGCATGCTATGTTCAGTATTCGGTAATTCAGCTATGCAAAAGATGTCCTGAGGTGTTTGAGCATCACACATTCGTTCAAAAGCACTTGTGCCGGCCTTGCACACTTCTATCCCGGCTTCCTCAAATTCTTCGGCAAGATGCAAAGCCTGATCATTCGCATCATCTGATATCACGGCATATTGAATGGTAATGGAGGATCCAAGCAATTCCTTGCATACTTTTATGCCTTCTGCAATAAATCGGCCTTGTTCCATGCGTTCGCGTTTTTTTCCAAGTAGGCGAATTCTTGCCTGTTCGACTTTTGACAGATAATCCATTGTATGACTTGAAGTGATTTGCAATGGGCAAATCTACGATGTCCCGACAAGAGAAAGAAACAAAGAGAAGATTGATTATTTTCGTGGACCAGTATTTTCGAAGTCATGAACACAGAATACATACATAGAAACAGCAATGACAGAGATTTGAATGAACGAGAGAAGTCGGTTCTTCGATCGATTGTACAGTCATATATTCTTACCGCCTCGCCAGTGGGTTCTCGATTTCTTTCCAAGACATCCGAAGAATTCACATTGAGTCCTGCTACGATTCGAAATGTCATGGCTGATCTGGAAGATCTGAATTTCATTAGTCATCCACATACATCAGCCGGGAGAGTGCCCACAGACAAGGGATATAGATGCTATGTTGATACATTGATGGATGTAAGAGAATTATCCGAGAAAGATAGGCATGTTGTGAAAGATCAATTGCAAGCACTATCTCAAGATCAGGCATTGAAGGATGCTTCCAGAATACTTGGCGCTTTATCCCATTGTCTTGCAATTGTGGAATTGCCACAAATGCTTGACATCAATGTGAAGAAAGCGCATCTCGTACCATTGTCTTCGAATCGTTTGTTGATCGTGATGGAATTGGATTCCAATATCGTGCGCACTGTAACATTGGAAACGGACATCGTGTATGATTCTGCACTTCTTGATCATACAACGCATTTCATCAATAGCAGAATCAGCGGCAAGTCCATCAGATTTTTGCGTGATCACATCGTGGAGATGATGATGGATGGAACCAGTGGCCAGCATTCTTTGCTTCGGCTATTCATTGATTCTGTTGATACATTGCTAAGTCCTCATGTTTCAAGTGATGAAAAAGTTCACATTGCAGGAGCACGGCATTTGTTGGAGTATCCTGAATTTGATTCACCCAATCAATTGAAGGGAGTGATCGAATTGGTGGAAAATGAGGATGTAATCATTCATTTGCTTGATCATCATGATGATTTGCAGCAGCAATCCGTGAAGATTGTCATAGGGAATGAATTGAGGGAGGAAAAACTGCATGAATACAGCTTGGTTATGGGATCTTACACCATGAAAGGGGCGCATGGATCCATTGGGCTGATTGGCCCCAAAAGGATGAATTATGCAAAAATGGTATCCCTTGTGCAATATATGGGGCAAGTGCTCTCTCAGAGTGGGTGAACATTGTTTTTGGGGCTCATTACGCTGGAAATTTTACTATTTTTGTCGGTGATTCAGTCATTCATTTGAGATTTTCGTGAATATTCAAATCATTGCTTTTTTCGTGTTGGGATTACTTGCAGTTGCCACAGGAATCTTGCTTGTCACAAGAAGAAATCCTGTTTCGGCAGCAGTTTCCTTGATCATGCATTTCTTTGCCTTGGCGGGTTTATATCTCACATTGCAAGCCCAGTTCATAGCAGCTGTTCAAATTCTTGTCTATGCCGGCGCGATCATGGTCTTGGTTGTGTTTGTGATTATGTTGCTAAATCTTGGCAAGGAAGATGCATTGAAGGAACGTTTCAATCCTCGAACAGCACTTGCGATTGCATTATCGAGCGCATTGGCATTGGAAGTACTTCTTGCATTCTTAAGTACGCCTACAGGTTTCAATGAGATTGCTCCTTCCGCCGAGAAAATTGGATCGCCAGCAGAGATTGGGAATGTCTTGTTCTCAGGTTATATCTTTCCATTCGAAGCAATTTCATTATTGCTTTTGGCGGCAGTTCTTGGTTCAATCATTTTGGCCAAAAGAAAAATCGAAGACTGACATTAATCAATGATTTCGCATCTAGAGAATACCATGAATATAACCTTGATACCTTTGGAATTTTATCTGGCATTATCTGCAATCATTTTTGTGATTGGAGCAGCTGGTGTTATCACAAGAAGAAATGCAATCATTATTTTCATGTGTATTGAAATGATGCTCAATGCAGTGAATCTTACACTTGTTGCTTTTTCTGCATATCTCGGAGATTCTGCAGGACAAATGTTTGTGTTTTTTGTCATGGCAGTTGCAGCAGCCGAGGCAGCTGTAGGATTGGCTATTGTACTTGCCCTATTCCGATCAAGACAAACAGTTTATGTTGATGAAGTAAATCTCATGAAATGGTGAACTTTCAAGTACTTAGAAAAATCAAACTCCCTTTGGGAGTTTTTTTTTGCCCTCCTTGATCATAACCCTACAAGAAATCATACATGATTTCGTCAATAGACATGTTTGTGAAGTTATTGCTTGATGTAAGGTTTCATCGATATAGGCTGTCTTTATAGTATCGAGTACACCACATAGTCGATACGGAAGAGCACTCTCTCTCCCTCTTTTCGCCACCCAACAAATGGCAGTGATATGCCGGATTCACCACCCGGCATATACGCGGTCTCGATGGGACCGAATATGGAGCAATCTTCCAAAAAAAACCCCGGCAATAATATGTCGGGGTTTTCTTTTGTTTACAATCGGATGTGTTATTTACCAACTTTTCTTACTTTTTTAACTTCCGCTTCGGAGACGATTCCACCATTATTTCCCCAACTATTTAGTACATAAGTGATCACTGCTGCGGCATCTGCATTTGAATACTTTGTGGGAAGGGCTGTCATCACATTGTTGAATTTTTTTCCATTCACAGTAATTGGACCTTTCAATCCATTAACAACATTGTCTGTGATTACTTTTACGCCTTTGGTCTTAACATAATCCGAGCCTGCCAATGGGGGATATACCGTGGACAATCCCTGACCATTTGCTTGGTGGCATGTTTTGCAATATTCATTGTACACAACTTGTCCGCGTTTCATGAGTGCTGCTTTGTCGGGTCCTGCTGCATTAACAGAAAAACTCCAAGCACTGAAAGTTAGAATTGCAATTGCGAGCTTCGCGATAGAATTATTCATGGTTTTCCAATAAGGTTGTATTGATGTGTGATGGAGATGAATCAAATATTCTCTTCGACATAAAACAATCTTTATGACATAACAGTTGCAAAGCAATTTAATAATCTTCAATTCCTTTTCATGAGATTTACCAATTAAACACGTAACATTCTCTGGAAGTCATCATGATATGATGATAATTTCGACATTCAATTAGAAAATTCTTTGGTTTTGGCCACTGTAACAATGATTTTTGTCATAGTGAAGTGAATATGGATTATACATGCAACAAGCTTTATTTACATTGATTCTCGCGGAGTCGGAAGGAATTGAAGACTCTCTGTATCCATTTTCGGTGATGCATTCATCGTGGGAATTGCGTTTTGGTGGAAAAAGAGTATTTGAGGTATTCCGTGATGCTTTGCCTGAATTTTCTTTGCGATTCATAGGAAGGGATCTTCAAAAACGATCTTTCTTAGAACAAGAGGGAATAGATGCCGGTGATTTATCGGCTCCATCTTGCCCTGTGATGCTCTTGCGTTCTGATATCGCGCCAACAACTCATGTTCTTACCATATTGCGCCGTATGGCAATCGATGGAGCGCAATCATTCGTCATAAGAAGCAATGGCCAAGTCATCGGAATATATGTGATGCATGAATCCGAACTTTCTCAGCTTGACTTATTTGCTCCTTCTTTTGAAGGCGTCATTTCTGCTTTTGGACTTGAAACATTGCCGGTAACTGATATAGCCGTTGAGTACTTGAAGCATCAATGGGATGCCATGCTGATGGCTCCGAAAGCAATTGGGGAGTCATTCGGTTTCTTTTCAAAGAAATATAAAGAATCCGTACCGGCCCATGTATTCGCATTGAATTTGGACCGCATTACATTAGGGAAGAATTGTGAACTCGCTCCAGGAATTGTCTTGGACGCTAGCAAAGGACCAATTATAATCGAATCGGATGTCGTCATTATGGCTCATGTTTTTGTTCAAGGCCCATGTCATATTGGTAAAGGAAGTATTATCAAAGCCGGAGCGCAGTTGTATGGAGGCACCGTTATTGGACCTCATTGCAAAATCGGCGGAGAGGTTGAGCAAAGTGTTTTTCACGGATATTCAAATAAACAACATCAAGGTTTTATCGGACACTCCTATTGCGGTGAATGGGTGAATCTTGGGGCATTGACAACTACCTCTGAC
>SXGQ01270886.1_pt1 | contig 13977 bp, 8 predicted proteins | sample 3178371 | NCBI WGS metagenome assembly SXGQ01 (sample SAMN11356859, study PRJNA531348) | freshwater metagenome | isolation source: freshwater sample F1-20 | place: China: Fuxian Lake, Yuxi | collected 2017-12-25
CCCGCCCAGATGGACCTCTTCGACTACAAGCCGAAGATGAAGGAGATGTACGACAAGGACCTGCCCCCGAGCATCCGCAACGGCCAGCGTCTCACGACGATGACCAGCGGCCAGGCCCGCTTCCCCATCGCTCCGTCGAAGTATAACTTCTCCCAGTTCGGCCAATGCGGCATGTGGCTCAACTCCGACCTGCTGCCGAACCTCGGCAAGCACGCCGATGAGATCTGCTGGATGCGCTCCCTCAATACCGAGGCGATCAACCACGAGCCGGCCATCTGCGCCATGCAGACGGGCAACCAGATCACCGGCCGCCCCTGCCTCGGCTCCTGGGCCTCCTACGGCCTCGGCTCAGAGAACGACAACCTGCCGAACTTCGTGGTGCTCATCGCGACGCCGTCCAACCGCGAACAGGAACAGGCGATCTCCAGCCGTCTCTGGTCCAGCGGTTACCTGCCGGGCGAACACGCCGGCGTCTCGTTCCGCAGCAAGGGCGACCCGATCCTCTTCATCAACAACCCGCCCGGCGTGCCCGACGACCTGCGCAAGCAGACCATCGACGGCATCAACCAGCTCAACCGCCTCAACTACGAGACCGTCGGCGACCCGGAGACGCATACCCGCATCAAGCAGTACGAGATGGCCTTCCGCATGCAGGCCTCGGTGCCGGAACTGACCGACCTGACCAAGGAGCCGGAGCACATCTTCAAGCTCTACGGAGAAGAAGCCCGCCAGCGCGGCAGCTTCGCCAACAGCGTGCTGATGGCCCGCCGCCTCGTCGAACGTGGCGTGCGCTTCGTCCAGATCTACCACAACAACTGGGACCACCACTCGAACGTCAACGGCCGCATGCCCAGCCAGTGCAAGGACATCGACCAGCCCTGCCACGCCCTCATCGAGGACCTCAAGCAGCGCGGGATGTTCGACGACACCCTCATCGTCTGGGGCGGCGAATTCGGACGCACGATCTACAGCCAAGGCGGGCTCACCAAGGAGAACTACGGCCGCGACCATCACCCGCGCTGCTTTTCGATGTGGATGGCCGGCGGCGGCGCCAAGGGCGGCCAGATCTACGGCGAGACCGACGAGTTCAGCTACAACGTCGTCAAGGACCCGCTTCCGATCAACGACTTCCACGCCACGGTCCTCCACCTGCTCGGCTACGACCACGAGCGCTTCACCTACAAGTATCAGGGTCTGGACCAGAAGCTCACCGGGGTGCTCCCGACCAAGGTCGTCAAGGCTCTGGTCGCGTAAGCCGAGGTAGGGACAGCACCACGTGCTGTCCTAAGGTGCAAATCGGCCTGCGGCCCGTGAAAAGCGCAAAAGTGAGGGCCAGAGACAGGGCTAGGCTAACCCCCTAGCCCTTTTCATTTTCAGTATTGCTACCCCACCCCTATCCCTACCCCAACCCCTACTTGCTTCCACCTTTGCACTTTTGCACCTTTGCACTGTATCTTCACTACCCCTAGCCCACCCCTCCCATGCAGCCCTTTAGTCGCTCCCTCTGGCCAACTGGCCAACTGGTCAACTGGTCAACTTTTCTGCTCTGCCTCCTCGCCCTCCCTCTCACCGCCGCCGACGACACCGCCTGGCTACAGACGAAGGGCACGCTGATCTTCCATGACGCCTTCGAGCGCGAAGAAACCGGCACCGGCCTCAAGGACATCGGCAACGGCTGGGAAAGCGCCACGGCCGACCGCGTCCCCAAGCTCAAGCAGGCCGACCTCGACGCCGGGATCATGAAGATCGCCAGCGCGACCAAGGAGGCCGGCCACGCCGCCCATATCCACCACGACGCCGGCTTCGCCGACGGCGGCGTGATCGTCCGCTTCAAATTCCCGGGCCTGAACAAAGCCGAGAATCTCCAGCTGGGCTTCGTCGACCGCGCGCTCAAGGACGTCCACGCCGGCCACCTCTGCTACGCGATCCTCTCGCAAGCCGACCTGACGCTGACTGATCGCAAGACGGGCTCGATGAACCTGGCCGTGAAGAAGAAGCATGCGGATGACGCGGCGGCCAAGCGCAAGCCCGATCCGGCGTTCGAGGCGATGCTGAAGAAGAAAACCAAGGTCACCCCGCTGAAAGCCGACACGGAATGGCACGTCCTCACGCTCGTCACCGAGGGCGACGAGATGCGTTTCACCTTGGACGGCAAACTGGTCGCGAGCCACCGCTCCGAGGGCTATGCTCACGACATGAAGCGCTGGTTCAGTTTCCTCGCGAACTCGACGGTCTGGATCGATGACGTGAAGATCTACAAGGTACGCTGAACCGATGAGAGTCCTCGGCATCGAAGGCGGCGGCACGAGGACCTCGGCCTTGTTGGTCGACGGTGACGACGCCGAACTGGCCTCCTTCGCCGTCGGTCCCGGCAACCTCCGACTCCTCAGCCCCGAAGAACTCGCCGCCCTGCTTGCAGCCATCCGCGCACGGCTGCCCGCCCCGCCGGACCGCATCGGCGTCGGCATGGCCGGCGTCCGCACCGACGCCGACCGCGAACGCCTGCGCCGCGCCGTCGGATCGACCTGGCCCGGCGTGCCGGTCTTGGTCGGCGACGACCTGCTCCTCGCCCTCGAGGCGGACTCATGGCCGGCCGACTGCGCCGCGCAGGTGCTCCAGCTGAGCGGCACCGGCTCCTGCTGCCTCGGACGTCATCGCGATGGTCGCACGATCAAGATCGGCGGCCGCGGTCATATCATCGGCGACCGCGGCAGCGCGTGTAACATCGCGATGCATGCGCTCAAGTCCACGGTCACGATCTCCGACATCGACGCCGACTGGCCCCGCCTTGGCGCCGACATGCTGGCCTTCCTCCAGATGAACGAACCCGAGTCGCTCATCGAGTGGTCGATGACGGCGAACAAGACCGAGATCGCCTCCTTGGCGCAGGTCGTGTTCGCTGCCGCGACCGCTCGGCAGGACCCTATCGCCTTGGCCATCCTACACCGCGCCTCCGAGCGGCTCAGCAAGGACGCGGTCCACTGCGCCGCGCGGGTCGCCCGTCCGGGCGAGAAAGTCCGCTTCGTGCTCAACGGTTCGACCTTGCTCAAGAATCCTTGGTTCGCCGACGAGGTCGCCGCGAAGATCCTCGCCGCACGGCCCGGCAGCGAGGTCGTCCGCCTCGTGCGCCCCGGGGTCTGGGGTGCGATCGCCATGGCCCGCCGCATGACCGGCCCCGCTCCGGTCGCCGCGACCCCCACGCCCGCGCCAGCACCCCTGGCGACCGCCTCTTGGCGTCCGGTCGCCGAAGCCCCCACCGAAGGGCGTAACCCGAAGTCCGCGGGCTTCGCGGAGATGCCGCTCGCGCAGGCAATCCAGCTCATGCTCGCCGAAGACGCGACCTTGCCCGGCAAGATCCTGGCCGAAAGCGCACACCTCGCGTGGACGGTCGAAGCTGTCACGAAGGCTTTCGCCTCCGGAGGCCGCCTGATCTATTGCGGCGCCGGCACGTCCGGCCGTCTCGGCGTACTCGACGCGAGTGAATGCCCGCCGACCTTCCGCACGCCCGCTTCGCTCGTCCAAGGCATCATGGCCGGCGGCCACCAAGCGCTCTGGAGCGCCGTCGAAGGCGCCGAAGACGACGAGACCGCCGGCGTCCAGGCCGTCGCCGCCCGCGCGGTGACCGCCCAGGACGTCGTCATCGGCATCTCCGCCAGCGGCCACGCTCCCTTCATCTGGGGCTGCCTCGCCGAAGCCCGTCGCCGCGGCGCCAAGACCGTCCTCGTCGCCTGCAATCCGGCCTACCGCGACCACCCCCTGCTCGATTGCGCCATCCTGCCTGATACCGGCCCGGAAGTGCTCACGGGCTCGACCCGCCTCAAGGCCGGCACGGCGACGAAGCTCGTCCTCAACCTGATCACGACGCTCGCCCTCGCCCGTTCAGGCAAGGTGATGAGTAACCTCATGATCGACCTCAATCCCTCCAACACCAAGCTCCGCGACCGTGCGACGCGCATCGTGCAGGAACTGACGAAGGTCGACGCGGCCTCCGCGCGCCACGCGCTCGAAAACCACGGCTGGGTGATCCGCCAAGCCGTCGCCGCCCTGGACCGACATCCCGCCTGAAAGCATGCGCCACACTCTCACCCTCTTGCTCATGTTTTCGCTGGCTACGGCCGACGACACGCCCGACGCCGTCAGACCCGCGGCCCAGTGGACCGCGCAAGGCCTCGAAGACGCCAAATACGACCGCACCAGCATTCCCTATGAGGGCTACACCCCCGACCGGATGGTCTGCGACACCACGCTCCGCCGCATGCCCGACGGCTCCTGGGTCTACTTCATGCTGGCCGGGGGCGACACCGAACCCTCCCCGCTGAACTATACCGCGATCACCCGCAGCGCCGACGAAGGCCGGACGTGGTCGCCCCTCGCGACTTTCGACGTCGGCTTCCCGCGCGAAGGCCAGACCATCGGCCAGGGGCCGACTGAAGTCCTCGTCCGCGAAGGCCGCGCGACGCTGTTCTTCGCCACGCATTCGAAACATTGGGCGAACGACTTCCGCTCCTGGTATCTGACGAGCGACGACTCCTTCAAGACATGGAGCAAGCCAGCCCCGCTGCCCGGTCGGCTGAAGGAACGCACCTTCATCCGTCCTTCCATCGTCACCAAGGACGGTCGCATCCTCATGCCTTTCCAGCACTACGTCGGACCGGACTCCGAGCAAGCCAAGGCCCCGCTTGACCGCGCCTTCACCAATCCCCGTAACGGCGTGCTGATGAGCGCGGACGGCGGCAAGAACTGGAGCGAGCACGGCGACGTGCGCCTCACGCCCGACGACAGATACTTCGGCTGGGCCGAACCGACCATCCACGAGCGCGCCGACGGCTCGATCCTGATGTATATCCGGGCCGATCGCCTCGGCGGCGTGCTCTACCAAGCCGTCTCCAAGGACGGCGGCCGCACGTGGCCGGAATTCGCTTCGGTCACCGACATCCCCAATCCCGGCAGCAAGGCCACCCTTTTCCCGCTCGGCGGCAAGGCCGTCGCCCTCCTGCACAACAACAACTCCAAACGCCGTGCTCCCCTTTCCCTCTGGATCAGCTTCGACGACGGCAAGACCTGGCCCTACCAGCGCGTGCTCGTGGCCGAGGCCGGACCCGATCCGAAGTATCCCGGCAAGCTGATGAAGGGTTCGCTCAACTATCCGGACGGCTTCGTCAGCGCCGACAAGCAGTGGCTGCACTTCGCCTATGACGACGCCCGCCACCGGGCCGTGCATTACAGCGCCAAGCTTCCGCCGCTGCCGGCGAAGTAATCGGCCGCCCACGGCAGAATGAGTTGGCAAGGGTGTCCGGGGCGGTACGCTCCCGGCTTCCATGCGTCTCGCAATCCTGCTCACCCTTTTCACCGCCTGGCTGCTGGCGGCGCAAGCAGTCGCAAGGGCGGCGGAGCAGCCGGATTCGCCTGACCGCTATGTCATGCTGTACGAGCGGATCTTCGCCCGGGCAGAAGCGTCAGGGACAAAACTGAGCCCTTACGACAGGCTATGCATGGCGGACTTGGCCGTGCGCCTCGAAAGACGGACCGGCAAAGCGGACTATCTGGACAAGGCGGTCGGACACTTCGACTCGGCCCTCCCCGAAGTCGCTCGTAGCCCCGCCGACTTCCACACGGTGCGCATGGTCTCCCATCTGGTCTGGCCCTTGGGGCAGAAAGGGCTGATCAAACCTGAGAACAGATCGCTGCTCCAAGCCATCGCAGTGCGGAGCTGGAAACAGTTCCTCGCCAACCCCGACGGATCCGCGGAAGGAGATGTCGACCACAACATCCGCCTGGCCGAAGCCCTTGGCTGCGCGGCCTTGGCCAACTTCTTCTCCTCGGACGCGAACCCTGAAAGCGAAGCCATCCGCCGGCGGCTGGTGCTTTATTGGGATAAGATTAAGGCGACCGGAGACCTCGACGAGGACGCCAGCAACTACACCGCTTTGGGCATCATCCATTGCATCGAGCTCGCCCAAGCCTTGGGACGCGAGCAAGACCTGAAGTCGCCAGGCTTCCGGCGGATGTTCGCGAGGCAACGTGACATCATCTCCCCGACCGGACTCCTGCCCGAATTCGGCGACGGATTCTTCCATCTCGAACGGGACGCCTTCGATTTCCTATATGTCTGCGAATATGCGGCGGCTGTCTTCGACGACCCCACCTACCTGACGGTGGCACGTCGGCTCTTCGATGCTTCCAGCTTCGCCACGGCGGTCACCGACCAATGGAGTCGCGCCTCGGCGCTGGTCGGCCTGGAACTTTCGCCACGTGAGCCGGCGCCGCTCCCGGCGGCGTCCGTGGTCAGTTACCGGGCGACCCGTTCCTCCCCGCAGCCGGTCGTCGATAAGCTGATCCTCCGGACAGGCACCGAGGCAGGCAGCGCGATGGTGATGCTCGACCTGTACGCTTCGGGAAGCCACGCGCATCGGGCGAAAGGGCCTTCGGTCGCTTACTTCGAAGCGGATGGGGTGCCTCTTTTCCACAACCTCGGGCGCCATCGCACCCGTTCCGCGATCACGGGTAACAGTTTCTGGATCTTGGAGGGCGAGCGCCTCTTCCCCGGGGTCTGGAAACCGGGCGAATGGTTCACCATGACCATCCCAGCCGAAATGCTGAACCGACTTGAGGATGGCACCATGAGGATAGGCGAGCGCGTCACCTTTCGTAACTTCGATAAGAACGGAGGCACCAAGAGGCTCTGGTTCGACAACCTTCGGCTCGAGGGCCCCCGGGGAACCAAGCTGCTCGACGGCTTCGAAAGCCCTAAGAACTGGCACCGTAACCTGACCTCGGCTCGCGCGATCAAGGTGGAGACCTCCCCTGACCGCACCCAAGGCGAGGCTTCGCAGGCCCTTAACTGGGGCGTACTGAAGGCCGGAGTCTTCGCGCGCATGCTCGCCGACGGCCGTGATTTCAGCTTCGCGCCAGGCGAATTCGAGGCGCTCAAGTTCGACGTCAAATACGAAGGGATCCGCCCCTACCTTCATCTCCGGGATCTCTGCCAGCAGATCGACCTCGGCGACCACGCCCTGCCCTATGCCGTCGCGAACGCACGGGTCGACCAGCACGGAAACGACGCCTTCGGAGAAGTGAAATTCGACGCCTACGCGACCGGTGAATCTAAGCTCACCCGACGCATCGTCCTGACGGCGGAAGGCTGTCTCGTCATCCATGACCAATGGACGGCCGGCCCCGGCAAGCCCCGATGGACGGCCGGCCAGCTGTGGCAGTTCTATGCGCTCAAGGAGCGCGGCCCTGACTGGTTCTGCAGCGAAGATGACGGCGCCTACCTGGTGCCGAACTCCAAGGGCGGCGCCGACACCGCTACTCGTCGCATGCTAGTCAAGTTCGCGACACCCATCGGCACCGAGGCATTCGTCGAGCAGATCGACCAAAGCTACCTGGCGCCCAACCCCAAGAAACGTCCGCAAGATAAGTTCTTCACGACAGGAAGCAGGCGGTCGGTCAAGCCAGGCGCGCAAGAATCCTTCACGATGGTCGTCGTGCCGCATACCCCCGGCCTAGCGCCCGAGGGTATCGCCAGGGACATCCGCATCTGCGAGCAAGCCGAACGTACCGAAATCAAGCTCGGGACGATCGCCACCCCGTCCGGCGCCCTCGTGACCATCCGCCGCGATGGCAGCTGGGAAGTGCGCCGGGCCAGCCTTGAACCCGCCAGTAAATAACAGCCACACACCTACCCATGCGCCTCTTCCTCGCCTTCGGGCTCCTGCTGCTCGCCCGCCCCGCCTTGGCCGCGGAGGCCGACGTCGTCGTCTACGGCGCCACCCCCGGAGGATTCTGCGCGGCGATCGCCGCCGCCCGCGAAGGCGCCAAGGTCGTGCTCCTCGAACCCACCGCCCATGTCGGCGGCGTCAACACCGGCGGCCTGAGCTTCAGCGACTCCAACCAGACGGTCCGCTCAACCCTGCTCGGACTTTTCGAGGAATGGCACCAGCGAGTGGCCGCCGATTATGCCGCCCGCGGAGTGAAGCTGCCTTATGACGTCGCGGTGAAAGACAACTCCGTCTGGACCTACGAACCGCACGTCGCCGCCCGCGTGACGGACGCGATGCTCAGGGAAGCCGGCGTGACGGTGCTCACGCGGGAAGTGCTGACGGCGGTCGACAAGGAGGGCGCCCGCATCGTCCGCCTCACGACCTCGGCCGGCTCGCACACGGCCAAGGTCTTTGTCGACGCGACTTACGAGGGCGACCTGCTGGCCAAGGCCGGGGTGTATTGGCGCATCGGCCGCGAAGGCCGCGAGGAATTCGACGAAACCCTCGCCGGCCGCCAATACCCCAAGCAGAAGCTCCTCATCGACGGCTTCGACGCGAACGGCCTGCCGCTGCCGCTCATCACCTCGATCAAGGCCGGCGAAGACCCGTCAGGCGAACAGAGCGTCATGGTCTACAGCTTCCGGCTATGCGTGACGAAAGACCCGGCGAACCGCGCGCCCTTCCCAGAGCCGAAGGCCTACGACCCGGCCCGCTTCGAACTCGTCCGCCGATATTTCCAGCGATACCCGAAAGCCCCGCCGCCCTGGGACCTCTATCCGCTGCCAGGCGGCAAGTTCGACGCCAACAACGGCATCGGGAAGATGTTCTCGATGGGCCTGGTGGGCGAATCGACGCCGTGGTGCGACGCCGACCCGGCCGGACGCGCGCGGCTCTGGGACAAACACAAGGAGTACACCCTTGAGTTCTACAAATTCCTGACGACCGACGAGGCCGTGCCCCCGAAGATCCGCGCGGAGATGTCGGCCCTCGGGCTCTGTCGCGACGAATTTTCCGCGACCGGCCATTGGTCCCCCCAGCTCTACGTGCGGGAAGGCCGCCGCATGATGGGACGCTACATGCTCACGGAGAAAGACGTGCTGCTGGAGCCGGCCAAGGAAGACGCGGTCGCGGTGTCCTCTTTTCCCATCGACTCACATGACTGCCGGCGGCTGGCCCTGCCCGACGGGGTGATCAACGAGGGCACGATCTTCCCGGTACGCATGCCCGGACGACCGCATGGCTACGCCTATCATGTGCCCTATCGCGCCATCACGCCCTCGTCGAACGAATGCTCGAACCTGCTCGTCCCCGTCGCGCTCTCGGCCACGCACGTCGCCTACTCGTCCATCCGCGTCGAACCGACCTGGATGACCCTCGGCCAGAGCGCCGGCATCGCCGCCGCCCTCGCCGCCAAGGCAGGCCTAGCGGTGCAGGCCCTGCCTTACCCGGAACTACGCTCCCGACTCCTGTCTCAGAACGTCGTGCTGGAACTCCCGAAACTGCCGCCGGCCCCCAAGACCGCCCGCGCCGGCGGAACAGGTTCGACCGATCCGAAATCCCTGCCCGGTCTGATCCTCGACGACGCGCAGGCCGAGCTGACGGGCCCATGGGAACGCTCCACGAACTTCAAGCCGCACATCGGCCCAGGCTACCTGCATGACGAACAACGCTCCGACGGCAAGTCGCGCGCGGTGTTCCGCTTCCAGGGGACGGCCGATGGCGAGTTCGCGCTGCGCATCGCCTACTCCGCCCACGAGACGCGGACGACGCGCCTGCCGGTCACGATCATCGGTGGCGGCGCGGAACATCGCTTCAACGTCGACCAGACCCAGCCCATGCCCACCGGCGAATCTTTCCGTGAGGTCGGTCGCGTCCGCCTGCGTCGTGGCGTCAAGTATACGCTCACCGTGACCAATCAGGACACCAAAGGCTTCGTGATCCTCGACGCCTTCCAGTTGCTCCCGGTCGCCGCTCAGGCAAAGTAAGCCCATGAAGACCCGCCTGCTGCTCTGCCTGGCCGCCCTGCTCGCCGGATGCTCCACGCCTGAGGAGAAGAAACGTCCGGAACCGGACGCCCGCCGGCTCCTGCCCGAGGGCTGGGACGCCAAGGCGGCGGGCGACCAGGTCATGGCCGGCCTGTTCAAAGTCACCGGTTCCGAAGTCAAAGGAGCCCACGACGCGCACTTCGTCGTCCTCGGCGAACGCGCCTACGTCGTAGCCGAAGTCAACAACCGTCAGGCCGGCGAAGCCGCCGACTGGCCCTTCGTCTACGTCACGCTCTCCGTCGTGGACCTGCGCAACGACCGTCTGCTCGAGGTGTTGACGGTGGCGCGCTCCGAACAGGCCTTCGCCAATGAGACCCTCCCCGTGGGCGCCTGCTTCGTGCCGCGCATCCGTCAGATCGGACCGAAGACGCTGCGCTGCTGGTTCGCGAGCGAACAACCCGGCAAGCGCCAGTCGCAGACCTACTACCGTGATTTCGATCTCGGCACGCGGACCTTCGAACGCGAGGTCCACCGCATGAAGCTGCGGACGAGCGACGGCGTCTTCGACCTGCAGCCGCGGCACCTCTACGCCGACGCCGCCAAGCAAGGTTTCGCGCGCAAGCCTGCCGATGCCGGCCTGTACCTCTTTGACAACTTCAAGGAGTTCGACGGCCGGACCTACGTCGCCATCAACAACTATCTCGGCGCCCAGCAGGCGCTCTGCCTGCTCAACGCCGCGGCCGACACGCTGGAAGTCGTGGGCCACTTCAACGGCCCGGGACAGCACGCGCTGACGGAACCCGCGGTCAACCGCCTGCCCGACGGCACCTGGCTGGCCATCTGCCGCAAGGAAAACGGCGACCCTAACTATTGGTTCTGCGAAAGCCGGGACGGCCGGACCTGGACCCCGGGAGGTCACAGGCCGTTCGTGGTCGGAGGGGCGGCTTCGAAACCCACCTTCGACCGCTTCGACGACGTGTACTACCTGGGCTGGCAGGAGCGCACCCGGATCGAAGGCGTCAGCCGCAGCGTCTTCAACGTCGACGTGTCACGGGACGGCCGGACCTGGGAGCGCAAATACCGCTTCGAGACCGTCAAATCTTTCCAATACCCGACCTTCGTGGAAAGCGACGGGGCGATCTGGCTGGCCGTGACGCAGGGTGACGCCGACCCCAGCCGCAAAGAACGGATCATGTTCGGCCGGTTGGAATAGTCATAAGCTGTCGAATACGTCCGGGGCTAAAAACTCCTCGCAACCAAACACGGCGCGAGGTGTACTATTCCTACCCCTATGCGATTCCTCGCCCCCCTCCTCCTGGTCGCCGCCAGTAATGATTTTGCCTTCGCAGCGTCTTTCGACAAGCAGACGGTCACCAAAGATTTCGTCGCCGAAGGCTGCGCCGTCGCCGACTTCAACCACGACGGCACCCCCGACGTGGCGGCGGGCCGCTACCTCTGGCTCGGCCCTGACTTCAAGCAGAAGGTGGCTTACACGCCCGAACGCAATAATCCGACCGGCCCCAGCAAGACGCCCTACACCCCGGAGACCGGCTATTCCGACTACTTCGTCCAGTTCGCCTATGACTTCAACGCCGACGGCTGGCCGGACATCCTTGTCTACGGTCTGCCGGGCGACCCGGCTTACGTCTTCGAGAATCCGCAAGGCAAGGCCGGCGACTGGACCCGGCATAACATCTTCGACGTCGCCGACGGCGAGTCACCCGACCTCGTCGACATCAATGGCGACGGCAAGCCCGAGCTGCTCTGTCACTCCAGCGACCTAGTGAAGCCAGCCAAGGCCAAGGGAGGCAAGTCGGGCGGCCAATTCGGGTACGTCGAGATCGACTGGAAGAACCCCTTCGCGAAAGCCCGCTTCCGCCCCATCACCCCCAAGTCGCCGGCCAACGACCAGAAAATCTTCAAGTACACCCATGGTTATGGCGCCGGCGACGTCAACGGGGACGGTCGCGTCGACATCCTCGAGAAGGACGGATGGTATGAACAGCCGACCGACACCTCCAAGGATTCCGACTGGAAGTTCCACGCCGTGAACTTCGGCCTGGGCGGCGCACAGATGTACGTCTTTGACGTCGACGCCGACGGACGCAACGACGTGATCACGAGCATCAAGGCCCACGGCTACGGGCTTTCATGGTTCAAGCAGAACGCCGACGGCTCCTTCGCCGAACAGGTCATCCTCGGCAAGACGAAGGAAGAAAACGCCGCCGGCGCGGGCTTCAGCCAGATCCACGCCGTCCAGCTCGCCGACATCAACGGAGACGGCCTGCTCGATATCGTCACGGGGAAGCGTCGCTGGGCGCACGGACCGGCGAAGGATGACGAGCCGATGGCCGACCCCGTCCTCTGCTGGTTTGAACTCCAGCGCGACGGCAAAGGCGGCGCCCGCTACGTCAAGCACCTCATCGATGCCGACAGCGGCGTCGGTACGCAGTTCTTCACGGGCAAGGTGAACCAAGACGGCAAGCCCGACATCGTCATCGCCAACAAGCACGGAGTCTTCGTCTTCACCCAGAAGTAATCCTCCGCACTTTCCCCATAAAGGGGTCAGACCCTATTAATGGGGTCTGACCCCATTATCTTAGAACACCCATGCGCCTCCTCCTCGCCCTGCTCATCACGCTGACGGTCATCGCCGCCGACCGGCCCAACGTCCTTTGGTTCATCGTGGACGATATGTCCGCGAACTTCGGGAGCTACGGCGAGACGACGATCGCCACCCCGCACGTCGACCGCCTGGCGAAGGAAGGCACCCGGTTCAGTCGGGCCTACGTGACCGCGCCGGTCTGCTCGCCTTGCCGCTCCGCGCTGGTGACAGGGATGTACCAGACGACGATCGGAGCGCACCATCACCGCAGCGGGCGCGGCGAGCTGAAGATCAGCCTGCCCAAAGAGGTCACGCCCACGCCGAAGCTCTTCCAGCAAGGCGGCTATTACACCTGCATCGGCAGCGGTCTGCCCGACCTCGATTTTCGTGGCCTTCCCTTCGGTGCCGGCAAAGGCAAGAAGGCCAAGGCCGGCGCGGGCAACCGCCTCGGCAAGACCGACTACAATTTCGAGTGGGACCCGGCGATCTACGACTCGCATGACTGGGCCGGCCGCAAGCCCGGCCAGCCTTTCTTCATGCAAGTCCAGCTTCACGGCGGCAAACTGCGCGAAGGCGCCGAGACCGCCCGCGAACAGTTCCGCGCGCGCGTCGTCCGCGAACTCGGAGCCGGCACCGACCCGGCGAAGGTAACCCTGCCGCCGTATTACCCGCGCGACCCGGTCCTGCTGCAGGATTGGGCCGATTACCTGGACGCGGTCCGCCTGACCGACGCCCATGTCGGCCGCGTGCTCGCCCGCCTCGAGCAGGAAGGCCAGTTGGCGAACACGCTCATCGTCTTCATGACCGACCACGGCATCAGCCATGCCCGCGGCAAGCAGTTCCTCTACGAAGAAGGCGCGCACGTGCCGCTCGTCATCCGCGGTCCCGGCGTCCCCGCCGGCCTGGTCCGCCCGGACCTCGTCGAACACATCGACCTCGCCGCTCTCTCGCTCGCCGCCGTCGGCCTTGGCGTCCCGTCCTGGATGCAGGGCAAGGACATCCTCGCGCCGAATTACGTCCGGCGCGAGGAGGCCTTCTCCGCCCGCGACCGGTGCGACGAGACCACCGAGAAGATCCGCAGCCTGCGCACGGACAAGTTCATCTACATCCGCAACTATCACCCCGAGCGTCCGCACCTGCAGCCCTGCGCCTACAAGGACGGCAAGCAGATCGTCCAACAGCTCCGCGCCCTGCACGCCGCCGGCAAACTGCCGGAACCCAGCGAGAAACTGCTCTTCAGCCCCACACGTCCTCGCGAAGAACTCTACGAACTCGCGGCCGACCGCTGGCAGGTCCGCAACCTCGCGGAAGATCCGGCCTACGCGACCGTGCTGGCCGAACATCGCCGCCGGCTCGACGCCAAGCTCGTCGCGACCAAGGACCCCGGCCCCGAATCCATGGCCATGTATGACAGCGACATGAAGCCTTACGTCGGCAAGGGCAACCCCGAGGTCGAACGCAACATCGCGGTGATGAAGAAATGGGCCGCCGAAGGAAAATGATCGTGCGTCTCCTCGCCGCGTTCCTGCTCGTCGTGGGCGCCTCCGCCGCGAGCCGTCCCAACATCGTGTTCATCCTCGCGGACGACCTCGGCTACGGTGACGTCGGCTGTTACGGCGCGAAG
>SXGQ01134880.1_pt1 | contig 13976 bp, 8 predicted proteins | sample 3178371 | NCBI WGS metagenome assembly SXGQ01 (sample SAMN11356859, study PRJNA531348) | freshwater metagenome | isolation source: freshwater sample F1-20 | place: China: Fuxian Lake, Yuxi | collected 2017-12-25
CCTCTGCTTGTAAGGCAGATGCTCTGAACCAGCTGAGCTAAGCTCCCATTTTGTTAGATTACAGACTAAGATTAAAAATAATTATTATATATTTATTTTTTATGCTTTTTCAATTAGATCTGGAATTAACATTCCATCTACTAAAATACGACCACAATGTTCGCAAACAATAATTTTTTTATTTAAACGAATATCTAATTGACGTTGAGGCGGAATTTTATTATAACAACCGCCACAAGCATCACGCTCAACCGCCACAACTGCTAATCCGTTACGCGAGTTTTGTCTAATACGCTTATAAGCAATTAATAATCGCTCATCAATACTTGCTGATGATTTATCGCTTTGTTTAATTAAGTCTTTTTCTTCTTTTTCGGTTTCGGCAATAATTTCGTCTAATTCATTTTTCTTTGCTTTTAAATCTCTGCTTCGCTCTTCAAACTCTATTTTACTTTTTTCGAGTAATTCGGCTTTTAATATAATATTTGCTTTTGTTTCCTTTGTTCGCTTTTCGGCCAACTGAATTTCTAAATTTTGAAATTCCATTTCTTTGGTAATGGCATCGTACTCTCTATTATTACGGACTTTACCTTGTTGAGTCTGATATTTTTTAATATTAGCCTGAAAATCTTTAATGGCTTGTTTTTTCTCGTTTAAGAAATTTTCAAGTTCGGCTACCTCTTCGGTAACATTAGTTAAACGGGTTTGTAAGCCTGCAACGGTATCTTCTAAATCACTAACCTCTAAGGGTAACTCGCCACGAATAGTTCTTAAACGATCTATTTTGCTGTCTATTAATTGAAGTTCGTAAAGATTTCTAATTTTGCCTTCAACCGAAGCATCTATCTTTTCTTTAATTTTTGCGCTCATAATATTAAAAATATTTTATCGGATTGGTATTAATTTTTGATAAATGGATTGCAAATGTAGGAAATTTATTTTGAATAATATCATAAAAAATTTCGGGGGTAAATTGCTCTGATTCAAAGTGACCCACATCAATTAAAATAAGGTTTTTATCCACGTCGAAAAACTCATGATATTTAAAATCTGCTGTAATATAGGCATGAGCCCCGCTTTTAATGGCATCATTTAGTAAAAATCTACCGCTACCACCACAAAAAGCAATTTTTCCAATCATATTTCCGGTTTTGGCAGTGTGTTTGATGCAATTGGATTTAAAGGTTTTTTTTACAAATTTTAAAAATTCTTCTTCTTTAAGAGGTTTTTTTAAATATCCAATCATACCACTACCTATATTTGGATGAGTATTTTGAAGTTGGTAAATATCAAAAGCCACTTCCTCATAAGGATGAGCAAGTTTTAAGGCATTAATAAGTTTGTTTTCGAGGGCTGATTCAAAAACCGTTTCAATTTTAATTTCTTTTTCGCGGCTTAATTCATTTTGCTTTCCAATAAAGGGCTTACTTTGCTTACTTCCTTTAAAAGTGCCTAAACCAGAGGTATTAAAACTACAATTACTGTAATTGCCTATTTGTCCGGCTCCAGAATCAAATAAAGCGTCGAGCACCTTTTGGTGATATGTTTCAGGTACATAAGTAACTAATTTTTTTAAAACACCTTTTCTAGCACATAAAATACTGGTGTTAATTAAGCCCAAACGATCGGCAATTTTTTTATTAACCCCTTGTGCCACATTATCCATATTAGTGTGACAGGCATAAATAGCAATATCGTTTTTAATGGCTTTAATTACTGTTCTTTCGATATAATTATTTCCGTTTAATTTTTTTAAACCCGAAAAAATAATGGGGTGATGAGCCACAATTAAATTACAATTTAAAAGAATGGCTTCTTCAACAATGTCTTCGGTACAATCTAAACTAAATAATACCCCGGAGGAAGTCCAATCTTTTTGACCAGTGATTAGACCGCTATTATCATAATCTTCTTGGTAAGCAAGCTCTGCAATAAGTTCAATTTCGGATATGATGTTGTTGATGGTCATACAAAATTAATTAATTAGCCATTAAAATTTTATTATTAATTTTTAATTATTTTATAATTTAAGCGTTCTTTTTTATTTGAAGTTAAAACTAAAAAGTAAATTCCTGGACACCAAGCATCAGATTTAATAGTATTAGAAGAATTAGATAAATCTTCTTGTTTTATGAGTTGCCCCATAGAATTAAAAATATTCAACTTCCAATTTGCGTCTTTGGGTAAATTCTCGATATTAAATTCTTGATTGCAGGGAATTGGAAATATACAAGTAGGATATTGTTGACTATTTTGTGATAACGAATTTGTTTGAAGGTTGTAAATACGAACATAGTCTACTTCCATAGTTGCAGGAAAAGAAGTGGTTCCGTTAGGATTTCCAGGCCAATTACCTCCGACAGCAACATTTAATAATAGAAAAAATGGTTGTTGAAAAATATTAGCGGTATTATTAGTGGAGAAAGGAAATTCGTAGAACGAGTGGCCATCTAGTGTAAAAATAATACTGTTAGATAACCAAATAGCTCCAAAATCATGAAATGTATTTTTATCGAAGGGAACTGAACTACCTTTATAAGCATGAATAGAATTATTTTTCCAATGAACGGTTGAGTTTGAAATATTTTCGTTGTTAACATGCTCCATGATGTCAATTTCGCCACATTGAGGCCAATTAACAGTTTCGAAATTAGCTCCTAACATCCAAAAAGCAGGCCATATTCCCTGACCAATTGGAATTTTAATACGAGCTTCTATTTTCCCGTATTTAAATTCCATCAGGTTATTAGAAATAATTCTTCCTGATGAATAATTACTACCATTGATGTTTTCGTTTTGGGCTATAATTTTTAAACTACCATTGTTTACTTGTATATTGTTAGAATTATTTGTATAGTATTGAAGTTCGTTATTTCCCCAACCGCCACTGCCAATATCATAAGACCAAAACTGTTGGTTAAGTGAGGATCCATTAAATTCATCTGACCAAACTAATTCCCAATTATTATTATCATTGGTCAAACAATCGCTGCACAAACCCCAACATACGATATTCAAAACTTGATCAGATTGAACATTTATAAATCTATTATTATAATTACCTACTATTACAGCACAATTTCCTGCTGATTTTATATTCTCTTGCCCTGACCAGTTATCGAATGAAAATTTATACTCATATAGCCCTGAATTTAAATTGATGGTTGTTTCCCAAATCCCATCGTTATTAGAATCAGTCATAGGATTGCAATTACCACACCAATTATTAAAAGAACCATTTACCTCAGGCTTAATGAAACCATCTAGCCCACTCATATTTAATCGAAAAGTAATATTGAAAGAAAATACTTTAATAGAAAGAAGAAGGGTGAGGTAAATTAAAAGCTGTCTCATGGTATATTTTTAAATAAAAAATGTATTCGTTAATGTATTTAAAAAAAATCCCATCAGTATGTTAAAGAAAGGATTTGAACTGTCTAAATAAATTAATTATTCAATTCTTGATTTATGATCTTCGATGTCGGACATTTCTTTTAAGCCCTCAAAAACATCATTATCGACTCGTCCGCTTATTGATTGTTCTAATTGATTTTTAGTTTCATTAAAATTAATATTTGGAATAGTTTTAATTGCACTAACCTTAACTATAAAAACGCCATTATTGCTTACACTTGGTTTACTTATCTCACCAACTTTAGTTCCCAATACTGTTCCAATAAAAATATCATCAATACCTAAAAGTTCAACCACACGGCTTTCTGGTATTAACGATTCTTGTTTATTTAACTGTAGTTTTAAATTTTTGGCAATTTCTTGAATATTTTTAATATTACCTGTAGTTTTAAATTCTTCTAAAAACAAATTGGATTTTTTTTGTTTAATTGCTTTAAAAGTAAGTTCTTCTTTAACATCTTCTATGGGTAAAATTCCTTTATTTTTAATGCCACTTAATTTTGCAACAATGAATTTATCGTTGAAAGAAAAAATATTTACATCGCCTTTTTCTGCTGAATAAACCCAATTAGTTAACTCTCTGGCTTGATCTAAACCGGGCAATTGACGATCACCTTCTTTAATATTGTCAGCCATTTGTTTGGTTAATTTTTGAGTTATAACCGCCTTGTCAAATAATTCTCCAGTATTATTTTGACCACCAAATTCGTTGGCTTTAGCAAAAACAGATTGATTTGTTTCAACACTTGGTGCAATGAGTTTAAAAATTTGCGCGATGGTATAGTTTGTATGTCGAGTTTTACTCACATTTAATACTTCTATAATGTGATACCCGAATTGAGTTTCAACAACTGAGATATTTCCAATACTGCCTCTTAAGCCAGCATTTTTAAATGGCGTCACAAATCCTTTATTTTCATCAAACCAGCCATAATCTCCACCATTTGTTTTACTTCCCATATCATCGCTAATGGTTTTTACTAAAGTATCAAAAATTGCTTTTTTAGATTTTATTAAAACTAATAAACTATCTGCCTCTCTTTTAGCTTGTTCTTTATTACGTTTTGGTTTATTTTCTGGATCGTTTAAGCCAATTAAAATATGACGAACTTTTGCACTATCGGCGACAGAGTTTATGGCTTGTAGTTTATAAACTTTAAAGTAGGCACCTTCGTTATAAGGACCAAAAACAGAACCTAAAGGAGAGGTAAAAATCGAAGAGTCCCGAACAATCATTGTTTTTTTGGTAAAATCTTGAATGGTAATATTACCATTTTCACTTTCTTGAGAAATAAATGAGCTATCTTCTGAAATTGTTTTTCCTTTAAAATCATCTGCTGCTCTTTGGGCGTCTTTTTCAATTTCGGTTAAATCTTGATTACTTGGTAAAACATTAAAAGAAACATAATCAATTTTGCGAGTGGTTGTAGGGTTTTTAAATTCGTAAGAGTAATCGTTGTAATATTTTTGAATTTCATCATCACTTAATTTGATAGAATTATCTTTGATAGATTCATAGCGCTTTATTACATATTCAATGCTAAATTGAGAATTACGATTTTTTAAAACTGTTTTTACTTCAGAAGAAGTTACATACAATCCTTTTACAATAAGATTTCTATATTTTTCGAAGTAACGAGTACTTTTTACGTTTTCTTCCATTGAGCGTAAAGCAGGTTCTTGATCAGCAGGTAAATTACTGACAGCTTGTTTCCACTTTACTAAATCTAGAGACCCATCAGGTAAAGCAAATTGCGCATTTAATTTCCCAGTTTGAGGGTCTGATAATTGTTGAATAACTGATTGAACAGGATTGGCTACCACAGAATTATATATTTCATCTTCTCCAACAGAAATGCCTGCTTTTTCAAATTGAGGTTTTATAACTAATTCTGCAATGTATTGCTGCCATATATTTTCAATGGCTTTTGACCTTGTTTGATCGTCTATGTCATTATTTTGGTTACGCTGACGATAATTATTCAATTGATTTTCTAAACGCATAACAAAATCGTTACGATCAATTTTTTTTCCATTAATTGAGCCAACTGAAGATAAATCGCCACCTCCAAAAATAGATTCCCCTGAACCTAATAAACTTTGTAAAATAAAAATTAATAAGGCTAAACCCACAATACCTACTAATAAACTAGTTCTTCTTCTGATTCTTTCTAAAACGCTAGTACTTTCTTTTTTATTAACTATCGTTTCAGGTTTCGATTTATTTTTTTCTTTACTCATTTTTGATAAATTTTTTAGAAATGTAAAGTTAGCACTTTATGTTGAATGAGGAAATTGAAAATAAAAACGTAAATCGCTAGTAAACAAGTATTTAATCTAGATTGCAGTATTAATGTCGTATTAAAACTTTTAAATACTAAAGGTAAATTAAAGTTTACATTTTTTTCAACAATCAAAAAAAGAATGTGGGTATTATCTTAACTTTATGCAGATTAAGTAAATAATTTAATCCATTTCCATACCAACTTATGTTTTTAATTTTTGATACCGAAACAACAGGTTTGCCTCGAAATTACAATGCGGCTTTAACTGATTTAGATAACTGGCCTAGAATGGTTCAGGTGGCCTGGCAACTTCACGATAAGAATGGTAAATTATTAAATAATGACTCTATTATTATAAAACCCGAAGGCTATACCATACCTTTTAACGCTATTCAAATACACGGCATTACTAATGAGAGAGCATTATCAGAGGGCAAACAACTAAGATTGGTTTTAGAACAATTAATTTTAGTGATTAACGAGTGTAGATATTTATGTGGTCATAACATTGGTTTTGATATTAATATTGTTGGAGCGGAATTTTTAAGATGTGGCTTACCAAATGCGTTTGATGAAAAATTAATAATTGACACCAAAAATGATGCCACTACTACTTTTTGCGAACTTCCTGGCGGAAGAGGTGGAAAATATAAATGGCCCACGCTTACCGAATTGTATTCAAAATTATTTAACTCTCCTTTCGACGAAGCACATAATGCGGCATTCGATGTTCAGGCAACATCGAGGGTTTTTTTCGAAATCATTAAACGAGGCATTACGAAAGTAAAAGAAATAACTTCAGAAGATTTAAAAGATTTAAAATACCAAGATGTTGACCTATCTGAATTACTAGAAAGTGAAAAAAAATTAAAAAAAATAGCTTCAAATAACGATTCACTTGAAAATAATTTACCAATACAGTCTAATCAACCCGAATCCTCGGTTAATATAACCAACATCAATTTTTCACATCTTCACAATCACAGTCAGTTTTCTGTTCTTCAATCTACAAGTGATGTTAAAGACTTGGTTAAAAAAGCTATCGATTATAATTTAAAAGCATTGGCAATTACTGATCATGGCAACATGTATGGTGCATTTATTTTTTGGCAGTCAATTGATAAAGAAAACAAATTAATTAAGGCAGAAAATGAGGAAATAATAAAGAAGAAAAAGGAGGGTAGAATAAAGGATGAATTAAAATGCATTATAGGATGCGAGTTAAATATTTGTTTAAATCATCAAGATAAAACTAAGCAAGATAATGGCTATACTCAAGTATTATTGAGTAAAAATAGAAAAGGCTATCAAAACTTATCAAAATTAAGTTCTATAGGGTTAATAGATGGGTCTTATTATGTGCCAAGAATCGATAAACAATTATTAAAGCAATATAAAGAGGGCTTAATTGCTACTACTGGAGGATTAAATTCAGAAATTCCTTTTTTGATTTTAAATGTAGGTGAGGAAAAAGCGGAAGCTGCTTTTGTTTGGTACAAAGATTTATTTCAGGATGATTTTTACGTTGAAATAAATCGACATAATTTACCTGACGAAAATTATGTAAATACTGTTTTATTAAGTTTTGCAAAAAAATATAATGTTACCTATTTTGCAGCCAACAGTAATTATTATCTGGATAAAAATGGCTATGACGCACATGATATATTATTATGTGTAAAAGATAATGAAAAGAAAGCTTCTCCAATAGGAAAAGGAAGGGGTTACAGGTATGGCTTGCCTAATAAAGAGTTTTACTTTAAATCTCCAAAAGAAATGGTGGAGTTATTTTCGGATATGCCCGAAGCAATCGAGGCAACAAATGAAATCGTAAATAAAATTGAAGAATTTAAATTGGGTAGAGATATTTTATTACCAAAATTTGAAATCGAAAAAGAATTTATTAAATCAAATACTGAAGAAATTTCTCAATCTCTAAATCGGATAATTACAATTAAAGAGAAAGAATGGTTATCAAATAAATTAAATTTGGCCGATATAGAAATTCAAAAATCTGAAATGCGGTTGATTGCAGAACAGTTTGTTTTTATGAGCCACTTAACTTGGCAAGGCTCCAAGAAAAGATATCCAAATATTACAGATAATATTAAAGAGAGGATTGAATTTGAGTTAACAACAATTGAGAAAATGGGCTATCCTGGATATTTTTTAATTGTTGCCGATTTTATTTCTAAAGCAAGAGAAATGAATGTGGCTGTTGGACCGGGAAGAGGAAGTGCAGCGGGTTCGGCAATTGCATATTGTTTGGGTATTACCAATGTTGACCCTATTAAATTTGATTTACTATTTGAGCGTTTTTTAAATCCTGATCGTATTACTATGCCTGATATTGACATAGATTTTGACGATGAAGGAAGAGGTTTAGTGATTGATTATGTAATAAATAAATACGGTTCAAACCAAGTTGCTCAAATTATTACTTATGGCACTATGGGAGGTAAGTCCGCCATTAAAGATGCAGCTCGTGTTCTTGATTTACCTTTGCCAGATGCAGATCGTTTATCAAAATTATTTCCAAATAGCTTGGAAGCAAAACTTAAAAAAATACTAAAACCTGAAGGGATTGACGAAAAATATTTAGAAGCAATTAAAGATAAACGTGAAGTAATTGAGCAGTCACATTATTTTAGAAAACTTGCCCAGCAAGATACCCTTGAAGCCGATGTTTTAAAACAGGCTTATGAACTAGAAGGCTGCTTAAGGAATACCGGAACCCATGCATGCGGTATTATTATTACCCCAGACGATATTGTAAATTATGTGCCTGTAACTAAAGCAAAAGATACAGAAATGTTAGTTACTCAATTTGATAATTCGGTCGCAGAATCTGCTGGCTTATTAAAGATGGACTTTTTAGGTCTGAGAACATTAACTATTATTAAAGATACTGTTCACTCTGTAAAACAAAACCATGGCATTGATTTAGATATTGATGCATTTCCTTTAGACGATAAGCTTACGTATGAATTATTTCAGCGCGGAGAAACCAACGGAATTTTTCAATACGAAAGTGCCGGAATGCAAAAAGCATTGAGAGACCTAAAGCCCGATCAGTTTAACGATTTAATTGCTATGAATGCTCTTTATCGACCCGGTCCTTTAGCATATATTCCTAACTACATTAACCGGAAACATGGTCGAGAATCTGTAAAATATGATTTAGAGGGGATGGATGGATTTTTAAGTGAAACATACGGTATAACAATTTATCAAGAGCAAGTAATGCGGCTTTCACAAAAATTAGCAAATTTTACTAAAGGCGATGCTGATAAATTAAGAAAGGCAATGGGGAAAAAAGATAAACAGACCTTAGATAAAATGAAAAGTAAATTTATTGAAAATTGCATAAATAACGGTCATGAAATTAACGCATCAAAAAAAGTATGGAAAGATTGGGAAGCATTTGCAAGTTATGCATTTAACAAATCTCACTCAACGTGTTATGCATATATTGGATTTCAAACAGCATATTTAAAAGCGCACTATCCATCTGAATTTATGGCATCTGTATTGAATCATTCAGGAAGTATTGATTCGGTATCTTTTAATATGGTTGAATGTAAAAGAATGGGCATTAAAGTTTTAGGTCCAGATGTTAATGAGGGGTTTGGAAAATTTAGTGTAATTTCAAATGGAAATATTCGCTTTGGAATGTCAAGCGTTAAAGGGGTTGGAGAAAATGTTGTAAACGCGATAATAGAAGAAAGAAAAGTAAATGGGCCATATAATAACTTATTTGATTTGGCTGCAAGATTAGACAGTAAAGCAATAAATAAAAAAAGTGTTGAAGGTTTAGCTCTGTCTGGAGCATTTGATGGTTTTGAAAATATTCATCGCGCTATGTTCTTTAATATAGATAAGGATGGAAATACCTTAACAGATAAGATGATTAAGTTTGGAAACCAAAAAAATTTAGGAAACGAATCTTCTCAATCTAGTTTATTTAGTAAAGAAAATGAAATAGAAGTTTTTGAACCTAAATTGCCGGAAGTTGAAAAATGGTCATCAATAGAATCATTAGGTCGAGAAAAAGAGGTAGTTGGCTTTTTTATTAGTGGCCACCCTCTAGATCCTTATAAAGCGATTATTGATCATAAATGCAATATTAACTGTTCACAATTAAAAGCGGGATTAGAATTATATAGAAATAAAGAAGTTGTTTTTTGTGGAATTGTAAGTGGCTTTGAACTGAAAATAGGTAAAAATGGTGATCCATATGGAAAAATTATTATTGAAGATTATTTTGGTTCTATAGATTTGATGTTGTATCAAAACGATTATATCGATTATAATAAATTTATGGTAAAAGGGATATTTGTATATGTTAAAGCTAATATTCAGCCTCGTTACAAACAACCCGATAATTTAAAAATTAAACTTAGTAAAATCGAATTACTTGAAACTATAAAGGCAAATATTTTTAATCAAATTAAGTTACGTGTAAAATTAAATTTTATAAATGATGATTTAATTTTAAAATTAGAAACATTAATTAACAATAATGTTGGTAAAAGTAACCTTGAATTTTACGTTGAAGATGATGAGGCCAATCAAATAGTTAAATTATTTTCAAAAAAGAATAAAGTAGGGGTAGATTCAGTTTTTTTAGATAGTTTGGGTAAAATACCTGAAATAAAATACGAACTAAATTAGCATTCTGTTTTTTTGAAAATATAAAATTGAGTGATAATTATATCAATAGAATAATTATGAAAATGTTTTTGTACAGATTTTGATTTGAGTATTTTATTTTCTTAAAATAGATTATCTTTACCCCTTACTTTACAAATAAATAGTTTAAACTATGATTTCTGTTAATTGCATAACGGTTAGTTTTGGTGGGCATGACCTTTTCGATAATATTTCTTTTCTAATTAATTCAAGAGATAGAATAGGATTGGCCGGAAAAAATGGAGCGGGAAAGAGTACACTTTTAAAAATATTATCTGGCAATCAAAATCCAACTAAAGGCGAGGTGACTATGCCTAAGTCATGCAAAATAGGGTATTTGCCTCAAGATATGATTCATCAGCATGGCAGAAGTGTTTTTGATGAAACAGAATCTGCATACGAAGAAATTCAACAGCTCGAAATTAGAATAGATCAAATTAATCATCAATTAGAAACCCGAACCGACTATGAAAGTGATGCTTATGCTAAATTAATAGAAGAGCAAACAGATATTTATACAAGATTAGATATGCTGGGAGCTGGCAATAGAAAAGAAGAGATAGAAAAGATATTACGTGGTTTAGGTTTTGATAGAAAAGATTTTGACAGACAAACTGCTGAATTTAGTGGTGGTTGGAGAATGCGAATAGAATTAGCAAAATTATTATTACAAAAACCTGATATATTATTACTTGATGAGCCAACTAATCACTTAGATATAGAGGCAATTATGTGGTTAGAAGAATTTATGGAAACCTTTGCAGGAGCCGTACTTTTAATTAGTCACGATAAAACATTTTTAGATAATGTAACTAATCGAACAATCGAAATTTCAAATCAAAAAATTTACGATTACAAAACTAATTATTCTCGTTATCTTTTGTTGCGAAAAGAACGGAGAGAACAGCAAGAAAATGCCGCGAAAAATCAACAAAAAATCATTGATCAAACTGAAGTTTTAATTGATAAGTATCGCGCCAAGGCCAGTAAAGCCGCTTTTGCTCAGTCTTTAATTAAAAAATTAGATCGTATGGATCGTGTTGAAGTTGATGATGATGATACCCAAAGTATGAATTTTCGATTTCCAACTCCAGCACATAGTGGTAAAATTATTTTAACAGTTGATCAGGCGGGTAAGCACTATGGTTCAAAGCATATATTTTCGGGAGCTAATTTTATTATAACTAAAGGTGAAAAAATTGGTTTAGTTGGTCGAAACGGTGAAGGAAAAAGTACCATGATGAAAATGATTGCTAAAAAAATAAAATTTGATGGTGAAATTAAACTAGGTCACAGTGTAATGATGGGTTATTTTGAGCAAGATCAAGAAGAAAAGTTAGACCAAAAAAAAACTGTTTTTGAAACAATTGATGAGGCAGCGGTTGGCGATGTTCGAAAACAAGTAAGAGGTCTATTAGGCTCGTTTTTATTCAGGGGAGATGATATTGATAAAAAGGTTCAGGTTTTAAGCGGTGGAGAACGAGGCAGATTAGCAATTTGTAAATTACTATTAGAGCCGTATAATTTTTTATTAATGGATGAGCCTACCAATCACTTAGATATTCGCTCTAAAGATATTTTAAAAAAAGCATTAATTGATTATGAGGGGACTGTAATTATGGTTAGCCATGATCGTGATTTTATGAAGGGGATTTGTAATCGCTTATTCGAATTTAGAGACGGAAAAGTGAAAGAACATTTGTGTGATATTGAAGATTTTATGCAATTACGAAAGGTAGAACGATTAAATGAATTAGATTTAGAGAAAAAATACAGTAAGGAAAAAAAACAAGAAGTTACTTCTAAAAAAAATACCTCTTATACTATTTCTTCGAACGAACAATTTAATAAACATGAATTGGAGCAAAAACAAATTCGTAATCAAATAAAAAAAGCAGAGGAAATTATTGAGAATTTAGAATCGAAAATTAAAGAGTGCGATGCTAAGTTAAGTGATGCGTCTGAATATGAAAAATTAGTAAATAATAAATCTTTTTTTGAAGAATATAATCAATTCAAGATAAATTTAGAAAAAGAGATTGAGAAATGGGAATCTTTAAGCGAAAAATTAGTTTAAATTTTATTCGTTTATATTGATGATATTAGCTGATATTAGTTTTAGCCATTCATGAAAATAAAAATACATATACCAAACGCGATTACATGCTGTAATTTACTTTGTGGCTGTTTATCTATTATTAAAATTTTTGAAGGTGATTTAATTTTAGCATCATATTTAATAGGGTTTTCTATAATATTTGATTTTTTTGATGGTTTTTTTGCACGTTTATTAAAAGTTTCTTCTTCTATAGGAAAAGATTTAGATAGTTTGGCTGATATGGTTACTTTTGGTTTAGCCCCAGCTCTGATTATGTTTAAATTAATTGGATCATCTTATGTTATGAATCTTAATTCTTATTTAGTTGAAACTAATAGTATAAATCATCAAGTTTTTGTACCACAATATTTGGCATTTACAATCACTATTTTTTCGGCTATTCGTTTAGCAAAGTTTAATAATGATACTCGTCAAGTTGATTCTTTTATAGGATTGCCAACACCAGCTAATGCGATAATTATTTGTTCGCTACCTTTAATTTCTGAATTTCAACCTTACCTCACATTAATAAATTCGATAATACATTCTCTCATTTTTTTAATTTGTTTTTCTTTATTATCGAGTTATTTATTATTAGCTGAAATACCAATGTTTGCCTTAAAGTTTAAAAATTATAAATGGCAAGATAATAAGCTGAGATTTATATTTTTAATAATGTCGCTTTTATTCATAATAGTATTTAAATTTATAGCTATTCCAATTATTGTTATTATTTATGTTTTATTAAGTATTGTGAATAATATATTTTTAAAAAATAAAGAATAATTCTATTTTTGTTCACTAAAATTTAAAATAAAATGGCCAAATTTATTGCAGATATTGATATAATGCCTCTAAAAGCATTATTAGACCCTCAGGGCAAAGTAGTTTCTGCTTCGATGAAAAATTTAGGCTTGCCAGAAATAGATAATGTGAGAATAGGAAAGCATATTTGTTTAGAAATTGAAGCTCCAACTAAAGAATTAGCTACTATCAAATTGGACGAAGCTTGTAAAAAATTATTGTGCAATCAAATTATGGAATTTTATGAATTCAAACTAACTTTGATAGACTAATTTCAATTAATTATATTAAATTCAAATAATAAAAATATATAAACTTAATACCTAAATGGGATATTTATTCACATCAGAATCAGTGTCAGAAGGACACCCAGATAAATTAGCAGATCAGATTTCTGACGCATTAATTGATAATTTTTTAGCTTTTGATCCACAAAGTAAAGTAGCTTGCGAAACATTAGTTACCACTGGGCAGGTTATTCTTGCAGGTGAGGTAAAATCAAACGCCTATTTAGATGTTCAAGAAATTGCCCGTGGCGTTATCCGTAAAATAGGTTATACTAAGTCGGAATATATGTTTGAGGCAAACTCATGCGGAATATTATCTGCAATACACGAACAATCTGCTGATATTAATCAAGGGGTTGATCGTAAAAATAAAGAAGATCAGGGTGCAGGCGACCA
>SXGQ01321198.1_pt1 | contig 13975 bp, 12 predicted proteins | sample 3178371 | NCBI WGS metagenome assembly SXGQ01 (sample SAMN11356859, study PRJNA531348) | freshwater metagenome | isolation source: freshwater sample F1-20 | place: China: Fuxian Lake, Yuxi | collected 2017-12-25
CACGAGAACGAGATCGCCCAGTCGCGCGCCGCAGGTCAGCCGTTCGCGCGGCTCTGGATGCACAACGCGATGCTCAACCTGAGCGGCGCGAAGATGTCGAAGAGCGTCGGCAACACGCTGATGGTCAGCGAGGTGGTCAAGCGGGTGCCGGCCATCGCGCTGCGCTACTACCTCGTGGCCGCGCACTACCGCTCGATCATCGAGTTCACCGAGGAGTCGCTGCAGGAGGCCGCGGTCGCGTTCGAGCGCGTCGAGGGCTTCGTGCGACGCGCCGACGAGACCGTGCGCGCGGCGGGCGGCGACGTCGCGCCGGGAGACGTCGGCGCAGCCTTCGCGGCCGCCATGGACGACGACCTCGGCGTGCCGGCGGCGGTCGCCGTGCTGCAGGGCGAGGTGACGCGCGGCAACACGCTGCTGGCCTCGGGTGACTCACCGGAGCTGCGCGAGGTGCTCGCCACCGTCCGCGCACAGCTCGACGTGCTCGGGCTCGACCCGCTCTCCGAGCACTGGGCGGCGACGTCGACGTCGGCCGCCGACGAGGCGCTCGCGCCGCTCGTGGAGGCGCTGCTCGCGCAGCGCCAAGAGGCGCGCGCCGCGAAGGACTTCACCACCGCGGACCGCGTCCGTGACCAGCTGGCCGCCGCCGGCATCGACATCGAGGACACGGCGCAAGGTCCGCGCTGGTCCGTGAAGGGACACTAGAAGCATGGCGGGCAACAGCCAGCGCCGCGGCGCGATCAAGAAGACCGGCAAGGGCAACCCCACGGCCGGGTCCGGCGGACGTCGCCGCAAGGGTCTCGAGGGCAAGGGCCCGACGCCCCGCGCGGAGGAGCGCCCCAACCACAAGGCGTACAAGATGGCGCGCGCCGCCGACAAGCGCGAGGCCGCACGGCCCAAGCGCAAGGGCGGCGACGGCGGACCCGAGTGGGTGGCCGGACGCAACAGCGTCGTCGAGCTGCTGCGCGCCAACGTGCCCGTCGCCGGGCTGTACATCGCCGAGGGCGCGGAGCGCGACGAGCGCATCCGTGAGATCTTCCGGCTCTCCGCCGAGCAGCACGTGTCGCTGCTGGAGATCGGGCGGGTCGAGATGGACAAGCTCACCGGTGGCGCCGTGCACCAGGGCGTCGCGGCCAAGCTCGACGCCTACGACTACGCCCACCCCGACGACCTGCTCGCGCGGGCCGAGGAGGAGGGCGTGCCGCCGCTCGTCGTCATGCTCGACGGCGTGACCGACCCGCGGAACCTCGGCGCGGTCGTGCGCTCGGCGTCGGGCTTCGGCGCACACGGCGTGGTGATCCCCGAGCGTCGGTCGGCGCAGATGACCGCGTCGGCGTGGAAGACGTCGGCCGGCGCCGCCGCGCGCGTGCCGGTCGCACGGACCACCAACCTGACCCGTCAGCTGAAGGCCTACCAGGAGGCGGGCCTCATGGTCGTCGGCCTGGCCGCCGACGGCGACGTCGCCCTGCCCGACCTCGACCTCGCCGACGGACCGCTCGTCGTCGTCATCGGCAGCGAGGGCAAGGGCATCTCCCGCCTCGTCGGCGAGACCTGCGACCAGATCGTCTCCATCCCCATGGCCTCCAGCCTGGAGTCGCTCAACGCCGGCGTCGCGGCGGGCATCGCGCTGTACCAGATCGCGCAGCGTCGGGTCTGAGAGTCGCGGGCTCGCCCGAGCCCGCTGGCTCCCGAAGGCCGATCTGACGACTTCCGAGCGGTTTTTCCGCAGAGAACCGACGAGAAGTCGTCAGAACGCGCGTGTTGGACAGTTGCGGGGCGATTTGTGCGGCCGAGTCACCCGGAACTGTCCACATCGGGCGGTGCGGGCCGGGGGCTCGGGTGGGGCGCTGGTGCTGTTGCGGCTGGGCCTGGACGCTTGCTGGGTCTCGATACAGCGGGACGCCTGCGGCGTGCACCACTCGACCCGCCTGAACCGTTCCCTCGCTGCGCTCGGTCAGGTTCAGGCGTCGTACCCCTGCGGGTTCTGCGACTGCCAGGTCCAGGTGTCGCGGCACATGTCGTCGACGGTGCGCGAGGTGCGCCACCCGAGCTCCTGCTCGGCCTTCGTCGGGTCGGCCCAGAACGCCGGGAGGTCGCCGGGGCGACGGTCGACGACCTCGTACGGGATCTCCCGACCGCTGGCACGCTCGAACGCCTGGATCATCTCCAGCACCGACGTGCCCTGACCGCTGCCGAGGTTCCACACGTGCACGCCGGCGTCGCCGTCGACGATCGCGTCGAGCGCGACCACGTGACCCTCCGCGACGTCCTGCACGTGGATGTAGTCACGCTCCGCGGTGCCGTCGGCCGTCGGGTAGTCGCCGCCGAAGACCGACAGCCGCTCGCGGCGGCCCACCGCGACCTGCGCGATGAACGGCACGAGGTTGTTCGGGATGCCCTGGGGGTCCTCGCCGATCCGCCCCGACGGGTGCGCGCCGACCGGGTTGAAGTCTCGCAGCAGCGCCACCCGCCAGGCCGGGTCCGCTGCGGCGACGTCGGTGAGGATGCGCTCCGTCATGACCTTCGTCTGACCGTAGGTGCTGGAGGAGTCGAGCGGCTCGTAGTCCTCGACGTACGGCACGGGCGCCTTCGCGCCGTACACCGTGGCGGAGGAGGAGAAGACGATCGTGCGGCAGTCGTGGCGACGCATCGCGTCCATGAGCGTGAACGTCGAGCCCATGTTGTTCGCGTAGTACTCGAGCGGCTTCTGCGTGCTCTCGCCGACCGCCTTCAGCGCCGCGAAGTGGATGACCGCGTCGAACCCGCGCGCCAGGACCGCGTCGGTCGCGTCGGCGTCGGTGAGATCGACCTCGTGCAGCGGCACGTCACGGCCGGCCAGCTCGCCCACCCGGCGCACCGCCTCGGCCTTGCCGTTGACGAGGTTGTCGACCACCTCGACGTCGTGGCCCTGCTCGAGGAGGGTGAGGACGGTGTGGGAGCCGATGTAGCCGGCGCCGCCGGTGACGAGGACACGCATGGGCCCACGCTACCGAGCGGGTCGTTCGGGCCGACCCAGCACGGCCGCCGACGCCACCAGGAGCGTCGCGAGACCCAGCCCCGCCGCCAGGTGCCAGCGCAGCAGCAGGGCTCCGACGACGGCGCCGAGGACGATCAGCGTGACCACCGTCGCCTGCAGTGCCCGCCGCTGCGACCGTCCCGTGCCGAGGGAGAGGTCCGAGCCCAGGCCGATCAGCGTGTTGGTGACCGCGACGGTCGACACGTCCGGCACCGCCACGTGCCGGGCTGCGGCCGCCTGCAGCCCCATCGCGACGCCGAGCGTCGTCGTGGTCGTCGTCAGCGCCGCCCGGCCGACCGGCTCGACGACGAGCAGCAGCACGCCGAGCACGCCGAGGACGAACGCGACCACCGCCAGCAGACTGGTGACGCGACCGTTCCACCCGGGCGTCGACCCCCGCACGACCCGGCCCCCGAGCGTCGTCCCGGCGAGGAACCCGGCCAGTGCCGCCGACGCCCCCACCACCGACAGGCCGGCAGCGCCGGTGAGCGCCAGGCCCAGCAGGACGACGTTGCCCGTCATGTTGCCGGTGAACACGCGGTCGAGCCCGAGGTAGGAGACCGCGTCGACCACGCCCGTCGAGAACGTCAGAGCCATGAGGGCGGCGATCTGGCGACGGTCGACGGGCACACGGTCCACGGCGGCATCCTCCCACCGACGCGCGCCACGACCGATGTGCGGGCAGGATCGGGGCATGACCTGGTTCACCGCGACCCGCACGTCCGAGGCAGTGGTGACGGCCCAGCAGCAGCAGGTGTGGGACGTCCTCAACGACCCTGCCGAGGTCGCCCGACTCACCCCGCTCGTCCGACGCATCGAGGTCGACGGCGACCACTGGCGCTGGGTCATGGAGGAGATCCCCGGTCTTGGCATCAGCCTCGCGCCGGCGTTCACCGTGCTGATCGAGACCGACGAGCCGCGGTGCATCACGTTCACGCACGACCCGCCCGAGGGCGCGAAGGAGCGAGCCGCCGTCGAGGGCTCCTACGGCCTCAGCCCGCACGAGCAGGGCACCCGCCTCGACATCGAGATCACCGTCCGCGTCGACCTCCCCCTCAGCAGGCTCGCGAAGCCCGCCGTGAAGGCCGCCATGGACGGCGTGCTCGCCAGCATCGGCCGCGGCTTCGGTCGCAACCTCCTCGACCGCCTCGACGCCGACCAGGTCGACGTCGGCTGACGCCCGGCCCGCGCTGGGCCGTTGCCAGGTGGTCTCGCGACCACCCGCGGTGGCTTCCGCTGGTCGAGTAGCGCGGAGCCGCGACGAAGGAGCGTGCTCCGGGCGTATCGAGACCACTCTGGGCGGTCGCTGGGGGTTGGCCCGCGCTGGGCCGTTGCCGGGTGGTCTCGATACGCAGGACCTCGCAAGCTTGTCCCTGCTACTCGACCAGCGAAGCGTTCCGCTGGTCGAGTAGCGCGGAGCCGCGACGAAGGAGCGTGCTCCGGGCGTATCGAGACCACTCTGGGCGGTCGCTGGGGGTTGGCCCGCGCTGGGCCGTTGCCGGGTGGTCTCGATACGCGCCGACGAGCTCGCTGGCGCTCGCCGTCGCTGCTACTCGACCAGCGGTGTGTTGTCAGTCGACGAGGCCGCGGGCGGCGAGGATGGGGCGGACGCCCTCGGCGAACCAGTAGGCCTCCTCGACGTGGGGGTAGCCCGACAGGACGAACTCCTCGATGCCGAGGTCGGCGTACTCGCCGATCAGGTCGGCGACCTCGCCGTGGCTGCCCACGAGCGCGGTGCCCGCGCCGCTGCGCACGAGGCCGACGCCGGCCCAGAGGCCGGGGTGCACCTCGAGGCTGCGGGCGTCGGTCGGGGCGACGCCGCCGTGCAGCTCGCGCATCCGACGCTGGCCCTCCGACTCGCTGCCGGCCAGCGCCTGCTGCGCCTTCGCGACGTCGGCCGGGTCGAGCTCGGCCAGCATCCGGTCGGCGACCGCCCACGCCTCCTCGCTCGTGTCGCGGCTGATCGTGTGCAGGCGGATGCCGAACTTCACCTGTCGACCCTCGTCGTCGGCGAGCTTGCGGATCCAGGCGATCTTCTCCGCCACGGCCTCCGGCGCCTCGCCCCACGTCAGGTAGGTGTCGACCTGGCGGGCGGTCACCGGCCCGGCCGCCGCCGACGAGCCGCCGAGGTAGACGGGCGGGACCGTGCCAGGCTTGCGGGTGCGCGCGTCCTGGACGTCGTAGTAGTCGCCCGTGAAGGTCGACCCCGTCTCGGTGAAGGCGGCGCGGAAGACCTCGAGGAACTCCTCGGCGCGGTGGTAGCGGTCGTCCTTCGTCACCTGGTCGCCGAAGCGCAGCTGCTCCGACGGGTCGCCGCCGACGACGACGTTCAGCAGCAGCCGGTCGCCGGAGATGCGCTGGAACGTCGACGACATCTGGGCCAGCAGCGTCGGGCTGATGAGCCCCGGCCGCAGCGCGACCATGAACTTCAGCCGCTGGGTGTGCGCGAGGAGCGCCGACGTCACCACCCACGCGTCCTCGCAGGGCGTGCCCGTGGGCGTCAGCACGCCCTCGAAGCCGAGCCGCTCCGCCGTGCGCGCGACGTCGACGAGGTAGTCGAGGTCGGGCTCGCGGTAGCGGCCGGCAGTGTTCTCCGGTCCTCCGCCGCGGGCGACGTCGGCGGGAAGGGAGTGGCCGCCGCCGACCAGGGAGCGGCTGTCGCCGGTGGTGGGCAGGAACCAGTGGAAGGTCAGGCTCATGCCTCGAGAATGACCCGGCCCCCTCCGCCCGGCAGGCGGTCCCACATGTCGGACACGACCGGCCCTCCCTCCCCGCTGAGTGTGACGTTTGCGGGGCAGATCGTCGGGATCCGCCCCGCAAACGTCACACTCAGCGGGGGTGGGGGAGGGAGGGGGTGGGTCAGACCTGCGCGCTGCGGGGCGGTGGGGTGCCCGCGACCGCCCAGCGGCCGAGGTGCTGCAGCTTCCAGCGCACGGGGGCGTGCAGCGTGTGGGTGCGCGCGTTGCGCCAGTGCCGGTCGTGGGCGCCCGTCGACGTCCCGCGCGCGGCGGAGCGGGTGCCGCCCAGCTCGAAGGCCGCCGACGTCACGTCGAGCGCGGCGCGGTCGGCCAGGACCTTCGCCGCTGCGGTGGCCAGCGACGCCTCGGTGGCGGCGTCGTCCGACGGCTCGCGCCAGGTGGCGTCGACGGCGCGGGCTGCGACCTCGAGCGCGGCCTCGGCGGCGCGCACCGCCACCTCGAGCTCGCCGTAGCGCTGCACCAGCAGCGGGTCGTCCTCCGGCCTGTCCACGCTGGCCTCGAACCACGGCCGCGACGACGTGCGCGTGAAGGCGGCGGCGTCGGTCAGGGCGCCCCGGGCGATGCCGACGTCGATCGCCGCGTGCAGCAGCTGCGCGAACGCGCCGTAGCCGTACGGCCCGCTGATCGCAGTCCCCCGTGGTGCGACGTGGTCCAGTGGCACGCGGACCGCGTCGAGGCGCACCGTGCCGCTGGCGGTCGTGCGCTGGCCGAGCGCGTCCCAGTCGTCGATCACGCCGACGCCTGGGGTGTCGGCGGGCAGGAACGCGATCCGGTCCTCGCCGTCGCGGTCGCGCGCGAGGACGGCGAGCCAGTCGGCCAGCACGCTGCCCGTGGCGTAGAACTTCTCACCGTCGACCACCGCCCAGCCGTGGTCGTCGAAGCGGACCCGCGTGCTGATGTCGGTGACGGTCGCGCCGCCCCGCTCCGACTGCGCGTTGGCCACGCGGGCGCCCCCGAGGACGTCCGCGAACAGCCGGTCGCGCAGACCGGTCGACCCCGCCAGCTCGGCCAGCCGCAGGTACACGAAGTGGCTCTGCGGGACCTGGGCGACGTTGGGGTCGACCGTGGCCAGCAGGCGTACCAGCTCGACCGCCTCGGCCGCCCCGCCGCCCGGCCCGCCGTGCGACGTCGGCACCGTGACCGCCAGGACCCCGAGCGACGACAGCAGGTCGACCTCGGCATGCGGCAGGGTGCGGTCGCGGTCGCGCTCGGCCGCGCCCGCGGCGATCGTGGGCAGGTGCTCGACGACCGACGCGACGAGGTCGGACGGCAGGGTGGCGCTCACGCGGCGAGCGGCTTCCGGGTCCAGCTGGAGCGGAAGTCCAGGCCGCTGCGCTGGAACAGCTGCGTGACGGGGCAGCGACGCTCCAGCTCGCTCACGAAGCGGTCGAACGTGGCCTCGTCGGCGTCGGTCTCGACCGTCGCGACGACGCTGACCGCGCTGAAGTTCGCGTTGCCCTCGGCGCCGCCGACGAACACCGACGGGTCGAGGTCGCCCTGGGCGTGGAAGGTGAACGCGCCGAGCGCGATGTCGAGGTCCTTCGCGACCAGGGTGGCGGTGATCTGGTTGCACGACGTCAGGGCGCCGAGCGTGTACGCGAGCGGGCTCGGGGCGGCGTCGGCGCCGCCGAACGCCGGGTAGGTGTCGGCGTGGAAGACGTGGCCGTCCTCACCGCCGACGGTCACCTTCTGCGCCACGCCGGTGCCGGTGCTGTCGACGACGAAGGGGACGAGGGTGGTGGTGCTCATGTGGGGTCCTCTCGATGTGTGGGTCTCCACGATGCGCCGTGCGGAGCCGGTCGCGGGTGGTGTGTCGATGGTCGGGCAGGTCTGCAGGGTGCGGTCGGTCGTGGTACCTGCGCGGGCGCCGGAAGCACGAGGAGGGCGGGCAGCCGGTGCGTGACCGGCCACCCGCCCTCGGCTCATCGACCGCCGACGTGCTGCGTCGTGCGGGTCACGTGTACCAGCTGGGCTCGGGGATCGTGCCGAGCAGCGCGTACTCGCCGACCTCGCGACGCTTGTAGGCGACGGGGTCGTGGAGGGTGTGGGTGCGGGCGTTGCGCCAGTACAGGTCGAGCCCGACCTTGTTGCTCGACGCCCGCGCGCCCGTCAGCTCGTAGATCTTCGTGCCGACCTCAAGGGCGATGTCGGTGGCGAGCTGCTTGACAGCCGCCACCCGCACGGCGACCGTGCCGCGCGCCTCGGGCGTCAGGTCCTCGCGAGGGGCGTGGAGCAGGGCCGAGATCTCGCGGCCGACGTCGTCGGCGAGCGCCTCGGCCGCCCACAGCTGCGACTGCAGCCGTCCGTATCCCTCGAGGATGTACCACTCCTCGGACGCGCTGGCCTTGTCGTCGCCGCCGTAGGGCCAGGGTCGCGTGGTGGAGCGGGTGTAGGCGGTGCCGGCCTTCAGCCCGCCGCGGGCGATGCCGAGGTAGAAGTTGCTGAAGACGAGCTGGATCGTGGGCAGGTTGAGCGTGCCGTAGACGAGCTCGACCTGCTCCTTGTCGACGTAGCCGGCCGCGGCCGACCACGGCACGCGCACGTCGGTGATGGTGACGCCGCCGGACTCGGTGAGCCGCTGGCCGAGGTTGTCCCAGTCGTCGTGGAAGACGATGCCGGGCTGTTGGCTCGGGACGATGGCGAAGATGTGCTTGTCGCTGCCCTCCAGCACGCCCTCGAGGACGGTGAGGTCGCTGACCTTCGAGCCGGTGGAGAACGACTTGCGACCGGTGAAGACGATCTCGTCGCCCTCGTCGCGGATGGTGAGGTCGTTGTCGCGGGGGTTGACCGCGCCGCCGAAGAACAGGTTGCCGGTCGTGTACAGCTCCTCGACGGCGGCGATCTGCTCGGGCGTGCCGACCAGGCGCACGGCCCAGGCCCACAGGTAGTGGTAGGCCAGGAGCTGGCCGATCGAGCCGTCGCCGGACGCGACCTCGCGCACGACCTGGTAGGCCAGGTCCCACGTCTGGCCGGCGCCGCCGTGCTCGACGGGACCGAGCAGGGTGACGAGGCCGGCGTCCTTCAGGAGCTGCACTTCGGCGGTGGGCACGGCCTGGGCGCGGTCGCGCTCGACGGCGTCGGCGGCCAGGATGCCGGCGACGTCGGAGGCGCGCTCGAGCCAGCCGGCGGGGGTGGACGGTCGGGGCTCGTCGGCCCAGGGGGACGACTGCACGGCGTCCCGGACGGTCAGGTGGTCGGTGATGGACATAGGGTTGCTCCGTTCCTTGCGCTAGTGGGGAATGCCGCCCGCCGGGGTCTCGCCACCCCGGCGGGCACCCGACCGACGCCCGAGCGGGCGCGGTCGGGGGTCTGGTGTCAGGCGGTCGTCAGGGCGTCCTCGCCCAGCTCGCCGGCCTCGACCGCCTGCGTCTCGAGCTCGCGGACGATCGGCAGCACCTTCTCGCCGAAGTACGCGATGTCCTCGAGGTAGTGCAGGAAGCCGAGCAGGAACAGGTCGACGCCGCGCTTCTTGAACTCGACGATGCGGGTGGCCACCTGCTCGGGCGTGCCGATGAGGCCCGTGCGGAATCCGTCGTTGTACTGGACGAGGTCGCGGAAGGTCGAGTCGGCCCACATGCCCTTGCCGTCGCCGGTGCTGCTGCCGGCCTGCTGGACGGCCTGTCGGAAGCCCTCGACGGCTTCGGGGTTGGCCTTGGCGATGATCTCCTCGAGCACGTCGCGCGCCTCGGACTCGGTGTCGCGGGCGACGACGAAGCCGTTCAGGCCGAACTTGACCTGGCCCTCGCGGTTGACGAGCGCGGCGTTCTGGTTGACCTCGAGGTACTGCTCGGTGAAGCCGTCGAGGTCCTTGCCGTTGGAGAAGTACCAGTCGGCGACGGTGCCGCCGTTGCGGCGGGCCGCGGTGGAGTTGCCGCCCTGGAAGATCTCGGGGTGCGGGCGGCCGGGCACGTCGACCGGTCCGGGCTTCAGCGTGAAGTCGTGGATGCGGTAGAAGTCGCCGCGGTGCTCGAAGCCCTCCTCGGTCCAGAGGCCGCGGAGCACGCGGATGAACTCCTCGCTGCGGCGGTAGCGCTCGTCGTGCTCGAGCCACGGCTCGCCGAGGCCCGTGAACTCGTCCTTGAACCAGCCCGACACGACGTTGACGGCGGCGCGTCCGCCCGAGATGTGGTCGGCGGTGATGATCCACTTCGCGAGCACTGCCGGGTGCCAGAGTCCGGGGTGGACGGCGGCGATGACCTTGAGCTTCTCGGTCTGGGTGAGCAGGCCGAGGCTGAAGCTCGTCGACTCGTGCTGCTGGTCGGCGCCGTAGGAGGCGGTGTAGCGGACCTGGCTGAGCGCGTACTCGAAGCCGACCTGCTCGGCGAGCTGCGCGACCTTCACGTTGAAGTCGTAGCTCCAGTCGGTGCGCTGCTCGATGGTGCTGGTGACGAGCCCGCCGGAGACGTTGGGGACCCAGTAGGCGAACTTGAGGGGATCGGTGCTGATGGGCATGACGAGGCAGCCCCTTCCTGGTGTGGGAGTGATGGAGTCAGGAGGTGGTGGACGGTGGGTGCGGAGATCTCAGGTGGTCGTCAGGCGTGACATCGGCGGGCGACGCGTGACGTGGTCATCAGAACGCCTGGTGGGTGCCGAAGCTGCGCTGCCAGTACACGAGCGGGCGCTGGGTGCCCGTCTCGGCGCGCACGACCGTGCCCAGCACGAGCACGTGGTCGCCGGCCGGCACGGTGCTGGTGACGTCGGCGAGGATCCACGCGTGCACGTCGTCGAGGCGAGGTGCACCGTCGTCGCTCCAGCCGAGGTCGGCGAAGCGGTCGTGGAGCTTGGTCGAGAATCGCAGCGCCACCTGGTCCTGGTGGGCGGCGAGCACGTTGATGCCGAACCGTCCCCCGCGCTGCAGCCGGGCGAGCAGGCTCGACGTGCGGGCCAGCGAGATGGCGACCATGGGCGGATCCATCGAGAGCGACATGACACCGCTCAGGGTCGTGCCGTGCGGGCGGCCGCCGTCGGACGTCGTCACCACCGTCAGTCCGGTGGCGAAGTTCGCCATGGCGCCGCGCAGCGCGGCCTCGAGGGTGGTGTCGTCGACGGACACGGCCATCTGGTCCTCCCGATCGGTGGTGGTGATGAGTCCACGGTGGACCCCGCGAGGCCGTTCGCGGGGCCTGCTCACCAGGTGGGACGACCAGCGCGCGGAGGTCGCGCGGTGGTACCACGGACCACCGCCCGACGACCGGCGCGGCCCGCGGGGTCGGGCTAGCGTGGCGGCATGGCTGAGCTGACGATCGACGGTCCCGACGGCCCCATCGAGGCTTGGGTGGCGACGCCCCCGGACGGGGGACCCGCCCCGGGCGTCCTCCTCGTGATGGACGCGATCGGGCTGCGCCCACAGATCCGCGCGATGGCCGACCGGTTCGCGTCGTGGGGCTACGTGGTGCTCGCGCCGAACGTCTTCCACCGCTCGGGGACCGCTGCCGAGACCTCGCCGACCACCGACCTGCGCGAGCCCGGCGCGCGGGAGGCGTTCTTCGAGTCCGTCGGCCCACGGATGGCGGCCCTGACGCCCGAGCTTTCGCGGCAGGACACGGCCCTGTACCTCGACGTGCTGCAGGGTCGCGACGACGTGGCCGACGGGCCCGTGGGCGTGGTCGGCTACTGCATGGGCGTGCGGATCGCGCTGCGCGCGGCGGGCGACCACCCGGGGCGCGTGGCCGCGGTGGGCGGGTTCCACGGGGGCGGCCTCGTGACCGACCAGCCCGACAGCCCGCACCTCGGCCTGACGACGGCGACCGCGCGGGTGCTGCTGCGCCACGCCGACGGCGACGCGTCGATGCCGCCGGAGCACCAGCAGGTGATCGCGGAGACGGCCGCCGAGCATGGCGTCGCGCTCGACCAGGGCGTCTACCCGGGCGCACCGCACGGCTACTCGATGGCCGACACGTCGATGTACGACGAGCAGGCCGCCGAGCGGCACGCGACCGAGCTGCGCGAGCTCCTCGACTCCACCCTCCGCTGACCCCCTTCCCGCCCACCCCTCCCGCTGAGCGTGACGTCTGCGGGCCATCCCGGCCCCGAACGGCCCGCAAACGTCACGCTCAGCGGGGGAGGGGAGGGGAGGGGGTTGCGGACGTAACGTCCGCGACATCGGCGCCCACTAGCGTCTGCCCCGACGTCGGCGGTGCCGGCGCACCGACGGAGGAGGCTTCACGTGGCACGCCCGTTCACCGGTGGACCCCGTCGTCGCTCGGCGTTCACGGCGCGGCTCGAGAACACGTCGGTCGAGGGGTCGCAGCCGCGCGTGCTCGACGACATGCGGGCCGCGATCCTGGCCGGCGTCGAGCCGCCCGGCACGCTGATCCCCATCGACGCGGTGGCGGCGTTCTTCGGCGTCAGCCAGATCCCCGTGCGCGAGGCGCTCAAGATCCTGCTCGGCGAGGGGCTCGTCGAGCACGTGCCGCACGTCGGCTACAGCGTCGCGAAGCTCAGCTACCGGGAGTTCCGCGAGCTGTACGAGGTGCGACTCGCGCTCGAGAAGGCCGCGCTGGTCGCCGCCGTCGACCGGGCCGGACCCGACGACGTCGAGGCGGCCCGGGCCGCGCTGCTGGAGACGAGCGCCGCGCTCGACGCCGGTGACGACCGCGGCTACCACGAGGCCACGCGTCGGTTCCACCTCAGCCTGATCGCGCCGTCGGGCATGCAGCGTCTGCTACGGATGTACGAGTCGGCGTGGAACCTGACCGAGCCGGTGCGACCCATGACGCACGTCGGGCCCGCACAGCGCTCGGCGTTCGCGCACGACCACGACGCGATGCTCGAGGCGTTCGAGTCCCGTGACGCCACCGCCCTCGTCGCGCTCTCGGTGGAGCACTACGACCACCTCCTCGACGGCATCGAGGTGCTGAGCGACGACCACGACGTCTTCCGCGAGGCCTGAGCGCTGCGTCCTATAGGACTCCCGTGACGCAAGGTTCACCCGCGGAGTCGAGGGGGCGAAACACCGCGTTCCTAGCGTCGGGTGCAGTCCGAGCCCGACGAGGAGACACCCCCATGCCACAGCCCCACGGCGCCCTGCCGAACGACATCGTGGAAGCCGCCGGCTACCCACCCGGAGCCGGTCGACCGCGCCGCGCGTACGACCCTCGCCTCACGAACGAGGACCTCGCTCCGCTGGAGAAGCAGACCTGGACGTCGTACAACATCTTCGCCTTCTGGATGTCGGACGTGCACAGCGTCGGCGGGTACGTGACGGCCGGCAGCCTGTTCATGCTCGGCCTGACGACGTGGCAGGTCTTCGTGGCGCTCATCGTCGGCATCTGCATCGTGCAGGTGCTCGCGAACCTGGTCGCGAAGCCGAGCCAGATCGCCGGCGTGCCGTACCCGGTGATCAGTCGCGCGTCGTTCGGCGTGCTGGGCGCGAACATCCCCGCGATCATCCGCGGGCTCATCGCGGTGGCCTGGTACGGCGTGCAGACGTTCCTGGCCGCCGGGTCGCTGTCGATCGTGCTGCTGAAGGTGTGGCCCGGGCTCGCGAACATCGCGACCGACGACACGTCGTTCCTCGGCCTGAGCTACCTGGGCTACATCTCCTTCGCGATCCTGTGGGTGGCGCAGGCCGCCGTGTTCTGGCGGGGCATGGAGTCGATCCGCAAGTTCATCGACTTCTGCGGTCCGGCCGTCTACGTCGTCATGGTCGTGCTGTGCGGCTACATGCTGTGGCGCGCCGGCTTCGACATCGACCTCAACCTCGCCGACCACGCCGTGTCCGGCTGGGCCGCCGTGGGGGCGATGTGCTCGGCGATCGCGCTCGTCGTCTCCTACTTCTCGGGACCGACGCTGAACTTCGGCGACTTCTCGCGCTACGGCAGCAGCTACGAGGCCGTCAAGCGCGGCAACTTCCTGGGCCTGCCGGTGAACTTCACGTTCTTCGCGCTGCTGGTGGTGCTGACGGCCGCCGCGACGGTGCCCGTGTTCGGCGAGCTGATCACCGACCCGGTGCACACGGTGGAGCGCATCGACACCTGGACGGCGGTGCTGCTCGGCGGGCTGACGTTCGTGATCGCGACGGTCGGCATCAACATCGTCGCGAACTTCATCTCCCCGGCGTTCGACTTCTCCAAGGATCGCGCCTGCGCCCTTCATGCGCGCGGCGGCCACCGCGTCGGCCTGCGGCACGTGCGACTCGTAGACGCGCGAGCCGTAGGTGGTGCGCACCCCGTCGGTGTCGACGAGATCCTTCGCCGCGTAC
>SXGQ01408427.1_pt1 | contig 13975 bp, 14 predicted proteins | sample 3178371 | NCBI WGS metagenome assembly SXGQ01 (sample SAMN11356859, study PRJNA531348) | freshwater metagenome | isolation source: freshwater sample F1-20 | place: China: Fuxian Lake, Yuxi | collected 2017-12-25
ATGCCGCCCAGGTCGATGAACGCGCCGAAGTCGGCGATGTTCTTGACCGTGCCGGTGACGAGGTCGCCTTCCTTGATGGTGTCCATGAGGCGCTTCTTGGCCTCGTCGCGCTCGCGCTCGACCAGCTTGCGCCGGGAGATCACGATGTTGCGACGCTGCTCGTCGATCTTGAGGATCTCGGCGCGGACGTCACGCCCGACATAGTCGCCGATGTCACCGGGGCGACGGACGTCGACCTGCGAGGCGGGCAGGAACACCGGCACGCCGATGTCGACCAGCAGGCCGCCCTTGATCTTCTTGAGCACCTTGCCGGTGACCACGTCGCCCTCGCGAGTGGTCTCCATGATCCGCTGCCAGTTCATGATGCGGTCGGCCTTGCGCTTGGAGAGCTGCACAAGACCGCCCTCGCCCTCGATGCTCTCGAGCAGCACCGTGACGTCCTGGCCGACGCGGATCTTCGACGGGTCCTCGAACTCGTCCTTGGGGATCAGGCCCTCGCTCTTGAGGCCGACGTCGACCACGACATCGTCACCGGCAAAGCCGATGATCTTGCCGGTCAGCATCGACTCCTCGGCATAGTCTTGGACGGCCTTGTCCAGAAGGGTCTCCATGCCGCTGTTGCCGCCACCGCTGCCGAAGGCCGACTGCAGGAGGACGGCGGCTTCATCATCCGCGACGCCGAGCGACGCGATCAGGTTCTCATCAATCATGGAATGGCTTCGTCCAAGACGCCTTGTCGGCCGGCGTCCGCGGCGGGCCCCGATGCCGTGCATCGGCGGGCTCTGCCGCTTCCCCCGAGGACGATCCGGGGGGTCAAAGGTCCTGAACAGGTTGTCGCCGGGGCCCAGTGCCAAGGCGAACACGCTCCGGCGGCCGAGCCGGCGCGGGGGTGCAAGCTTACCCCAGATCCCGATCATCGGCCAACGCTGCACCCAGAAGTATCCTGCGATGTGCGTTCGACAGCGCCAGTTCAGCCACCGCGCCGGGAGCAACCAGCCTGCCGACCGCCGGTGTCTGGCCCCGCGCTAAGGCCCCTTCAAACACCCGGAACCGCACCAGCCGGTGGGTGGTCTGGTAGTCGAACCGCTCCCGCAGGACCAGCCCCCGGACTCCCACATGGCCCTCCAACTGCGTACGCGAGGGTGTGCGGGCGTCGGACTCCAGCGCCGGCCCCTGCCAGAGCCCGGCCCACAGCCCTCGCTCCGGCCGCCGTTCAACCAAAAGCCGCCCGCGGCCGTCACGAATTACAGCCACCGCGTGGTGGGTGATCGTCACCACAGGCCGACGCTTCGGGGCGGGAATGACGCCCTGAAGCCCCAAGGCGTTTGCCCCACACACATCCTGAACTGGGCACGCCGAGCAGCGGGGGCCCTTGGGCAGGCAGATCGTGGCACCGAGCTCCATCAGGCCCTCGTTGAACGCCGCCGGATCGGACGCCTGGACCACCAGTTCTCCCGCGCGCTCCCATGCCCAGGCATCGGCTTGCTTCTCTGGGATCTCTTTGCCTTCGATTCTCAGGAGCACCCGGCGGACATTGCCGTCGACGATCGGCTCGGCCCTGCCAAAGACGATGCTGGCCAGAGCGCCGGCGGTGTAGCGCCCGATCCCCGGCAGGTCTCGAAGCTCCGCCGTGTCGTCGGGCACACGCCCTTGATGACGCTCCACGATCGCACGGGCCGCCGCCTGGAGGTTGCGGGCCCGGCGGTAGTACCCAAGCCCGCTCCATGCCGCCAGCACGTTCTGTTCTTCTGCCCGGGCCAGCGCCCGCACCGTCGGGAAGCGGGCGATGAAACCGTCGTACTTCTCGAGCACCCGGGCGACCTGGGTCTGCTGCAGCATCGATTCGCTCACGAGCGAGCGATACGGGTCGCGCGGCGTGGTGCGCCACGGCAAGGCTCGGGCGCTGCCCCGGAACCACCGCTCGATTCGGGCCGCCAGGGCACGATCGGCTCGGTGTCCGCTGGCCGGCGTCCGGCGCTTCACGGGGCCTCGCTCAGGATGCGACGGATGGCTGGCTTGAGCTTCCGCCAGTCGCTGCCGGGTGTGGTGTTGACGGTGATCCAGTCGCCGCCAATCAGGATGTTGCGGACCCCGGGGAGCGCGAACAGAGCCGAGGCAATCGGGTCGCCGGCGGCCGCGGACGCGTCCAGAAACGAGCGGGGTCGCTCGCAGACCGGGCGGTCCAGCAGACACTTGACGGCCGTGGGGTTGGGTGTGGACTCGAACTGTGTGACGGTGTAGGGCATGGTCCGAGGCGCCTGCGGCAAGCCGGGTCGAGCACCGCCCAGCCGGCGCAAGCATACGCAACGCGCGATTCCCGCTCGATCGCGCACGGCCCGGCCCCGATCGACCGATATACTCGGTCGGGGTCGCGGCAGAGGCCGCGGCCGGGAACGGCCATGGATTCGAGCCTCCCCGAGGTCAGCAGTGGGTGAACGCTTCGGCCAGATCATTCGTCGGCTTGCCGACTACCCATGGTGGGAAGTGGGCATCGAGTTGCTCGTGCTCGGGGCGATCGTCTATGTGGTGTACCGCTTCGTTCGGGGCACCCGTGCGGCCGGCGCTCTCAAGGGCATGCTCCTGCTGCTGGTTGTCGGAACGCTGGTGGTCCGGCTGGTCGGCAACGAGCAGTTCCCGCGACTGACGGCCCTCTACTACAAGTTCCTGACCATCGCCCTGCTGGTCCTGGTCGTGACATTCCAGCCCGAACTCCGCCGCGCCCTGATCCGACTGGGCGAGACACCCTTCTTCCGGAGCTCGGGCGCGGATGTCAAGCCCGTGATCGACGCCGTGGTCGCGGCAGCAAAGTATCTCAGCAAGAACAAGGTCGGGGCGATCATGGCCATCGAGCGCCAAGACGGCCTCCGCGACGTCATCGAGACCGGCAAGCAGCTCGACGCTGACGTCTCAGCAGCCCTCCTGCAAACCATCTTCTGGCCCAACACCCCCCTGCACGACATGGGCGTGGTGATCCGGGGCAAGAAGATCGTGGCGGCGTCGGTGCAGTTTCCGCTCGTCGATCCCTCGGATGTGGCCGAGCCCAGCCTGGGCACCCGCCACCGCGCCGCGATCGGACTGACACGTACCAGCGACGCCGTGGTTGTGGTCGTGAGCGAGGAGACCGGCGCCATCAGCATCGCCGAGCACGGCGTGCTCCGGCGGTGGATCCCTGCCGACACTCTCGGGGCGGAACTGACCCGACTGGTGAGCCGCGGCAGCGCCGATTCGTCACGGCGCGAGATCAAGGCCGCCGGCCCGTCCCTGGTTCGTCCTGAGACCGATGAGGCCGAAGGCTTTGCCGGCGCCTCGACCACGCCCGACGTAAGGGAAAAGACCGTTGCGTGAGCGCCTCACGACATTCATCGTCGTCACGCTGGTCACGCTGACGATCTGGCTGTACGCCGAGGCCGAGAGCCTCGGAACTCGCACCGAAACCGCCGCCGTCGAGTTCAGCGCCGGCTCGTCATCGGACCTGGAAGTCTCGGTGACGGACAAGGAGTGGAACGGCCAGGTCCGCGTGCAGCTCTCAGGCTCCCGCTCGGCCCTTGAAAGGGCCCGCGTCGCGCTGGAGTCCCGCGTGATCGTCCAGGCCGGGACGCTCGGCCTTCCCGACGCCGACAGCGATACACGCCTGAAGCTCACCGAGGTGCTCCGCCGGTCCGAGGCTCTGGCGGCCACCGGCGTCTCGGTGGAGTCTGCCGACCCGCCGCACGTCGGCGTTCAGGTGCGCCGGTTGATCGTGGCCCAAGCCCCGATCCGCGCGGAGGTGCCGGGGGTGCAGATCGCCGGCGACGTCACGGTGAACCCGGATCGGGCGGAGGTCAGGGTTCCCGAGCGCTTGTGGTCCGAGATCGGCTCCAGCCTGCGGATCGTCGCCCGGCCCACCGCCGAGCAACTGGCGCAGTTGCCCGCCAGCGGCGCAGTGTCGATTGCGGTGACGCTCTCCGGGCCGCAGGGCGTGCAGTTGCGAACCACCAGGGCGACGCTCAACTTCTCGGTCAAGAGCACGCTGGCGACGGCATCGTTCGCCGTGCCGATCCAGATCCTGCTCCCCTCCGTCGAGCAGAACGACTGGATCGTCTCGATCGACGGCGGCAACGAGTTCATCGACGTTGAAGTCTCTGCACCAGCGGACTACATCGAACGCCTGCGCTCGCCCTCGGAAGGGTTGATCGCCGTGATGTCGATCTCCAGCGACGATCTGGCTCAGGGGCGCGACAGCAAGGATGTCGGCTTCGCGGTGCTGCGCGAGGGCATCGCGACGCCGCTGCCCGACTTTGTGGTCGTGAACACCGAGACGCGGACCGTCCGGTTCACCGCCGCGAGGCGCGACCTCCCGTGACCGCCTCGACGGCCGCATCGATCGCGCTGAACGCCGCCCGCGCCGCCGCCGCCGCCCGCACACCGCTTGCCCTGCTCACCGGCGACGACCGGGCCGCGATGCTCCACGACGTCGCCCGGTCGATCCGTTCGTCGTCCGGGGCGATCATCTCAGCCAACGCGCGCGACCTCGAGGCAGCCGATCAACTCCCCAAGTCGATGCGCGACCGTTTGAGGCTCGACGGACCCCGGATCGCGGCGATGGCCCAAGCCGTCGAGTCGATCGCCGCCCAGCCCGATCCCGTCGGCGAAGTGATCAGCGGGCGCGTGCTGCCCAACGGCGTTCGCCTGGAGAAGCGCCGAGTGCCGCTGGGCGTGGTGCTGGTGATCTACGAGAGCCGGCCGAACGTCACCAGCGACGCCGCGGCCCTGTGCCTGAAGGCAGGCAACGCCGCGGTCCTCAAGGGCGGCACCGAGGCCATGGCTTCCAACCGCGCCATCGTCGACGCGATCCGAGGCCCGCTCGAGCAACGCGGCGTCGGGGGGGCGGTCCAGTTCGTCGACTGTGCCGATCGCCAAGTCGTGAAGCACCTCGTCACGCTCCGGGGCCTCATTGACCTGGCGATCCCCCGCGGCGGGCCCGGCCTCATCAAGGCCGTCACCGAAGCGGCCACGATCCCCGTCGTCAAGCACGACGCCGGCAACTGCCACATCTACATCGACGAGCATCTCGACGGGCTCGAAGATGCAGCACTGGCGATCGTCGTCAACGCCAAGGTGCAGCGCCCCGGGGTCTGCAACGCCGTCGAGACGCTGCTCGTGCACCGCGAGCAGGCTCCGCGGGTCCTGCCGCGGATCTGTGCCGCGCTCGCGTCATCGGGCGTCGAGATCCGCGGCTGCGATCAGACCCGCGTCCACTGGCCCGGGGCCAGGCATGCCACCCAGGACGACTGGCAGACGGAGTACCTCGATCTGATCCTCGCGGTGCGCGTGGTGGACTCGCTCGAAGAAGCAGCCGGCCACATCCGCACCTACGGCTCGCAGCACACTGAGGCGATCATCACCAGCAACCTCCGCGCGGCCGAACGATTCGTCCGGCTCGTCGACTCCGCCAGCGTGATGGTCAACTGCTCGACCCGCCTCGCCGACGGCGGCCAGTACGGATTAGGCGCCGAGATCGGCATCTCAACCGATAAGCTCCACGCCCGCGGCCCGATGGGTGCCGCCGACCTGACAACGTTTCAATGGGTGGCCCACGGCGACGGCCAGATCCGTCAGTAATCGAGCGGTCAGCCGTCGATCGACCGGCGCACGGCCGCGATCCAGCCCGCAGGAGTATGTCGAGCCATCACGTGCCGCCGCGCGGCATCGACAATCGGAGCGTTGGCCCCGGTGTCGGTCAGGGCGCGAAGCAGGGCTCGGTTGATCGATAGCGCCGAACCCGCCTTGGCCCAATGCGCCCCGCCATCGCCGACGGCCTCGCGTGACGCGTCGCAATCTTCGGCGACAATCGGCACTCCCGCCGCCGCCGCCCACGCGAGTCCGGCAGCGCCGGGCGCCGGGCGACGCGACGGGATGCCGCTGGCGTGAGTCCGCTCGGTGCACCACAGTGCGGCGTCGCAGCCGGCCAGACAGCCCCACGGCGCCCGCGGCTCGAGGATCAGCCGCCAGGGCTTCTCGTGGCGCAGCGTGAACCGAAGCCCTCGCTCAACATCGCGCGCCCCGACGGGAAGGACCGCCGCGGCAGTGCGCCCGGCGATGGTCAGCACTCCAACTTGATACGCCATCAGCCGGCCATCGATCGCGCTGTCGGGCTCGCCGCTTCCCATGACCACCGAAGTCTGATCGTTCATGCCCCATCCGGCCCGCACCTCGGCACGCGGTGCTGCATCGAGCAGCTGGGGTTCGACGGGGAGCGGGGCGACGAGCCCCGATGCAGCAGCTCCCAGCGCCTGGGTCCACCGGTTCAGCACGGCCTGACTGATATGCAGCACCGCGGCGGACTCCAGTGACCGCGCCAGCGACCGTCGAGCCATCGAGTTCATCGCCGAACGCGGCGACTGGGTCATGACCGCCACACGTCTTGCGCCAATGCCCGCCCGGGCGGCGATGGCCGAAGCCGCCGCCGACCACGAGATCACGGCATCGGGTGTCCCGTGGGCCTCGACGGTCCGGCGCAGCGTCACCGAAGCCGCCCGAAGCAGCCCTTGCGGGGCATTGATCCGGTCGCAGCAATCGAGCCCCAGTTGAAGCGCCCGCTGATGGGCGTCGGTGCCGCCAATGAGCACGACATCGTGGCGGTGGGGGCGTGCCTCGTCGGTGTCTGCCCGGCGCAGCACATCCATGGCGTGCAGCACGGGCCACGACGCGGACTCGTGGTCGATCAGGTGCAGCACTCGACGCGTCGGCTCTGACATCCAGCGGGTTGTCCGAAGTGGAAGGGGGTTGGGCACGCACGCCGCGAGCCGGTCAGGTTCCAGGTCGCTGGTCCTGAAGCTGGGACCGCTCACGAGTGTAGAACATGCCGGCCAGTTCCCTGCCCAGATGCAGCGCCAGCTGCTGCTCGACCTTGGACTTCTCAGCCCGGGACATGTCGTACGCGTCCGTCCGCGTGGGCAGGTTCGCGCGCAGCGTCCAGCCCTCGGGCTCGGCGGGCCACAGCCGCTCGTTGGTCACCGTGTCCAGGATCTTGACGCTGGCGATGGCGCCCGGAGACAGCTCGCCACCCTCCCGGCTGAGCGTCCAGCCGAGCATCTCGACGTAGATCACCACCTCGGCCCCCACGCGCCGCCCGACATCCACCACCGAAACCGGGGCCTGTGAGCTCTCGTTCGACACCGAACGGAACGCCGCCTGCGACGAGATCATGTTCTGCGGCGAGACGAGCTTTTCGTTCAGGATGACCTGCTCGGCGGTCTTGGCGGCATCGTTGCGGAGCGAGCGCCGCGGCATGGTGTTGCGACGATCATCGATGAAGATCACCGTTGGCCGGTCCGACAGCGTGGTGATCTTGTCGACCTTCGGCGGGCCGTGGATCAGGAAGAAGACCGGCGTGGCGACGTTGCACCCGCCGAGCGTTGCCGCTCCAACCACCAGCCCAAGGGCCGTCGCCCGCATCATTGTCCGCATCGCGACTGTCACGGTGTCTCCCCGCTGGGTGTGGCTGGCCAGGGCTCAATACTCGAGCATGTTGGCTTCTTCGTGGTCGAAGAAGAGCCACGACACCCTATTGACGAAACGTTGTTCGAGGGTCGCCCGCATGCCGCTGGGGCTGATGTCACGCGCCGTGTAGCCCGGTGCATCGGGGAACCGCACGCGGATCTCCTTCTGGAAGGCGAAGTCATCCGACCCGGTGTCGGCTTCAATGACCCCGACGCGCCCCGCGATGATCCCCTCCCAGGTGTGCGGGTTGCCCGGCTCGTGCAAGCGGTACTCGTAGAGGTCCACCAGAATCAGGCGGTCGACGACGAACTCTTCGGCCAGCCGCTCGTACGACCAGCTTGCCCACGACGGCGTGTTGTACTGAAACTCCAGCACCCGCGGCCCGGGAACGAACCCCGTGAAGCCCACCGACTCCCGCTCACCCACGATCATCCCCGTGATGCTGTTGGTGAGGCGCGACACCATCCGCGGGTCCGACGCCTGGATCGAGCGATCGGCGGCGACGATCACCGCGAAGCTCTTGCCGCGCAGCCCGTCGTATTCGGCAAACACCTCACGCGAGCCGGTGCGCTTGTAGGTGTCCGCCATGACGCCCAGGGCCGCCGCGACTGCGCAGCCTGCGGGCATGAGCGTCGCCGCGATCCATGCGCCCAGCAATCCCAGCCGCCACAGTTGCCTGACCGTCAACGTGGTATGCACCTTGAGCCTCTCCTGCTCCGACGGTCGGACGCACCGGCGTCCTGGGCGTTCCACGCCCATCGGTCACATCGACCCGACCCCGGGCCACGTCGCCAGTTTATAGCCCCAGCCGCCCAGCAGTACCGCCAACGCGATCCACATCACCCGGTTGCTCATCGCGTTGCCGACCAGCCGCCCCAGTCGCGAGCCCGTCGCCGCCACGTGCATCGCTCCCCAGAAGCCCGCTGCGGTCAGCACGCACAGCAGTGCCCCCGCGGGCTGGACCCGTATCGCCCGGAGCACGTTCCCGTCGGCCGCATGGGCAAACGATGTCGTCATGCCGCACGTGGGGCACGGATACCCGCTCAGCGAAGCCCAGGAGCAGGGGGGGATCCCCAGCCGTGTATGGGTGCCGTGACCCTCGGCAGACGGAGTGAGTCCCGCCGCGACCACCAGCACCGAAAGCAGACCCACGCCCATCACCGCCGCGAACGCACGTTCCTTGAGCCCGACCCGGGCCGGACCGCCGGGGCGCGGCAGTGGGGGTGGGGACGTGCGGCCATTCTCAGTCAAAGCGGAAGACGCCCTTTCGGAGCCCATAGACATAGGCGATGACCGTCGTGGCCATGAAGAACAGGACGCGCCCGAGGAAGACCGCCCCTTGGGACGAGTCGGTATCGATATTCGCGAACGTAGCGGCCCAGGGGTAGAGGAAGATCACCTCAACGTCGAAGACCAGGAAGGTCATGGCGATGATGTAGAACCGCACGTTGAACCGCTTTCGGGCCGTGCCCACCGGGTTCATGCCCGACTCGTACGTGCCCGCCTTGACCCGGCCATCGCGATTAGGCCCGATGATCACCGACAGCACAACATTGGCGATCGCGAATGTGATCGCCATCAGGACCAGGATCCCGATGGGGGCATAGCCCGACAGGTCGACGGCGGCGAGGGTGGGGGGCCCGAGAGCAGTCATTCCGGAAGTATAACGCCTGGGTCAGTCGGTCCGGCGGTTCCGGCGAACGGCGGCCAGGCTTATCCCCAACAGCAGCGTGCCCACGGAGGGGGAGGGGACGCGGATCGCGAACGCAGAGTACCCGGCCTGGCCTGACGTGGGGTCGGAGACCAAGGCCGTGCCGATGATGGTCGTGCCGTCGGCGGAGAGGCCGGTCAGCTCGAACACACCCCAGGATTCGACCTCGGTGAGCCCCAGGGAGAGCAGATAATCGCGCGCCGGGAGAACGCCCGTAGATGGGGTCCAGACAAAGGGACTGTCTTCGACCACACCCAGCGTGGCTTCGTAGATATCGACGTCGCCGATCACGATCGAGGCATCGTCGGCGATGGCCGAAGCGTTGTACTCAATGCTCGCTTCGCCCTCGAACGGGTACTCACCGACGAGTTCCGCGCCGGCGTCGTTTGTCCAGATGAGGAGCTGATTGACGCCGTCGACCTCGGCCTCGCCAGCCGCACAAGACCCGTCGCGTGAAACAGCACGGAGCTCACTGAACGTTGTGCCACTGCCGGTGTCGGGGAACTCGTATCCGACTCCGTCCCTCCACACAAACGCTCGTTGCGGAAGTGACAAACCCGCAGCGGCTTGATTCGTGGAGACGACGCCTACCGTGACCTGCCCGTCTGACGAGAGCCCCAGCGCTTGAACGTTGTCGTAGCCCTTGGGAGCAGGGATCTGGGTGGATGAGCTCGATGTCCACAAGAATGCCCCGCCATCTTCATCGCGGATCAGCAGTTTCTGACCATCAGACGTGATGCCGCGTATGTCGCGAGGGAACTCGGGGAAGTTGGGGTAACTCGTGAGATGCTCGGCGCCCCCGATCGCTGTCCAGCGCGAATCAGTAAAGCCGGCAATCGTCTGGCCGTCGTCGCTGATGAACGCGCCGAGCACCTGAACTTCGCCGGTATCGATCACCTCCGTGGAGCCCATCAGGTCCCATCGGACGAGCTTGAGGTTGGTGAAGGGCTTGTCGCCGGAATAGCCGGCGATCCATCGACCGTCGCCCGAAACCGACAGAGCCTTGATGAAGTCGGCCGTCTCCGCACCCTCCGGACGGGGCAGGTACGCCACGCTCGGATTCCCGTACGTAGGGATGATCCCGGCGCATACCACAAGCGCGGCCGGGCAAACTTTCTTCAGCATTCGTCTGACTCCTTCCGCCGCCGCCCTGTGCAAGGCGCGCGACTGCGGAGACGATAATGACGATTCCCACTGCGTCAAGAGGGAACTAGCGGGGTCTTCGTGTCACCCTTCGCAATCGCTCAACTGACACGTACTTGCGCCGCGGCAAAAAATCAGCCCAAGCCAAGCGGCACCGGCTGCGGCCGCACCGCGTGGGTCGGCTGCAGCGCGATCCCCAGCGGGACGCGCTTGCCGTCCGGTCCGGTTGGGGGCATGCCTTCCCGGTCGATGATCCGCTGGATCGCCATCACACCTTCGATCAACTGCTCCGGGCGGGGAGGGCAACCCGGAACATAGACGTCGACCGGGATGAACTGGTCGCACCCCTGGACCACGGCGTAGGTGTCAAAGACCCCGCCGGTCGAAGCACACGCCCCCATCGAGATCACCCACCGCGGCTCGGTCATCTGCTGGTAGATCCGCTGCAGCACCGGCATGGTCTTGATGCTGATCCGCCCGGCCACGATCAGCAGGTCGCTCTGGCGCGGGCTGAACCGCATGACCTCCGCCCCGAACCGGGCCAGGTCGTACCGGCTGCTGGCCGTCGCCATCAGTTCGATGCCGCAGCACGCCGTCGCGAACGGCATCGGCCACAGGCTGTTGCGGCGCGACCAGTTGATCACCCGCTTGAGCTGGGTGGTCAGAAACCCTTCTGCGGTCAGTGCGGCCTCGATGCCCATGTCCCGATCACTCCGTGGTCATTGATCCCGTGAGGCCTTCGCCGGGCGTCCGGGTCCGGCTTCACACATGCTACCCCGTCCGTGTCCGGGAACCCCGGCCACGTTACGGGACCGCTCCGGCCTTCACTCAGTTCCGGGGGCGTGACGAACGGGTCGTCCGCGCCGGATCATCCGGAAGGTTGGGCTCCTCAATGTCGTACACGCTGGCGCCAGGCCCCTCGGCCCGCACCACGTGCCGGTAGCAGCCCGTCGCCCCTGCGATCACGCTCAGCCCCACCAGCAGGGTGCAGCACGCCCGTGCGCGGCTCCGAGACTCGATGGTGAACACTGTCGAAAACAGACCAGCCCAAACGTTCATGGACGTACTCGCCTATGGCGTCGCTTCCCGGTCGGTGCACCAGCGCCGGCGGGCCGTAACAGGTGGTCAGTGTACGCCGGTTGTGACGCGGGGGTCGCCCGGGGCGCGTGCAAGGGTCCCGCCGCCGGCGCGGTCGGCCCAGCGTTCCTCTTGCCGCCAAAGCTCCACCCCCGGCCGGGCACCGCCGATGGTCTGCCGCCGGCCATGGGGAGCCGGGGGGCGGTACGCAGAACAGGACGGTCATGCGCGCGATTCGTGCCACAGCGCTGACACTGGCCACCTTGGGCCGTCTGGCCAGCGCCGCGGCATGGCCCAGCGCCGGGTCGGCGCCGTCGGGCGGAGTGAGGGAGACTCCGCCCGCGGCGCTGCTTCACCAGGCCAGAGCAGCAGCCGCCGCCGGCGACCACCCCGGCGCCGATGCCCTGCTGCGGCGCATTCCACACTCCGACGCCCTATTCGAATCCGCCGCTTCAGAGCTGTGGTCGCTCTACGACCGAGGCGGGGCCACACTGCCGGTGGATGAGGAGGCGCTCTCCCAGACCGCGTCGCGGCTGGGTGCCGAGTTCGTCCGCTCCGAAACCGTGTACTTCGTCATCCTGTCCAACTGCGACCGCCAGTGGACCGCGGGCAAAGCGCAGCTTCTGGAGCGATCCCTGCACCAGTTCCGACGGATGATGGACCGCCTGGGCCTGCCGCCGACGCCGCCGCGTTTCAAGATGGAATGCGTGCTGTTCGCCGACCACGCCGCGTTCCAGGCCTTTGCCCGCACGCACGACTCGATCGACATCGGCTGGGTGGCGGGGTACTACGCCACGCTCTCGAACCGATGCGTGTTCTACGACGATCGCACGGGTCCCGCATTCGAAAGCGCCGAATCACGCCTGGCCGAGTACGAAGCTCTGGCACGCGAGGCCGAGATGGAGGCCCGCATCGCGACGCGCGAGCGACAGCCCCAGCACGCCGAGGCGCTGAGCTCCAAGGCCCGCCAGCTCCGGGCCCACGTGGCCGAACAACGCCGCAACCTGCGGGAGCAGGCCCGCAGCGCTTCGCAGTCAAAGACTATTCACGAAGCGATCCACCTGATCAGCTTCAACTGCGGCCTGCAGACACGGTCGCACCAGTTCCCCTTCTGGGTAACCGAAGGGCTGGCGGTGTGTTTCGAAACCGACGATGCCTCCTCCGCGTTCGGCCCCGACCGCGCGACGGAGCAACGCGAGCGCGAGTTCGCGCAGGCCCGCACCGATGGTCTGCTGATCCCGCTCGAAGCGTTCGTGCAGATGAACCAGATCCCCCCGGACGATGCGGAGGCGGCCGGGGCGATGTACGCGCAGGCGTACGCCCTGTTCCGATACCTCTTCCGCCATCAGCGCGAGGCGCTGGCGGGATACTTTCGCGATGTCACATCGCGTCCAGGCGGCTACGTCGCCCCGCGCGAGCAGCTCCGGCTCTTCGAGGCCCGATTCGGTCGCGCCGCCGATCTCGAGCGCGCGTGGGCGCGGCACGAGGTCGCGGCATCGCTGCCGCTGACCCCGGCGCCGATGCGATGATGCTCGTCGTGCGATGCTGAAAATCTCACATCATCCGCGTGACGCGGCGCGGCCCTCCCGCTATAGTGTCGCTTCGTGACCGTTGTGCGCCGCGTGCGGCGCCGGGTGATGGGCTCGTCGTGGTGTGATCCCCAGGGATCGCGCGGGGCCCTGCCGTCGGTCGAACACACAGACCGCGGCCCTGCCGCACACACGGAGGCCCCGACGCGTGAAGCGAGCCAGGCGGCTGATCATCGTGGCCAACAGGCTCCCGGTCGAGCGCATCAGGAGCGCCGGCAAGCAGCGCTGGAAAACCAGCCCGGGCGGGCTTGTCACGGCGCTCGAACCCGTGCTGCGCCAGCGCGGCGGCGCCTGGATCGGGTGGAGCGGTGTCGCAGGTCCGGCGCAGCGTCCATTTGTGTTCGACGGACTGGCGATGCGCCCGGTCCGACTCAGCGCCGACGAGCTCGAGACGTATTACCAGGGCTTCTCCAACGCCACGCTGTGGCCCCTCTATCACGACGCGATCCGCACCCCTGTCTTCGACCCCGCGTGGTGGGAGCCCTACGTCAGGGTCAACCAGCGCTTTGCCGAGGCCGCCGCTGCGGCCGCACAGCCGGGCGACACCGTCTGGGTCCACGACTACCAGCTCCAGCTCGTCCCGGCCATGCTGCGCAAGCTCAAGCCGAGCCTGCGGATCGGGTTCTTCCTGCACATCCCGTTCCCACCCGCCGAACTATTCGCCTGGCTTCCGTGGCGCACGCAGATCCTCGAGGGGCTCCTCGGGGCCGACGTCGTCGGGTTCCAGACGCCCGTTGGCGCGCAGAACTTCGCCCGATTGGCACGGCAGTTCACCGGGGCCACCTCCGAGCCCGGCGGCCTGCGGTTCCGCGGCCGGCGCATCGTCGTTGACGACTACCCCATCTCGATCGACACCCCATGGTTCGAGGACGCCTCCGCGAGCCCCAAGGCCATCCGCGGCGCCAGCGAAATCCGGCGGCGCATCGGGCCCGCCCGGCAGTTGATCCTCGGCGTCGACCGGCTGGACTACACC
>SXGQ01900351.1_pt1 | contig 13968 bp, 13 predicted proteins | sample 3178371 | NCBI WGS metagenome assembly SXGQ01 (sample SAMN11356859, study PRJNA531348) | freshwater metagenome | isolation source: freshwater sample F1-20 | place: China: Fuxian Lake, Yuxi | collected 2017-12-25
TTTTTAACTGTATCTAACATTTTTTCAGCATAAACTCTAATTTCATACTGAGCATGACTATCTCCTCTTAAAAATAAAAAATTCATAAGATTTAAAAGATCAGTTTTCCAATACCACTGGGTATATGAATTTAATGTTAAGTTCATTCTTGCAAGTTCTCTTGCTAAACCAGATTTTTTTTCATCAATAATTGTTCCATCAAATCTTTCATTCAACATTTTTTCATAATTTTCATAAGTTCTAACCGCATCATCTTTTAAAATTTTAAGAACTTCATCAGCTTGTTCACCCGTAATCAATTCACCTCTACCTTGACGATTGTTAGTAGCTTGTGCTGATAATTGCTCTTTAGCTGGAATATAAAACTCTTTATCTAATATAGAGTATCTTGCTGAGTATTCGTTTACATTGGCTGTTCTGTGTCTAATCCATTGTCTTGCTATAAAAATTGGAAGTTTTACATGATACTTAATCTCGCACATTTCAAATGGAGTGCTATGCCAATGCCTCATCAAATATCTTATTAAACCATCGTCTGTTGAAACTTTTTTAGTTCCTTTTCCATAAGAAACTCTAGCAGATTGAACAATGGAACTATCATCACCCATATAATCTATTACTCTTATGAAACCATGGTCTAGAACTGGAATTGCCTCATAGAGAACTTTTTCAAGTTCAGGTGAAGTTACCCTTTTAGTAGAATTATTTTGTAATTGTTGTTCTTGAATTTCTTTTTTTTGTTCAGAAGTTAGCTCCATTATTTTAGAAATTCAGAGATTTTAAATATATTTTTAATTTAATAATTTTAAGACTTATATTATTATAATAAGTTTTCCAACTATGACCGCAAAAATACACAATTAACATCAACAACTAAAGGATAGTAAACAATATATTTATAAGTTTCAACTAATAGGAGTAAAATAAAGTTAATTACCTTCAAGTATTATTTTATCTGATAATTGTATTTAGTAATTTATAAAAAAAATATTATGGAAAATAATAAAAAAGTTTTTATACACGTCATGGGTGGAATTGGTAATCAATTATTTGCTTTTTATGCTGGAATATTTCTCTCTAAAAAAAATAAAGCAGCACTCTATCATGAAACTCTTGCTACAAGACTCTTTGAAATAAAGGTACCAACAAAACCTAGTTTAGATAAATTTAAAAATCCACCAAAAAATTCTAATATATTTTCAACTATTATTTTAATTGTATATAGAATATTAAATAAAAGTTTTAAATTGCCAATAATTTTTCAATTTAAAATATTTAATTACCAATTAACTTTTTTTAATGATGTAAAGTCTAATTTTTCAACATCATATTTTAGAAATTACAAAATAAAAAAAAATGAACATGTTTATTTAATTGGGTATTGGCATAAAATTAGGTTTTTTCACGAAAAAAAAATTTCTAGATTAAGAATTAATGAAGAAAATATTGATAAAAAAATATTTAAACTTATTAATAAAAAAACGGTAGCTGTTCATTTTAGAGGAGGCAATAGACTTTTGGATTATCGAAAAAAAATATTTTATTTACCTAATTCTAATTTTTATAAAAAATCAATTAGATATTTTGATAAAGTAAACAAAGGATATAATTTGCACATATTTACTGATGATAAAATTTACGCAAAAAATATTTTAAACAAACTTAAAATAAGAAAATATATTACATTTATAGATGAATATATTCAAGATGACGTTAGTCAAATTTATCTACTTACATTTTATTCAAATTACATAATTGCAAATAGTACTTTTTCACTGTTTCCGGCTATAATAAATGAAACAAAAAATAAAAAAATTGCCTTATTTAAATACTGGGTGAAAAAAAAATTTCCTAGTGATCTCCTAATAAAGCAAATGAAGATAATATAAAAATTTATTCTACAAATTTTTTTTTTAATTTTTTAAAAAATATTTAATTGGTTTTTTTAGAGAATTTTTAAGATTATATCTTAATATTCATATTAATTTTTAAAACGTCACTATTAGCTATTGATTAAAAAAAATAAAATTTTATAATACTTTTGTTGTTTTACCAACTATGACGATAAACGAAATTCGGAATAAACATTGAGGACCAGGGGGCGGTACCCTGCACCTCCACCAATTTCAACTTATGGGGGTGAAATAGAATCGACTAATGTCTAAAGGCTTTTTTTTCGTCCGGTATAGTACCACCGTAAAGGACTAAAATATAAACGCAAATGATAAATTTGCTCTCGCTGCCTAATTAATTTATTAATTAGATAAGCACGGTCCGGGGCACCGGGTAACAGAACGCCCCATAATTTGCAATTAAAAATAGAAAAAAATTTACGAAAGTGAGAAATTTTTTTAGAATAATTTTAAATAAATTTTTGAAAATATTCATTAAAAAACAATATAAAACTATTGCTTCTTATAGAAGCGAAAGTGATAACGGTTTTTATTTACAAATTATTGAAAAAGCCACTAATAATCATAAAATATTTAAAAATTTTAAAAACCATCCTTTTTATACAGCTATATTGGAACATGTTTCTTACTCTCAGGGCAAAAAATATTTAGACTGCATAATTAAAAATGATAAAAATTTATTAAATAAAATTGATAAATTTTTAGAAAATGACCAAATAGGTAATCCAAAAAAATATTATTATAAAGAAATAGATAAATTAATATCTCCAACAACACTTAGATATATTAAAGTAGGAAGTGATATAGAAAAAATATTTTCAGATAAAATCGATAATATAGTTGAGATAGGTTGCGGGTATGGAGGCCAATGTTTAATTTTAGATAAATTAAAAAATATACAAAACTATTTATTAATAGATTTATTCGAAGTTACTAAGCTTATTGAGAAATATTTAGAATGTTTTGTTTTAAATTCAAGTTACGAAACCAAAACAATTAATAAAATTTCATATGATAAATCATGGGACCTTGTGATTAGTAACTATGCTTTTAGTGAGTTGCCTTATGAGATACAGCTTATTTATATAAATAAAGTTCTACTAAAGTCGAAAAATGGTTATATGACTATGAATTCAGGTCTTGATACCTCTGCGTTTCAAAAAAATCATTTATCTTTAAAAGAAATTACAAACTTGATGCCAAATATAAAAATTGTACCAGAGGAACCTTTAACATATAAAGGTAATTATATAATTGTTTGGGGAAATATAAGAAATAAATAAAATTTTTTATCGTATCTACGAAGTTACGCAATTGCGAATATAGTTGTTTTACTACACACTAATTTTTTAAAATCTTTTTTTTCGTTACATAAATTTCGCAAAAAATCGATATCTCACTCCACACTATACTACTTACTCTTTCTATTTTCGTTGATACCTGATACCTTTTGATAAAGTGTGGGTAACAGAACGCCCCACTACTAAAAACATTAATTATTAAATTGAGAAAAATAAAAAATATTATTAGTTATTATTTTTCAAATAAATATAATCTAAAATTTTTTTGGAATAAAAATAAAAATCATAAAAATATACCAAAAGATTTAAAAAAAATTTTTACTCTCTTTTTAAACTCTAAAAGTTACACATACTGTTCTAGATACTGGCAATATTTAAATATAAAAAACTTGAGACAAATAATACACGAAGGTGGGATTAAGAATTATGCCAATACTGTTGCTCTAAATTACTTCACTTTTCTTGACACTTCACTAGAGATGGAAAAAAAAATGCTACAATCTATTTCAAATTTAGAGGTTAATATTAATGGTAAAATATTCAAACAAAATAAGTATTTAGGATTAAAAGAGTCCGATCATCTAAATAGATTAATTATTAAGTTGTTTTTTTTAATAATAAAATTGGGATTAAAATCTAAATTAAAGCAATTAAGCAATAAAGGTTTTCTAGATTTCAATGATCATTTTATTAAAATAAATAATAATTACATCACAACAGATAAACTTGTTTCATTACTAGATTATAAAAAAATTAATGAAAATATAAATCTATCAAAAATAAAAAATGTTTTAGAAATTGGTGCAGGATCAGGGAGATTTACTCAAACATTCCTAACTTTTAACCAAAATACAAAATATATTATATGTGACATTCCTCCAGCAATTTACATTAGTTATAAAAGATTAAAAAAAGTCTTTAAAAATAAAAAGATAAAGTTATGTTTTAATTGTGATAATTATTTAGATTTTAAAAAAGAATATAATTTTAATGACATTTTATTTATTTTTCCACATCAAATTGAAATATTAAAGTCAAATATAATTGACTTGGTAATAGCAATTGATTGTGTTCACGAAATGGATAAAAAAACAATTAAATACTATTTTGAAAATATTAATCATTTTTCTAAATTTCTATACTTTTCAGTATGGAAAAAAACAAGAGTGCCATTATCATCTACTTTCAAATCAACTTCTAATTATTTAGATTCTTCAAGCAAGACCGATTATCAGATCCCAACTAATTGGAAATTAATTAATCAAAGTAGTTTGTATTTTCCTGAAAATTTTGATGGGATTACTTACGAGATAAAAAAGCAACGAAGTCAAAAAACAAAGTAAAAGATATTTACAATTTAAAGAAGAATTTTAAAAAAGAAATTATATAATTAAATTTTAAAATTTCTAATAAAATTCATAAATTTATAGTACAGGACTAAAATTCTATATTTGTAATTTTTGAATTTTCTTTCTTGATAAAATTTTATTTTGGTAGTTTCTTGGGAAAAATTTTTTTTTATAAAATTACTTAAAAAAGTAAGCATATTATATTTTTCGAACAGAAGTATTCGAGATTTTTCAAAATAAAATTCATGATCATTTTTTTTTAATATTTCATCTACTATTTTTAAATTGTGATTCATATCAGTATCTTTTAAAAGAATAAAATTGTCTGGAAAATACTGGTTTAAATTTTGACAACCTAAATAAATTGGGTTAGTCCTTGTAATTAAAGGATCGCATAGTTTTTCCGTCCAAAAATCATTACTAAAAAAATTTTCTATACAAATATGATAATGATAATCAGCCAAAACATTTATTTTGTCTGAAATAACTTCCTTTTTAAAACCTGCTCCATAAACATCAATTTCAGATTGAAATTCTTTTACAATTGCATCTATAATTTTTTTTCTAATTTCATGCTCCTTGCAATAAATCTTGTCAGATTGAATAATAGAAATTTTTTTTTTTTTGTTAAATTTCTTATGAAATAAAGATTTAAAATTAATGTTTTTATCAATTAAACTATCGTCTCTATTCTGGCCAACGTGCCACGGAAAAAGAGGTGTAATTTTTATTTTATTTTTATGTTTAATATTAACATCTGGACATATCAAATGCTCAAACTGGCTGGCATATGCTTGAGGGTAAAAATGAACAGACGGTGGCTCGCAAGCTATAAGTAAACTATTTTTTTTATTTATTTCTTTTAAAAATTTAATGTCTTTATTGATTTGGTTAAAAACAACGAAATAGTCAATTAGATCTGTATCTAAGTCTTTAATATCAAAAAAAAATTTACAATTGTTTACTACATTTGTTCCAGTCGGTGATAATCTTATCCAATCATCTCTATCACCGGTATTAAAATATATATTAAGCATTTTTGATTTTAATTATTATGCCTTAATTTATATTGCTATAAATGGCAAAGGTCTCTGATATCTTGTAATATCATAATTAATGTATAAGAAAACATTATGAAAAAAGTTGCTCTAATAACTGGCATTACAGGACAAGACGGGTCCTATTTGACAGAGTTGCTCATCAAAAAAAATTATAAAGTTCATGGCATAATTAGAAGAAGCTCGAGTATTAATACTAAAAGGATTGATCATCTATTTAATAATAAAAATATTATAAATAAAAAATTATTTTTACACTACGGAGATTTAACTGACAGTATATCAACATCAACTATTATTTCTAAAGTAAGACCAAACGAAATATACAATCTAGCCGCGCAAAGCCATGTAAAAGTTAGTTTTGAGATTCCGATATATACGGCTGATCTCGATGCGCTTGGCACTCTAAGAATTCTTGAGGCAGTTAAAAGTCTAAAATTGAAAACTAAAATATACAACGCCTCCACTTCTGAGCTTTATGGTGACAATAAGACTGGAATAATGAATGAGAGAACTAAATTTTCTCCTGTTAGCCCTTATGGAATAGCAAAACTTTATGCTTTTGAAATAGTTAGGTCCTACAGAAATGCTTACAATATTTTTGCCTCTAACGGAATATTATTCAATCACGAAAGTCCACGAAGAGGAGAAACATTTGTTACAAGAAAAATTACATTAGGACTATCTAATTATATAAAGCAAGGAAAATACTTTGAGCTTGGTAATCTAAGTGCAAAAAGAGACTGGGGACATGCGAGAGATTATGTTTGGGGAATGTGGAAAATTCTTCAATTAAAAAAACCAATTGACTTAGTTCTGTCAACTGGAAAAACTCATAGCGTAGAATATTTTTTAATAAGCTGTTTAAAATATTTAAAAATAAAATTTAAAAAAAAAATTATAAATAAACAAATATATTTTATCGATTTAAAAAATAATAAAACGATTTGTAAAACAAATAATAAATATTTTAGACCAAACGAGGTACCTTATCTAAAAGGAAGTTCTCTATTAGCAAAAAAAACTATTAACTGGAAACCACAAACAAACTTTAATAACCTTGTTAAAGAGATGATGGATTCCGACCTAAAATAACATGAGAGTTTTGCTTTTGGGAGGAAATGGCTTTGTTGGTGGATCAATCAAAAAATTTTTAATTAAAAAAAAAATTAATTTTTATGCTCCATCTTCTAAAAATCTCAATCTTAAAAAAATTAATCAAATTGAACATTTCTTATTAAAAAAAAAAATATCACATATAATAAATTCTGCTGGGAAAGTCGGTGGGATTTTGAGTAATATTAAAAATCAAAAAAAATTTTTTGAAGACAATATGGAAATTAATTACAACCTTCTTAAAGTAGCAAGCAAACATAAAGTTGCTAATATAATTAATATTGGAAGTTCTTGTATGTACCCCAAAATATATAAAAATAAAATGAAAGAAAATTATTTAATGTCTGGTTATTTAGAAGATACAAACTTTGGTTATGGTTTAGCAAAATTAGTAGCTTCTTTTTATTTAAAAATATTAAAAGAAAATAATAATTTAAATTATATAACTATTATTCCTTGTAATTTGTATGGACCTAAAGATAACTTTGATCCAAAGACGTCGCACTTGATTGCCGCAATTATTCAAAAAATATTTAGTGCTATAAAAAATAAGGAAAATTCAATTCAAGTTTGGGGCGATGGAACATCAAGGAGAGAATTTTTGTATGTTGATGATTTAGCAGAATTTGTCGTAAATTTAACAAAATCTAATTTAAAATTTACTGATTTTTTAAATATTGGTTATGGTACTGATTTTACAGTTAAAGAGTACTATAAAAAAATAATAAATCTAGTTAACCCTAAAATTAAAATTATTTTTAATAAGAAATATCCTACTGGGATGAAAAGAAAGTTAATTAACTCATCTCTAGCAAAAAAATTATATAAATGGTCACCCAAAACAAGTTTGGATGAAGGATTAATCAAAACAATAAAATATTATGAAAATAACGAGATATAGTTTATCAGAAAATACATTTGACTCAAAAGAAACCAACTCAATTATTAATTTGGTTAAATCTGGTGAAAAACTCTCATATGGAAAAAATGTTAAATTATTAGAAAAGTTGTTTGCCAAAGTCAGTAGAAGAAAATATTGCGTAATGGTGAATTCAGGGTCTTCAGCTAATTTACTAGGTGTCGCCTCTCTTATTTATGACAAAAAGTTTAATTTATTTAAAGGTGATGAGGTTATAATTACAGCCCTTTCTTGGAGCACAACCTATACTCCACTCATTCAACTTGGGCTTAAATTAGTATTTGTAGATATTGACAAGTCAACACTAAATATTGATTTAGATTTATTAGAAAAATCCATTACTAAAAAAACTAAAGCACTATTTGCGGTAAATATTTTAGGTATGTCCTGTGATTATAAAATAATCAAAAAAATATGCAAAAGATACAAACTTTTACTTATGGAAGATAATTGTGAATCTTTAATGTCTAAAAATAAAAATATTTTATCCGGTACTAACGGTATATTTTCAACAATGTCATCTTTTTATAGTCATCATTTTTGTACAATTGAAGGTGGTTTTTTTCTAACAGATAATTTCAGATTATACTGCAATGCGCTTTCGCTAAGATCTCATGGCTGGACAAGAGAACAGCCAACAAATAGTCATCTAATTAACAAAAGATATTCAAACTTTGAAAGATTATTTAAATTTATACTTCCTGGGTTCAATTTAAGACCAACTGAAATTAATGCCAAACTAGGAATAGTTCAATTAAAAAAATTAAATAAATTCATATCCAATAGAAAAAAAAATGCAAAAACAGTATATAAAATTTTTAAAAATATAAAATCAGCTTACTTGCAAAAATATAATAAACAAAGTTCATTTTTCGGTTTTGCATTTATTCTTAAAAAAAAATTAGAAAATAAAAGAGATATGATCGTAGAGTATATGAAAAATAATAAAATTGAATGCAGACCTATTGTTTCTGGAAATATAACAACCAATCCCATGATTAAATATGCAAAATATAGAATTCCTTTTAAACTTCAATCTACCCAGTATGTTGATAAAAATGGATTTATGATTGGAAATAGATCTAGAATAATAACAAAATCTGAAATTAAAATTTTATTAAAATTTAAAAATTTTTTAGAAAAATATAATTAGAAAGAATTATTTTATAATCTATGTTTTACTCATTAACATTAAAACAAGAATCTTTTATTTATTTAAAAGCTAAAAAAATTTCACTATTCTTTAGAAAACATTACAACATAAGAAAAATAAATTTAAGCTTAAAAAAAATATCTAAAACAAGGTCAAAGTAATGTAATAGAAATTAAAAACGATGAAATAAGAGAGAATTTTAAGAACTTGTAATTTTGAGCCTAATTTAAGAAAAATTTATAGTAAAAACTTATAAGGGAAATTCTTTTATATACGTAAACAAAATTTTCCTAAAAAATAAATAACTGAATTTAAGTTGATAGATAAAAAAATAAGAAATAGTTAAATTTAAAATTTAAATTTTTACCCAACTTTCTGGTATTATATCAGGTGTAGGAATTTTTGCTCTCACCCATCTTTTTGGAGCGCATATAATTTTATACTTTTTTTTACTTAACCATGCACCCCACCAACTAAAGGTGCTATTAGCTATAATAAAATGTTTACAACTACTCATTAAATGCAAATCATTTATTGATGACTTTGTATCTATAAAAATATGTTTTTCTTTTTTTAAAAAAAAAAGAGTTTTCTTAACTAAATTAATATCGTCAGAAAAAATAAAAAAAAGAGGATTTTTTATCTTTCTTTTAATATAATTAATTGATTTTTTATAGTAATTATCACCTAAAATTCCATGAAAATATCGAACTTTAGGATTATTAAAATAGTCACCTCTTCTTATATGTATAGCAACTGAATTCCTATTCTTAATTAAATCTAAATAACTTTGCAACAATTTATTTTTTATTTTAGGAAACTTTAATAATTTCAAAATAATTTTTCTGTAACTAACAAAATATTTTTCACTCTGAAAAAATCCTGACAATAAAAAATTTTTTTCAATTTTTTTTCTTAGTAAATTTTCATTAAATATAAAAGGGGACATTTCAAGTTTTTTTTTTTCTAAAAAAAAAAATAATTTATTAATTTGTAAATTCCTTTAATCTTTAAAATTTTGCGAAATTTATAGGTTAAATATAAATAAATTTTAACAAAGAAATTGTACTTTTCAATTTTAGGAATATTAAGTTTATTTATTTCTGGAAATTTATCTAGATCATATTCCCTTTCAGAAGAATTAAGTCTTTCAATATTTATTCTTAAATTAATTTTATTTTTTTTTGCCAAAATATAACCTAGAGTAAATTGGAACAATTGATTACCCAACCCCCCCTGGCAGTAAACAGTTAAATAAAATCTATTCATTAAATTTAATATTATTTTTTTTATAACAGTTATCTTATATTAAAAACTTGGGCTTGAAGAATAGTTAAAATTTTATTTTGAGATTTTAATTTTCACATCAAGCTCCAGTGAAAATTCCCGTAATAATATAATATTATAGATAATATAGTGAGATATTTCTATACTCCTAAACCGTAATTGAAATAATAAAAATTTCAAATTTTTATTTTTAAGTAAAAATAGTATATTTTTTTATATAATTATTATTTTTGAACTATACTATTTATAATTACGAACAAAAACCTTTTGTGCAGCAAGAAATAAACTATAAAAACTAGACAGGCTTTAACTACAATTCTAACTTTATTCATGAAAGAAAATACTTTAAGTACTTTTATTTGCTTTTATAATCGAGATTGGTTAACCAAAAGTTTAACACTAAGATAAAAACGTCTAAAGGCATCTGGTAACAGAACACTCTACTTGAGATACAATATAAATTAAATTACAGTTATAATTCTAATGCTATAAAATATTTAATATTTATTAATATAAATAAGCTTACATAAAAAAATATGAAAGAAAAAAATATTGCAATATTTGGTTATAAAGACGCTTCCGTTGGTCAGTTAATAAATATGCTCGATAAAAAATTTAGAAAAAGATTAAATTGTATTATTTCTTTACATAAAATACGTAATTTAAGAATTAAAGATGAACATAAAAAAAGGCCTAACAAAAAAACAGAATTTATAATTAAAAATAAAATTTTTAATTTACCGGTATTTGATACAAAAAACTTTATTAATATATTAAAAAAAAGGAAAATAAAGCATGCTTTTGTATTTGAGGACAGAAGTACTGACAGAAGTATAATTTTTAAAAAGTTAAAAAAAGAAAAATTAAATATTTTAAGTTTTATTCATAGTAGCGTTAAATTAATGGGTAAAAATAATATAGGTGAAGGGGTAATAATTTTTCCGGATTGCTATGTTGGATATAAGTCAGATATAGGTGATGGATGTTTTATTCAGTCAGGGTGTAGAATAGAACATCATAATAGTATTGGAAAATTTTGTGACATTAATCCTTGCTTAACTACCGGTGGTTTCACTAAAATCGAAGATTTTTGTCAAATTAGTATTAAAGTATGTATAATCAACAAAATATCAATTGGTAGCCATTCAAAAATAGGCGCTGGTTCGTTAGTTCTAAAAAATATTAAAAAAAATGAACTTCATTATGGCGTTCCTGCAAAACTAATTAAAAAATTAAAATAAATGTTGAATTATAAAATAGTATTTATTTTACTTATAGATTTTACATCAAAACTAAATACTTAAAATGTTAGTATATTTAACTCATAATTAATAAATGCTATTTATTCAAATTCAATATATAAAAATATTTTCTAAATTTAATGAAAAAAATTGAAATTTATACAACAAATTATTGTCCATTCTGTATAAAAGCAAAACTGTTATTAAAGAAAAAAAATATAAAATTTTCTGAAATTGATGTGTCTAATGATGAGGCACTAAGAGAAAAAATGACAAATATGGCAAATGGAGCAAGATCTGTTCCTCAAATATTTGCTGATAATTTATACATTGGAGATTGTAATAAAATTTATAGTTTAGACCAAGAGAAAAAATTAGATAAATTATTAGGCCTTGAATAAATCTTAAATGGTCATATCACTCTCTATTGCTTTTTTTGCAGGTTTTATAAGCTTTATCTCTCCTTGTGTCCTTCCCTTAATTCCAGGTTACCTGTCATTTATTTGTGGTACCACTTTAAATGAAGTAGATAATAAATCTAAAAATTTTATTTTTAAAAAATCTATATTTTTTTCATTGGGATTTTCGTTAATATTTATTTCTCTCGGAGCGACCGCTACTTTTATAGGAAGTTTATTGTTACAAAATTCACAAATTTTATCTTTTGGATCTGGTGTTATAATTATTTTTTTTGGTATTTATTTATTAGAACTTATTAAAATAAATGTTTTAAATAAAAGTTTTGGAAATTTTAATATCCAGTACTCAAATAGTTTATTATTTCCGTTTATTGTAGGAATTGGTTTTGGATTTGGCTGGACTCCTTGTATTGGACCAATTCTAGGATCCATCCTGGCTTTTGCATCCATGGAAGACTCAATTTATAAAGGAATTTCACTATTAAGTTTTTATTCCCTAGGTCTTGCGGTTCCTTTTGTACTTTCAAGTCTATTAATCAAAAAGTTCTTAATTTTTTCAAAGAGTGTAAAAAGTTATTTAATTAATGTAAAAAAAATCTCAGGCGTTATTTTAATTATAACTGGAATTCTAATTATCACTGGAAAATTACAAATTTTAGGATTTTATTTAATTGAATTTTTTCCAATTCTTCGAAAGCTAGGCTAAAATTAATTCAACATCTGGATGACTCTTATGGGCTTTCCCTCTTGAAATGCTTGTAAATTTTCACCCATTTGAGTGTAAAAAATTTCATAATTTTCTTTAGTCACATATCCTAAATGCGGCAATAACAATGCGTTAGGTAAAAATCTAAGTTTATGATTCTCAGGTAATGGCTCAATATCATAAACATCCAAACCTGCGCCCATAATTATATTTTTCTCAAGCGCCTCAACAAGATCAAATTCATTTACAATTGAACCTCTTGAAGTATTGATTAAAAAAGCTGTATCTTTCATTAATTCAAAATCTTTTTTAGTAATTAAATTTTTTGTTCTCTCACTTAGTACTGTATGAATTGTAACAATATCTGATTTTTCTAATAATTCTTCTTTGGTTACTGCTAATATTTTATTTTCATTAGCTGTTGAAATTTTAAGATTTTCACTCCAAGTAATAACATTCATTCCAAATGCTAAAGCAACTTTTGAAACTTGTATACCAATTTTGCCAAGTCCAATAATCCCTAAAGTTTTACCTTTTAATTCAAATCCTAAAGTAGTCTGCCAATAACCTTGATACATATTTTCTGTCTCTTCCCTTAAATTTCTAACAAGCCCCAAAATTAACACCCATGTTAATTCTGCAGTAGAATTAGAACTTGATTCAGTTCCGCATATTAAAATTTTTTTCTCTCTTGCTGCTAAAAAATCTATGGATTTATTTCGCATTCCGCTGGTTATAATAAGTTTTAAATTTTTTAAATTTAAAATAATTTTTTTAGTAATTGAAGTTCGCTCTCTCATTACAAGCAAAACCTCAAAATCTTTTAATTGTTCTATGACATGATCTTCATTTTCAAATGGTTGATTAAACACCTGAAAATCAAAATCTTTTTTTAATTTTTCAAAGTTTCCTAAAATCATAGAAACATTTTGATAATCATCTAAAATTGCAACTTTCATGAAAGTGATGTTTTCTTAGATGATAAGTAAATTCCTAAAATAATCGCAATAGCCCCAAAAATGTGAAAATTCATAAACTTTTCATTTAATAAAAATATAGCCATAAAAGAACTAAATACAGGCATCAAGTGTAAAAATATTCCAGCTCGACTTGGTCCCACAATCAAAACAGCTTTATTCCAAAAAATATAAGCACCAAGCCCTGCAAATAAAACCACATAGCTAATGATTAAAATAAATGCAAAATTAAATTTTATTAACTCTTGATTATTAAATTCAAATAAAAATTGGGGAAACAAAAAAGTTAGCCCAAGTGTAACAATTACTGAAATAAAAGTTAAATAATTTAATCCGGTTTTATGTGTTTTTAGCATAGTTGAATAAATAGCCCATGATAACATCGCAACAAGTAACCAAAGATCACCCTTATTAAGATCTAAATGAATTAGCCTTGAAAATTCCAATTTAGTAATAATTATAAAAACACCAGTTATTGATAAAATAAGCCCTAATACTTGATTAAGATTTATTTTCTCAACTCTAAAAA
>SXGQ01439501.1_pt1 | contig 13966 bp, 8 predicted proteins | sample 3178371 | NCBI WGS metagenome assembly SXGQ01 (sample SAMN11356859, study PRJNA531348) | freshwater metagenome | isolation source: freshwater sample F1-20 | place: China: Fuxian Lake, Yuxi | collected 2017-12-25
GATTCTAAAATTGCAAGCTTTGCAAATACTGGAGGTTGGACTCCTCAATATTATAACCCACCAACAACCGAAGGCTGGGAAGTACTTGACTACAATGCTTGGTCATCGTTTATTCCACCTTACAATGCAGTAGGAAATGCTAACACTAGCTATATTATATACAATTCAAACTCGGAACCTGGCACTGGAATAAGTAGAGTAAGTTATGGATTTCCAGTCAGATATACAGGTACTGGGTACACTAGAGTAAATCTTTTTAACTCTGCCAGATGGATATCAGTCAAGAATTCAACTGGATCTTCAAGTTTTAATCAAGCAAGAATCATCATTCCAAAAAAATATTTTGATAATTGTTTGCACATTGATCCAAGGACTAACACCCCAAAAGATTTTGCAATATATTCTCACTCTAATCTTATTACCGCAGGAGTAGGGGCGACTTTTTCTTTAGCTGGCTCAATGTCAGGGATAGCACTCACACTTTTACCGTTCACTATTCAAGAATCAAGTAGCACGGGTGATACTAGAGCAAAAATAAGAGATAATTATCTTATTAATGTAAAATCTCCGACAACTTGGACAAATAATTATTGGTTGCACTTTGGTCTTTATTGGGAAACTTATGATTTGTTTTTTAGAGACTATATTCCGTCATTTACTACAGGCACAGCCACTACATTTACAAGCTCAAACCTAGATTCAAGTTGGTATATATTTCCAAGAAAAACATTTTTTCAAAAAGATATTACAAATTATTTGACTTTTGAAAAAACAGGAGTCAATGATAGTAATATTTATCTTTTTTCGAGCAACAAAGGTAATAATCTATTCAATGATGGAGATGAACCTTATTCTTTCTTGCCTTTTAGATACAAATATCCAGAAACTATAGACAAAGCATCTGCAGGTGATACAAACTCACTTAGCAATTTTTACACCTTAAATAAAGATGAATTTTTGCCTGTAGTAATTACGTCTGTAAATATTATTTCTGGTAATGAATTTGAAAATGGTGACAATGAAATATTTTTATTTCTTGGTAAACCTATGCCACTAACAATGGCTCCGAACAATTGGGAAGACTTTGATAATTATCCTGAAATTGATTCACAATATAACATTATTGCTAAAGTAATTTTATCTTACCCGTCTTTATCAACTTCAAATACAATTAAGAAAGTATCCAATACTAGCTATAATTTAAACAACTCTTCAATTATATATATAGACAGAAAATCAAATAATTTTGCTGTACCTTCATTAGGTGACACAGATTTTATAAATTATTGTTTGCAAGAAGTTTTAGCATTTACACAGTTCACGAGATCAACAGAATTTGATAAAAACTTTGATGACTTAACAGCAAGATTATTAATTCCATTTTCTAATTTTAAGTCGAGAGGATCTCAAAATATTTCTAACTTGAATACTTCAAGCTTGCAACTTTTGCATAATTTGTTAAAATATCCTAATACGGATTTACTCAAGTCTAATAATGACTATATTTCTTGTATTGGAACTATTGCAATTTCTGGTGGTACAAATGTTGTTACTGGAAATAAAACAAAATTTTTATCAGAAATAAGCTCTGGAGATTACTTATATAATTCTGATGGCAGTGTATTATTAGGAATTGTCTCATCCATTTTCAGTGATACTTACTTAATTTTGGAAACTCAATACAAAAAGAATGTAATAGATCAACAGTTTAGGATTAAAAGAGATATAAATACATTAGAACCGTCATACATAGATTTTTCTCTCGTAGGCAATAAAATAGTTTCAGACCTGGGTATAAATCCTCCCACTCATACTTTTTTTGAATATTCAGACGATGGCATTTTCTTAAGTCAAGATCAACTTAATACAGATACTGAATTTGAAATTTATCTTAAGAACTATCCCTTAAATAATATCAGCAGTCATACAAATTCTGGGAACAAGTTGATAAATGATTACTCTTTATCAATAAAATTTAGAGATACAGAACAAAATTTTACTAAGAAGAATTTATTTCTTAATTCCAGCAAATTCTTACTGTCTGATCAAGACTATCAATCTAGAATAGATAAAAAATTAAGCTTAAGTGGTTATTTTAAAAAAGGTACTTCGCAAGAGCAGAATGATGCCGCTCAAGGCACTCTTCAAAGTATTGACTTGTATAGACTGTATGGTAATTCAGCTATTATTGCTGATTTACAAATGGGTGAAAATAGGACTGTATTATCCAAACAAGTTCGTCCCGTTGACAACAAGAAAACATCTAAAACTGATTTTGTAAATAATCTTAAGTCAAACAATCCGACTATTACGCAAACTGAAATTGATGAAAATATTGCAGATTATGAATTGACAAAATCATTTTATGAGCCTAATTTATTTTCTATTCCAAATACATTTAATGGAATTGAAGAAGTTGGTATTACAGTATCAAATTATTCGAATGATGAAAAATATTGGATATCAAATGTTGAAAAAATTTATGGATCTGAATACGATACAAAATACTACACTCCAAATAACTTAAGTGATTTAAGATCTGATTCGTTTTTAGTGTGTATTTCAGGATATGGAACAGCTGATAATTCTATAAATTACATTGAAAATATTTATAAACAACAAATTGAAGTTGATGATAGCGTAGGGATAAATGTATCTACAAAAGCAGGCGTCAAATCATTAAGTTATCAGAAAATTGCTTTCAAATTTACTTCAAGCGAAAAACAAGAAATCAAGTCTTTCAAAATAAGAATGTCCAAAACTGCATTGTGGTTGAACGAAGATGCATTTATTCAATGTTCAATTTATGATAGTTATGAAAATTTGCCATCAAATTTATTAGTCAGTGGAAGTAAAGTTTTCTATAAAGATATTGACAATATTGAAAGAGACATTTTCTTTTTTATAAACTTTACCTTAACAAAAAACAGAACTTACTGGATGGTTTTAGAATCGAACACTCTTCAACCAAATTATGACGAAAAAACTTTTGGTTTGATTGATATAAATGATTCACAAATCACAGGTTTATATAATCCAGCAAATGGTACATTTGCAAACTTCACAAAATATTTAGAAAATGCTGAAATTGGCATAGGTTACACAAAAGCAACAGATATTTCAAACTGGTATTCGATATCAAGTATTGGATCAAGTGTCAGTATGACTGTAGCAAGTACAGGAACTACACTATCTAACCAAAACTATGTCATAAAATATAAATTGAACATTGCTATTCAAGAATCTTCACCCTCAGTTGAAAATATTGCAGTTTATGATGGATATTCTTGGTCGTATCAGACAGGAACACCATATAGAATATTTTTCACTGATGAAGAAGAAATTTATGCTTCATTCAATAGAGATTATAAAAATACAAATTTAGTTATGGCAGAAGCTAACAAAACACGAGCAACTAATAATTACTTTGTTGATGGATTTTGGTCATTGAACAATAAGGACATTTTCACTCCAAGTTTAATGAAAATTTACCCTCGTAGTTTGGTTCAAAGATTTACTGGAATAGCAGCTACAGGAAGCACAGGCACAAATTTATTAAATATTCACGATCAATATTTTGATGACATTATTATGATCGGACTAGGTGTGACAAGTACATCATTGTCTTCAGGGATTGCTATTACTAATATAGTATACGATCAAGTAAATAAAAATCACAAAATATATTTGTCTGGAAATTTATCAGGTATAGCTTCTACTACATATTATTTTGGAAATAATTCTAATATGCTTATCAAAAGAGCAAATGATATCCATATTTATTTGAAATACTTTGTAAATAACACACTAAACACTTCTTATTATAAGTTAGAAAAATCACCAACTTGGATATCATATTGGTACAAAAAAGAAGATTGGAATTACAATGATCTTAACTTAATAGAAAATTCCAACTTGATATCAACACATAGTAAATTAGATATTTCGAATTTTACAGGCTTGGGACAAACAAACTATTTTAACGGACACATTATCGGTGATTTTATATCTAAATCTTCAGTAGGTTCGACTTTTGATTTTAGGATAACTACAAATGGTGGAGTAAAGCTTAAAATCAATAATGAAGATGCACCATATATAAATCAATGGAAAAATAATTTGTTATCTTCGTTCACAACTTCATATGTAGCTACAGGTTCTTCACAGCCAGTAAAACTAGACATTGAATTTTGTAACCTCGAAAATGATTATGTTATAAAGGCTGAATGGCGACAAACAGGCAGTTCAACCTGGTACGACATTGATTCTTCTTTTTATTATGAGCCAGATATTGCTCCTATACTTATCGATGCAAATAAAATAAAAAACTTATCTTATTTGGTAGTTGGTAAAACTCAAGATGAAATAAATACGCCAACACTAGGGTTTCCTGAAACTGACAAAATAGTAATTAGGAATAAATAATATGAACTATGCATCTGCCTTAATATTAAATAAGTTAGTTCTTGCTTTAGAAAAAACAAGAAGCACGGTAGATCTTGCATTATCATCAAGAGAGTATGCTTTAGCAAATAACTCTGCAGAAAGAGATTTGCAGTTGCTTTACGGATTGTCTTCTCTTAGTTCATTAGCTTACAATTCGTATTATGACACGCTTTCTTTTGGAAAAGCTTTATTAAAATCAGTCACTTCAACGACTAATCTTTCATTTCCAACTGGCAATCAAAAAGGGCTTACAGTATATGATGTTTTAGGTCCAATTGATGAAATGTCAGATGGATATGTTTTTGGTGCAATTTATTTAGCAAATGATGAATTTGGAAGTTCTCTTTACATTTCATTAGCAAGACCAGCCAATGACTATAATGGTGACCCTCTTATAATCTCAAAAGATATAGACTTGAAAACAGCTGAAGATATATTGCTTAATTCAAATGAACTGGTATTTCCAGAATATAACCCAGACTATCATATTGTTGTTTATAAGTTTTTAGCAGATGTTCAATATTATGATCAGTCAATTAAGAACTCTAGAGTATTTTTCAAGCTTTATGATTTTAGGCAACCAAGAGGATATTTTGGATTCAATGACCAGACGCTAAATCAATTTGTAACTCCGGTTGTAATAAGAAATTATGAGCAAGTTCTAGAAATATATAATAATCAACATAGTTTAGTCAAAAATATAATTTCAAATTGGGTTGGTAACACTGGTTGGGACCCTAATTTCACAACGTACTGGTCAGTTTCTTCAGAAGGACTTCCAGCTGAACTTGCAGATTTTATTGAAAAAGAGTTAGGTATAAGTATTTAATATGGCCATATCATCAAAAATTGAAGAAATAATTTTAGAACTTTCTAAAACAGCTGGCAATATTTACGATGCATTAAGTTTGGGTCTTGGAGATCTAAATCAACCTAATTCGTCTATCTTTGAAATAAATAATCTGTTAAGCTTGGCAAATACTGGTTATCCATATTTTGGAATTGTAGAAACTTCTCCATTGGGGTTTGGCATAACATATGATTTAACTAATGATCCATATTATCTAACTATTAATGGTGGGCAAGTAGCATTTGATGGAGCTATTCTACAAACTACTACACAAAAAATTCCTCTCAGAAAAGAATGGTCCAAAGATTATTCAAATACCTTTGTAGGCTCAGATGGATATAAATATGGTGTAACTGTAGGGCTTCCTTTTGATGAAGTTCAGAAAGCAAAACAACTTTATTTTACAACTGTATCTCAAAACACAAGCGCTAATTCAACATTACTTTATGTAAATGATACTAATGTTGCAAAAAATCTTGGTTTTCCATTGCAAGGAGTAGTCGGTAATACAGTAATAACATTTTCAGGAATTAACAGTGATAATACAGCGCTTATAATTGATCCATCGTACTACAACGGTAGTACATTTGGAAGATTAGCCACTTCTGTTTTTATTAATACAACAGTTACATTCATATTTCAGCCTAAGCTAAAGTACATAACTGGATTTCCAGTAGAAGAAGCTTTAGAATATATAACTGGATTTAAGTATTTTCCTCCATTGCCCCAAAGTTGGTTGCCTGTTGCTAGAGTCCTTTGTAAGAATCCTGAAAACCCTGTTGTAGTGTCTTCAGGAACAGGATTTACTAGAACAGCAGTAGATATGCCAACATCAACTTCTTCAGATCCAATACTTGGAACATCATCAGATTTAAATCTAATTATTCAAAGTTGTAATGAGACATTAGGTATACTTCAAAATTACAAATCAAATGATTATCTGAACATATTGATTTCTGGAATTTTTAATTATATAAATTACACTGCTAATTCAAGTGGTCTTACTTTGAGACAACTTTTGGCTACACAGCCCTTTAGACCAAATGAATTTTATTCTAAAGGATTGTCTAATAGTGGTTTAGAGAGATTTGAATTCCCATATAATTTTGCAAAAGCTTATTACAATTCAAGTGGAGAAGATTTACAACATACATTTGCAGTATTTAGAGGAGACTTAAATACATACAATTCAGCAATTGGAAGCACAGTCAATTTTAGTGCTACAGGATTAACGACAACTACAATAAGTTGTTCAAACTATGTATCCTCCTTACATAGCGGAACTCAAATTTATGGAGTTTCCACTGTTTACAATATTACAGGAACTGAGTATGTTGAAAGTACAAATACTTACACTAATTTAGTCTCTTCATCGACTTTAACAAATAACTATTTAGTTGAATTGAATTGGACTGGTACAGCTATTTCAAATGTCCTCTTTTACAACGTTTATAAAAAACCTAGATTGACAGATGAACTATATGAAAGAAAAATTACAAATATAGACGAAATTCAATATCCTCCATACAATACAATTCCTACTTACACGGATGATACAAGTTTGTCTCTTGTGAATGGACTTAATGCATTTTTGTTCCAAGCTCAAGAAGATGCATATATTGGCGGAGTGACTGTCAAACTTCTTTATGATGCAGGCTCACAAACAAACGGAGTAGGAACAACTGGGCTATCCTTATCAATTTTTTCTGCAACTGGTTCTACTCCAACATTTAACGGAATATTGAGTAGCCAAAACACACTTAGATATTCAGATATAACTCAAGGTACAAATGAATATACTGTTAAGTTTGATACTGGTGTAAATGTAAGCCAAAACTCTTTTTACTATGTGATGATAAATAAACCTGAGTCTTTTGCCACAGGATTAGGCTCAACTTCGCTTTATATCAGGACAAAAAGTGGAATAAGTGGAGTAGCAAGAACTTCTATTGACAATGCTGTAAGCTGGACTGGTACTGGTGGTTCTCTTTGGTTTGAAGCCAGAGGTTATTTGGATAATGGAAACACAGCAGGAGAAGTTCTGAGAAAAGGAGTTACTTTAACAAACAGAATATCATTTGAACCTAGAAGACTTTCAGTTTTCGTTCCTCCAGTTGATGATTTAACGACTTCTGCAATAAGACTAAATGGCTCTGCTACTGGAATTGCAACTACTACAGATACAACAATAAAAAGTGATTTAGTTGTATATGTGACAGCACAGAATGGTACATTTGGTGAAGTGAAAACTCTTAGTGCTACTGTTCCTCAAGGTACAGCAAGAAATACACGATTCAATTTAGGATTAGAAACTGATATTTTTGACAGAGTACTTGATGTTTATGTAGTGCCTGGAACTAATTTGAATCGTGTAAATAATGGACCCATAATATGGGACATTTATGACTTAATCACTGTTGAGACAGTTCCGTAAACTTTATGGAAAATATAAATAAAGTAAGAGCTTTTGCAGATGTTACGCTTAGTCCTACTGGTATCGGTTCATCAGAAACAGTAGACACTCAACATCTATATAAAGAATCATATGAGAACTTTCAAAGCTTAATTTCATTTCCATCATATGAAATAGGCTCTTTTGATGTGATTGTTTTGTCAAAAGAATATGGTGAAGATCCAGATTACAATTTAAACTTTAGCAACATTGATAAAAATTATATTTTTTCAGTTGAGAACTTTTCAATTGGTAAAAACCAATCTATAAGTACTGACAGATTTGCAGGAGAGGGTATCAATCCTCAAACATTTTCTATTGGCAAAATTGATAATACAGTATCAATGAGATTTCCATTTAGAGTAGATTCTTGGGGATATATGGATTTTTCATTAGCTGCTTTTTTTGATTATTGTATGCAAGCTAAATATGGTTCTCCGACATCAGTTCTTTCAAGATTTACCTCATCAAATTCATCAACAGTAGGAAGTGGAACCACTCTGTTGTATGTAGATAATATTGCAGAATTATTACCTCTTACATTGCCTTTTTCTGCAAAAATAAAGAATGATAATTCCGATACAGTATATAACGTTCAAGTTATTGATGTATCAAAAACAAATAAAACGATTACTTTAGCATCAGGAGCTGGTTCTACTTTTGACAGAGATTCAAGTTTTATTGCGTCCTATGTAAAAAATTATTCAAAAGACTCAACTTTTAATTTATTCTCTGTCAAACAAGGATTGCTATTCGGATGTATGGTTGACAAGTTTTCAATCAATTTTACTCCTGGAGAAACTGTCAATGTTGATGTAGAGCTTAAAGTTTTGGGAGTTGACAGAAAATATCAAACAAGTATTTACAACGATTTTGACACGATAGTTCAAAAGTATTTGCAAAAAAAACCAAGCTATTTACTCAATGGTTATAGTCTTCAAGTAAGTAAAAATACTCCTGATTATGGATATTTTGGGCTTGGAACTATCAGTGAAAGCAAAATATTTCAAGGATATCAAAAGTCAAAGCTTGATAGTATTTTTGTAGACAGCATATCAATTTCAATCGAAAATTCTTTGACTCCTGTTTACACTATGAACAGTAAATCATCAATAACTACAAAAAATAAAATGAAAAATCTTCTTCCATTTGCTTATTACAGTGAGGGAAGAAAGATATCTGGTACTCTCACATACACAGGTCCAATGAAACCAAACTTAATGGCTGAGTTTTTGAGTGGTCCTTCAAGCTTAAATAATGGTGGTATAACTCTTAATATGGGGCCAGTTAAGCTTGAACTTCCTGAAGTTGTTTGGACTGCTCAATCTCAAGAACACAGTGTAGAGCAATATCAAAAAAATACAGTCAGTTTTCAAGTTGTGACTCAAAATTATGTTCAAGATTATACTCTTGAATCAACAGGGAACTATTAATGAGTATTTTTGTAGATGCCAGCAAAAGATTTGAACTAAGATTGAAATGTGACGTTATTAGAGATTATAATAATGAAATTATTTGCTACAGAATACATCAAAATGGAGAAAGCGATATTTCTTGTGATGTAAAAGCAAGAAGTTTTAGTGAAATGTCGCACATTATTGAAGAAGCTACAATTATTAATTCTGTCACAGGAAATCCATTATTGAGAACTTCAGTACTTTGCAAACTGATTATATCGACATTTTTTTCAAGCATTAGAATCACTCACAAAATTGTAGTTGGTGATGAAACTAAAGAAGAAACAGAAGTTCACTATCCTGATATCAATAATGTTAATCATATGAGATATGAATTAGTAAAAGCTCTTGCTAAAAAATGGTTGGAGCTAACAGGCGGAAAGTAAATTGCCCAACTATGTTTCAAATGTAATTAACAATACTCCAGCATCTTCACATAATATATATTTGACAGATTTGTTAAATAGATTTGATCCATTGGTCAATAGCACTATTCCTGCCTTTCAAATGAAGTTATCTTATGGTGGGCATAGAGTAAATAAAGCTTCTAATGGTTCAAGGGCTTATATTTGGGACTTATATAGATTAGGACGCTCAGCTTCAGGAAATAGGCGTGAATTTGGTTTCTTTTCAAGATTTCCAATTGTTTCAGATCCTATGTTTCAAGATTCGCAAAATCTTTTAGGAGCACAAACAAATTATTTTCCTCTGTATTGCTCTCAATATACAGATAATGCTGGGGATGCAATATACGATCAGCTAGAGAATTTTACTAGATTAGGAATTACAAATACACCCATATTCTCTAATCAAAAATTTACAGCCAGCTTTTCATTCAGCCCATTATTTTCAACTTCAAGAAACGTTCAATATAACGCAGAAGCTTTGATTTATAAAGCAACTGTACGACCATTTTATCCAATTATGTGTGCATCTTCCATTCCCACACATAGAACATTTGGTCCAGCTTTTATGAGTAGATTTTCTATAAGTGTTGATGGAAGTAGTTCTTTGGGAGATGTTGAAATTCAAGTGAGTTTAGTTGGCGGTAAATCAATGATCTCTCCAACAAATTTACCATCTTACAAACCATTTCAAAATCCAGAATTAAGAACACCTATGATAGACCTTTATGGTAATAGTCTTCCAGAAACAAATTTTGTTCTTAATAATATTGGATTACCTTCTTTTCCTTTCGCAAGTTATTACAGGCCAACAAATCTATCTGATTGTTTTTTTGATGCTACAGTTTTTCATTTGAATTACAATAGTTTTATAAATTTTGTAAGAAATACTAAGAATGTAAATTTCAGGTTAGTCAATATGTCACTAACAATTGATCAAACTATAGGATTTGATTACACAATGCCTGGAGGAGATCTTTTGGGCACTGGTTCACCTCCAGAGTATTTTGGTGATAAAGTTGGACCAAGATTTGCTAAATTAGAAAACAGAAAAGTTACAGGAAGCATAAAGATATTCAGTTATGTTAATACTAGTATAATTAATAAGAATACCACTTCTTTAGCTATGGCTTTTGGACCAGTATTTTTTTACACAATCAAAAATGTTGACTGGTCGAACCCTATTATTACAATAAGTCCAACAGGCGGATACACTCACGAATATAGTTTCATTGCAAGATTTGGAGAATTTACAACATTCTACGGTTCTGGCAATAGGCTTACATCAGAATTCTGGATACAATGAAAGATTTTTTAGATTATTACGAAAAAGTTAAGTCTAACACTGTTCACATAATAAATATTGAGTCTGTTAAGTTTATCATCAAGGAAATAACTTGGAAAGAAGGCTTACTTATAGACGCAAAGTCGTTTAGAAAAAAAGACAATATTATTTATCAAAATACAGAATTTGAAAAAAGAGAAATTTTGAATTTAGCTGTATTGTGTGCTTTTGACAGTGCAGAAAATAAAATTTACTTTCCTGAGTATGAAAAATCATTGATAGATAAGATCGATCATACAGTGATTGAAAAGCTTTGGGTTGAGTATCAACAATATTTATATTTGTCAGCTGATGAAGCAAACTTTTACTATATTGCAGCAAAAAAATATTTCAATCCCAATGATCACGAAACTTATCCTGTTCCACCTATAGTAGTTGAAATTGATTATATGTTAAGAGGGCTTGTCACTTTTAGCAAAGATGAATTTTCAAATCTTAGTATGAAAGAGTTTGAAATGATGCAATTAATTTTAGCAACTAAGAACGAGTCAAAGCAAAAATCACTTGCTGATATTGACATTGATTTAGAGAAAGAACTTAAGTAAATCTGAACTTTCTTCTTTACGAATTTCATTAGCTGCTGGAGTTCTGTCCCATTGATGAAATACAAAATACTCCTCATCATTTGGTGTTAGAACTTTTTTTCCATTATACTTTACTAAAACATTATCTCTCTTTATAGCTTCTCCAGTTGCGCAAAAGTTATCTGTATTAGGATTTGTAATCATAACTTTTGGATTCTTTGCATAATATTGTGAAAGATATCCCATAACTTGTTGATCTTGAACAATATAACTTGCAACTCTATTTGTATTTGAAAAAAGCATTAAACAGTGATTTATAAAATGGTCTATTTTACCAGCAAACATTCCACCACTAAGTACTAAGTTCTCAGTGTATGATTTGTTGTGAGATCTTAATAAAGGTCTGTATGAATTTTCCCACATAGCATTGCAATCATTTTCAAAAATCTGCATTCCTTCAGCGACTAGAAATAAATTATATTCAGGTCTTGCCATCATAAATTCAAATGGATCTCTTTGAAAAATAACATCTCGCAGATCAGTGTTCATAACGTATTCATATTGGTCTTGCTTGTCTATGAGCCATTCATAAAAAGCCATATAACCAGTGTAAAGATTTTCTTCAGTTTCAATAATGTGATCAAAATACTTTCCGAGCTTATCAATGTTGTATGGACTTACTGATTTTACAAAAATTGCTTTATCAAAGTTTTTGAATTTACTAATTGACTCTAGAAATAAATCACCATCTTTAGAATCTAAACACTTATCTCCGAAAGAATAATTTATAAGCAAGTTCTTTTTCATCAATTTATCTCCAGTTTTATTTTTTGATAACACTCTTCTATGCCTGTAACTAAACCTTTTAATTCTAAATCCATTTTTTGTAAATCGTATTTACCAACGTAAGAATTTTTAAGTTCAGTATTTTCGAGGTCTACTTCAACTTTGTGAGAATCTAAATTATTAATAATTTGAGCCACATCGTATAAAGTAAATTTTTCTTGATAACTACAATTGCAATCTTTTTGAGGATTTTCTGTTTCAATGTAGTACTTGATAATTTTCATAAAATCATCAAAATACATAAAGTCCATAAACCTATTGTCAAACACGCTAATATTTTGTTTCTGAATATAACGTAAGATATTTCCTTTGATCATTCTTGTTTTCAATTCATTGTAATTGAATATATTGAAAATTCTTATGTTGTAAAACTTATCAGAAAAGTATCCAGATTTTGCAATTAAGTTTTTACTCATCCCATATGGATCAAGTGCAAGTGATGATATGTAATTAGAACTTTCATTCATTGAATAAGCTCTATCTAATTCAGCTCCAGAACCAAAAGAAATGTATTTGCCATAATGCTTTTCATTTCTAAGAATATTAAAATGCATTGATAAATTTGTATGAACATATTCTGGCAAATCTTCAGCTAATCTACTGCCACCCTTTATAGCTGTATGAAAGACTACATCGAAGTATTTATCTTTGAAGAAATTGTCAACTTCTTCTGCATTTGTTACTTCTAAGTTTTGTCTTGTAGTAAGTGTCAAATCGTAATCATCTGATAGACAGCTTGCAATATTTGAAGCTATATATCCATTTGCACCAGTTATAAGTATTTTTTTCATCACCAGTTTTCAGACCAAGAAATATTCTCGAGCAAACCTGGAATAAAGTTTCCATTTTCATCAAGTCGGGCAATTACTTTAGGTTCGTGTACTTCGTCAGGATGCGTCATAACTTCACAAATAGCAGGACCTTCTATACTAAAAAATTCCTGAAGTTTTGCATCTATCTCATCATTATTGTTTACTCTGATAAAAGGCAGATCATACACATCTGCAACTTTCTGATAGTCTGGGAAAGATACACCGCTATTCCTGTCAGCTGCAACAAGTCTTCCTTTGAAGAAAATATTTTGTGTAATTTTCATCGATAGATAGCCATCGTTATTTATCAATAATATTTTTAAAGGCAAATTATTATGTCTAACAGTTTGCAATTCGTGAACATTAAGATGTAAACTACCATCGCCTTCCATACACAAAATGTTATGGTGTGTCGCAGCCCCAACAGCACAGGGTAATCCATATCCTAAAGGTGCTCCGCCAGTGTTGGTGATTAACCTTTGTCCGTCTTTTAGTTTACTTACTTGCATAGTCACAACATTTGCAGAACCATCGCTTGTAACTATATGGTAATTAGCTGGAATGTGATTATTAAGTTTTTCTACTAAAGCATAAACCGAAGCTACGTCTTGCATATTTCTGTGTCTATCAAGAACTACAGGAGATTTGAATGAGTCGCAATGGGATAACCAAGATTCAGATGCTGGTTTTATATCAAATGAATTTAGTTTACAAAGAAAGTCTTTAGCATCAGCATTTACTTTGATATCAGGAAATATTGTTGGTTTATCAAGCTCTGCAGGATCAATGTCAACAACTATTCTTTTAGCATTTTTAGCAAAATTCTTAAA
>SXGQ01511714.1_pt1 | contig 13966 bp, 10 predicted proteins | sample 3178371 | NCBI WGS metagenome assembly SXGQ01 (sample SAMN11356859, study PRJNA531348) | freshwater metagenome | isolation source: freshwater sample F1-20 | place: China: Fuxian Lake, Yuxi | collected 2017-12-25
CATTATTATCCGTTTGGGTTGACGATGAGGGGAGTAAGTAGTAAGGCAATGAACTTCGGAAGCCCTGAGAATAAGAAAGGATATAATGGAAATGAAATACAGAACAAGGAATTTTCTGACGGAAGTGGATTAGATCTGTATGATTTTAATGCACGTACTTATGACCAACAAATAGGAAGGTTCATACAGATTGATCCTGAAAGCGAAGAGGCCGACCAAGAAAGTTGGAGTCCATTTCATTTTGGTTATAATAACCCGATAAGATACGGTGATCCTGATGGAAGAATTCCGATACCCTTAATTGTTGTTGGTGTAAAATTTCTTGTTGGTGCAGCAGTTGAATATGGCTGGCAGGTATACGATAATTATAAGGAAGGTAAAAGGGGTGGAGATATGTGGAAGCCTCAAGGTGCTGGAGGAGTTGGAAAAATAGTACTAAACGGCGCAACAAGTACAGTTGACCCTTCGGGTGGTCTTGGTAAGAAAATTGTAATTGGAACTGCAACCAATGTAGTGGAATCTGTTGGAGGGCAAATTCTTGATGGGAAAAAGGTTGACCCAGGCCAAACTGTTAAAAATGTCATAGTTAGTACCGTAGCGGGTAATGCAAAAGTAGATGGCTCTAAGACTGTGAGTAGCTTGGAGAAAAAAGCTGATAAGTTAGAACGTGTTGCAAAGAATAGACCAAGTGCTAGAAATGGTGTGCAAGCTGCAGAGGCTAGAAATGCAGCTAATAATGCAAATATTAGAAATGAGGCTGCAGGTACAGCAACTACGGAGACTACCGAGAGCACAATAAATAAGAAGACTAGTAATCTTAGTCTTAGTTCTGGTGGTAATGGGGGAGGCTACAATCCCAATGCTCCGAGACAAGATAATACTTATATTAAGAAGCCAGTTTTATTACCCATACATCAATAGTAATATCCTATGAAAAAAGTAAAGTATGGGATAGTGCTTATTGCTTTTATTTTGTTGGTTATGTGGGGTGTTTCTTCGATTGGGAAAACCATTTTTATAAAGTATACTGGCGAAAAGATAGAGGCTATTGTTAGTAAGATACCGTCATCATGTGATAGGTACAACCATATAAATGTTTTATTTAATGGCGAGGACTACGAAGTAAGTATAAGCAGAACAGATTGTCGGGAAAGCTTCTATAAAATAGGCCAAAAAGTAACATTATTAAAGAACAAAAAATACAAGGAACTCGTATGGCCAGAAAGTCAACCCGAATTGTTACCTATCTTAATTATAGCTCTCTTTGTTTTGGCTTATATCAGTATGAAAGGACGGCATAGAAAATAAATTGTATTTTACGAGGCATAAGCTTTTCTTGTAGTGGCATCTCTTAAAAAAGCATCTACAATTGCAAAGAGGTGTGATTTATCATCGTCTTTAAGGCTCTCAATATCCTGCATTCGCTTTACGGTTTTTTTATCCAGCCTGCTTAAAGTTCCTTCCCCGGCTAGATAATCCAGCGATACCCCAAAAGCCTCTGCAATACGTTTGGCAAACTCAATAGAGGGTACTGCTTCCCCTCTTTCATACTTGCCGATAATCTCACGGCTAACGCCGCTTTCTGTGGCCAACTCTGTTTGAGACCAGCCTTTTTGCTTGCGTAAATCGGCGATAATCTTGGCTATATTCTTCATTTTACTACCGTTTTATGTATGATAATGTAAGTGTAAGTACCCCTTTTGATGGAAATTTGTCAAATAATTATTCATTGATGTTTAATAGTTGAACATGCAGGATGCAAATGTTTCAACCTAGATTTGTAAATTATTGAAAAATCAAGTATACTTGTAAAGTGTTGATAAATAAGGAATACGCAATTGATAGTGTTAATTCATTAAAGTGTCATCTGTTAATTCATCAAAAAAGATATTCCAAATGTCAGAAGCAGTATTTAAACATTATGATTTGAAATTGGTAGAGCCGACTTTCGATTCCGCACTAACGGATTTAATCATTGAATTGGATCACTTGCGTAAGAAGCAGTTAGGCGGCTCAACTCACCCTAAAGTGTTTTTTCAGCTGAAACACATCTTCCATACTTTAGAAAGTATCGGATCAGCAAGAATTGAAGGGAATAACACAACAATTGCTGAATACATAGAGACAAAATTATCGGATATCAAGGTCGTTACTCCAAGTATTCGTGAAATTCAGAATATTGAAAAAGCGATGGCTTTTATAGAAGAGAACGTTAGCGACTATCCAATAAACAGGGCTTTTCTTAGTGAAATGCATAAAAAGATAGTTGATGGTTTACTTCCACCACCAGACGGTGAAGGTGATTCAACTCCTGGGGATTACAGAAAAGTAAATTTAAAAATAAATAAATCTTCACATAAGCCACCTGAGTGGTTAGCAGTTGAAGAATACATGAATGAACTGCTTGAATTTGTAAATAAAGACGATAGCCCCAAATATGATTTACTTAAAACAGCAATCGCACATCATCGTTTTGTTTGGATTCACCCATTTGGAAATGGAAATGGTAGAACCGTAAGGTTGTTTACATACGCCATGCTTGTTAAAGCTGGGTTCAACGTTAATGTTGGTAGGATTATTAATCCTACAGCGGTGTTTTGCAGCAATAGAAATGATTATTACAACTTTTTGTCTGAAGCAGACAAAGGCACAGTTAAAGGTCTTACTTCATGGATTGAGTATGTTTTAAAAGGACTAAAAGATGAGATTGAAAAGATTGATAAGTTGTCTGATTATAATTTCCTTCGCAAGGAGATTTTGCTTCCGTCAATCCATCATTCTCTAGAACGAAAGTTTATCACAGATGTTGAGGCTAAAATTCTTAAAAGAGTCGTCGAGAAGCAGGTAATTTCAGCATCAGATATAAAAGATTTATTTTCAGGAAAAGCCGATGCAGAAGTATCTCGACAAATCAGAAAATTAATTGATCGTAAAATGTTAATCCCAGAGAAAGAGGGTACACGCAAGTACGTATTAAGATTTGATAATAGTTATTTAATCAGGAGCATTATAAAATTGTTAGGCGACAAAGGTTTTTTGCCAGTTCGTGATGAGGTTTAATTTCGTGTGTTGGGGAGTATGATTTGTATTGACCCTTAAATGACTGGGCATAGTTTTAAAAATAATTAATTCAGTTGATTTTGAATTAGGAGACTAAAATCCAACAAATTAGCTCAAAAGATTTTCAATTAACTTCTAAACTGTCATTGAAATAGGGGCACTTACAAGTTTTACAGGTACAGGGCCTGCATTGCTAATGCCAGCAGGACTTCCAATTAATTTTCCAATACAGTAACTTATGAAAGTAGCAATAACATTATTTTCTATGCTAGTTGGCTTAGCGGTGAATTTATATGCTCAAAAAGAAGCTGTCTTTTGGAAAGGTAAATGCTATGAGGGCTATGTATTTGATACAAGCTATTTAGTTCTTAAATCAGTCAAGCAGCAACAAAGCAGGGCTGTATTATCTTGTGATGAGATAAAAATTGCAGAAAACATTTTAAAAAAAATTGGCTGCTTTGAATACCAATAACATCAATCAAACTGAAGGCTGTCCTAATATAAGTAAAAAGCTGTATAATTATCGTCGTCAGTATTTTGGGTTTACAAACTCAAAAGGAAAAAAAATTATTTGGATAAATATGTTTTGGAATAAAAAGTTTAACAATAAATCAAAGTATGAATTGATCAGCGTAAATGATGGTTGTAGTTACTATTGGAACATAGAAGTAAATATTACAACAAACTCTTTAAGTAACTTGCAGATTAACGGAAAAGGTTAAACAACAAAGCCCCTTACGGGGCTTTTGTTTTACAGCTTGCATCTTCGCCACCGATGACTGGAGCAATAAAATATTTTTTTATCCCCAAACTATTGCTTTTAAAAAAGTTTTCCTCCCTGCCATATTGGCTGTAATGATTTGTGGGCAGGGCTTGCAGAAAAAATAATGATTGGCCTTTGTGTGCAGTTTTTGTTTTAGCACTTACAGCAGCATCGCCCTTAAGCTTAGGCCGATAGACTGCAATTCTTGAGGCTTGAGGAGGTCTTTACTATCCAGTAGCGCGCTGCCACCAAGGAGTCATGATTAAAATCTAAAGCAATAATTTAACTCTCCATTAATCGTTGTTGAGCCTTTTTCAATTTAGTGTTTAAAAAGTCTTGTGAAATATTGACATATCTGTAAAATTCCTTACTCCCAGGAGCGTGGCCAGATATCTTTCTTACAATATGCTCCTCTAGCCCTAACATTAAAAGACTTGTAATGGCAGTTCTTCGCATGGTATGAGATGAAATATGATGATAAAAGCGAAAAGACTCCCCTTCTTTAGTTTTTATTTCAACGGGTTTCCCTTTCCGGTGTCTGATTTTAGGCATAAAATAATCCCACCCCGCACGTCGGCATAATTCTTTAACCTGCAAATTAAGATTCACATTAGATAATCTGGGCAGTATGTAGGTCCCGGAAACACGTTTATATTTTTTTATTATGGCAACTGCATAATCAGGCAGTCCTATTCGCACCAATGAGCCGGTTTTTTGGGTGTGTAGTAGCAAAAAGTACTCACCATCAATCAATTGCAAATTGGTGTACCGTAGCTTCATCAGGTCTTGATACCGTAATCCAACGGTACAGCCAAATACAAAAATATCTTTGGCACGTTTAAGAGATGAGGAAAGTAGATTTTCAAAATCATTGTTACATATTAAAAACTTCAGCTGCTTGGGCGTGAGTATAGCGGGACTAATAGTCTCAGTTGGGATACGTAAAGATTTATAGAAATCACCAGTCGCAATTGACTTATCAAATATTAAATACCGAAAAAATGCTTTCACTACTCGAAATACACTAGATACATAATTGTCATAAAATTTTTTTTCATAAAACAAATAATTATAAAAGGCCTTAAATACAGCTTTCCAATATTTTTTTTCTTTTTGGATTACGCGAACAGAACATCGATTAAGAGGAATTATCCTGAGGCTATATTCTTGACTCAATTCAAATTCATAAAGCAGTTTTTGAACACATTTATATTGAATAATAGTTCCTTTTGAAATTTTTTTCCCCGTAGAAATTTGTCTTCTCCCAGCAACAGAGGCTCGAATAAATAACTCAAATTCTCGATTAACCAAAATTGATTTCTGCATTTTTTCAATCAAGGTAAAAAAAGAAGAAGTAACCAATTACAACAACAAATTTTTGTTGATCCGCCGCATAAACTCATCTCTGTAGGTGCGGCTAATTAAGATTTCTTTTTTGGAACGAATAAGCCGCACAAAACCTTTTTCAACAACGCTAATATTATCTAACGGAATGATAAAAGATTTATGAACTCTAACAAATCGGTTTGAGGCTAATTGAGCTTCAATATCACGCATGGTAGAATAAATTAAAATGGACTTACCCGCGGCCAAAATAGCAATGTAATTACCTTTTGCTTCAATATACTCTATGTCGTCCAACTGGATTCGCACCATTTTACCTTTAACAGATGTTTGCACAAAAATATAATCACCCAAAAATCGTTCGTCAGTAGGTGGCATTATTTCTTGCGTACCAAAACGCCGGATGGCGCGCATAAACCGTTCAAACGAAATAGGTTTCATTAAAAAATCGAGCGCGGCCAATTCATAACTTTCCAGGGCAAACTCCGAGTAAGCGGTACAAAAAATGATCTGCGTGGTATTAGGTACCTGCTGCGCCAGAATTAAACCGGACAACTTATTCATGTTAATGTCTAAAAATAATAGCGCAGGCGGCGTTTGCTGAACTGCTAATAAACCTGCTACAGGATCGGTGGACTCCCCAAGTAGGCTTAGTGATTCTGTGCGAAAAATAAAAGTTTTTAAAATATCTATCGCGGGCTGTTCATCGTCAATGATGTAGCAAGTGATCATGAATTAACTCATTACCTGTAACTCAAATATATAATTTTCATCTTTGCAAGTAACGTTCATCTCATATTTATCCTTAAAAGCAGCCTCCAGCCGTCGTCGTAAATTAGAAAGGCCGATTTGGGTGGAAGTATGCATAGTGCGAGCAGTACTGACTTTGTTTTAACAATAAAAGTAAACACGCGACTGCGTCAACACAACTCGGATAATCAATGGACTACTAATAGGCTGTATATCTCCGTACTTAAAAGCATTCTCTACAATGGTGATAAAAGAAAGCGGGGGTACCATTTGATCGGTAACAACCCCTTTTACCTGCAATTGTATAGCTTGCCTATTTTGAAATCGTAAGCAATAAATATCTAAGAGAATTTCTAAATATTCGAGCTCTTTGCGTACAAAAACCTTGCCACTTTCAAGATCAATTGAATCGATAGAGTAGCGCATGATGGCCGAAAGTTTTAAAATATTTTGGGCTAAAGCAGGAGAAAAGAGTAAGGCCTCCGAATAAAATGTATTCAGCGTATTGTGTAAAAAATGAGGGTTAATTTGAGCCCGCAAAAACGCATACTCATATTGCAGCTTTTCTTCAATAGCCTTGAGTTCTTGCTGCTTGAGTTGCCAATTTTCAATTTCACGCAGTGCTTTAGCATGTAATAACCGACGAACTAAATGTTGATCAGTTATTATTTTTTTTATATAGAAGTAGAGTAAGGCAAAAGAAAAAAACCGGACGTACCCTCGTATGGCATCTTGTAAAAATGGTTTAAGCTCTCTACTAGTAAAAAGTACAACCTGAAAAGAAGGTAAAAACAGGTATAAATATAGATAGCCTAAAATAGCCATCAGAATAAATATGATAAAAAAAGAAGCCACCAACCATATCAACCCCTTCTTATAGAAAATAGTTAAAAAGCATACGCTTACATAAAAAGTAACAATAAAGGGTATAAGAAATATAGTCGTTTCTATAAAACCAATAGTTGGCCTGGTTAGCAAACTGGTAAAATAAAAATAAAGCGCATACAGCAACCAAGCCAAGAGATGTGCAAAAAAAAGTTGATATTCTTTTATCTTCTTTTTAGCACGTCTACCCATAGAAGACAAATTTAGGTATTGATCAGAACACCTGCCATCATTAAATCATTAAATTGAGCAGGGTTCAATTCGGTAGCTGTTACAATTTGTTGGTCGGATTGTTGTAAAAATGCATAAAGAGCAGGAGGAATCATAAAGGACATATAATTTTTTTTCATTAATAAGATATAATTATTCTCCAGCATAAACAACCCAAAGTCGCGACTATTAAACCTAAAAAATTCGTTGGGGTTGCAATCAACTTTTCGAAGTGAGAAGGGTAAAACAGGTTCGGCAACGGCAAACTTATGTAAGTAAAGCAGCGATTCCCATTGACCCGGATCCTGGTGAAGATAGGTTGCAATAAAAGAAAAAAGTGTGGTTGTGGCACGCTGTACATAATTTTCGCGGTCCTTACAGTGTGCAGGTTCAATACGTACGCCAAAATACAAAACACTCTTTCCTGCGTGTTTCCAAACACTAACCAAGGGCAGTATAGGCACGTTGGCAATATGCGAAAGAGTAGCTACTCCTTTACGTGCCTTGATCGCTTTAGCTAGAAACGGGATGGTCAAACAGTTGCTGCTGCTAAAGGTTGGATCTCCTGCACCCGTATTTCCATCTATATATACTACCAGCGAATAGCCTTGTTTAATAGCTCGTAACATTTGGAGGGCAGAGGTAGGGGATTCGGCATCAATAATTTTAAATGTTGTCTGTGCATTGTTGGCTGCGTAAGTGGTATACAATTTTTGAATACCCTCACGTTGCTTAGCAAGCACACTACTAGAAACAACTAAGGCAAAAGGAATTGCGTGTGTTGCCAACACCATATTAATTAATCGATATGACCCGTAATGAAACGTGCACAAAATAGCGGGCTTGGTTTTTAACTGAAATAGATCGCTACTGGTAATTCCCGAAAGAGTAACTCCATTTAGTATACTGGCTTGAAATTGTTCAAGAAAACTGATCCGCTGCATAAAAAGTATTTTTTCAAAAAGTGCTGTATGATCATGGCTGCTAACCGAAGGAAAATAATTTGTTAAACTAGCACTCACAATTGCAGCTTGTCGCTTGTACAGCTCGTTTGAGTGTTTAATAAGTAGATCAATTTCTTTTTTTGCTTGCGTAACTATGCAAGCATACTTATCATTATTCATAAAATAGATTTTAAAAAAAAGGAACCAAATGGTTCCTTAATTAAATGCAACGGGTTAACAACTAGAAGTCGCCAAAGCACGAAGACGTTATTTCACCCAAGGTTTGCTCAAGTTGATTTAAAGTAATAGGGTTTGCGAGAATGGAAGCATTGTCTTGCATGTTACTTGTTTAAAATGAAAAATTTTATTAACAAGCAAACCTGTAGACAGAATCAGGTAATACAAAAAATATTACCTGTGCAACTACATTCGAATTACGAAATCACGTATTTGAATGATAAAAGATAAAAGCAATAATTAATGTAAAATTTTCTACTACTCCTCTACCCCAATAGCCCGATAGATCGCATCTTGGATGCGTCCTCTGATTTGCAGTTGGCCTAGTAAATTATTGGCACGAGTGGGATTAACTCGGTTGGAAAGAAATACATAAACCAGCTCTTGTTTGGGGTCAACCCAAACACAGGTACCTGTAAAACCAGTATGACCAAAAGTAGCAGGAGAAGCTAAAAGAGAAGGATAGGGATCTTTTTTGAACTGATTATCTTTTTCTGGTTTATCAAATCCCAGACCACGACGGCTATTTTCCAATTGATAATTAGTAAACAGTTGGATCGTGGATTCTTTTAAATAACGTCTGCCATTAAACTTCCCTCCTTGTAGTAGCATTTGATAAAGCATGGCCAAATCATATGCATTGGAAAATAATCCGGCATGTCCTGCTAGACCACCGAACAAGGAAGCGCCCTCGTCGTGAACATCTCCACGCATCGTTTGCTTTCTGAACTGTGTTTCAGTTTCGGTGGGAACAATAGATTGCACCGGAAAACGGCGACGAGGAGTGAAGCCTGTAGTATACATCCCTAATGGACGGTAAAAATTATCCTGCACATATTGCTCCAATGTTTTACCAGTGAGCTGCTCAACAATCAATCCTAAAAAAATAAAATCATTATCGCTATACACATAATTGCCTTGTGGCCCCAGCGGACTTTTTAAAATACGGGAGAGCAGGGTGTCTTTCCAATCGTCTCTCCGGTATAAATTTTCTGCAACCCGTACGGTGAACCCTTTTTTAGCTACCGTAGCGTACAAACTCGTATCAGGGTTGCCTGTTGCATCGATGGTTTCTTTATAGAATGGAATAAAAGGAACCAGTCCAGCCTGGTGCAATAAAATGTCTTTTATACTCAAAGATTCTTTGTCTGATCCCTTAACCCAAGGCAGGTAGTCTTTGAGTTGCCCTGACAATTTCAACTTTCCCTCTTCCACTAATTTCATAACGGCCACCGTAGTAGCTGAAATTTTTGTCACAGAAGCCAGATCAAAGATATGCTCAGGTTTTATGGGTGTAGCGTCAGTAACCGCTTGCTGCCCTACTGATTTTTGGTAGAGGATTGTACCACGTTGAACAGCAAGTACCACTGCACCCGGATATGCTTTTTTTGCAAGCCCCTCCTCTAGTATGTAATCGACTTCTGCTAACCGCTTTCTGAGTTGAACGGAAGAACGCTTTCCTTTGGGTTGTTGCACTCCATCTCCCAACGAAAAATCACAAACATTTACCTGCAAGCGACCGCGGGCCGGAAAATCACCTTGTAGCCAATCTGCTGCAATTTGATTGGTGATTGAATCATCTTGTTGTAGAGCCACTAATGAGTTGGCTGAACAGAAATTTTTTGCAGCCAACACGTTGCCAAAAAGTAGCGTGAGTGTACTATCGCCCTGTAATGCATTACCCAGGTATGTAGCAGCCGTACTGATATTAAAATTATTCATTGGCTTATTGGCATAATCATGTAAGCCCACTAATACAATATCATAGCCATTTGTCTTTACTGCTGTCAAGATAGAGTCGGCCTTGAGAATAGAGTCCCGATACATCAAATGAAAGGAGGTAGCGCTCCAATCTTGCTGTAACCGTTTTCCAAAAACAGAAAGCTCTTTGCCTCCTAATTGCACATAAGCAACACGTGGCTGCTCTTTTTTGAGTTGTGTACGTAATGCAGCGGGCATTTGTCTAAGTAGCGTAAGTCCCTTGCGTGCGGCCTCCTGACGTAAAGCAGTAGAACGCTCATTCAGGTCTGCAACCAAATTGGTGGTATCTACAAATTGTGGACGATTTAACCCCAACCCATATTTTGCGCTGAGTACTTTTTTAACCTTAGCATCTACTTCAGCTTGTGTGAGCCTTCCATCATTGATAGCTTGTTGTATAACCTGGATAGATTCTGAAACACTGGCTGGCAAACAAAGCATGTCATTTCCTGCAATAATTGCTTCTACGGCAATGGTTCCGCCTGGATAATGTTTTGCAATTCCTTTCATCTCCAAGGCATCCGTAAAAGTGAGTCCCTGAAAATTCAACCGATTACGTAATACGCCGGTGATTGCAGGTTTTGAAATAGAAGTTGGTCGATTTGAAGTGGTATCGATAGCCGGCACTGAAAGATGTGCCACCATGGCGCTACCAATTCCAGCTTCAAAAACTTTTTTAAATGGATATAATTCTACGGCATCCAGTTGATTCAAGGATTTACTGATGATTGGTAAATCGTAGTGTGAGTCAACATCTACATCGCCATGTCCTGGAAAATGTTTTGCGCATGCCATAACTCCCACATCTTGTATCCCCTTTGTAATGGCTACTGCAAACCGTGCCACTTTTTCTTTGTCGGCGCCAAAAGATCTAAATCCAATAACCGGATTGTTTGGGTTATTATTTACATCTACTACGGGCGCATAGTTTACATGAATACCCAGTCGCTTACATTGTTCGCCCATGGCTAACCCAATGCGGTAGGACAAAGATGGATCATTGACCGCCCCCAAGCTGAGCTGATAAGGCAAACGGTCTACGCTATCTAAGCGCATGCCTACTCCCCATTCTCCATCGATGGTTATCATCAAAGGAGTTTTTGCAATAGACTGGTACTGGTTGGTGAGTAAGGCTTGTCTCACAGGTCCACCCTGAAAAAAACAAAGTCCGCCCACATTATAATTTCTTATGTCATTCTCCACCTTAGCGATGTGATCAGCTCCTAGGTTAGAATGCGCACGGATCACCATCAGCTGTGCAATCCGTTGATCCGGAGTCAGACTGTTAAAAACACTATCCACCCACTTTTGCTGGGCGCGTTCCCGATTACCTTGTGCGTTGGTGTTTAAAGAGGCTGCCAGTACCAGTAGCAAGCAAGCCTGTTGAATCAGTATTCTCATTGGTTAAAAGTACTCCATTTGAATCAAGTAATTATTGGCTGCATCGGGGGCAAAGCCGTATTTTTGAAGGCTCGATAAGCGCCACCCCTTGATACAGGTTTTACCCGATCATATTGCCAATCAGATTGCCGCCGGTGAGGTCATTCAGCGCCCCGCCAGTGCGGTCAAAGAGTTATTGGAGAATGCCGTGGATGCGGGCGCAAGTTCCATTGAGTTGATTATTCAGGACGCTGGTAAATCCTTGGTACAGGTAGTAGATAATGGAAAGGGGATGTCTATTGAGGATGCCCGTCTTTGTATTGCCCGACACGCCACTTCCAAAATAAGCAGTATTGAAGATCTGTTCCATATCAGAACCATGGGTTTTCGTGGCGAGGCATTGGCCAGTATTGCCGCCGTGGCACAGGTAGAACTAAAAACAAAACAAGCTACTAACGAGGCGGGTATTTTTATAGAGGTTGAGCATAGTGCTATAACGCGGGAGGAACCCATTGGTATGGCCACCGGTACCAGCCTGGCCATGAAGAATTTGTTTTTCAATATTCCAGCTCGTCGAAATTTTTTGAAGAGCAATGCAGCCGAGATGCGTCATATTGTGGAGGAGTTTACAAGAGTAGCCCTGGCTTTTCCAGCTATTCAATTTTCACTGCACGCTAATAATCAGCAGCTCTACCAACTGGAATCCGGTAGTTTAAAACAACGAATTGTCCAATTATTAGGTAATAATTATGCTTCCAAACTAGTAGGGGTTCAAGAGGAAACAGATTACTTAACCATTCGTGGTTTTGTAGGCAAGCCAGATTCTGCACGCAAAACAAGAGGAGATCAATACTTTTTTGTCAATAATCGATTTATTAAAAGTTCGTATCTCCACCATGCCGTGATGAACGCTTTTCAGGCATTATTACCAGCCGATCATTTTCCGTTATACGTGCTGTTTATTGATTTAGATCCACAGCAAGTAGATATCAATGTTCATCCAACCAAACAAGAAATAAAGTTTGAGGACGAAAAAATTGTATACGCATTTGTCCAGGCCGCCATCCGTCATGCCTTGGCACAATTTAGTATCACTCCTACACTTGACTTTGAGTTAGATGCTTCGATCCAGCAATTGGATTCGATCCAACAACCCTTCACTGAGCAAAGAAGATCGGCTATTCAAGATGGTAATTTGTATCAGCATTTTACCCAGAAAAATCAAGCCCATCGGATTGAACCAGATTCCACACAACCTGCCAAAAACTGGAAACCATATCAGCCACTTGCTGCTGACTACAAAAGCAATGTAAAAGAAGAGGCCTTAGCTGCAACAAGATTGGATTTGCACCCTACAACTGCCACGGATTCAATTTCCGTATTTCAACTTTTAAACTCTTATATCCTTTTTTCACAAGCCAGCACATGCACGTTGATCGATCAGCAAGCAGCACATGAAAGAATTCTCTACGAGAAGTTTATTCAACAGCTTGCAAATAAAAAAGCAGCTACCCAGCCTTCGTTATTTCCCACTACACTCTCACTAAACCCAACCGATGCCAGCTTACTGGAAGAGTTGCTAGCAGATTTAACAGCGGTAGGATTTTTAATTCATAAGTTGAATAAACAAGAATTTCAAATTCAGGGTATTCCCGCTGGATTTGAAAATGGCAAAGAGGAAAGTTTATTAGAAGCTGTTTTGGAAGAATACAAACACTTCAATGCCGCGCTGGCCTTACCGCTTCATGAAAAATTATGCCGCAGTTTAGCTAAACAACAAGCCATCAAAACAGGAACACAACTAAGCGAACGGGCAATGAAACAGTTAATCACCGATTTATTTGTTTGTAACGAACCACACTTATCTCCATTTGGGGTGCCAACGTTTAGAACATTACAAAAAGAAGAAGTAGAACAGCTGTTGCTGAATCGCTGATCAATACGTTGCCCGGATATGGGTTAAAAACTTTTCAATTTGTTTTCTGATTTCAGTGGAACTAGAGCGATGGTTATTCACTAAGGTTGAAAATAAAAGCAATTTTCCTTTTTTAGTATAGAGATACCCACTCAAGGCAACTACGCCACTGAGTGTTCCCGTTTTTGCATAGATCGCTCCACTTTCTTGTTTGTAATAGCTAGCCAAGGTGCCCTCTCCACCGGTAGGAAAAATTACTTTGATTCGGTCCATGCCAAATTGATCCTTCATTTTTTCCAGGATACGCACAAAGTCCTGTGGTGAAAAAAGATTATACCGACTCAAACCAGATCCATCAGCCCAACGAGGTTGCTGAGGAAGATCGGCAAAATCGGTTTTCAGTAAAGTATCGATTACTTGCTCATCACTCATCTGATTCAGCATCTGTTGACTGACCATTAATAAGGATTGCTCTGCAAAGAAATTATCACTTCGATGCATGAGCGGTTTGAGTAAAGAATCAGTAGGAATAGAATAAATTAATTTTCCGGCAGGTTTTCTGCTGGATAATTGTACGGTGGAGGTAATCCCAATTTGCTGTAACGTGTCTTGCAAAAACTGAAAGGCGGTAACACCGTCCTTGGTTTTAAAAGGTATGGTAGCCCCTCGAAAAGTACGAGAAGCGGAAACAACATTAAATTGATTCTGATCGGGCAA
>SXGQ01136357.1_pt1 | contig 13962 bp, 12 predicted proteins | sample 3178371 | NCBI WGS metagenome assembly SXGQ01 (sample SAMN11356859, study PRJNA531348) | freshwater metagenome | isolation source: freshwater sample F1-20 | place: China: Fuxian Lake, Yuxi | collected 2017-12-25
ATGGGCATGGGGTCTTGCACGGCGGCCGACCACAACCAAAACCCGGCATAACCCAGCAACGCCAGGGGCAGGGTGGCCAGACCTTGCGCGGTGGCCCACACGCGCGAATTGCGCTCGGGGTGGCCGCGCAACCAATCGGCATTTTTAAGTGGATACCAGGTCCAGCAGACCACCGCACCCACAGCCAAAGCCGCACCCGTCAGGTAGCGCGAGGTGTCGGCTTGTGGGTCTTGCACCAGAGCGGCCCACTCCACATGGTTCACGCAAGCAATGCCCACCAAGATCAGGCCCAGCGGCGGTGCAAGTTTGAGCCACGGAAAATGCCCATCGCGTTGGTGGTTGAACACGTTGGCCGCCACGGCAATGACGACCGGCAGCGTGCCAATGATCATGGTGGGCAGCGCCCCGCCTGCGCGCTGAATGGCACTGGCCAAAAACAAGTAATACAACACATTGCCAATGGCCGCCAGCTTGAGTGCGGCCAGCCAGTCGGCACGGTGCAGGCGTTGGATCTCTGCCCGGTCCACGATAGCCAGTGGCAGCGCAATCAGGCCAAATGCCAGGTATCGGCCAAAGGTTTGCAGCGCGGCCGGGTACTCGGGCAACAACAGCGGGCCTACAAACACCAGGCCCCACATCATCCCGGCGGCCAGGGCGAACAACACCCCGCTCAACATGTGGGGGCTTTGCAGTAGGGGAAATACAAGGGGCGCATCAGGCGCGCCAGGCAGGCAACTGCCAATTGCGCCAAAGCCCCAAGGCCCGCAGACCCACCGTCACGATCAGGCAAGCCAGCAGGGCCAGCCAACCTGGCGCATCCACCGACCACAGCCCCACATAAGTCCAGCCCCCCGCAAACGCACACACCGCATAGGGGCGGTGGTCTTTGAAAGCCGTGGGAATCTCATTGCACACCATGTCGCGCAGCACGCCACCAAACACCCCGGTGATCAAACCCATCAGCACCGCCACCACGCCGGGCATGAGCGCATTCAGCGCATGGTGAACCCCGGTAGCGGTGAAAAGGCCCAGACCCAGCGCATCGGGCCAGAGGATGGCTTTTTCGGTCACCTCAAAATGCCGCTGGCGCATGAACACCATGGCCAGCACGCACAAAGCCAGCACGCCCCAAAGCATTTCGGTGTGCTGTACCCAAAAGAACGGGCGTTGGTCCAGCAGCAAATCGCGCAGCGTGCCGCCCCCAAAAGCGGCCAAAAACGCCACCACACACACGCCCACCGCATCGAGCTTTTTGCGCGCCGCCTCCATCAGGCCCGACAAAGCAAAGGCCAAAGTAGCCGACAGCTCGACCAGCACACGCAGGGTGTCACCCCAAGATTGAATTCCGTACATGGCTAGGATTATCGGGGGAGATCTTGGCAGGGCTGTAGTCGGACATGACAGTAAGGTTAGCCGGGCATAGCAGTGGGTTTAGCCGGGCATGACAGGGGGTCTGGTCGGACATGACCTCCGAAACTGTCACCCCCGACCCGATCGGGGGTCCATGACTTCGGCGGAGATGAATGCCCGATCAGGCCGGGCATGACAGGGGGCTAGCCAGGAATGACAACAGTTAAAACCAGCCCTGCAGTTGGCTCATGCCCCCAGCCACTGCCTTCTGTAGCGCCCTTGGGGGTCGTGGTCTTGGGTTTGTTTGGTGGGGTTGAAGCGTCGGCCTGCACGGGGGTCGGTGCCGCGACCACTGATATAGAGCCAATTGCCTTGGTTGCTGTAGGTGTCGAAGTCGATCAGTTGCGATTCAAACCAGGCCGCGCCTGCCCGCCAGTCGCACGACAAGTCGTGCACCAGGTAGCTGGCCACGATTTGGCGCATGCGGTTGCTGGTGTAGCCCGTGCTGGCCAGTTCGCGCATGCCGGCATCCACAATGGGTTCTCCGGTGTTGCCGTCGCACCAGCGCTGAAAGTCTTTGGGGAAATGCTTGGGGCGGGGCAGGCTTGACAGGCCCCGCGCCGCATAGAGTTGGCGGCCGTGTTGCAGGTGCAAAAACCTGAAGTTGTCGCGCCAAAGCAGTTCAAACCACAACCAATAAGTGCCATCGTTGGCACCGTGTTGTTGTTCGTAGGCGTGCAGCGCGGCCCACACGGTGCGTGCCGACACCGCACCCGTGGCCAGCCCGGGCGACCCATGGCTGCTGGTGTGCAGGCCATGCAAAGCGTTGCGGGTTTGCTTGTAGCGGTCGGGCCAGGGCGGGGTCAGGTAGCTTTGCAGATGGGCCAAAGCGTGGCTTTCACCGCCTTTGAAGTGGCTGTGTTCGTCGTCTTTTAAAGGGCGGGTGGGCACTTCAGTGCGTAAATCATCAGCCACCTTATCGGTCACGCCCAGCAAGTCCCAGGGGTTTTCGCGCCATCCCGGCATTTCTTTCGACAGGGGCATCACGTCCGGCGCAGGCGGCAGCGTGCGGGGCGCAGCCAGTGGGGGCAGGGGTTGCAAGCCTGCCGCTTCAATGCGTTGGCGAAAGGTGGTGAAGATTTGCGGCATATCGGCCACCGCAAAGGGCAGGGCATCGGGTGCCAGCAGGCTGGACTGCCACACGGTGTGCACGGTCATTGGCTGTGTCAGCGCTTGTTTCGGCGCTTCTTTCAACGCTTGCTTCAGCGCTTCTTTCAGACCCTGCACTTGGGCTTGTTCTTCGGGCGCTGAAATTTCTTCGGCGTAAATGGCGCTGGCGTTCACGCGCAGGGCCAGGGTGCTCAAGACCTCGTGGGGCTCGCCCTGAAATAAAACTAAGTTTTGGCCCAAGGCTTGCAAAGAGGCGCTCAGGTCGTGCAGGGTTTCGGCCAAAAAGCGCCTGCGGTGCGGGCCCATGCGCCTGAACCCCCAGGCGGTGTTGTCGTCTTGCGCAGGGTCGTGCATATACACCATCAGCAGGCGTTGGCCATGGCGTTCGGCGTGTGCCACGGCCTGCTGCAAGGCGGCTTGGTCTTGCAGGCGCAAGTCGTTTCTGAACCAAAAGATGACGCTGTGCATGGGTTTAAAAGTCAAAGCCCAGCTGATTGTTGGCTGGGGTGGTCGTGGATGCCTTGGCCTTGGATGCCGTTTTTCGGCGCGAAGTGCCCGTGGATGTACCGCCCTGCCCGCTGAGTCCCCGGCGCGAGGCGTGTTGCTCGACCACCGCCTTCTTGCCCGCCTTGACATCCGGTTGCGCCCGGCGGGCGTGCAGTGCGGCTTTGGCGGTGCGCGTGGCTTGGGCCAAGTCCACCACGGGTTGGGGAATCTCCAGCCCCACGGTCAGACCGCAATGGCGCTGCACTTCGGGGGGCATGAGCCACGGCTCAAACAGCCAGGTGTCGGGCACGCGCCGCATGTGGGGCAGCCAGCGGCGTACAAAAATGCCTTTGGGGTCGTGGTCTTGCGCTTGCTTCACTGGGTTGTACACCCGGGTGGTGTTGATGCCCGTGGTGCCCGATTGCATTTGCAGTTGGCACCAGTGGATGCCTGGTTCGTAATCCAGAAATTGGGTGGCCAGCCACTGGCCCACGGTGCGCCAGTGCAGCCACAAGGGGTAGGCGGCCACCGACACCAGCATGGCCCGCATGCGAAAGTTCAGCCAGCCTGTCTCGCGCAGCATGACCACGCAGGCATCGACCATGGGCCAGCCCGTGCGGGCCGAGGTCAGGGCCTCAAAGTGTGCGGGGTTCCAGTCGTCTTCACGCAGTCCGTCATAACCCCGGTGCATGTTGCGCCATTCGATTTCGGGCTCGCTCTCTAGCTTTTGAATAAAGTGGCAATGCCAATACAAGCGGCTCATAAAACCGACCAAACCCGCACGGTGTCGGCTCGCTTGCGGGGGCAGCGCATCCAGCGTGGCGCGGGTGCTTTGCACCACTTCGCGCAGGCTGATGCAGCCCCAGGTCAGATAGGCCGAGAGACGTGAACACGCATCGGGCGAGGACAGGGGCGACGAGATGCCGCCCCGGTACCCCAGCGCACGGGCATTCAAAAAACTGTGCAGCGTGTTCAGCGCTTCAGTGCGCCCACCCCGCTGGCGCTGGGCGGGGTTGTGTTGCAGACCCTCGGGCGCGGCGAGCGTGTCCAACGGTTGCGAGGGAGTGGCTGCAATAAACCGCAGCGGGGGCAACGCCGCTTGCGGCTCGGCCATGTGGGTTTCCCAGCGGCCTTGCCAGGTGTTGCGGTTTTTAAGGCGTCGCACCACGCCAAACTGCGCCCATTCAGTCCACCCCACGCCCTGTTCACGGCACCAGTTCGCCACGGCCAGGTCGCGCGCGTAGGTGAAGTCGTTGCCGGTTTCCATGTGCGAGACCAGTTCGACAAACGGTGCTTGTTGGTGCAAGGCGGCCAACACTTGCACCGCAGGCCCGGTGTGCACTTGCAAGCCCCCGCCCAGCGCCTGCAAGCTTTGGTGCAGCTCGGTCAAAGATTCACGCACAAACTCAAAGTGCTGCAAAGCGGCATCGGGGTGCGCCCACAAATCAGGCTCCACGATGTACAGACACAGCACGGGTCCTTGGCTTGCAGCATGCACCAAGGCTGCATGGTCATGCAGACGCAGGTCGCGCTTGAACCAAACCACGCGGTAAGTCATAGCCAAGACCCTTGTCTTTTCCCGGCTAACCCACCTGCTAGGTTGTAACGGTCTTCTTGAATGGGCACACAGTTCAGCAGCGGTTGGGGCAAATCGGGGGCCTGTTGGCGCAGGTAACGCCGTACAAAATCAGCCACCTGCCAAGGGGCCGCAGACCCGCTCCAAATGGCGCTGTCTTGTATTTGCCATTGGCCGTTCATTAGCCGCAACACCACCAAGCTGGGGTTCAGGGTTTTGAAAGCGACTTCGGCAATGGCCCAGTCGGCCTGCACCTGCAATTGCAACAACTGCGCCTCCATCGAGTCAGGGGGGCTGTGCTGTTGAATGGCCTGCAACACTTGCAAGGCTGTGGCGCTGTTTGTGGGTTCCGCACGCACTGCGCGGCAGTCATTGCGCAGTTGTCGCCAGTGTTCAGCCGCCCAGCCTTTGGGGTCAAAGGGTTGGCCGCTCACCTCCAGCAGCGCGCCTTGGTCGTGGCGCACCCAGTCAACATGGCTGTCGATGATGACGAATGCAAGCACCCCGAGCAAGGTGGCTGCAACATGGCGTTTCATGGGCTTGGCGTGAAAACGGTTGGGTGCGAAGGCTTGAGGGATCACTCTTCCAGTGAAATGCCCTCGTGCGTGGCCACCATTTGCAGGGCTTGTTCAAACAAATAGCGTGCACTGGCGGCCATGTGTTTGAGCTGTTGGTGGAGTTCTGCATCCTTGGGGCTTTGGTCCAGGCAGTCGTGGCTGTAGTCTTCAAACCGCCCCAGCTGCCCAATGAGTTCGGCTACATGACGGGGACATTCGCAAAGCACTTGGCTTTGAATATTGGCCACCCGCTGCAAAACTGCCTCGGAGTATTGGCGTGCCGGAATCGCCTGCTTTGGGTTTTCTGTGGACCACGACATGGCGTTCAGAGGGGGCCGAGTGCTTTGAAGAATCTGGCTCAGGGCCAAGTCCGTCAGCGGTTCACGGTGAACTTGGTAACCCATTTGGGTCAAGCGGGTCATGGCCTGAGTCTGGCCAAAGCTGTAAAGCACCAGCGTAAGCCGAACTGCCAATAGGGTGGCCAGGGCCTGAATTTGTTGGGCAGTGTCTTCGTTCAAACCATTGACCGAGACCACCAACACGTCGGGCGCTTGTGCCAAGCTTTTGGCGCTGACGCTGGCGTTGGCCTCGGCCTCGGCCAGATCGGCCCACACCTGCTGAAGTGGCAAGGATGCCCACGCGCCCCCCTGTTCGGTTTTGGGCGATTGCAAACGCTTGGCCAAGCCCTGGCCTACCACCACCCAAGCCCGCGACCCGCTCAATTGGGCTTGCCCGACTGCACTTTGTGAATGAGTGGCTGTGTTGGCTTGGGCCGTGGCAATGCCGGAGCCGGTTTGCAGCAGTTGCTGCAATTGCAATATAGGCAAGCCTGCGATGCGGCTGATGCCGTGGCCCTGTGCAGTCAGCGACTTGAGCAAGGCGGCTTTGCGCAGGTCTTCTTCGCTGTAAAGCCGGTGCTGCCCCTGCGTGGTGGTGGGCGTAAAAGCGCCGTAGCGTGTTTGCCAAACCCGCAAGGTGGGCACAGGAATGCCGCTGAGCTTGGAAACAACGCCAATGCGATAGACGGCAGAGGCTTGCAATAAAGGGGTGTTCATGTCTTTGTTTATGTATTGAATAGATATTTTAATGTGAAATTGGGAATTTTTGAGAAAATAATTAGGTCTTGTTTTGATTTATTTGTTTTAAACCATACAATGGCTACTCACACAAGGAGTGCATCATGATCCTGAAGAAAACAGCCAAGGCCGTAGACATTGCGGTTTTCATCACTTCACGTTCAGCCGTGAACCCCGTCACCACTGAAGAAATCGCGTCGGGTTTGGGGCTTTCATCCTCCTACACCGAATCCATCCTCAAGGAGCTTCGTGAGGCAGGTTTGATCAGGGCCCACCGTGGCCCGGGCGGCGGTTACCAAATTCGCGGCAACCCTGAAGACATCACTTTGTGGGATGTGGTCAAACACTTCGAAGTGGTGCACAGCTTTGACGAGCTGTACCCCGACAGCGCGCACCCCATGAAGGCCCTTGAATCAGAAATTCAGCGCCATTTGCAAGAAGCTTTGGCGTCGCAAACACTGGACGATGTCGCCGTGCCCTTCATGCCGCAAGATGCACGCATCAGCTCCATGTTGGGTCAGTTCCGTTTAAAGCCTTTGCCGGCACCCGTGATGCCCCGCGCGCCCAACTCGGTGTTTCAGTTGAGCATGATGCTTTGAGAAAGTTGACAACGGTTTTGGCGTTGCAGGCGTCAAAACTCGCCTGTCACAAAAACATCACCCAATAGACATTTTCATGTCATTCAGCCCTTTGATCATGGCGGTATTGATCCAAAGAAGGGCTGGTTATGAAAGAGTTGCCAAATCCAACGTTCTCAATTTCTCCGGTGAATTTGCCCAGGGGGTCACTTCATCCAGGATCAGCCCACTCCACGCTTGATTTTTTGCCTCGACGCACTCAGGGGGCTGTTCAGGTCTCTTGGGCCAAACATCAAGACGAGGTACGCGAAGCGCAGCAACTGAGGTACGCGGTTTTTGCCACCGAAATGGGTGCGCAGTTGCCCAAAAGTGTGCCTGGCCACGACATAGATTTATTTGACGACTATTGCGAACATTTGCTGGTGCGCGAGGCGCAAACCGGGCAGGTAGTGGGCACTTACCGTGTACTGACCCCGGCCCAGGCCAAACGCGCAGGCAGTACCTACAGCGACACAGAGTTTGATTTGACCCGCTTGCGCGGCATGCGTCAGCGCATGGTGGAGTTGGGCCGCAGCTGCGTGCATGCAGAACACCGCCATGGCGGCGTCATCATGGCCTTGTGGGGGGCCTTGTTTGAGTTCATGACCCGCAACCAACTGGACACGATGATCGGTTGCGCGAGTATCCCCATGCTGCACAACGGTGTGGTTTCGGGCAATGTGGCGGCCAGCATCTGGCACCAATTAAGGCAAACCCATCTGGCGGGTATTGAATACCATGTGCGACCCCGCTTGGCCTTGCCTGTGGAAGAGTTGGACCACAGTTTGCCGATTGAACCTCCGGCGCTGATTAAAGGCTATTTAAGGTTGGGAGCCAAGGTTTTGGGTGCACCAGCTTGGGACCCCGACTTCAACACGGCCGACTTGCCCATGATGATGCGCACCGCTGATTTGCCAGCCCGATACAAGAAGCACTTCGCTGCGAGTATTTTGTAATGCAATCGCCAGGCCCGCTTCATAGGAACGAGTTGATGAAACAGTTCGATGTGGGTATTGAAGGACGTTTTGCCCAAACTGGACAGGTCTTAGGAAGCAAGCAACTGGCGCAAGAGGACGATGATCTGGCGACAGGAAAAACCCGCCTGCGAGCCGTTTTCATATCAGACCTGCACATCGGCACGCCGGGTTTTCAGGCCGAGGCTTTGCTTGATTTTTTAAGGCACCACCCGAGTGATGTCTTGTATTTGGTGGGCGACATCGTGGACGGCTGGCAATTGCGCAGGCGCTGGTTTTGGCCACAAAGCCACAACGATGTGGTGCAAAAACTTTTGCGCAGGGCACGCAAAGGTTGCCGGGTGATTTATGTACCGGGCAACCATGACGAGTTTGCAAGGCATTTTGCAGGCCACGCTTTTGGCGGGGTGGAGGTCATGAACGAAACCGTGCACACCACGGCCACCGGACTCAAGTTGTGGGTGGTGCATGGCGACCATTTTGATGGTGTGATCCAGTGCGCAAAGTGGTTGGCTTATCTGGGGGATTGGTTGTATGAGTTGACGCTCAAGATCAACCGGCACCTGAACGGATTCCGCGCGCGTATCGGACTGGAATACTGGTCTTTGTCGGCGTACCTCAAGCTCAAAGTCAAAAAAGCGGTGAACTTCATCAGCGATTTTGAAGTGGCTGTGGCCAATGAAGCGGCGCGGCGTGGCTATGACGGTGCGGTGTGTGGCCACATTCACCATGCCGAAATACGCGATGTGAATGGCATCTTGTATTGCAACGATGGCGATTGGGTCGAAAGCCGAACCGCCCTGGTGGAGCACGCCGATGGCCGACTGGAGATCATCCGTTGGGGCTCGACAACCATGTCCCCGGAACGCGTTGTATCAGCAAGCGTGACGTCTACATGAAACTCGCGCTGGTGACAGATGCTTGGCACCCTCAGGTCAATGGGGTGGTTACCACCCTGCATGAACTGGTGCAGGCCTTGGGCCCTTTGGGGGTCGAGGTGAAGGTGCTGCACCCCGGACTTTTTAAAAACCGCCCTTGTCCCGGCTACGCAGGCATTGACTTGGCAGTGCGTCCCTACAAAGCCTTGGCCGACATGCTGGAGGCATTGCAACCCGAGGCCGTTCACATTGCCACCGAAGGCCCGCTGGGTTGGGCGGCACGCAAATATTGCCTGAAAAAAGGTTGGAAATTTACCACCGCGTTTCACACCAAGTTTCCAGAAATTCTGAAGGCGGCACTTCGCGTGCCTTTGTTTTTGGGTTATGGCCTTTTTCGCCAATTTCACCGTCCCTCGTCGGGGGTGATGGTGCCCACCCAAGGGGTCTTGAGTATGTTGGAAACGCGCGGTTTCAAACGACTCAAACCCTGGACGCATGGCGTGGATTTAAGCCTGTTTGACTACCACCCCTTGCCCTTGGAAATTTCGGAGTTAAAAAACTGTGAACGCCCTTTTTATCTGTTTGTCGGGCGGGTTTCTTACGAAAAAAACATCGATGCATTTCTGGACTTGAAGCTCCAAGGAACACGCATCGTCTGTGGTGTGGGCCCGCTGGAGGCGCAACTCAAGGCGCGCTACCCCAATGTGGTGTGGATGGGGGTGTTGCCCCGAGACGAGTTAGCCAAGGTGTACGCCGCTGCCGATGTGTTTGTTTTTCCGTCGCGCAACGAAACCTTCGGCTTGGTCATGCTGGAGGCCATGGCTTGTGGCACGCCGGTCGCGGCTTATCCGGTCGACGGTCCGCTGCAAGTGTTGGGTGAAGGGGGTAGTTCGGCGATGGGGGGCGTGCTGGACGAGGATTTGGATGCCGCAGTGCAACAAGCCTTGACCATTTCAAGGGCTTCGGCACGCCAGCGCGCCGAATCATTTGGTTGGCCCATGACAGTGGCAATGTTCAAAGCCAATTTGGTGCCTGCGCATTGAACTTCAAGGTAAAGGGACTGTTTCACAAAATTGTCATCAAAATGACTTGGTAGATTTCTAGAATGTGGGAAATCTATTAAAAACGCCATGGCTCATTCAAAAATTCTGATTTCATCGGGTGAAGAGATGGCGGGTCTATTGGACCGCGATCTCAGCATTCTGGCTTTCAACGAGCGGGTGCTGGATTGGGCGCATCGCCCCGATGTGCCCGTGCTGGAGCGTTTGCGCTACCTGTGCATTGTTTCGTCCAATCTGGATGAATTTTTTGAAGTCCGTGCAGAGCCGCATGTGATGGGCAGTTTGCAGGCTTTGAGTTCAGGGCAGTACACCGAAAAAACCTTGACCGCCATTGCCGAGAGGACCAACGCCATGGTGGCGCGGCAATACGCGTTGTACAACGACGATTTGTTGCCCACCTTGCAGCGTCATGGGTATCGGATTTTGTCGCACGGCGAGCGCAATGCCGAACAGCGCCGCTGGGTGCGCAGTTACTTTCAGCGCGAAGTGCAGCCCCTGCTGGTGCCCGTCGGGCTGGACCCGGCACACCCCTTTCCCCAGGTGGCTAACAAATCGCTGAATTTCATTGTTCAGTTGTCCGGCAAAGATGCCTTTGGCCGCTCTAATGAAATCGCTATTGTTAAAGTGCCCCGTGTTTTGCCCAGACTGATTCCTTTGCCCGCACGCATCTGCGATGGCTCTACCGCGTTTGTCTTGCTCTCCAGTGTGATTCGAGCGCACTTAACAGAGTTGTTTACGGGCCGAGAGGTCGGCCAGTTTTCACAGTTCAGGGTCACCCGGCACTCTGACTTGGCGGTCGATGAAGACGAAATTGCCAATTTGCGCATGGCTTTGCGCCAGGGATTACAACACCGTCATTACGGCCAGGCGGTGCGTCTGGAGGTGTCTGCCAACTGCGCGCCCCGATTGGCCGAGTTTTTGCGCAAAGAATTCCAGTTACCCGAGCAGTCCGTCTTTCGGGTCAATGGCCCGGTGAATCTGGTGCGCTTGATGCAGTTGATTGATCTGGTGAATGCGCCAGCCCTGCTGTTTCCGACCTACAAAGCCAGTTTTCCGGCCCAAGTTCCACAGCATGGCTCGGTCTTTGCGCGGCTCAAAGAGGGGGATGTGATGATTCACCAACCCTTTGAAAGTTTTGACGGGGTTTTGACCTTTTTGCGCGAAGCCGTGATGGACCCGAACGTACTGGCCATCAAGCAAACCATTTACCGTGCGGGCAGCGACCCGACCATGATGAATTTGTTGCGCGAGGCGGTGCGCCTCGGCAAAGAGGTGACGGCCGTGGTGGAGCTGAAAGCCCGCTTTGACGAAGAGGCCAACATCAACTGGGCCGAGCAACTTGAAGCCATCGGGGTGCAGGTGGTGTACGGCATTGTGGGCCTCAAAACCCATGCCAAGATGTTGTTGGTCACACGCCGAGAAGGGCGTTTTTTGCGTCGTTATGGGCATTTGTCTACGGGCAATTACAACCGCAAAACGGCATCGCTTTACACCGACATCAGCTTTTTGACGGCCGATGCCGACATCACATCCGACATGGACCAACTGTTTGGCCATTTGGCCAGCCAGAGCCATTTGCCCAAGATGAAGCGTTTGCTGGTGGCCCCATTTCAGTTGCAAGCCGACATGCAGGCGCGCATTGAAGCCGTTGGCCGTGCCGCGGCGCGGGGCGCGACTGCACGCATCGTGATCAAGATGAATGCCCTGACCGATTTGCCCTTGATCGAGGCATTGCTAGAGGCTGGCAAAAAGGGCGCTCAAATTGATTTGATCGTGCGGGGTGCGTGCATGTTGCCTGCAGGCGTAGCGGGTTTGAGCGAAAACATCCGGGTGCGCTCGGTCATCGGCCGCTTTTTGGAACATTCACGCGTGTTTTACTTTTGCGCAGATCAGGACGAATCCTTGTATCTGTCGAGTGCCGACTGGATGAGCCGCAACATGACGCGCCGCATCGAGCTGGCCTGGCCCGTACTTGACCCGGTTTTGCGCCGACGCATCATTGATGAATGCTTGATTGCTTATTTGCACGATGCGCGGGATGCTTGGGACTTGGGACCAGACGGCCAGTACCACCGTGTGGGCTTGATTGCGCCGGGTCATGGTGCCCAAAATGCCTTGATGCAACGCTACAGCGCTGCGCCCGGCAAGGAGTGACGGCCTATGGATTTGATCATCTGGCGGCATGCCGAAGCCCACGAAGCGGCGGCCGGTGAGGACGATTTGCAAAGAGCGCTGACCCCTCGCGGTCGCAAACAAGCCGAACGCATGGCCGCTTGGCTGGAAGCGCAATTGCCCCAGGGCACCCGCCTCTTGAGCAGTCCTGCCGTCAGGGCGGACCAAACGGTGCGGGCCTTAGGGCGCAAATACAAAGTCCGCGATGCTTTGTCGCCCGGGGCTTCGGTGCAAGATGTGTTGGAAACATCGGGCTGGCCCGATGCCAAATACCCGGTGTTGTTGGTCGGGCATCAGCCTTCACTAGGGGGGCTGATTGCCCATTTGCTGCAAATGCCCGATGCCGCGTGCGCCATTCGCAAAGGATCGGTCTGGTGGCTTCGCAACCGCAGCCGCGAAGGTCAAGATCAAACCGTTTTGATGGCGGTCACCTCGCCCGAGCGCTTATAGGCCAGCTCATGCTTTTGCGGGACGTCCGGTTTTGATGATCGGAACACTGCCAATGGCTTTTTTAAATGCGGTGTCGTTCAGGCTTGAAAGTGACAGCAGGCCTGCCCGGATCAATTCGCTTTTTTTGGCCGCGATACCCAAGCCCATGGCCCGCTTTTTCAATTCGCCAATGTTCATCAGTTCGGCTTTGGGAATCGTGAAGCTGTCTCGCACCACTTTGACCTTTTTGTCTTTTGCGGGTTTGGCAAAAACCTCCGCTTTGGGTATGGCCTGGGTTTTCGCGACTGTCACTGTTTTGGACGGTGTTGTCGCTCTTTTAGTTGTTTTGGATGGGGCTTGGCTGGGAGATTTAGCAGGCGCTGATTGAGTTTTTGGGCTGGCTTTATTGGCTGCTTGGACTTTTTTGGCAAGCTTGACAGGAGCGGCAGGAGTCAACTTCTTTTGAACAGGGCGCTGTGTCTTTCGAGGCGCAACTTTTGTGGTGGTTTGGGTCAGTTTTTTTGCGGCAGGAGAGGCGTTGGCTGTAGAGGTCATGGCAGAGAAATTTTGAAATAACGATGCATACAGTTTATAGAGTTAATTAAAAGACGGCAAGTGAACCAGCTTACAGGCCAAAACTGTAAGAAAAATTCAGCACTAAGAAGTTGGAAACTTCAGGACGCGAGTCAGTCCATTTGGACCTGAAAGGCCCAGTCGGTTTTTTGCCAGGCTGCTTTTTCTTCAAGCAACAGATGTGCCGATTGCGGCCAGAGCTCGCACCAGGCGGCGCTGATGTTCATGCGCACCAAGCGCCGCAGCGCATCACTGTGGAGTTTTAGACCAGAAAGGTCGGGGTCACGGCGGGCATGGCACAAAATGACCGCCAGTCGCAGCGCCATCAGCTGTTGCACAAAGGTACTGTCCTCCATCTCAGACTCCAGTTTGCGCAACTTGCCACGGTGACCCAGCACCAGTTGGCTGAGGCGGTGCAACTCATTCAAAGTGAAGCCGGGCAGGTCGGTGTTGTCCAGAATATAGGCCCCGTGCTTGTGGTAATCGCTGTGCGAAATGCGCATGCCGGTTTCATGCAACTGGCAAGCCCAATGCAATTTTTTTAAATAGCGCTGGCGCGTCATTGTGCTTGTCGCGGGTACTTCCGGAATCAGGTCTTGCAACAGAATTTGTGCAGTTCTGGAGACCCGTTCAGCCTGTAATTTGTCAGTGCCAAAGCGTTGCGCTAACCAATCGACCATGGACGAGCGAACATCTTGCGAGCCTTCTCGGTCAATCAAGTCATACAGCGCACCGTGTCTGAGTGCGCCCTGCGCGGGGTGCATTTCGTCAATGTTAAGTAAATCAAAAACGGCTTGCAGCACCGCCAACCCCCCCCCAATGACGGGTTTTCGGTCTTCTTTCACCCCCTCCAATCGCAGGTTATCCAATTTATTGGCTTTTAACAGGCGGTCTTTTAGCCAGGCCAACCCTTCGCGTGTGATTTTTCCTTCCGCCCACCCGGCAGCAGATAAAACATCGGCCACGGCTCCTACAGTCCCGGAGGAGCCATAGCACTTTTCCCACTGACCTTTGCTGAACAAACTCTGGGCCTCATCCAACAC
>SXGQ01763844.1_pt1 | contig 13962 bp, 10 predicted proteins | sample 3178371 | NCBI WGS metagenome assembly SXGQ01 (sample SAMN11356859, study PRJNA531348) | freshwater metagenome | isolation source: freshwater sample F1-20 | place: China: Fuxian Lake, Yuxi | collected 2017-12-25
GACTCGCCGACGACGCCGAGCACCTCACCGGGGTAGAGGTCGAAATTAATTTCTGCGCAGGCGACGATCGCGTCGGTCTCCGGGCAGATGTTACTGCCGAATTTGGGCCCGGTGTATTGCACCGAGTTCGAGATGGGATCGCCGTAAATCTTGGTCAGGTTGCGGACGCGCAACAGCCAACCGGTATCGGTGTCGTTCATGGGAAACAAAAGGGGGCTTAGGTCGCGGACGCCTGGGGCGTCGGGTTGGTGAAAAGCCGTTGCGGCGGACGCCCGCCGGCCCGGACTTTATCAAGGAAGTTGGAGTCGTTCATCACGTATTTGCGCGCGGTCTCGGACTCGTAGATCTCGTCCATGAAGGCGCGGTCGCCGCCGGAAGCGGCGCAGATGATGTCGCGGAACTCCTCGACGCAGAACTTCACGTCCTCGAATTCGAGCGGCTCGACCTTCGTCCACGGCGGTACGCAGTGGAGCCGTTTTTCACGGCCAGCCGAGAAGACGTGCAGGCAGGGAGCCATCGAGAGATTGGGCACATCCCAACGCGGGATCGGCGACGGCGTCATGATGTAGCGGCCGTTCACGCGCACCGGATAGCCGGCGCCCTGCATGATCGCGCCGAACTTCACGTAGCTCTCGTAGAGCGAAACCCACATCTTGGCGTAGTCCGCTTCCGCGTGCATCTGGCGGGTTTTGAACTCGTAACGCTCGACGCTGCGCAGCGGCTCCGGCTGCGGTACTTGGAAAACGATGATCTGGCGCTCCGTGAGAATTTCCTCGGGCTTGCGGTGCCGCGTCTGGATCAACGTGGCTTCACCGGTATCGAAGGTCGTTTTGCAGCCCGTCATGCGCTTCACGAAGTCGCGCAAGTTGCAGGCGTTGACCGAGGCGTCGCTGCCCTGGTCGATGATCTTGAAGACGTCGTCCGGCCCGATGAGGGAGAGCGACGCGTGCAGACCGCCCGTACCCCACCCTCGGGCAATGGGCATCTCCGGCGACGAATACGGCACCTGGTAGCCGGGGATCGCGACGGCTTTGAGGAGCTTGCGACGGATTTCCTTCTTCGTCGTCTCGTCGATGAACCCGTAATTATAGGTGTGTTGGAATTTCTTGGCGGTGATCATGCGGAAGTCTCCTTTTTTGCGGTGGCAAGCATCCCGAAACCGAGGTTTCCGCGCTTCTTGTCTTTCCGTTCCACGGCCTGCCGCAGATTGCTGAGGCTCGACTGGAACGTGACGTAGTGCGGCAGTTTGAGGTGATTGGTGAAACCGTAGCTCTCGATGCCCTCCGTGTGGTAGAGGACGAATTCCTGGCTCTGACAGGGCGCATCGCCCCCGCTACGCATGGCGCGGTCGAGGATGCCCATGCTGATCGCCTTGGTCTCATTCTGCCCAAAGCAGAGCCCGTAACCGAGCGAGAGGTAGGGCACCGGGTCTTTCTTCTGAACTTTGATTTTCGAAATCATCTCGGCCTCGGTCACGCGCACGCGCCCGATGACCCGCACCCGGCCGCGCGCATCGCGCACACGCACCGGAACCTCGCCCATCCGCAGTTCGCCCACGGTGGCGTGCACGGAGCCAAAGCCGCGCTGCGCGCTGTAGGCCAGAGCCATCAATCCGCCCGTCTCGGCGCGCGCCAGCATTTGCAGAGCCGCCGAGCGGGGCGCGGGAAACTTGATCGCCTCGCGGGTCACATCGACCACGCGACGATTCTCGTCGGGGTTGGCTTCACGGAGCAGTCCTTCCGCCGTGAGCAGATCGATCACCTTGCCGATCGTCGGCACAGCCCGGAGCGACGACAGATCGAGCTCACCCTCAAACGACGCGATGAACGCTTCGACCGAGCCCAGCGTTTCCTCGGCCAACTCGCCGTCGAGCAGGCGCTGGGAATAGTCGCGGGTCGGACCGAGAATCTGACCGCCGGGGATTTCGCGAAACGCCGACGAAATGCGCCGACGCACAAACATTTCCCGCGTCGCCAGCGTCTCGGAGTAATAACGACGCTGCAACGTGGCCCGGTAAGCGCGCAACATGAAGGCCGACTCAAATACATCGCCTTCGTTTTGTTTCACGACGAGCGCGGCATGCTCGGGCGCGTAGAGCGAGCCCTCGCCCATGACCTTGTCGATCAGGAGGCGGAATTGCGCCTGAATCTGCGCGATCTCAATCGGCGTCGTGCGCTCTTTGACGCGGTAGAACTCGACGAGCTGGTTGGCGTTGGCGATGGCGTCTTCGCCGCCTTTGGTGGCTACATATCCCATGGTGGTGGCTCCGGTTAAAGGGTGGCCCAGGTGACCCGGGTGGTGCGCGGCAGGCAGATGACGCATTCATCGGCGCTCACCAGCATGGCATCGACGCCGAGGGGAAACTCCGTGTTCTTCGCCTTGAGTGCGGCGAGCAACTCGGGCCGCAGCCCCGTCACAAAAACGATCTCGCGGGTCTCGATCCCGGGGCCTTCCAACGTGAGTTGCACGCCGCCGGTCGAGGATGACTTGCCGATGTGGTTCACCGCGATCACCGCCGTGGCGCCGCTCTCGGGATAGGTGGGGATACCCACCTTGGCCGCCATGATCGGAGCCTCGTCGCCGTCTCCAGGGATGAAGATGAAATCAGCCTGGGCGGCGGTTTCGAGGCGGCACTGGGTGTTGGCGCGCAGATACGTTTCAACGTCGGCGCGGTAGCCCACGGCGTGGGCGGCAACATCAGCGTTGAGCAAAGCAAACGCCACGTAAGCGTTGGCGCGCAGGAAACCCTCAGGCGGCGTCAGTGCGAGCGGCGCGAACCGATTGATTTTTCCCGGCCGCGACATGCTGTCGAGCAGGGTACGGAAATGCCTTTGGGCATCGAAGATTTCGTCGTAGGCGGTCTCGCGGATCATAAAAAGCGGGGTTGGGCGGATTGGTAGGCGGAGGGAATGCGGACAACTAGTCCTGCTCCATGAGCTTGAAATCTACCTGGGTCCGCAGGATGTGGTTGAACTCTTCCGTCTCGCGGGCGGACAACTTCTCGCGCTCGGTCGCGACGAACTCGGCCAACGCGACGGGCACTTCGCGGCCGCCTTGCAGCAGGGCGTCGCACACCGCGATGCAGTAAGCACGCACCGGTTCTTCGCCGAGGCACAGGCCGTAGCCGGGCGCGCCGTCGACGGCTACTTCACACTCGGAGGTCAGTGCCTCGCCCAGGAAGAACTCCTGCTTCTCCAAGGAATCTTCGGCCCGGACCATCGTGAGGCAGATGCCGGGGGCCTTGATGAGTTTAACCTCGTGCCGGGTTTCAAGTTCCTCGACGAAACGCTGGAGCGTCGGGAGATCGCATTCGCACAAGACGGTATCGTTGTCGTATCGGTTGTTGTCCACGCGCCGACGTTCGCACCGCGATGTTAACGTAGGATAAATCGAAAATGAATGTGCGATAAATCGTCCGATTTTTGCGGCATAAATATCTCGCAAAGGCGGAATGAAGCTTCCGTTAACCGTCGGGTTTGCGTTTGACGGAGCCTCGCGCCGACCGACCGTCTTGCGCCCGTGCATCCATCGAACGCGAACGCCGCGGGCCCAAATTTAACTCCCCGCCGTGTGCTGGGACGTCTGCTCGGGCTTTGCTGGCAGCACCGGGTGGGTTGCCTCCAGGTGCTGGCGTGCCAACTCCTGCTGCTGACGCTCGGTCTCGCGGGACTGAGTTTCACCGGGCTAGGGATCGATTACCTGCGCTCGGTCTTGGAGCCGGGCACCCCCGCCCCCCGCTGGTTGCTCGGCCTCCGGCCGCCCGCCGATTGGACGCCGATGCAGGTCGTCTCGGCCATCGCCGGCGCCGTGATCACGGCTGCGATTTTGCGCGCATGGTTGACGTGGCTCTCGGGCGTCACGCTCGCCCGGCTCGTGCACCGGGGGCTCGTCGCCGATTTGCAGGCGGCGGTTTACGCCAAGCTCCAACGTCTCTCATTCGAATTTTTCGACCGACAAAGTACCGGCGCGATCTTGAACCGCGCCACGGGCGACATCCAATCGATCCGCACCTTTGTCGATACCGTGATGATCCAGTCCGTCGTCACCGTGGTCTCACTCGGCCTCTACATGGGCTACATGCTTTCGATCCATGGCGGGCTCACGTTCGCCTGCCTCGCCACCTTGCCGCTGCTCTGGACAGCCTGCATCATTTTCTCGCGTGCGGTTCATCCGCAATACGTACACGGGAGGGAATTGTTCGACCGCATGATTCTTACCCTCGCCGAATGCGTGCAGGGCGTAAACGTGATCAAGGGCTTCGCCCGCGAGCGCGAGATGGCCGCCCGTTTTGAGACGGACAACCGCGCCGTGAAAGCCCAGCAGCAGAAAATCTTTTGGCGCGTGAGCACGTTCTCGCCCGCGCTCGACCTGCTCACCCAAGTGAACTTGGTGGTGTTGTTCATCTACGGCGGGAAATTGGTCATCGACGGCGTGCTGCCGCTCGGTACCGGCCTCGTCGTCTTCGCCGGCTTGCTCCAGCAGTTCTCCAATCAGGTTTCCACGACGGCCCAAATCGCGAACGGCGTGCAGGAAAGCCTGACCGGGGCCGGGCGCGTCTTCGAGATTCTCGACGCTCCGCTCGGCGTGCAATCACCCGACCGTCCCCACGCCCTGCCCGTCTGCCGGGGTGCGGTGCGCTTCGAGCACGTCACGTTCGACTACACCGCCGGCAACTCGGTGCTGCGGGGCGTCGACTTCACGGTCGCGCCCGGTGAATGCGTGGCCATTGTCGGCGAAACCGGCTCGGGCAAGTCCGCTCTGCTCAGTCTGATCCCGCGCTTCTACGACCCCGCGGCGGGCCGCGTGCTGATCGACGGTCACGATATCCGTACGCTCGACGTGCAGGAACTCCGGCGCCACGTCGGCATGGTTTTTCAGGAAAGCTTTCTGTTCAGCGACACCGTTGCCGCCAACATCGGCTTCGCCAAAACCGACGCCTCACCCGAGGAACTGATCGCCGCCGCCCGCGCGGCCCGCGCCCACGACTTCATCATGGCCTTGCCCGAAGGCTACGACACCGTGCTCGGCGAGAGCGGCGTCGATCTCTCCGGCGGCCAACGGCAACGTCTGGCCATCGCCCGGGCACTCCTCGCCAACCCATCGATTTTGTTGCTCGACGATCCCACGGCCGCGATCGACCCGGAGACAGAGCACGAGATTCTGGGTGCAATCGAAAATGCCATCGCCGGCCGGACCACGTTTGTGGTCGCCCACCGCCTGAGCACGTTGAAGAGGGCCGACCGCATCATCGTGCTGCAGCGGGGCCGCATCGTCGCCGCCGGCACCCACCAAGAACTCCTGCACCGCGAGGGCGCGTATCGCCGCGCCGCCCTTTTACAAATGGTCGATGACGAGAGCCGGGCGCTGCTCGTTGAGGAAAACGGCCAAGTGGAGGCTGCGTTATGAGCCTGCTCGCCGCCGTTGGCATCCAACCGAGCAAGGGCTTCTCCGCCGCCGAGGCGGAACCGTCCGCGTTGGACTGGCGTATCCTGCGCCGCATCCTCACCCACACCCGGCCCTACGCGGCCAAGCGCAACACGATCTTTGCCCTCACCGTAACCCGCGCGATCCAGAAACCCGCGATGGCGTGGGCGATCGCCGCGGTCATCAACGGGCCGATCACCGGCGGCGACTACAGCGGGGCGGTCTGGGGCGCGGCGGGATTCTTCGCGTTGGCCCTCGTGACCGAGCTCACGTTTCACTTCCGGCAACGGCTCCAGTTGGAGCTGGGCGAGGCCGTCGTGCACGATCTGCGCAACGATGTTTTCCGCCAGTTGCAGCGCATGCCGCTCAGCTATTTTAACAAAACCAAACTCGGGCGCATCCTCGGCCGCGTCATCACCGATATCGAGTCGGTGCGCCGCGGGGTGCAAAATGTGTTCTTCTTCAGCCTGATGCTTTTCGGCCAGATGGCCGGCGCGGCGGCACTCATGCTTTACTACAACTGGGCGTTGTTCTGCGTGCTGCTCGCCGTCGGCCCACTCGTCTGGCTGACCAACCGCCACTTTCATCCCCGCCTCAGCCGCCACTCCCGCGCCGCCGCCGAGAGCCAGAGCCGGCTCACCGGCTCCGTCGCCGAAACCGTCAAGGGCATGCGCGTCATCCAAGGCTACGCCCGCCAACGCGAATCCGACGATCGCTACGGCCGCCTGATCGACCGCCACTCCGACAATAACGTGGGCCTCGCCAATGAATCTTCGCTCTACCTGCCGCTTCTGGATCTCCACAGCCAGGTCTTCCTTGCCGCTCTGCTCGTCGTCGGGGGCTACGGCGCGTTGCACGGTTTTGCCGGCATGGAGATCGGTAGCCTGATCGCCTTTTTCTTTCTGCCGTCGCTGTTTTTTCAGTCCCTCCAACACCTCGGCAACCTTTACACGCAGGCCATCACGTCGATGGCCGGAGCCGAACGGGTGTTCCAACTCCTCGATCTCAAACCCGATTGGACCGACGCTCCCGGGGCCGTCGATTTGCCCGACCCTCGCACTGCCCGCAGCCCCGCGCGAGCCCCGTCCGTCTCGACCGTCGTCGATCGCACCGGTGCTCGGGTCGAATTCCGCGACCTCTCGTTTGAGTATGAACCCGGACGCAGGGTGCTCAACGACCTCTCCTTCACGGCCGCGCCCGGCGAAACCGTCGCCCTCGTCGGCCACACCGGCAGCGGCAAGACGACCATCGTCAACCTGATCGCCAAATTCTACCTCCCGACCTCCGGCGAGATTCTGATCGACGGCCAAGAAATCCGCACCCTGCGCGGGGAATCGCTCCGCAGTCAGATGGGCATCGTCCTGCAGACCAATTTTCTCTTCACCGGTACGGTGATGGAAAACATCCGGCTCGGCCGGCCCGACGCGACCGACGTCGAAGTCCGCGCCGCCGCCACCAGCCTCGACTGTCTCGACCTGTTGGAAAGTTTACCGCAGGGCTTCGCGACGGAGGTCGGCGAACGCGGCACCAGTCTCTCCCTCGGCCAGCGTCAATTGATCTGCTTTACCCGCGCGCTCTTGGCCAACCCGCGCATTCTCATCCTCGACGAGGCGACCAGTTCGGTCGACACGATCACCGAGAGCCGGTTGCAACACGCGCTCGACCGGCTGCTGGCCACGCGCACGAGTTTTGTCGTGGCGCATCGGCTGAGCACCATCCGCCGCGCCGACCAGATTCTGGTCCTTGACCAAGGCTGCATCGTCGAACGGGGACCTCACCTGCAATTGCTGGCGCAACGCGGCGCCTACCACGCGCTCTACCGTCAGTTCGCGCTCGCCGAGTGAGGCGCCTGCGGTAGCGACACCGTGAAGGTGCTCCCCGCCCCGGGCTTGCTCTCGACCACGACCGTGCCGTTCAAGGCTTGGGTGAGATGCTTCACGATACTCAAACCCAGACCAGTGCCGCCCGCACCCCGCGCCCTGGATTTGTCCACGCGGTAAAACCGTTCGAAAATCCGCTCGAGGTGCTCCGCCGCGATCCCGATGCCCGTGTCCATCACCACGACGTGCACCAAGCCCGAAGCCGCCACCGCCGAAAGCCGCACCCTTCCGCCTGGAGGCGTGTGCGTGACCGCGTTATGTAGGAGGTTGTTGAAAATCAGAAACAGCGACTCGTCGTTGGCCGAGACCGTGACCGGCGGTTCCGGTAGCTCCCACTCGAGCGACACCCCTTTCTTCTGCGCCACCTCCGCAAACGTCTGCACGCAGTCGTCCAATATTTTCACGAGCTCGACTGGATGGCTTTCCAGCACCTCTTTTTCCGATTCGAGCCGGGAGATGATCAAGAGATCCTGCACCAACCGGCTCATGCGCTCGTTTTGGCTGCCGATTTTCCCGAGAAATCGCCGCCGCAACGCGGCCGGCATCGCTTCGTCTTCCATCAGGGAATCCACCAGCGTCGCGATCGCCGTGAGCGGAGTTTTTAGCTCGTGCGAAACATTCGCCGTAAACGTACGCCGCACTTCCTCTAGGCGCCGGATGGACGTAAGATCGTGCAGAACCAGCAGCACGCCAAACGGTCCTCCGGCAGCGTCGCGCAGCGGTGTGGCGTCCACCCGCAGCACAAGATCTTGCGGATGCCCCGTGATGCGCACCTCGCGCACGACCCGCTCGTTGGCGGCGAGCGCTTCTTCGTAGGGCTCGCGCACGGCGGCGAGCCGCACCCGTTCCCGAAACAGCTGGCCGCCCGACGCGCTGTCCAGGCCCAGCAACCGCGCGGCCACGTCGTTCATGTAGGCGATCGTTTCGCGCGCGCTCACCGCGATCACGCCGTCGGCCATGACCGACAGCAGTGCGGCCAAGCGCTGCCGCTCACGCGTCTCACCCGCGACCCGGCGCTGCACCTCGCCGGCCATCTGGTCAATGGTCGCGGCAACCACACCGACTTCATCGGCGCGCTTCAGGCCGATGCGTTCCTCAAAATTGCCCGCGGCCAACCGCCGGCAGATCGCCCCGATCTCGGCCAACGGCCGGGTCATGTGTTGGGCAAAGAAGAACCCGAGCCCGAGCGCGATCAGGACATTGAACGACGTTCCCGCGATCACGCGGTCGCGCAGTTCGATCTGCCGCGCGGTCAGCCCGGTCAGCGACAGTCCGAGCCGCACGTAGCCGATCATCTCGAAATCGAGCAAGATGGGCACCGCGACAAAGAGATGCTCAACCTCGGCGCCCGGCAGAACGCGGGTCGCACGACCGACATTAAAATGACGGGCGCCGCGAAACTCGGGCAGTTCCAGCGCGGCGCTGCCCGTGCCGCTGCCGAGCGTAGGAGCCGACTCGGCCGCGATGGTGCCGTTCGCGAACAACACGGTGAGATGCAACCCCGTGTCCCCGGCGACCTCGGCGACTTGGCGTTCCAGTTGCTCCGACCAAAGGTTCGCCGGATTGGTCGCTTCGAGCGATGCCAACATGCGCGCCGTCCGCTGGAGACTTGCCTCGGTGTCCCGCAACACGCCGCTCCGCAGCGCGCTCAGGACGAGAGCCCCGATGACCAGCGCGGAAACCAACACCAACCCCGAATAGCTCAGGTAGAGCTTCCAAAAAAAAGCGCCGCGTTTCGGCCCGGGCGGCGAACTCTCGCCGGACCGCTTCACGGCTGGGAAAAGAACCGGTAACCCACACCGCGAATCGTCTCAATGTGTGCGCGCGCCGCGCCCAACTTGCGCCGGATCGCCCGCACATGGACGTCGATGTTGCGGTCGATCACCACGGCGTTGTCGCCGATGATCTGGTTCAGCAACTGGTCACGGGAGAACACCCGGCCCGGATTCCCCGCCAGGAAATGGAGCAACCGGAATTCCGTCGCGGTCAGCACGATGCGATCGCCGGCATGCGTCACCTCGTATCGCAGCACATCGATCAGGAGATCACCGCAACGGATGACATCGCGCGACTCCTCTTCCCGAAGACGCCCCCGGCGCAAGACCGCTTTAACCCGGGCGATCAGCTCGCGGGTCTTGAACGGCTTGGTAATGTAATCATCCGCCCCAAAACCCAGCCCGACCAAGACATCACTTTCGTCGGACTTCGCCGTCACCATAATGATGCACGTGCCCTTGACCACCGCATCGCTCTTGATGAGCCGACATAGCTCGATGCCGTCGATGCCGGGCAACATCAGATCAAGCAGGACCAGGTCCGGCGTTTTCTCCCGGATGAGGTCCATTCCCCGCCGGCCATCGACCTCGCTCCACACCCGAAAACCCTCGTGCTTGAGACTGTGCGAGAGCGCCTCGTTGATGTCGGTCTCGTCCTCGATGATCACAACCTTTGTCGGCATACCATAGCAAAGAGCGCCAAGCCCGTCGGACCCGCAACCGCGTGGCGTTACGATTGGGTCAATTCAAGATTCTGTAAGCCACCGCGTTGATTGGGCGCACCACCCGCGAGAGCTGAACCCATCGCACCATGTTTCCTATAAATTGGTGCCAGAGGCCGGGATTGAACCGGCGACCAAAGGCTTATGAGTCCTCTGCTCTACCACTGAGCTACTCTGGCGAAAACCGAGAGCGGAACGTGCAGACTCCCGCCGGAAAATCCAAGCAAAAATCCGCACTCCTGCCCAGACAGCGTTTTATGGGCGCGTCGCGCTCCCCGGACTGTCGATCAAAAGGCGGGACTGCACCTCGGCCGAACCCCGGTAAAACGGCGGCAAAAGGACCAGCAGCGCGCGTTCGCCCCGCCGCAGTTCGACGGTGCCGGCGTAAGCTTGGAGACTGCGATTTTTCACCGTCGTGCGCAAAACAACTGCGGCGGAGCGAGCGATGGGCACCGCCGGGTTGAGCCCGGTGGCGAGCGAAGTGGCCCTGTCGCCCACCGTGCCCGAAAGCGCGAACCCACTCAGATTCAAAATCGAAAGCGTGCCCGCGACTTGGCGCACCGCCGAGTCGTCGAGGACATAGGTTTGATAACGCAGCCCCGCCGCCGGGGCCGGGTCGAGTGGCACCAGCAACAGCAGTGCTTCGGTGATTTCCAGCGGGACCGTGGCCTCGGCGACCACGCTCTTGGTCGCCGCATCGGTGATCCGCAGAGGCATCGCGCCACGATACTCATAGCGCGGCGAACGGGCGGTCGGATAAAGCACGAGGGGCGTTGCCGCCTGCCCGATGCGGGGGATGTAAGTGAGGCCGGCCGCGGCGCGCGCCGAGACGACGGTGAAGCGCACCCGTTGCTCGGCCGGAGCCGATTCGGCGCGGACGACGAACGGGGCGAACAGAACAATGAGCGCGACCAGAGCCATCCCTACCCCGAGCCCGGCAATCAAAGATCGGCGCGCGTGAGCCATCGGAAGGATACGACCTTGAAGCGGCGGCCGTAGGTCTTGTTCGCCTCGCTGGTGAGATCGCCCGGGGCGACCGTCGCATCGTCGGCGGGGTCGAAATACTCGGGCGTGCGTTGGACGGTCGCCTCGGCCCACGCCCGGCCCTCGGGGTTGCCGGTCACAGGATTCACCGCTTCGCCGTAGGTGCGAATGACGAAGGTGTCGGAACGCGGGAAAAGCACGGGCGCGAGCGCCGTCATGATGTCGCCTTGGGTGAGAAACTGGGAGGAGAACTCGATCGGGTTGCCGGCGGCATCGACGTTGATGGCCGCGTCGGCGATGGCCTTTTCCAAGAGGCTGATCTGCCCGCCAGCGGCATCGAGGAAGTCCGGTGATGGAGAGAGAAACTCGGCCAGCGAACGGAACGGTCCACTCGCGGCGTGTCGGGCCCGGACGAGCGCGACGATCTGCGCGGCGAGCGCGGTGACTTTATCGGCGTCGAGCGTGATCATGCCTTGACGGAAAAGATGGGTGTTGGCTGCAGACGTGTTGCCGGCCCCGGCGGCGAGGCCGGGCTCGGCGTTGTAGGTTTCCTGAGCCGACTGGGAGAAACGGAAAAACTGCGCGTCGCCCGACTGCACCGACGCCGTGGTCTCGCCGGTTTCGGCGGCCGTGCCGGTGGCGCCATCGGCGACGAGGTAATTGAAAGCGCTAGCAGGAAAGCGCACGGATCGGAGGACGGCGGCCCACGCGGCGACGTTGGTCGAGTTCACGTTGAACGCGCCGCCTTGGAGCAGGAACTTTGACGAGCGAGCAGTAGGAGCCGCGCGCAGATCATCGACCGTAGTCGGCGTCCCGGTCGCCGAACGCGGGGCGACGCGGAGCAGCGGGTTAGGCAGCACGAGGGCGTTGCCCTCGGTCAAGGGAGTCACCGCCGGCGTAAGACCGGAAAAGAAGAACTGATCAAAAAGCCGGGCGGCCGGGGTGCCGTTGATGTCGGCGGTTGCGCCCCAAGAGTTGCCGACGGAAAACGGCCGCGCGCCCGGTAGAGCGAGGTGCTGCAGCGCGCCCATCGAGAGCAACGGACCACGCGGCAGTTCGAAGACGGGGGCGTCTTCGTTGAAATCATAGCTCGCTACATCCCGATCCAGCAGTCGGTCAGGCGCGGAGATTCGCGTGGTGTTTTCGTAAAGAGACGGATCTGGCCCGTTAACCGATCCGGTCGTACCGATCACGAAAGCTTCAGCCGGCACCGTCGCCTCTCGCAGATCGCGATTCGCGGTCAGCCACGCTCCTAGACCTTGTTCACTCTCCGCGAGACGGAAGACAAAAGTCGGCGAATATGTGAAACTGCCGATAGCGCGCGTCGTCGTTCTAAAGGCGTCGAATTCCGGCGAGGTGAACGAAGCCAACGTCACGTTCCCAGTCGACCGAACGGCCACCAAATTCACGGTTAGCTGCGTTTTGAGGGAAGTCTCCAAATGACCTTGGTCGCTACCGTCGATCACAAGTCCGGTTAGCGCGCGCTGCACACCATCGCCGGAAACAGTGCTGATGTTTTGGGAATTCAGACGGGTCGCGTAACCATCTGGCGTAGGTGACCGGTCAGAAACGTCCTCCTCAACCGTCCAACTGTAGGTCCGACCGGGAAGCCACGAGCGGCGTTCATCTTCCTTTAAAGAGCCAGACGGCGTTGCGACGCTCCAAGGCAGATTGAGACGAAGGGCTCCAGATTCCTCAAAAAGCGTCGCGAACGGGATAACGACCGAATCCGAGGGAGTCGTCACATTATCTAGCCGCAAAGTCCGAGGCAGCCCGACAATTTCCAATTGCAGATTCTCTGGGACTAGTGCGCTGGCAGCCGGATTCCAGAGCGAAACGGCCCCGCGGAAACGAACTTGAACCGGTTGCGGCGTCGCGGATGGATTGCCCCCGGGCGTCGGAAGCGTGCGGACGTTAAACGAAAGCAGGAAGAAACTGAGGACAGGTGAAATTGCCGGCGGGCCGGGCTGCATCACATAGCGACGCCGGAGCGACTCCGGCGTGATCGCCGGGATCGGCGGGAACGCGCTGATTGCGGAGGCGTCGGGGCTCTCCATGTAAGTCGTGTAATCGAGCCACGCCTGCGCGCTCGCGCCGAGGAGCGAAGGGTCGATTGAGAGGTCGCGCTTCAGGCCGGTGCCGGCGGTGTCGGCGAGGACGTTAAAATTATTGGGCGACCAGGCGGCATAATTCGCCTGCAGGGTGGCCAGACCGACTGCGGCTCCGCCGGGTGTCCGAAGGAACGCGAGTTGGTTGGCGGCTTTCAGATTGGGCACGAGCAAGGCGTTGATGGCATCGCGCGGCTCGAAGTTAGCCGGGCCGGCTCCGAGCGAGATCTGTTGGCGGATTCTACCACCGAGCTCATTTTGCTGAACATCGTTGCCGAATGGAGGGTAGATGACGGAAGCGGATTTGTCCGGGGCGGCTATAGGGGCCTTAACCCCCTGATCGCCGATCCACCACGCGTAGCGGCCGATGGTCGCAGCCGTCGCGCCGGCCTGTCCTGGGACGCCGACCGAAGTCAGATTCTGACGGCGCACGACGATTTGGGTGGGCCCGGGATTTCCGTTGGCGAGGAAGGCCGAGCCGTTGGTGTTGGGGCCGACGAGAACAACTTGGTCAGCCGCGGGGGTAATCGCTTCCGTGACATTTTGTGCGGTATTCGTTTCTAGACCGCTCACAAGCCAAACGGGAGGAGATCCACCTGTTGAAGCGTCCCACACACCGGTGTAAAAACGCTTCTGACCATTAAAACCGGGAACTGACTCCGCGGTGGCCGTCACGCGGGTGTCGGGACCGGCGTGTTTCTGGAGTTGGGCGAGAGCAACGTCGAGGGCGAGCTGGGCGTTTTGGCGGGCCTGGGCTTGTCTTTGAAAACTCCCGGCGACGGCGGTTTCAATTCGCGTGTAGCTGGCGAGACCGACGAGCAGCAGCACCACAAAGGCGAGCAATGTGAGCGTGATGAGCAGCGCGAAACCGTGGGTGCGCCGCGGACCCGGCACACGTTGAGAGCTGAGAGTTGAGAGTTGGGAGAGGGGCACGCTCAGAGGGGTTCGGCGCGGAGGACGATCCGGCGGGTGAAGACGCGGGAGTTGGCGCGGGCGAGGTCCCACCAGTAGGCTTGGGGCGTCACGCCCGGCGGAGCGAAGACCGTCTGCGTGATGCTCTCGTAGCCGC
>SXGQ01208165.1_pt1 | contig 13961 bp, 9 predicted proteins | sample 3178371 | NCBI WGS metagenome assembly SXGQ01 (sample SAMN11356859, study PRJNA531348) | freshwater metagenome | isolation source: freshwater sample F1-20 | place: China: Fuxian Lake, Yuxi | collected 2017-12-25
AAGGTCGTCAACGACCTCGCCGAGTTGCTCCGCAACCGCACCAAGCTCGGCCGCCTCGAGCGCTTCCACGACGCCGTCCAGAAGAAGGACGAGGCTTTCTCCCTCTTCAACCTCGGCTACCTCGACCTGGAAAACCGCGCCGCGGCCGAGTCGCTCTTCTGGCAGGTCTGCGAGCAGATCGCCCGCGAGGGCCGCAAGACCGGCTACCAGCCCGAGGAGCTGCACGAGCTCAACACCCTCCTGGCCGACCAGTACGTCTGCAATTTCTCCGTCTTCCAGTCGCTCCTCGACCACTGGGCCCTCGACCAGCTCTTCCCGATCGCGCCGCTCCACCGGCTCGACGAGAAGCCGACCGTCAACGCCATCCTCGTCGACATCACCTGCGACTCCGACGGCAAGATCGACCGCTTTATCGACCTGCAGGACACCAAGTCCTACCTGAACCTGCACCCGCTGAACGGAAAACCCTACTATCTCGGCATCTTCCTCACCGGCGCCTACCAGGACATCATGGGCGACCTCCACAACCTCTTCGGGCGCGTCAACGAGGTCCATGTCTTCCTCGAGGACGATGAGCCCAACGGGTTCTACATCGAGGAGGCCCTGAGCGGCAGCCGCATCGCCGACGTGATCGAGGGCGTGCAGTACCAGCAGGAGGACCTGTGCCGGAAGATGAAGGCGCAGATCGACCACGCCACGCGCAAGGACCAGGTGAAGCCGCGCGAGGGCGTTCGCCTCCTCGAACTGTACGAGAGCCAGATGCTCAACAAGACGTACCTCAACATCGAGCCCCGCGGCACCCGCCGCCCCCGTCGCGGCAAGGGCGCCTGAAACGGTCCCGTCCGTCCTTCGTCCTCAGATCCCGGCCAGAACCCGTTCCAGAAACTCCCGCGCCGCCCGCGCGTTGCGCGTGGTGGCGGCCGCGGAGTCACCGACGGCGCAGCCCTCGATCATGACGGGGCCTTGGAATCCGGTGTCGCGAAGGCGGCGAAAGAGCGGCGCGAACTGAACCTTCCCGGTTCCGGGCTGAATCATCACCTCACCGTCGCGCGCCGTGCAGTCCTTCGCCGTGAACGCGGCGATACGTCCGAGCAGCGGCTCCATCTCCGCCAGCGGGTCGCGCCCCGTGTAGTACACGATATTGCCGGGATCGTACCAGATCCCGAAATTCGGGTGGTTCACCCGCTCCAGGCACCGGAGCAACTCGGCCGACGCCGCGGTCACCCCGCCGTGCGGCTTGGTGACGATCTTCACGCCGCGCTCCGCGCCGTAGGCCGCCGCGTAAGCCATCGCGCGGTACCAGCCGTCGTACTGCGCGGGCTTACCCACCCCCGTGTTGATCAGCGCGCCGAGGCCGAGCGAAGCCGCGTTTCCGATCTGCCGGCGAAGGTCCGCCTTGGCGGCCTCATCCCATGGTCCGTCGTCCCGGGTGCGGATCCGTCCTTGGATCGCCTGCAGGCCGCGGGCGGCGATCTTCCGTTTCAGGGCGACCAGATAGTCAGCGGAGGGCGAAGCGACGAAAGGATCATCCTTCGTCGGAGTTTGCAGGCCTACGACGCCGAAACCCGCCGCCTTCACGCCGTCCAACATCTCGTCGCAGGTCCATTTGGTCCACGGCCGGTTGAGACACCCGATCGTCCAGGCGGGGGCCGGAGCCGCCCGAAGCCGCGAACCGGCCGCGAGCCCACCGCCCGCCACCGCGAGCACGTCCCGGACAAACCTGCGCCGCGTGCGGAGAAAAGGATTCATGGCTCTGGGGGTAGAAAATCCTTCCGCCGGGGTCGATGCTTTAGGTGACCGGCGCGCCACTCCCCGCGGAATCACCAACCTCCCGTAACATTTCCAAGGCGACACGGCGCCGGTTTCCGCGACACCCCGCGTTGACGCCGCGCCCGGCACGCCGTCAATTCGACCATGCCCCGGCTCCCACGCCCGACCTTTTTCCTGCTGGCCGCGCTCCTCTTGTCGGCAACCCGCGGCCCCGCGGCCGGTTGGACCATCGAATCCGTCGCGGGCACGGGCGAGAAGGGGTTCTCCGGCGACGGCGGGCCCGCGCGTGGAGCGAAGCTCGACAATCCGTTCGGCGTCGTGCGCGGCCCCGACGGCGCCCTCTGGTTCTGCGAGTACACCGGCCAGCGGATCCGCCGCATCGCATCCGATGGCACGATCACAACGATCGCCGGGACCGGCGCCAAGGGCTTCAGCGGCGACGGCGGACCGGCGCGGCTCGCGACCTTCAATCTTCCGCACGAGATCCGCTTCGACGCCGCGGGAGACCTGTACGTCGTCGACATGGCGAACCACGCCGTGCGGAAGATCGCGTTGCAGACCGGGGTCATCACCACGATCGCCGGCGACGGACAGCCAGGCTACGCGGGCGACGGGGGACCGGCCGGCGCGGCGCGTTTCCGGCAGCCGCACAGCATCCAATTCGACCGCGCGGGAAACCTCTTCGTCTGCGACATCGGCAACCATGTCATCCGCCGGATCGACGCCCGCACCGGAGTCATTTCCACCTTCGCCGGCACCGGCCGGGCCGGCGACACCCCCGATGGCGCGCCGATCGCGGGGACTCCCCTGCGCGGCCCGCGTTCGATCGACTTCGACCGCGAAGGCAACCTCTGGCTCGCCACGCGCGAGGGCAACCAGGTTTTCCGCCTCGATCCCGTGCGCGGCACGATCCACCACATCGCCGGCACCGGGAAAAAAGGATTCGCGGGCCACGGCGGACCGGCCCGCGAGGCCTCGCTGTCGGGTCCCAAGGGCATCGCGATCGACGCGGACGGCAACGCCTGGCTGGCCGACACCGAAAGCCACAGCGTGCGGATGATCGATGCGCGCACCGGACGCCTCGAGCTGATCGCCGGCACCGGGGAGAAGGGAGACGGGCCCGACGGGCCCGCCCTCGCCTGCCGGCTCGCACGCCTCCACGGAATCTTCGCCGACGCCGACGGCGGCATCTACATCGGCGACAGCGAGACGCACCGCCTCCGCGTGATCCGGCGGCTCCCGCGTTGAACGGCCGCGTGAGCGGGCGGCACGCCACCGAGAATTGCGGTCGACGCTGACCGCGGGACCTTGGTGAATCTCCCAGCACCCCTGATCCGTATGCACGCCGCGATCGTACTCCTGCTCCTCCTTCCGTTCGCTTCACTCACCGCCGCCGAAGCGCCTCCGGAATGGTCGGCCGCGATCTTGCGCGACGAGATCGCCCCCCGCTTCACGTTCGACCCCTCCGGCGGCCCCGCCGGCAACGGCGCCCTCATCATTTCCTCGGACGCGCAAGCCGGACGCATCGGACGCTGGCAACGCACATTTCCCGTGGCAGGCGGCGTCACCTATGCGTTTTCGGCGCTGCGCCACGTCCACAACGCCGACGGGCGCCGCGCCGCCGTTGTGCGGATCCACTGGCAGGACGCGCAGGGCAAACCGGTGATGCGCGACGAACCCTCCACCGCGTCCTACCAAAGCGGAAAAAAGCCGCGCGCGGAGCCGGAGTACCCCGAGGACGGCGCGGAGAAGAAACCCGGCTGGACGGAGGTGCGCGGCACCTATCGTGCGCCCGCCGCCGCCACCCGCGCGTTGGTCGAACTCGAGTTCCGCTGGGCCGCGAACGCCCGGGTCGAGTGGGCGGAGGTGAAACTGGCGCCCGCAACGGCGCCCGCCACCCGCATTGTGCGCCTCGCCGCGGTGCATTTCGTGCCCCGTGAGGCTCGCACACCCGAAGCCCGCCGCCAGGCCTTCGCGCCGCTGATCGCCGACGCAGCACGGCAAAAGGCCGACTTCGTCGTGCTGCCGGAAGTCGTGACCTTTGGTGGCGGCACAAACTACGCCGCCGTCGCGGAACCGGTCCCGGGTCCTTCGACCGAGTATTTCGGACGCCTCGCGCGCGAACACCGGATGCATCTGGTGGTCGGGCTGGTCGAGCGCGATGGGCCGCTGATTTACAACATCGCGGCGCTGATCGGCCCGGACGGCGGCTTCCTCGGAAAGTACCGCAAGATCTGCCTTCCCCGCGGCGAGATCGAGGGTGGGATCACCCCCGGACATGAGTATCCCGTCTTCAAGACCTCCTTCGGTACGGTGGGCCTCATGGTCTGCTACGACGGCTTTTTCCCCGAGGTCGCCCGCGAGCTGAGCAACCGCGGCGCCGAGGTGATCGCCTTTCCGGTGATGGGCTGCAATCCGCTCCTGGCCGCCGCCCGAGCCTGCGAGAACCACGTTTATGTGGTGAGCAGCACGCACACGGATGCGAAGCAGGACTGGATGGTCTCCGGCGTCTACGGTCAGGACGGCCGCCTTCTTGCGCAGGCCGGCGATTGGGGCACCGTGGTCGTCGCGGAGGTCGACCTTAACCAGCGCCTTCACTGGTCCAGTCTGGGCGACTTCAAGGCCGAGTTGCCTCGCCACCGTCCCTGAACCCCCACCCGTCACCCTTCGTTTTCAAAAATCATCCCTTTCATGAAATCCCTGCGCCTCCTGTTTGCCCTCGCGACCGTGCTTGCCGGCTGCCTCGCGCACGCCGCCCAACCCGCCACCGGCGGCGCCACCGGTCGTGTGCAGAATCTCGTCGCCGGTAAATTCCTGAACAACGCGCGTGTCTCCGTCCCCGGCACCGACCTCGTCGCCTTCACCGACCAGTACGGCACCTACCGCCTCGCCAACCTGCCGGCCGGACCAGTGACCCTGGAGGTGTTCTACACCGGACTCGATTCCCAGCGCGTCACCGTGACGGTGAGCGCCGGCCGGATGACCACGCAGGACTTTGATCTCTCCAGCACGGCGCGCTTCGGTACGGGTGACGTCATCAAACTCGACGCCTTCACCGTGGCCTCGGCCCGGGAGACCGACAACGACGCCATCGCGATCAACGAGCAGCGCTTCGCGCCCAACATCAAGACGGTCGTCGCCGCCGATTCGCTGGGTGACGTGATGGACGGCAACGTCGGCGAGTTCCTCAAATACCTGCCCGGCATCACCGCGGAGTACGACACGGAGTCCGGCGGCTCCGTCGCCTCAGTATCGGTGCGCGGCTTCCCCTCGAGCATGGCGGTTCTTTCCACCGACGGGATGGAGATGGCCAACACCGGCAACCCGCAGGGCGCCTCGCGCGTGTTCCAGTTCAAGGAGGTCTCGATCAACAACATCTCGCGCCTCGAGGTAACGAAGGTCCCGACGCCCTCGACTCCGGCCGACTCGATGTCGGGCTCGATCGACATGGTCAGCAAGAGCGCCTTCGAGCGGAAGACCGCGCAACTCCGCTACAGCGCGAGCCTCGCGGGCATCCACAACCGCCTCAGCCTGAGCCGCGAGCCGCACGTCTCGGACGAGATGATCTACAAGGTTCGCCCAACCTTCAACTTCGACTACACCCTGCCGGTCAACCGCGACTTCGGCCTCGTCATCACCGGCCAGGTGCAATCGCGCTTCGTCGAGCAGCAGCGCTCCACCAAGGGCTACACCGCCAACGCCGCGGGAACGGGCGCGTCGTTCGACCGGCCGTTCCTTTCCTCCTACCAGGTCATCAGCGTGCCTCGCCTCACCGCGCGGCAATCGGGTGCGATCAAAGCCGACTGGCGGCCGCACGCGAACGGCGTGCTCTCCCTTAACCTCGAGCGCAGCCGCTTCATCGCCGACCGCTCCAACGCCTCAGTCAACTTCACCACCGGTACCGCCGCCACGCCCACCGTGACGCCCGGCGTGGCGTTCAGCTTTGGTCCGGATTTCACCACGGGAGCAACCGGCCGCGGCGGCGTGGCCCTGATGGGCGCCGGCGCCTCGGTCGTCCAGCGCCTCGACACGCAGGCGGCCAATGTGCGCTACCGTTTTGACGACGGCACTTGGCGCGTCATCGGCGGCCTCGGGCTCTCCCGCGCTTGGGGCGGCTACTACGACACGAGCGAGGGTCGCTTCCGCACCCTCGGCATCGCCCTCACCAATCCGGCGCGCGTCACCCTCGGAGCCATCAACACCCTTCGCCCCTACGAACTCCGTGTGTTCGACAACAGCAACCGCGAGGTGGATTGGCGCGACCTTGGCAATTACCGCCTCAACACCGCCCAATCCACGCCGCGGCCGATCACCGACGGACTCCGTAACGCCAAGCTGGATGTGCGCCGATCGCTCGGGTTCCTGCCGTTCCCCGCCGCCGTCCAGATCGGCGGTCTCTCGCGCGTGAAGGTGCGTGACGTCCGACGCCAGAGCATCAACTGGACTTACGTCGGCCCCGATGGAAACGCGACCACCGCCGAAAGCCCGGCGCCCTTCGGGATGCGAAATTACGTGAACCAGCCGGAGTTCTATGGCCTGCGCAACCTGCCCTGGGTTTCCCTCTATCGGGCCTGGGACGGATTCGAAGCCAATCCCGGCCACTGGACCAAGACCCCGGCGCAGGTCGCCTCGGAGGAACAGTTCCGCATCAATAATTCCGAGCGACTCGAGGAGGGCGTGACTTCGCTTTATTCACAGGCGGAGCTCGGCCTCCTGCAAAACCGGCTCCGCATCCTCACCGGCGTGCGCTACGAGCGCACCACCGCCAAGGGCGAAGGCGTGGCCTACGATCCCAATGCGGTTTGGGTTCGCACCGCGGGAGGAGCCTTCGCCCATGCGGCCAACGGCGCGCGCATCCGGCGTCCCGAGGCCGGTGCCGCCGGCTCGCTGGAGGAGGTCCGACTCACCCGTGCCGACCGCGGCTTCCGCGCGAACCGCTCCTACGATGGGTACTACCCCAGCGTGCACGTCACCTGGAACCTGCGGGAAAACCTTCTCCTGCGCGCGGCGTACGCGCGCACCTACGGCCGTCCCGACTTCACCAACCTCATTCCCAATGCGACCATCGATGAGACCGATTTCGACGATAACATTCCCGACCCCGACAACATCCCGGGGCGCATCACGATTCGGAACACGGGCCTGAAGCCCTGGAGCGCCGACAACTACGATCTCTCCCTGGAGTTTTACACCGAGCAGGGCGGACTGCTCAGCGCGGGGGTCTTCCGCAAGGACATCAGCGACTTCTTCGGCAATGTCGTGAAGATCGCGACCGCCGCCGATCTCCAGACGCTGGACCTCGATCCCCGCTACGCCGGCTGGCGTCTCTCGACCACCTACAACCTCGGCGGGATCGCCCGCGTCTCGGGCGTGGAGTTCAACGTTCGCCACTCGCTCGCGTTCCTAGGGGCCTGGGGGCGCTCGCTGCAGGTTTTCGCCAACGGCACCAAGCTCGATCTCGACGGTGACAAGGACGCGGAGTTCGGCACCTTCGTGCCAGAAAGCGCGAACTGGGGATTCTCGTGGTCGCGAAAGCCCGTCACCGTGATGTTGAAGTGGAACTACCGCGGCACCCAGCAGCGCGGGGCGCTTCCCGGGCTGGGCGCCGACGCCTACGAGTATGTGCGCGGTCGCACTCCCGTGGACCTCAACGTCGACGTGCAGCTGCGCCCTAATCTCTTTTTGTACTTCAACGGCCAGAACATCTTCGACCGCCCCGAAATCCTCGAGCGCTACGGCTCCCAGACTGCGGCTTACGCCCGTCGCTACCAGGAGATGACCCACGGCGTGCAACTCACCCTGGGCGTCAAGGGCACCTTCTGATCGACGGGAACCGCGCCACGGCTTGCGTCGCGCGAGCCGTTATGTGCCGCTGGGGGCATGGCGCTGCTGGTCCTTGTTTCCGTTCTCTGGGCCTTCTCGTTCGGGCTGATCAAGCGCTTCCTTGGGGACGTTGACTCCACCCTCGTTGCCGCGCTGAGGCTCTGCCTTTCGCTCGCGGTATTCCTGCCCGTTCTCCGCTGGCGCGGTTTATCCGCCGCCACCGCGGGACGGCTGGCCGGCATCGGCGCCCTCCAGTTCGGGGTGATGTACCTATCGTACATCGAGAGCTTCCGGTACCTTCGCGCCCACGAGGCGGCGCTCTTCACGATCACCACGCCCGTCCTTGTGGTGCTTTTCGCGGACGCGCTGGACCGGCGCTGGCGTCCATGGGCGCTCGCGGCCGCGCTGGTTGCGGTCGCCGGTACCGCGGTCGTCGTGGTGCGCTCCGGAGATTTGCGCGTGACCCTCGCCGGGCTGGCGCTGGTGCAGCTTTCCAACGCCGCGTTCGCCGCCGGGCAGATTTTCTACCGTCGGCTGCGCATCAGCCATCCGCAGCTTCGCGACCGGGAGATTTTCGCGGTCCTTTACGCCGGGGCGGCGGCGGCGGCCGGCCTTGCGCTCCTGTGGCGCTCCCCCGCCCTGTCACTCACGACCCCGCAATGGTTGACCCTGCTTTACCTCGGGGCCGGGGCGTCCGGGCTCGGCTTCTTTCTCTGGAACGTCGGTGCCACCCGGGTGGCCCCGGCCACGCTCGCAGTGATGAACAACGCCAAGGTTCCGCTCGGTGTCGCGGTATCGATCTTGGTTTTCGGGGAATCCGCCGATCCCGCCGTCCTGCTGGCCAGCTTGGCGCTCCTCGGCTCCGCGCTTTGGCTGGCCGCGCGAGCGGAGCGGGCGGTTTGAGCGGGGGGAGGCCGATCAGCCCTTGGACGCGTAGTATGCGTTGATCTTATCGGCCACGTCGCGGAAGCCGATGTCCTCGCTGTAGATCGCCTTGAATTCCTCGATGGCGGCATCGGGTTTGCCCATCTGCTCCAGGCAGGAACCCAGTTCGTACAACACGTCCTTCTTGGTGTCGTCCATCGTGGCCAGATCGGCTTTAGCGAGATTGAACTGGGCGACCGCGAGGTCGTGGAGCCGCTTCGCTTTGAAGCAGCGACCGAGGCCCATGAGCGAGGCGACGCGCACCTGAGGACCCTTCTGGGCCTGCTGGAACTGGGCGATCGCGGCGTCGACCTGTCCGGCCTCAACGAGCTGGTGGCCGAGGTTGAGCCGGGCCGGAAAATCATTCGGGTAGCGCTCCACGTAGCGCCTCGCCTCGTTCAGCTTGAAGTCCGCGAGCTCCTTGCGCGCGGCGGCCAACTTGGCGGTGGCCGCGGCGTCCCCGGGTGCCGCCGCCACGGCGGCCTCGGCGTCCTTCATGTGTTTCTCGATGACCGCCGTCGCCAGCTCGGTCTCTTGCTTGTCGAGCGCCGCGTCGGCTTTGCCGGCGGGTTGCTCGCGGGCCTTGCGCACCCACGCGAGCGCCTCCTCGAGATTGCCCAGCTGCCGATAAGCCTGGGAGACGCTGCGGTAGTGGTTGAGATTGTTGGGCTCCTTCGCCACCCGGCCGAGAGCCTCCTCGAGCACCCGCGAGGTCGCGGAATCCCCGGCGACGATTTTGGCCGAACGCTCCAGCGCCTGCGCCTGCGCCTCGTCGCGCAGCTTGTCCCGGAAGCCGGCCTGGCTGTCCCACTTGTGCTTGTCGACCGTCTGGGCCACCGAGGCCTTGCGCATCAGATTCTGCGCATCGGCGTCGTTGGGCTTGTCGCGGAGAATCTCGTCGGCCGTGCGGAGCGCCTCGGTCGGTTTGCCGGCGGCGAGCCAGGCCTCGCCCAGCGCGAGCAGGTTGGCCTTGTTGGTCGGTTCGAGCTCGCGCACGGCATCCAGGGCGAAAGCGACCGTCTCCGGCAACCCGAGCGCCTGCGCGGCCTCGGCCAGCATTTTGAGGGCGGGGATGTTGGTCGGATCCTTCGCCAGCAGTCCCTCGGCGCTTTCCAGCAGCTTGGCCGGATCCTTCTTCGCCGAACTGAACATGAAAGGGGCGGCGGACAGCCCGCTGATCGCCTTGCCCATGAAGCCTCCCGGGCGGCCCTTCAGACCGCGCATCTGCGCGACACGCTGCAGTTTTCGCACGGGCAGGCAGCCCGGCTGCATCTTCAGAACCTGCGCGGTCACTTCCAGCACGTACTCCAGATTACCGCGATCAAGGGCGATGCGCGCGTTCTCGATGAGCTTCTGGTGGCGGGGGTCGAGCTGGGCGACGGGGATCTCGGGCATGGAGCAGAAAGAGACGGCGGGGAACTAGCGGTCAACGGCAGAGTCCGCAAGCGGCGGAAACGACCCAGCGGAGCCCGTGGGCTCCGCTGGCTCGGAAAAGGCGGTCGCCCGGCTTCACTTGTCCTTCTTGCGGCGCCTCCGCTCCGTCGCACCGCCGGAATACTCCTCCTTGGAGAGCTTGCCATCGGCGCTCTTGTCGAGTGAGGCGAATTTGGAAGCCGCCCCGCCCTCGCCCAGTTTCTCCTTCAGGGCGGCGACAAACTCCTCCTTGGAGACCGAGCCGTTGCCGTCCGCGTCGGCGGCCGCGAAGGCGACGGGCAGTTGTTCCGGCGTCTGATTTCTTTTGTCACGGCGCTCCGCCTTCGCCGCCTGCAAGGCGACCGGGCAGATCAAGGCGGCGGCCAGCGCCGCGCATCCGATAAGGGACGGGTTTTTCATGGGATGGACGGGGAAATCCGGAGTGGAGGCCGGCACCCGAGGATGACGCGCGCGAGCGAGGATTGGTTTCAGAATCGCGGCCGCCCGCCTCGACACGTCGGGGCGTTTCATCACACTGCCCGACCACCGTCCCCATGATCCGCCCCCGCCTTCTCACTCCCCTCGCCGCCCTGGTTCTCGCCTGGCCCCTGCTCGCCGCGACGCCCGCCGCGGCGCTCATCGTCTTCGCCGCCGGCGAGCCCAGTCACGGCCCGGGCGAGCACCGCTTTCCGGCCGGGGCGCGCCTGCTGGCCGACGCCCTGAACGCGAGCGGGCTGCCCCTGCGAGCGGAGGTCGTCGATGGTTGGCCGGGAGACGCGCTGCTGCGCGAGGCCGCTTCGCTGGTGCTCTATTCCGATGGGCTCGAGCACCATGTGGCCAGAGGGCGGGTGGCCGAGCTGCAGGCCCACGCCGCGCGCGGCCGCGGCCTTTCCGTGCTGCACTTCGCGGTGGAGCCCTCCCCGGGTGATCTCGCCGATCATTTGTTGAAGCAGCTGGGCGGGCGGTTCGAAACCGAATGGTCCGTGAACCCGCTTTGGACCGTGCGAGATCCGCTCGTGCCTTCGCATGAAGTCACCGGCGGTGTAAACCCGTTCACGATCGAGGACGAGTGGTACTACCACCTTCGCTTGGTGAAGGGGATTACTCCGGTCCTGCAGGCGCTTCCTCCGGCCGACACCCTCGGACAGGACGGTCCGCGCTCGGGGAATCCTGCGGTGCGCGCGGCGTTGGCCCGCGGTGAGCCGCAGACGCTCGGCTGGGTCTACACCGGCGCCGGGACGCGCGCTTTTGGTTTCACGGGCGGGCACTTCCACCGAAACTGGCGCGATGATTCTTTCCGCACCCTGGTCCTGAACGGCATCGTCTGGAGCGCGGGCGTGGTTGTTCCGGCAAGGGGAGTCGCCAGCGTCACGCCCGCCATCACCAAGTATCCGACCATCGACGAGGCGATCGCGCGCGGCGACCTCGCCGACGTGAAGACCCACCTGAAGCAGAACCCGGAGGCGGCGCGGAAGGGCAAGGACGCCTCCCTTTCCCCGCTTCATCAGGCGATTCTCCGCAATCGCACCGAGATCGCGCTGCATCTGCTCGACGCCGGCGCGAGCCCCGACGCTCCCGACCGCAGCTCCCGCACCCCGCTCCACCTCGCCGTGGAGCGCGCCAACCTCGCGTTGGTCGAGGCGCTGCTGAAGCGGAAGGCGAAGCCCGACGGGCTGGACAAGATGGGCTGGACGCCCCTGCACCATGCGGCCGCCAAGGACAAACTCCCCATCGCCAAGGCGCTCGTGGCCGGAGGCGCCAACGCCAAGGCGCTGAGCGAGCGCGGCGGCACTCCGCTGCACGAGGCGGCCGCGAGCGGCAGCGCCGACATGGTGAAGTTGTTTCTGGACGCCGGCGTCGATCCCAAGGTGGTCTCGAAGCTTGGCGTGACGGCGCTCGATATCGCGCGCGAGTTCAAGAACGAGGCCGCGATCGCAATCCTCGCGCCGCTCACCCCGGCCCGGAAGTAATCCGCGCAAGCGCTTGCTCCTTTTTCTGCTCAAGGCCCTCGGTTGGCTGACGGCCCGCACGCCGGAGCCGCTGCTCCGGGCGCTGGCCGCGGCCCTGGGTGACACCGTCTTTTGCCTCGGCGGGCGTCGCCGGCGGCTGGTGCGCTCCAACCTGCACCACGCGTTTCCCGAACGCGACGCGAGGTGGCGCGACCGGATCGGCCGCGAGAGCTGCCGGCGACTCTTCGAGACCGGACTGCTGTCGCTGGCCACGCCTTACCTGGGTCCGGAACGGCTGCGCGTCATCCTGCGGGCCTCCGCCGCGCTGGAGACAGTCTATCTCAGACACACCAGCGATCCGGCTCCCTCACTCATCTGCTCGCCGCATCTGGCCTACTGGGAGACGCAAACCGCGAAACCGCTGGTGCTGCCTTCGCCGTTTCCGGAGTTCGGCATCATCTACCGCCCTTTGGACAATCCCGCCGCGGACGCCTTCGTGAAGTCGGCCCGCGAACGATTCGGGATGAAGCTGCTCTCCCGTCGCGACGGCTTCGCCGAGGCGCTCAAGATCCTGCGCCGGCGGGGATTCGTCGGCGTGCTCTTCGACCAGAACGCGGGGCTGCAGGGAGCCCTCACCACCCTTTTCGGCCGGGTTTGCTCCACCACCGAACTGCCGGGCCTGATGACGGAGAAATTCAACGCGCGCGTGCTGGCGCTTTTCCCACGGCGCCTCGGTTTCTGGCGCATCGAGGTGGACGTGGAGGAGATCCCGCACGACGGCACCAGCGACGCCGTCACCCTCGGGTTAAACCGCTGGCTCGAGCGCACCCTTACGGGGGACGACAACCTCTGCGCCTCCTGGCTTTGGTCGCATGATCGCTGGCGGCATCAGGACATGCCCTCGCGGCGTCTTCGTCTGGAATCGAAGCGCGACCTGCTCGCGGCCGATCTCGCGGCGCGCGGCCTGGAGCGCATGCCGCGACGCACGCAAATCCTGGTTCGTCTGCCCAATTGGCTGGGCGACGTCGTCATGGCGCTGCCGCTGCTACGCGCCATCCGCGCGGGCCGCCCCGACGCCGAGATCACCCTGATCGCGCGCGCCGCGTTCGCGCCGCTCCTGGAGACCTGGGCGGTGGCCGACCGCGTCCTGCCGTTGCCGCACCGAGGGCCGGGATATTGGCGGTTCTTCCTCGGTCTGCGGGAGGCGTATCCCGACTGCCACGTGCTTTTCACCAATTCGCTGCGCGGCGACCTCGAGGCCTGGCTGGCTGGTTCGCGCCAGCGTTTCGGGATCGCGCGCGCGGGCCGGCCGCGCCCCCTGCTCACGCATGTCCACCGACCTGCGCCAGGATTCGACGAGGCGAAAACCCATCAACTGGATCTCTGGCATGATTTCCTCCGCCACTTCGGCCTCAACGCGGAGCCTGACCGCGCGCCGCTGATTCCTGCCGGCCCGCCCGCGGACGGTCCGATTGGTTTGATCGCCGGTTCAGAGAACAACCCGGAGAAGCGCTGGTCGGTCTCAAGCTGGCAGGAGCTGATCGCCGGACTACCCGGCAGCAAATTTGTGCTGTTCGGCACCGCCTCCGATGCGGCACTCACGCGGGAGATTGCCGCCGGTTTCGACCCCGTCCGGGTGACCGACTTGGCGGGCAAGACGGATTTGGCGGCTTGCGCCACGCGCCTGCGCGATTGCCGGTTGTTGGTCTGCAACGACACGGGCGGCATGCACCTCGCCAACGCCCTGGGCGTGCCGGTGGTCGCCCTGTTTGGCCCCACGAATCCAATCCGCACGGGTCCGGTCTTCACGGCGCCCCGCACGATCCTCCAGGCCCCCGGTTCGGCTCCAACCGGCGGCGGCCGATTGACGGGACTAAAAGCGGAAACGGTGTTGGCAGCAGTGCGTCCCCTGCTTTCGTGAGCCCCGCCGTGCCGCTCCTCACCGTCACCGACCTGCGCACCAGCTTCCACACCCGGAGCGGTGTTTACCGCGCGGTCGATGGCGTGAGTTTCGCCGTGGATCGGGGCGAAACTCTCGGCATCGTTGGCGAATCGGGCTCGGGCAAGTCGGTAACGTGCTAC
>SXGQ01851789.1_pt1 | contig 13961 bp, 13 predicted proteins | sample 3178371 | NCBI WGS metagenome assembly SXGQ01 (sample SAMN11356859, study PRJNA531348) | freshwater metagenome | isolation source: freshwater sample F1-20 | place: China: Fuxian Lake, Yuxi | collected 2017-12-25
AGCGTTTCACACTTCGCCCTTCGAGCGCGCAGCCTTCCTTTGCGTGGATGGCAAGGGCGAGGACTACAGCGCGAGCGCGGGCGTGATTGATGGGCGCGAGGTGAAACTGCTTTGGGAACAGCCCGGCGACAACGGCCTCGGCATGCTCTACACGCTGGTCACCTACTACCTTGGCTTCCTCTCCTTCGGCTCGGAATACAAGGTGATGGGCCTCGCGCCTTATGGGCGGCCCGAGTATGCGGTGAAGCTCGCCCGCCTCTTCACCACCGACGAGCGGGGCGGTCTGCAGCTGAACTTCCCGGTGCGGTTCGCGTGGGAGGAAATGATGGCCGCGCTGCCGCGCATCGCGGCTGCCACGGGCGTGCCCGTGCGCGGGCCGAAGGATCCGCTGACCGACGCGCATGTGGACATCGCCACGTCCTTGCAGGCGGTCTTCGAGGATGAGGTGTTCAAGATGGCGCGCTTCATCCGGGCGGAAACTGGCGTGGAGAATCTGCTGTTCTGCGGTGGCTGCGCGCAAAACTGCGTGGCGGCGGGCAAGCTCCGCGCCGCGAAGGTCTTCGACCGTGTGTTCAACTCACCGGTGGGCGGGGACATGGGCAGCGGCCTGGGCGCGGCAGCGTTGTTCGAGCGCCAGCGGCGGGCAGGCCAATCCTTCAAGCTGGATGCCCGCGGCTTCTATCTCGGCGGCGATCCAGGGCCGGCCCCGGCGGACGCGGAGCCGCATCGGGTGAGTTTTTCCGGCGACCTGCATGAGTTCATCGCGGGACAGCTCGCCGATGGCAAAATCGTGGCCTGGGTGCGCGGTGGCATGGAGCTGGGTGCGCGCGCGCTGGGTGCGCGTTCGATCCTCGCGGACCCGCGCCAGCCGGGCATGCAGTCCAAGCTGAACCTCGCTGTGAAGTTCCGCGAGTCCTTCCGCCCCTTCGCGCCGGCGATTCTGGCGGAGCATGTGGGTGAGTGGTTTGATTCCGCCGAGGAGTCGGACTTCATGAACTACACGGCGAACCTGCTGCCCGCGTTGCGGACTGCGCTGCCCGCAACCTTCGCCAACCTGCGGGAGCGGCTGGACTTCCCACGCTGCACGATTCCGAGCGTTGTTCATGTGGATTTCTCGGCGCGGCTGCAGACGGTGCGGCGCGAGGTGCATCCGGATTTTCACCGGCTGATCACGGCCTTTCACGCGCGCACCGGCGTGCCGATCCTTATCAACACCAGCTTCAACGTCTCCGGCCAGCCCATCGTGCGCACGGGCGTGGAGGCATGGGACTGCTTTGTGAACACGGACGTGGACCTGCTGGTGGTCAACGATGAGGTGTTCCGCAACCCGGGTGGAAAAACCCGCGAGGAGAAACTGCAATGGCTCAAGCAATTCGCGAAATCTGCCTAAAGCTCGCCGTCGCGCTGCTCAAGCTCTGCGGGCGTCCAGCCCGGCCGGGCTGGCAGCGCAGCGAGCGCCCGACAAACCTCGAGGGGAGATGAGCTGCGGCGCGGTGACTGCGGCTCTTGTCCGGTGATCATGAAAACGGGTCCGAGCATGGCTGATCGCTTCTTCGCCGCATATCTCCGGCGTGGCACGCGCGGCTTTCATCTGCTGCGCCGAATGTGGGTGCAGTGTGGTGGCAGCCCGTGGATCCGTGTCCGCTCGCGGTTTGACGCCATGTATGAGATAAGCCCTTACGGCTACGTGGAAGGGTTCATTCTCCGGAACGGTTTTTACGAGTCCGAGGTCTTCGAGGCGCTCCAACCCTTTTTTGGGCGGGGCGCGGTTTTCTGGGACATCGGTGCCAACCTCGGTCTGCACGCCATCGCGGCGAAGGTCGTCTCTCCGGCTACCACGGTCTGCGCCTTCGAGCCGGTGGCGGAGTTGCTTGCTTGCGTGCGCGCTCACGGGGCCTTAAACGAGGCCGAGGTTATAGCCTTTGCTCTCGCTCTGTCCGCTGCAACCGGGGAAGCCATCCTGCACGTGCCGCGAGGGGGCAGTTCCGGGAGGGCGTCATTGCATCCCGTGCATGGCGTGTCGGACACTCTGGCCGTGCCGGTGTCCTGCGTCCGGGCGGATGAGCTAATCCGCACCGGGCGCGTTCCAGCGCCAACGGTAATCAAGATAGACGTGGAGGGTGCGGAGCCTGAAGCGTTGGACGGGTTCGGCGATTACCTGCGGGAGCCACGGTTGCGGGCCATTGCGTTCGAGGGCAATCCCGACCTTGAAGTGACTGGGATGCAGGATCCCGTCGGGTCTCGGATTCTCCGCGCCGGGTTCAGCCTGCGGCGGTTGGAGCGTCAAGAGCCTACTCATCACCTGCTTGAGAACTACCTCGCCTACCGGCCTTGAAGGGTGTGCATGGAGCTTTCCGTCATCATCCCAACGCACAATCCCGATGCGGGGCGGCTGCGGCGCGCGCTGGCGGGGTTGCGCGCTCAAAGCTTGCCGGCGGACCAGTGGGAAACGCTGCTGGTGGACAACGCGTCCAGTCCGGCAGTCCGGCTCGATGCATTCAGTGAAGTCGCCCCGGCCAATCTGCGCGTTGTCACCGAGCCGCAGCTCGGCCTCACCTCGGCGCGCCGCCGGGGCTTCACCGAGGCCCGCGCACCGTTGTGCGTGCTGGTGGATGACGACAATGTGCTGGCCCCGGATTATCTCGCGCACGTCGTCCGCTTGTTCGGAGAACATCCTCGCGTTGGTGCTCTGGGCGGGAAGAGCCTGCCGGAATTCGAGGTCGCGCCGCCGGACTGGGCGCGGGAATTTCTGCCCTTGCTCGCGTTGCGTGACTTGGGCGACCAACCCTGCCTCTCGACCGGGCTACGACCTCCCGGTGCCATGCGCAACCAGTATCCCGCCGATGCGGCACCGATCGGGGCGGGCATGGTCATCCGTCGGGAAGCTGTCGCGCCATGGCTGGCCGGCAGCCCGCATCAGACGTTATCCGATCGACGAGGCTCGGAACTCACTTCCGGCGGCGACAACGACATCGTGTTCACGGTCCTGAAGCACGGCTGGGCGGTCGGCTATTTTCCCGAACTGGCCTTGACGCACCTGATCCCCGCAAGCCGGCTCACGGCGGATTACTTCGCCCGGCTCAACCACGGCATGCAGAAATCGTGGCCCCGAGTCCTGGCCAAATACGATGCTTGTCCGTGGCCGCCGGTCGCCGGCTGGACCGTTCCACTGCGCCAGCTCAAGGCGTGGTTCACCTGCCGCGCGTGGACAGGTCCCGCCGCCCGCATCCGCTGGCGCGGCGCGTGCGGAAAGTTTGAGGGACTAGCGTGTCGGCAGGAGCGTAGCGTTCGACCAGTATGAATGTCCTATCCAAAGTTTCGACCCTTGGACGGCTGGTGCGGAGTGGGGCTTGGTCCACGATCCGGCTGCGCGCGCTAATGCTAGTTGCCGGGTGGCGACTGAGATTGCATGAAGGAAAACCGTTCGTTAACCGAGATCTCGGTTTTCCTGCCGTGTGTCACCCGGATTGGCCTGAGTCCCGCACCCAGTTCCTGGGCTGCGTCGGCGATCGCTTTGAATTCACAGTAATCCGCAGGTGGCTGCGTCCAGGCGATTGGTTTGTGGACGCGGGTGCGAATAAGGGGTTGTTCAGTTTTGCCGCTCTCTCTGCAATTGGGCGGACCGGAGGAGTGCTGGCGATTGATGCGGACGAGTTCGCATGCCAAAAGTTCAAGAGTGCCGTCGCGTTGTTGGGGGCAGAAAACGCCTTTGCCTTGCACGCCGCCCTCACCGAGGCGGTTGGCTTGGTCACCTTCTATGTTAGCGAGCGGCATACCGGCTCCGAGATGCAGTCAATCCATCCCACGGAAGGGGCGCTACAGGACGGTATGCGGGCCGTGACGGTTCCCGCCGCTGATCTCCGGACTGTCGCTGCGCGCGAGCTTAAGGGAGCCGATCCGGTCCTGATCAAGATGGACATCGAGGGCGCTGAAACGGGTGCATTGAAAGGAGTGCCGGGCCATTGGTTGGGCGCGGACGGGCCGCTCTGGATCATTGAAGTCAATCCTAGCTGTCTGCCGGCCTTCGGGTCCAGCGCGCGCGAGCTATGCGATCAGTTTTCGCCGGAAGCTTTTGACCGTTGGCTGCTACCGAAGCACCCCACGTCGGCTGAGGCCACCACAGCGATGCGCCGCCTCGCGGATGGCGAGATGTTTCAAGACTCAGCTTATTACAACCTATTGGCCGTGCCGCACGGTCAGCGGTGGGAAGAGCGGCGATTGGCCCTGAGTAAACTGCTCACAGTTGAATGATACGCGCTCCCTTGACCTGCGGCTTCGTGTATGTTGCCACCGGCGCAGCATACCTGCCGGAGGCGCTGCATTCAGCTGCGACGCTGCGGCGGCAGCATCCAGACATTCCCATTTGTCTCATCACGGATTGTCCACCCGCAAGACTGGGTCCGTTCACGGAGATTCGCCGGCCCGCCGGCCCGGTTCAGCACAAGCCTATTGACAAGCTGCTGGCTTACGAAGCGCCATATGAACGCGTCATCTTCCTCGACACGGACACTCACGTGGTGGACGATCTTTCGCCCGTATTCCGCTTGCTGGAACGGTTCGATCTCGCGCTCCTGCAAGATGTAAACCGGGGTTGGAATTACGAACTGGCTGACGTGCCGCTGGCGTTCTCCGAGTTCAACACGGGCGTCATCGCCTTCCGCAAGAGCGACGGGGTCGCGCAGTTCTTTCGCGACTGGCGGGCGAACTACCAGCAGCTGCGGGCGGAGCTGAATCTGATCAGTGATCAACCCTCGTTTCGCCGCACAATCTTTCACTCGCCGCTGCGCGTCGCCCCGTTGCCCAGCGAGTTTCATTTTCTGGGCGACTATCCCAATGCAACTCTGTGGAAGGTTCGGCTGATTCACGGGCGTGGTGATTATCAGCGGGTCGAGCAGCAGGTGAATGCGACGCTGGGCTTGCGTGCCTATGTGCCCGAGCTGGGAATTTTCCCCGCATATCTCGGACGCCGCCGGCTGTTCAGTCATCTGGTGCGCTTTTGTGGACGCGCCCTCCGGGTGCTGGCGCGCGGCGCCGAAAGCGTGATGGCCAAGCACCCTTCCAACTGGTGGCTCGGGGAGGGCAAGCCTGCCCCCTCTAAACCGCAGTCCCGACCTTGAGCGGCCTCCCCGACATCACGCTGCAACTCAACCTCTGCGCGGGCGACCTCGCCTACGCTGAGCAGACTGTGCCCGCGCTCATTGCCACGCATCGGCCCGATGTGCGCGAGGTGCTCGTGATCGCCGACGCGTGCCGGCCGCAATCGACGCCGGTGTTGCACAGCCCCAGCCGCTTTCCTGCCGCTCCGTTCGCCGAGCGGGTCAGCCAACTACGCGCCATGTGTGCGCGCTGGCGGACCGCAGGGCTGGTGGACCGCGTTGAATTTCTGGAGCCGGATTCCGAACAGGTCCGGGAACTGAACCGCAAATACTGCGGACGGGCGACCGCGTGGACGCACGATCATCTGGGCCACGCCTTCGCCGCTTACTTCGCCGGTTGGGAGCACGCACGCACTCGCTACCTGCTGCACTTCGACGCGGACATCCTGCTCTATCAGGCGCCGGGTTACAGCTGGCTGCGCGCCGCCGTGGCGAGTCTGGAGGCCAACCCGAAGTTGCTGGCCGCCAGTCCCCGCATCGCGCCGCCGCTGGAAGAAGCGACCGCCCGCATGGTGGACCTGCGGCTGCCTGGCAACGGCTGGCAGCCCACCTGGCGGCTCACGCCTGACGAACGTGGCTGGCGGAGCGATTGGTTCAGCACCCGGTGCCATCTGATGGACCGCGAGCGGCTTGCTGGACAATTGCCGCTGCGGTCGCAGCGCGGAAGCGTGATCGAGGCCTGGAGCGACGTCCTTAATCGCGCGCTGTTTCCCCTTTACGACGCGCGATCTTGGCAGACCGAGGGGTCGTTGCGGGGCGGGCGTTGGCTGCTGGACCGGGTTGCGCGGCGGATTGTTAAAGGGGTCATCCCGCCCTTTCCGCTCCCGCCGGAAGTGCTGCTCAACGAGCACGCGCTGCGGACGGGCTGCGAGTGTTATTACCTGCGCGACCCGCGCGCCTGGTATATCCACCCCGACACAAAGCCCGCCCAGTTCGTGAATCTGTTGCCACGGTTGCTGGCCGGGACACAGGCCGGAACCACGCCGTCCGCGCAACGCGGCTTCACTGGCGTCCGCTTCCGCGATTGGGAGGTTGGTTCGCTAGTCCCAGTGACATGAGCAGCTTGGCGCGCCAATTCGGTTTGGGCCGCGCGGCCTACCTGCTGTGGCACCTGCCGCGCGGCATGGTCGTGGAATCCATCCGCGCAGGGGGGCCGCTGGAGCAGTGGCGCACGGAGCGGGGCCGGGCCGCGATGGAGGCCGCCGCGTGGGAGCTGCCCGCATTACCGCCAGCGGAGGGGCCTGCACTCGAACTGCACGTGCTCACGGGCCGGCGATTTTGGTATCAAACCGCCTTCTGCCTCTGGAGCTTTGCCCGCGCCGCCGGGCGGGAGCTGGCCCCGGTAGTGCTGGATGATGGCACGCTCACGCCGGAGTTCTTCCGGCCCATCCAACGTTTGTTCCCCAAGGCCCGGCTCGACACGGAAACGGAAATCGTCCAACGGCTTGACGAACATTTGCCGGCCGCGCGGTTTCCCTCGCTGCGTCAGCGCCGCCTCGGCTTTCCATTGCTCCGTAAAATCACCGATGTTCATGCCGGGCTGGCCGGTTGGCGGTTGTTCCTCGATTCAGATGTGCTGTTCTTCCACCGGCCCACGTTGCTGCTCGATTGGCTGGCGCACCCGACCCAATGCCTGCGCGCAACCGACGTCGAGTATGCCTACGGCTACTCGCCGGAACTGCTGGCTGAACTGGCCGGGCGGCCGGTGGACGAGCTCGTGAACACCGGCATCTTGGGCTTGCGCAGCGAGGAGATCGACTGGGAACGGATGGAATACTGGTGTCGCTCGTTGATCGAGCGCGCCGGACCGCACTATTATCAGGAGCAGGCGCTTGTGGCGCTGCATCTGGCGGGCCGCTCCGCGGTGTCAGCGCCCCTGCACGATTACGTGACATACCCAAAGCCGTCGGAGGTCGGCGCATGCCGCGCGGTGATGCATCACTACGTGGCGCATTCCAAGCGCTGGTATTTCCAATGCAACTGGCGGCGGGCACTCGGTCCTTTGGGCGCATGAGCCGTTCATTGGTCAGCATCATCATTCCCTGCTACAACGCCGAACGCTGGGTGGCGGCAACCATTGAAGCAGCGTTGCAGCAAACCTGGCCGGACAAGGAAATCATAGTCATCAATGACGGGTCGAGGGATAACAGCCTCGCTGTGGCCCGCCAATTTGAAGCGCAGGGCATCCGCGTCATTGATCAGGCCAACGCTGGCGCTTCGGCCGCCCGCAACGCCGGACTGCAAGCGGCGCGCGGAGACCATGTCCAATTCCTTGATGCCGACGATTTACTTGCCCCGGACAAGATCGAGCATCAGATGCGGCTGCTGCTTGCGCTTGGCCCCCGCGTGATCACTTCCAGTCGGTGGGCGCACTTCCGTGACGCACCCACTGAGGCCGTGTTCACCGAGCATGCCAACTACCGCGACTTGTTGGGTGTCGAATTTCTCCAACTGCATTGGGAACAAGCCTGCATGATGCAGCCCGGCGCATGGTTGGCACCGCGCCCCTTGCTGGAGGCCGCTGGGCCTTGGAATGAATCCCTCTCGCTCAATGACGATGGCGAGTATTTCGCCCGCGTGATGCTGTCGGCGGAGCGCATCGTTTTTTGCCGCGCCTCACGGGCGTATTATCGAGTGCATGGCGGCATCCGTCTCAGTGCACGCCGGGACCGGCGGGCGCTAGAGTCGCTATTCCGTTCAGTGGAGTTGACGACGGCGCATTTGCTTGCGGCTGACGCTTCGGCCCGGACGCGCGCCGCCGTGGCCTACGCTTGGAAGTGGGCGGCGTTTGAACTGTATCCCTGCGCGCCGGATCTGGCCGAGCGTGCCGAGGCGTTTTCGCGTCAGTTTGGTGGGAGCCCCCGGCCTTTCCCAGCTGGTGCGAAGTTCCAGTGGACCGCAAGGTTACTTGGCTGGCGGCTGGCCAAACGCCTCCGCGATGCTTGGCGGTGAACGGATAACTGGCTTTTCATGCTCGCCGTCAGTCACCTGATTCCGCCCCCCTTCACCCGCGAGTTGGTGCGCGCCTTTTTAGAATCAGGTAAGGACACCCGCTTTTTCACGACGTTGACGCCGGATGGCGACGGAGTGGCGGCGGCTGCGCTGCGTGTGCTGCGTGCGGGGGGAACCCGTTCGCTGCCCGATATCCCGCGGCGGGTCGTCCGCACTTATCCTTGGCGGGAGGCGGCGCGGCTAGCCTTGGGCCGGATTCGGCTGGGGGATCTGGTCAATGACCGGGTCTTTCATTGGGCCCGGGACGGATTTGATGCTTGGGTGGCGCGCCGGATGAAGCCGTCGATCCAACTCATCTATGCGCATGAGACGGAGTGTTTGCTGACGTTCCAGCGAGCCCGGGCGGAGGGCGTTCGGGCGGTGTATGATCTGCCTTCACCCGAGCATGATCACGTGGAGGACTTGCTCTGGCGGGAGTGCGAGCGGTTTCCCGAGTTGCAAACCCCGGCGCGGCGACGCTTCCGCGAGTGGCAGCCGGAGCGCACCGCCCGGCGGCATGAAGAGTTTCGGCTGGCGAACGTGGTCGTCGCGAATTCTAGCTACACGCGGGACACTTGGGCGGCCGCCGGTTTGGATGGCACCAAAATCGTCATCGTGCCCTATGGTGCTCCCGTGCCGGACGCCGCCGGGGCGGCGGGTGGTTCAAGTGGCAGGGGTCCGCTGCGGCTGATCTGGGCGGGAACATTCTCGGTGCGCAAGGGTGCCCATTACTTGCTGGAGGCCTGGCGCACATGGGCGCCGGGCACCGCTGCGACGCTGGATGTTTATGGCACGGTCAGCCTGCCCGCTTCGGTGCCTCGTGATTTGCCGGGCATTACCTACCACGGGCCGGTGCCTCGCAATCGCTTGCTCGCAGCGTTTCTTGCGGCGGATGCGCTCGTCTTCCCGACGCTTTGTGACGGTTTTGGGATGGTGGTGAATGAGGCGTTGTCGCGGGGCCTGCCGGTCATCACCACGCCCCGAGCAGGAGCAGCCGACCTCATTCGCCCTCGAGAAAATGGGTTGCTGGTGAATGCTGGCAGCACCACGGCGTTGCATGAGAGTTTGGACTGGTGCGCTGCGCACCGGGAGGAGCTGCGGGCGATGCGCCCGGCCGCCTTGTCAACGGTGACGAATTGGCAATGGAGTGATTATCGCGCCGCGCTGCGCCAGAAACTATTCGCCGGCGCGTAGCCCTTCCCATGAACCTTCTAAAGTATTTTCCCTCGTCTTGGAAAGAGCGGCTGCGGCGGCGAGCCGGGGCAATCACGTTGCACCAACGCCTGGAAACTCTGAGCCGGGCTGGATTCAGGCCGCGCCGAATCATTGACGCCGGTGCATTTGAGGGGGAGTGGACGCGGACAGTGCGCAGGGTGTTCCCTGAGGCCGAGGTGCTGATGGTGGAGCCGCAGCCCGAGCGGGAGCCGGCGTTGAGCGCCGTGATCCGGGAATTGCCAGGCGTGCGCTGGCGCCGCGCATTATTGGGGGCGGGACCCGGCACTGCCCGTTTTCTGGTGGAAGCCACCAACAGCCGCGTGTTGACCGGGAATTGGACCCCACCGGCAGGTAGCCGGGTGCTTGAACTTCCGGTTGAGACGCTGGCAGACCTCAGCCAGCAGGAAAAGTTTTTTGACTGCGACTTCGTTAAGCTTGATCTCCAGGGTCATGAACTCCAGGCACTGGCCGGAGCGGGTGAGTTGTTCGGGCGATGTGAAGTCTTCCAGGTCGAGTCATCTTGGCTGCGCATCGGCGAGGTGCCGCTCGCCCATGAAGTCATCGCCCGGTTCGTGGAGCGAGGTTACGTGCTCTACGACGTGCTCGGCCACAATTACCGGCCGTTGGATGGCGCGCTTTGGCAAACCGATTTCATTCTCGTGCGGTCGAATTCCCCTTTGGTGGCGAGTCGGATGTGGGGGTGAGCATCCGACCGGCTTAACCGCCCATGCATGTTTGCCTGATCACTCCCGGTCATGTGGCCTCCACGCCGCGCATCGTAAAGGAGGCTGAGGCGTTGGTGGATGCTGGGTATCGGGTCACGCTGATTTCCAGCGCGCATTACCCGCCGGCCGAGCCGTTCGATCGGGTGATTCTGGATCGCGCCACCTGGCGCAGCGTGCGGGTGCGGGCCCATGCGGGACCGGCGACCTTTGTGCGCCGGTTCTGGCGATGGTGGCTGCGTCGGCGTCGGCTTTCGCCGGAGGCGATGACGTTGCGGAGGGCGTTAACCTTGCTCCACCCCGGCCTGCCGACCCTGGTCCAGGCAGCCGTGAACGAACGCGCCGATTTTTACCATGGCCATTGCGTCGCGGGACTGGCGGTCGCAGCCCAGGCGGCGCAGCTCCGGGGCGTGCCTTACGGCTTTGATGCGGAGGACTTTCACGAAGCGGAAACGGAGGATTTGGAGCGCAACGCCACCCAGCGAGCCGTGGTCAAGCGCATCTTGCAAGCGTGGCTGCCGGGCTGCCGCCTCCGCACCGCAGCCGCCCCACTGATCGCCGAGGAATACCGGCGTTGCTACGCCACGCCGATGGAGGTCGTGTTGAACGCGTTTCCACTGCGGGAGGCTCCGCCGGCTCCGCCGCCCATGCGTCCAACCAGCACGGCATCACCTGCCCGGCTTTATTGGTTTTCGCAGACCATCGGGCCGGGCCGTGGGCTGGAAGGAGTCATCTCTGCAATGGGATTCATGAAAACCCCGACCGCATTGCATTTGCGCGGTGGGGTTTCAGCAAGTTATGCCAACACATTACGGTGCCGGGCGCGGCAGGTTGGGTTGCCCGAAGCCCCCTCTTTTCTCCCGCCGGCCAACCCGGATGAAATGGCTCGCCTGGCCTCTGAACATGATTTGGGGCTGTCCGTTGAGCAAAGCACACCGCGCAACCATGACTTGTGTCTTGCTAACAAGGTGTTCGTCTATCTCTTGGCCGGCATCCCGCAATTGTTATCCCGCACGGCTGGACAGTCCGCCATCGCACCGGAGCTTGGGGAGGCGGCCTTGCTGATGGACTTGGCCGAACCAGCCCGGGTCGCTGCGGAACTGGATGCGTTCTTCGCGTCAGCCGAGCGCGTGGCGGCCAGCCGGCGACGAGCATGGGAGCTGGGACGCTCCCGTTATTGTTGGGAGGTGGAGGGCAAGAAGTTCGTGGGCCTGATGACCGCCGCGTTCTCGTCAAGATGATGAACCAGTCCGTCAGCCGCAATACCCCCTCTGGGTATGCCGAGTTGCATGTGGTCTCGACCACCCTCGCAGCCCAGGCAGACAAGGCCATCGTCTCCTGCGCGAGCCTCTGCGCGGCATATCCTGAAATTGCGCGGTTTAACCTCCTCACGGATCAGCCTGCAGGTGCGCGGTGGACTGGGCTGGCGGCCTTGCCCAATGTGCATATGGTGGACGAAAGCGAGGTTTACGCCAAATCGGCGTGGTTGGCACGCTTTGCGGCGATGGAGCACCTCTCTCCCAAAAGGGCGCTTTGGTATTATCAGCAAGTTCTCAAATTGGCCAGGCTGTTCACGCTGGCGGCGGAGCTGGCCAGCCGGCCCGATGCCGACCAAATCGGACTTCTGATCTGGGATGCGGATACCCGCATCGTGCAGCCGATCCCGCTCCTGGACGCCCGGTCCGGCCGGTCACTGTCGTATTTCACCGGTAACTTGCAAGAGCGCCATGAACCCTTCTATCTGGTGAACGCGCGGCTTGCGGGCCTGCCTCCGAGTATTCGCCAACCCCACTCCAATATTGTTCAGTTCGCGGCGTTATCGGTGCCTGAAACGATGGCTTTCGCGAAGTTTCTTGGCTTGGATGCGAGCACGCCGAATTGCGCGGATCGCCTGGCGGAGCGAATTGTGGATGTCATCCTGGCCGTCGGCCTAGCCAACGCCGCTCTGTTCTCAGAATACGAACTCATTGGGTTGTTCAAGCAGGAAGTGTTGGGCAGCCCCTCGCAGCGGGCGCGCTTCATCCGGGTGAACCGACGCACAGTCAGCCCGGCGCAACTGCGCATCATGCGGCTGGGTGGGATTGTTCATTTCACTTGCGAAGAGTGGTTTGGCGAGTATGCCCCACTGAGCCACTTGCACCTGCTGGCCCATCTGGTGCAGCAACACATTCCGGCCGCACAACGGTTGAAGCGGCTGCTGTCCTCGGTTCGCGCCTGACGCGCACGTTTCTGTCTCGTGGGGCGGATTCGAGTTGCAAGCGCACGGGAGCGGAGCTGGGAAAGGCCCAGAAGCTGTGTGTGGCCAAGACCGCAAGCCGAGGTGTCGCAACCGTAAATCCCTAAACTTCGGAATCTGATGCCAAGATCACCATTCTCGGAAGTCGCTTTCGCCGCTCGCCGCTTCTGGCGTCGGCGCAGGAGCGTGGAAGATATTTTCACAAGCATCTAAACCAACAATCTGTGGGGTGGACAGAAAGGCTCGTTTTGTTCGGGCCCCGGCAGCGCCAGCGAACATATTGTCAATCCCTACGTCCGCAGAATGCGTGAGTTGCTACGTGACATGGGAGCGGAACGTATGCGGGTGGTTGATCTCGGGTGTGGAGATTTTCAAGTAGGAAACCAACTGACTGGCTATTGCGGTCACTACGTGGGGGTTGATGTCGTCAAACTCCTCGTGGAGCGCAATGTCGAGACCTTCGGCGGAGAAACCGTCGAGTTTCAGCATCTGGACATCATCAAGGACAAGTTGCCAGAAGGCAGTGTCTGTTTCGTCAGGCAAGTCCTTCAGCATCTTTCAAACAGACAAATCACTGCGATCCTTCCGAAACTTGGACAGTATCAACTGGTCATTGTCTCCGAACATCAGCCCTCCGCGTCGCGGATGAGTCAACCCAAGCTGGACAAGTTACCGGGAGGAGACACCCGCCTGGTGAACGGGTCGGGCGTCTTTCTAGAAGCTCCTCCATTTTCGATTCCGAAGGGGCGGTTAAGACTTTTGTTGGAGGTGGAAGCGTCTTTGGTTTCGGATGAAGGAGTGATCCGCACATACGCGTGGACTCCTAATCCGCCTGAAATTCGGTGAGGGCGCACCCATCCTCCTGAAGCACAAGGATCGCCACTCCCCTTTCCAATAGTGGTCAGCAAATCAGCAGCTTGATGAACCCGGCGGTATCCAGAAACCTCGACTCTGGGGTTTAACATTAGTTTTTTGTTGCGAATTCTCCTCACAGCCGACCCGGAGATACCTGTGCCGCCCGTGGGCTACGGGGGCATCGAACGAATCGTGGATGCACTGGCGCGGACGTTCACGGCAGGCGGGCACTCGGTGGCGTTGGTGGCCCACGGCGCGTCGAGGTCACCTGCCAGCCAGTTGTTCCCCTGGCCGGGCCGAAGCTCCCGCTCGCGGACGGACACGGTGCGCAACACGCTCGCGTTGCGACGGGCAGTGCGTGCGTTCCGGCCGGATGTGCTGCACAGTTTTTCGCGCTTGGCCTATCTGCTGCCCTTGCAGCTCTCGCGCTTGCCCAAGGTGATGTCGTATCAGCGGCACACGGGCGGGCGACAGGTGACGTTGGCGGCGCGGTTGGGCGGACCGTCACTGAGGTTCACCGGTTGCAGTGAATTCATCTGTGCTCAAGGGCGGCGGGCCGGCGGCCAATGGACGGCCATCCACAACTTCATCGAGCCAGAGCGGTTCACCTTCGTGCCGCACGTGCCGGCGAATGCGCCGCTGGTCTTTCTCAGTCGGATTGAAAGCATCAAGGGCGCGGATCTGGCCATCGCCATCGCGCGGGCGGCGGGGCGGCGCTTGGTGCTGGCCGGGAATCACGCCACCACCGGACCGGAGGGCGAGTTTTGGAATTCCCAAATCGCACCG
>SXGQ01080370.1_pt1 | contig 13960 bp, 13 predicted proteins | sample 3178371 | NCBI WGS metagenome assembly SXGQ01 (sample SAMN11356859, study PRJNA531348) | freshwater metagenome | isolation source: freshwater sample F1-20 | place: China: Fuxian Lake, Yuxi | collected 2017-12-25
CCGTCCAGATACCAGCTGGCGCTGAGCTTCCGGCAGCGGAACCTGCTGCGCAACTTCGGCTCCCTCGTCGACTGGATCGTGCGCGACGAGAGCCTGCACCTGAAGTTCGGCATCAACCTGATCCTCACGGTGCTCGACGAGAACCCCGAGATCGCCACCGTGGAGTTCGCGGCGGAGATCCGGCAGATGGTCCTCGACGCGGTGGCCATGGAGGAGGCCTACAACCGCGACCTGCTGCCGCACGGGATCCTCGGGCTCAACGCCGACTACATCAACACCTACGTCCGCTACCTCGCCGACCGCCGCCTGGAGGAGCTCGGCTTCGAGCCGCACTACGGCGTGGCGAACCCGGCCAAGTGGATGGCGACGGCCAACGACACCCTGCAGCTCGTCAACTTCTTCGAGTCGATCAACACCTCCTACGAGGTCAACGCCCGCGCGGGCTCCTGAGCAGGGAGGGCGAGCATGTCGTGCGTGGGGTTCTTCACCGCCGAGCAGCTGGCACGGGTGCGCGCCGCGGGCGACGACCCCCGCCCGGTGTCGACGTTCCGGTCGCCCGAGGCGTCGGCGTCGAAGCGGCGGCGGGTGGCCGAGATGGCCACGTCGCCCGACCCGCTGGTGCGGGCCGCGGCGGCGGGTTCGTCGCTGGCGTCGACGGAGGTGCTGCAGCGGCTGTCGGTCGACCCCGACCTGGGCGTGCGCAGCGCCGTCGCGCGTCAGCCCGCGACGCCGCCGGACCTGCTCGACCGGCTCGCGACCGACGCGCACGAGACGGTCCGCGGATGGGTGGCCGCGAACCCGGCCGCCTCGCCCGACCTGCTCGCTCGGCTCTGCGACGACTCCTCCCCGACGGTGCGGTCGGTGGCGGCCTGGGCCCAGCACTGGTGAGGGTGGTGCGGGTGACGGTCGCGGCGACCCTGCTCCGTGGGCGCCCCTCGCGTCGGCGCGACCACGGCACCGCGGGTAGCCTCCCGTGCATGTCCCGAGCCCTCACCGTCAGCGACACCGTCGTGGTCGGCGTCGAGCCCGACGTCGTCTACGCCGCCCTCAGCGACGTGCGGCAGATGGGCCGCTGGAGCCCGGAGAACACGGGCGCGGAGCTGGCGGAGCCGGGCGCGCCGATCGGGGTCGGCACCGTGTTCGTGGGCACCAACCGCCGCGGCCGCGCCCGCTGGAGCACCCGCTGCGTCGTGACGGCGGCCGACCCGGGCCGACGCTTCGCGTTCGACGTGCGCGCCTGGGGTCCGGGCCGACGTCTGCTGCCGGTGCGGGTGGCGTCGTGGGAGTACACGTTCGAGCCCGCCGTGGGTGGCACGCTCGTGACCGAGACGTGGCTCGACGGTCGCACCGGCTGGCCCGACTGGACGGCGTCGGTGTTCGACCGGGTGGCCACGGGGCGCGACTCCTTCGCGACCTTCCAGCGGGGCAACATCCGTCGCACGCTCGACCGGCTCAAGCGTGAGCTCGAGTGGGAACGCGCCCGGGACCAGGCCCCCCAGGACCGCACCGACGACGCGTCATGAGCCGTCGCCATGCCTGAGCTCGACCGCCTCGGCGAGTTCTTCGCCGTCGAGCGGACCGTCGAGGGCGACGGCTGGCGGCCGCTGGCCGACCTCGTCGAGGGCACCTACCTGCACACCCGCGTGGTGGCGACGCACCTCGCGCTGGCGTCGCGGGTCGACGCCGCGACCCCGCCGGGGGCGCCGGACGACGGGCGGTCGACGGTGGAGCCGCGCGTGGCAGCCTCCGTCGCCTCGCTCGGTCTCTTCGCGCGCCTGCTGTCGCCGACCGTGGGTGCGATGCTCCTCGACGTCGACGCACCGGCCGACGTGCACTGGCGCGAGCAGCCGACCGGCACCCTCCCGCTCGCCGCCGGTGCGTGGTCGCCGCCCGACCTCGACACCGTGCTGTCCGAGGTCGTGGCGCCGCTCGCCGCTCGCCTGCGCACGGAGCACTCGGTCTCGGAGCGGGTGCTGGCCGGCAACGCGGCCTCGGCCGTGTTCGGGGCGCTGCGCATGGCCACCCTCGCCCGGCCCGACCTCGCCGACCGGGCACTCGACGTCGGCGCCCAGGCGCTCGCTCACCCCTACCTCGTGGGCACGGGCGAGCCCGACCTGCCGTTCCGGCGCCGCTCCTGCTGCCTCTTCTACCGGATCCCCGGCGGCGGCACCTGCGGCGACTGCGTCCTCGCCTGACCCCCTCCCACCGCAGACCCCCATCGGTGGATCAGCAACCTCGGTGACGACGATCCCGGCGATCGGTGGATCATCAACCGCAGGGGGCGTCCTGAGGTTGCTGATCCACCGATAGGGGGTTCGGGCGGTCGGCCGACTAGGCTGACCGGGACCCGTCGCCGCGGGTCGGGGAAGCCGGTGCGAGTCCGGCGCGGTTCCGCCACTGTGACGCCTGCGCGCAGGTACAGCCAGACACCCTTCGCGGCGACTCCCGCCGTACGGGGCGAGAACCCCGAGGAGGAACCCCGATGACCCGCATCGCGCTGCTCTCGACGTCCGACACCGACCTGCTCTCGGCCCGCGCCAGCGGCGCCGACTACGTGTACGCGAACCCCGCCAAGCCGGGCCACACCGACATGGCCGCGGCCATCGAGGCGGCCGACCTCGTCGTCGCCCGCATCCTCGGATCGCCGCAGGACCTGTGCTCCGGCTTCGCGCGGATCCGCGCCACCGGCAAGCCGATGGTCGTGCTCGGTGGCGAGCAGTCGCCCAGCGCCGAGCTGATGGAGCAGTCGACCGTGCCGATCGGCGTGTGCGCCGACGCCCACGTGTACCTCGCGGAGGGCGGGCCGGAGAACCTCGCCCAGCTGCACGCCTTCCTCTCCGACACCGTCCTGCTGACGGGCGAGGGCTTCGAGCCGCCGAAGGTGCTGCCGGAGTGGGGCCTGGCGCCCCGCCCGCAGGGCGCCGACGCCGCGGAGAACGCGGGCAAGGCCCGCATCGGCGTCCTCTACTACCGCGCCCACGAGGCGAGCGGCAACAGCGGCTTCGCGCACGCGCTGGCCGACGCCGTCGACGCCACGGGCGACGCCGTCGGCGTCCCGATCTTCAGCTCGTCGCTGCGCGCCGCGCCCGACGCGCTCTTCGAGGAGATGGCGAGCCTCGACGCGCTGATCGTCACCGTCCTCGCAGCCGGCGGCACCAAGCCCGGCACCGTGAGCGCCGGCGGCGACGACGAGTCGTGGGACGTCGCGCGGCTCAAGGCCCTCGACATCCCGATCCTGCAGGGCCTCAGCCTCACGTCGAGCCGCGCCGAGTGGGAGGCCTCCGACGACGGCGTCTCGCCACTGGACTCCGCCAACCAGATCGCGATCCCCGAGTTCGACGGGCGCATCATCACCGCCCCGTTCTCGTTCAAGGAGGTCGACGAGGACGGCCTGCCGCGCTACGTCGCCGACCCCGAGCGCAGCGCCCGCGTGGCCGGCATCGCCGCCGCCCACGCCCGCCTGCGCCACACGCCGCCCGCCGAGCGCAAGGTCGTGCTCATGCTGTCGGCGTACCCCACGAAGCACAGCCGGGTGGGCAATGCCGTCGGCCTCGACACCCCCGCATCGACCATCCGCCTGCTGCGCGCCATGCGCGACGCCGGCTACGACCTCGGCGCCCCGGGCGAGATCCCCGGCCTCGAGCACGACGACCTCACCGAGGCCGGCGACGCCCTCATCCACGCGCTCATCGACGCCGGCGGCCAGGACGAGGAGTGGCTCACCCACACGCAGCTCACCGAGAGCCACGTGCGCATCCCTGCCGCCCGCTACACCGAGTGGTTCGAGCGCTTCCACCCCGACCTGCGCGACGCGATGCTCGAGGCGTGGGGTCCCGCGCCCGGCAGGCTCTTCGTGAACGACGACAGCGAGATCGTCCTCGCCACCATCCGCGCCGGGAACGTCGTGCTGATGATCCAGCCGCCCCGCGGCTACGGCGAGAACCCCGTCGCGATCTACCACGACCCCGACATGGCGCCCTCGCACCACTACCTCGCCGCCTACCGCTGGGTGGAAGAGGAGTTCGGTGCACACGCCGTCGTCCACCTCGGCAAGCACGGCTCGATGGAGTGGCTGCCGGGCAAGAACGCGGCGCTGTCGGCGTCGTGCGGCACCGACGCCGCCATCGGCAACCTGCCGCTGATCTACCCGTTCCTCGTCAACGACCCGGGCGAGGGCGCGCAGGCCAAGCGTCGCGCGCACGCGACCATCGTCGACCACCTGATCCCGCCGATGGCGCGCGCCGAGAGCTACGGCGACATCGCCAAGCTCGAGCAGCTGCTCGACGAGTACGCGAACATCGGCGCGATGGACCCGGCCAAGCTGCCCGCGATCCGCGAGCAGATCTGGACCCACATGCGGGCCGCCGAGATGCACCGCGACCTCGGCCTCGACGACCAGCCCGACGACGAGGGCTTCGACGACTTCATCTTCCACGTCGACGGCTGGCTCTGCGAGATCAAGGACGCCCAGATCCGCGACGGCCTCCACGTGCTCGGGCAGGCGCCGGGCGGCGAGGCGCGCGTGAACCTCGTGCTCTCGATCCTGCGGGCCGCGCAGATCTGGGGCGGCGAGACCGGCGCCGTGCCCGGCCTGCGCGCCGCGCTCGGGCTCAAGGGCGACACCGACGACGGCGAGGACCGCGAGTCGCTGCAGCGCATCGACGCCGTCGAGGAGCAGGCCCGCGCCCTCGTGCAGGGCATGGAGGACGCCGGCTGGGACACCGCCGCCGTCGAGGGCCTGCACGACGACCCGGTGGTGCGCGACGTGCTGCGCTTCGCCGCCGAGCAGGTCGTGCCGCGCCTCGCGCAGACCACCGACGAGCTCGACCACGTGCTCCACGCGCTCGAGGGCGGGTTCATCCCCGCCGGCCCGTCGGGCTCGCCGCTGCGCGGCCTGGTCAACGTGCTGCCCACCGGCCGCAACTTCTACACCGTCGACCCGAAGGCCGTGCCGTCGCGGCTAGCCTGGGAGACCGGCCGCGCGATGGCCGACTCCCTGCTCGAGAAGCACCTGTCCGACACCGGCGAGTACCCGCGCTCCGTCGGCCTGTCGGTGTGGGGCACCTCGGCCATGCGCACGTCGGGCGACGACGTCGCCGAGGTGCTGGCGCTCATCGGCGTCGAGCCCGAGTGGGACCCTGCCTCGCGCCGCGTCAACGGCCTGCGCGTCGTGCCGCTGGAGGAGCTCGGGCGCCCCCGCATCGACGTCACGGTCCGCATCTCCGGCTTCTTCCGCGACGCGTTCCCGCACGTCATCGGCATCCTCGACGACGCCATCCGCCAAGTGGCCGAGCTCGACGAGCCCCTGGAGCAGAACTACGTCCGCGCGCACACCGAGGCCGACCTCGCCGAGCACGGCGACCAGCGTCGCGCCACCACCCGCATCTACGGCTCCAAGCCGGGCTCCTACGGCGCGGGCATCCTGCAGGTCATCGAGGCCGGCAACTGGAAGACCGACGACGACCTCGCCGAGGTCTACACGGCGTGGGGCGGCTTCGCCTACGGCCGCGACCTCGACGGCCGTCCGGCGGCGGAGGACATGCGCGCCAACTACCGGCGCATCGCGGTGGCGGCGAAGAACATCGACACCCGCGAGCACGACATCGCCGACTCCGACGACTACTTCCAGTACCACGGCGGCATGGTCGCGACGGTCCGTGCGCTCACCGGCGCCGAGCCGAAGGCCTACGTCGGCGACTCGACCACGCCCGACGCGGTGCGCACCCGCACGCTGCAGGAGGAGACGACGCGCGTCTTCCGTGCCCGCGTGGTGAACCCGCGCTGGATCTCGGCCATGCAGCGCCACGGCTACAAGGGCGCGTTCGAGCTGGCGGCCACCGTCGACTACCTGTTCGGCTTCGACGCGACCGCGGGCGTCGTGCACGACTGGATGTACGAGAAGCTCGCCACCGAGTACGTCCTCGACGAGACCAACCAGGAGTTCATGCGCACGTCGAACCCGTGGGCGCTGCGCGGCATCGTCGAGCGGCTCGGCGAGGCGGCCGAGCGTGGCCTGTGGGCCGAGCCCGACCCGGAGGTCGTCGCGGCCATGCAGCAGGTGTACCTCGACCTCGAGGGCGACCTGGAGGACCGGCACGCGTGACCCGGCGGCTGACCCCGGCGGGGGTGCCGGGCCGTGGGCGGCGATTGACTCTCGTCGGGATCGGCCTCGGCCATCCCGACCACCTGACGCTGGAGGCGGTCCACGCACTGCAGTCGGCGTCGGTGGCGCTGGTGACGGTGAAGCGGACGGGGGACCCGCTCGCCGCGCTGCGCCGCGAGCTGCTCGCGGTCCACGCCCCCGACCTGGAGGTCGTGGAGGTCGTCGACCCCGAGCGTGACCGGTCGGCAGCGTCGACGTCGACCACGTCGGGGTACGAGGGCGTCGTCGGCGACTGGCACGGGGCGCGGGCGCAGGCGTGGGAGCGGGCGCTGCTGGAGCACCCGGACGGAGACGTCGTGGTGCTCGTGTGGGGCGACCCGGCGTTCTACGACTCGACCATCCGGGTGGTGGAGCGGGTGCTCGCGCGGGGCGCGGTCGCGGTCGACTGGTCGGTGCTGCCGGGCATCTCGGCGCTGCAGCTGCTCGCCGCGCGGCACCGGGTCGTGCTGCACGAGGTCGGGCAGCCGGTGCACGTGACGACGGAGCGGCGTCTGCGCGAGGCGGTGGAGCAGGGGCAGCGCAACGTCGCCGTGTTCCTCACGTCCGGCACCGACCTGACCGGGCTCGACGACTGGCACGTCTGGTGGGGCGCCAACCTCGGCTCCCCGTCGGAGCGGCTCGTCGCGGGCCGGGTCGGCGACGTCGCCGAGGAGGTCGCGTCGGCGCGTGCGGCCGCGAAGGCCGAGGCCGGCTGGGTCATGGACCTCTTCCTCCTCCGCCTCCCCCCTCCCCGCTGAGTGTGACGTTTGCGGGCCGGATCGCGTCGATCTGGCCCGCAAACGTCACACTCAGCGGGGAGGGGGGAGGGGTCAGGCCTCCTCGGTGTCGCGGGAGTCGGTGAGGGTGCTCGCGCCGTAGGCGGCGATCGACCCGGACACGACCGCGAGCACGAGGAAGACGATCCGCTCGCCGTGGAAGAACGAGGCGACGAGGTCCGGCGTCCAGGCTCCGGTCGGCAGCACCTGCACCACGAGCGTGGCGAGCAGCGTGCCCACGAGCGCCGTGCCGACGCTGGTGCCGAGCTCCTGCGCCGTGTCGTTCAGGGCTGCTCCGAGCGACGTCCGGTTGCCGGGCATCGCGCCGATCAGCGCGACCGCGCAGGTCATCATGACGGTGCGCAGGCCGACGACCATGACGACCATCGCGACGACGATCGCGGGGTACCCGTGCTCGACCGCGTACGCCATCGTGACCAGGCCGACCGCGAGCAGACCCGCGCCGACGAGGCAGGCGACGCGGTGCCCGAGGCGCGTGACCATCGACTCCGTCAGCGGGTTCGACAGCAGCATCGTGACGATCATCGGCAGGCTCGCCAGGCCGGCACGGACCGGGCTCCAGCCGTAGGCGTACTGGAAGTGCAGGACGAGCGAGAACATCACGCCGGTCATCGCGACGGACGTGCCGAGCTGCGCGATCGTGGCCCCGCGGACGGTGCCGCGCCTGAAGACGTCGAGGTCGAGCATGGGCGACGCGGTGCGGCGCTCGTGGCGGACGAAGAGGACCGCGGCGGCCACCGACCCGAGCACGCAGGCGAGGGTGACGGCCGACAGCCAGCCGCGCTCGACGCCGCTGGTGAGGGCGTACGCGCCGAGGCCGATGGCGGCGACGCTGAGCGCCGCTCCGGGCAGGTCGAGCGTGTCGTCGGTGAGGTCGTCGGTGTGGTCCGCGGCGACGCCGACGCGCACGCCGATCCAGGCCACCAGCGCGATCGGGGCGTTCACGGCGAGCAGCCACTCCCAGCCCACGTGCTCCAGCGCGGTGCCGCCGAGCACCGGTCCGAGCACGAAGCCCGCCATGCCGACCATCATCATGATCGGGAAGGCGCGACGTCGCAGGGCCTCGTCGTCGAAGAGGCGGAAGACGAGCGAGTTGGTGATGGGCGCCATCGCGGCGGCGCAGAGCCCGAGTGCGGCGCGCAGGGCGATGAGCTCGGCCGTCGAGCCGACGAGCAGTGCGCCCAGGCTGATGGTGCCGAACGCGGCGAGGCCCACGAGGAGCACCCGGCGGCGCCCGAAGCGGTCGGCCACCGAGCCGGCGGTGAGCATGAGGCCGCCGAAGGTCAGGGCGTAGGCGCCCGTGACCCACTGCAGCGACGTCGTGGTGCCGTGCAGGTCGCGGCCGATGGTGGGCAGGGCGATCGACAGCAGCGTGTTGTCGACCATCTCGACGAAGAACGCGAGGCAGAGGGCGGTGAGGGGGATCCAGGCGGCGCGCAGCGAGGGGTAGGTGCGGGTCGTCGGAGTCGTGGTCGTGGTCGTCATGAGCCACCTTCGGAAGTCTCGAACAGCGTTCGACCATCGAACGCTGTTCGAGACGATAGAACATCGTTCGATACGATGCAAGCGTGAGCCCTCGACGACCTGCTGCCGGCACGCCCCGCCAGCCGCGCCCACCGCGTCCGCCCGGTCCGCCGCGACGTCAGCCGCCCCCGCGCAGCCGGACCACCCACTCCATGGAGTCGGTCCTCACCGAGGCGGTCGGGCTCCTCGACGAGGCGGGCGAGCCCGCGCTGACCTTCCGCGCCCTCGCGGCACGGCTGGGCGGCGGCGTGGCCAGCATCTACTGGTACGTCTCCAGCAAGGACGAGCTGCTCGAGCGCGCCGCCGACTTCGTCCTCGAGGGCGTCCTGGACGCCACGGACGGCTTCGTCGACGGCGACCCGGTCGACGACCTGCGCCGCACCGCGGTCGCCCTCTTCGACGCCGTGGCCGACCGTCCGTGGCTCGGCGCCTACTTCATGCGCAACACCGGGTCGCAGCCCAACTCGCTGCGCTACTACGAGCGGGTCGGCCAGCACGTGCTCCGCCTGGGCCTGGACCCGCTCGAGACGTTCAACGCCGCGTCGGCCGTCGTCGGCTACGTCATCGGCATCGCGGCCGACCTCGGCCAGCAGCCGCCCGAGGAGGTCGTCGACGGCAGCACCACACGCTCGGACTACCTGGCCCGGACCGTGGCCGAGTGGCGCGAGCTCGACCCCGACGAGTGGCCGTTCCTGCACACGATCGTCGACGTCTTCGCCGACCACGACGACTCCGACCAGTTCCAGGCCGGCCTCGACCTCCTCCTCGCGGGCCTGCGCCTGCGAGCGGGCCGTGCGCAGGACTGAGGTTCGGCGAAACCCCGGACAGCGGCGCGCGGACCTGAGAGGCTCCGGGCATGACCGCCACCACCACGGCGCCGCGGACCCGCCGACGCACCGTCGTCGCGTCCGCTGCGGCCGCCGTCGTCGTCATCGCCCTGCTCGCCGCCGCCTCCCTGTCCTGGTGGTCGCGACCGGACGCGTTCGGCGGGTGGGACGAGTCGTACAGCTGGTCGGGCGAGACGCAGGTCGGCCGGACCATGAACGTCGGCCTGACGGCCGGGGCGGAGCCCGACGGGCCGATCACCACCCGTCGCATCCGCCCCGTGGTCCCGGTGAACACGGCCGACGCCGACATCGAGCTCGTCGTCTGCACCCGGGGCGCCGGAGGCACCACGCTCGGCTCCAGCTCCGAACCCCTTCCCGACGCCGAGACCTGCCCCGAGGTCCGACCCCTCGACGATGCCGGTGACGTCGACTGGTCGTCCGAGACCGTCGTGGCGAGGGTGACACCGCGCCGGGCCGGCGTGGTGCAGCTGGCCGGCGTCGAGGTCACCTACACGCGCGACGCGAAGCATCTCTGGCAGTCCGGGTCCGAGCGCGCCGGTGGCGGATCGCGGCTGACGGTGCCATGAGCCGAGCACGACTCACCTGGCTGACGTGCGGCGTCCTCACGGTCGCGGTCGGCCTCCTCGCCGTCCATCTGCTCTGGTGGTCGCGGCCGACGGCCTACGCCCCCTACGGCAGCAGCATCCGCGGCCCGGCCCAGGTCGAGGAGACCCGGCTCGTCAGCCTGCTGCTCTCGGACCCGACGCGGGACGTCACCGTCCACGCCCTCCGTCCCGTCGTCACCGAGAACACCTCCGACGCGACGATCGGCTTCGTCGTCTGCACCAACGGCGACCGGGCCGGCATCGGCGGCGGCTCGGGGTCGCTGCCGAACGCCGAGTGCCCCTGCTTCCGGCCCCTGGCCGACCTCGACCTCGACGACGTCGACTGGACCGACGAGAGCCTGGTCGCACGGATCACTCCCCGACGACCGGGCGTGGTGCGCATCGAGGGTGTCGACGTCACGTACACGGACGACTGGAACCACCTGTGGCGGACGGGCACCCAGCGCTTCGGCACCGACGTGGTCGTCCGCACGGGTTGATCGTCGAGGTCACGCTCAGCGGGGGACGAGGTCGGCGACGGTCGTGCGCGCGAGGGTCGCCTCGGTGGCTCGCGCGACCTCGGCGTCGACCTGGGTGAGCCCGTCCTGGATGCTGCGCCCCACCGGGCAGCGGGGGCTGGGCAGGTGGATCGCCAGCACGGGCTCCTCCCCGCGCACCAGGCGCCAGACCGTGTCCAGACGGATGTCGGCGGGGTCGACCAGCAGCTGCCAGCCGCCGTGGGCGCCGGGCGTCGAGGCCAGGAGCCCCGCCTCGCGCAACGGCGCGAGCACGCGTCGGACGTGGACGGCCGTCACCTGCGTGCTGGCGGCCAGCTCGGTGGCGCCGACGAGACGGCCGGGCTGCGACCCGGGTCCGGCGCCAGCGCCGGCCAGGTACGTGAGCACGTGCACCGCGACGGCGAACTGGGTGCTCTGCGGACTGGCCATGACCCCAGTCTGGCACATCCGTCATCAGCGTGGTTATAGTTGTGGCAACCGCAATCACTCTGCACACGAATGAGGACGCCATGACCACCTACGCCATCACCGGAGCCTCCGGCCAGCTCGGCTCGCTCGCCGCCGACCTCCTGCTCCAGCAGGCCGACCCGTCCGACGTCGTCCTGCTCACCCGCTCCCCCGAGAAGCTCGACCGCCCCGGAGTCACGGTGCGCGCCGCCGACTTCGACGACCCGACCACGCTCGCCACCGCGTTCGAGGGCGTCGACGAGCTGCTCCTCGTCTCGACCGACGCCGTCGGCAGCCGCGTCGAGGGCCAGCGCCGCGCCGTCGAGGCCGCGAAGGCCGCCGGCGTGCGCCGCGTGCTCTACACCTCGGTCGTCGACCCCTCCGACGACAACCCCGCCGCCGTGACCCCCGACCACGTGGCCACCGAGCGCGACCTGCGCGAGAGCGGTCTGCGGTGGACGTTCCTGCGCAACAACCTCTACGCCGACATGCAGGCCGACACGATCGCGCAGGCCGCCGCGTCGGGCCAGCACGTCACCAACACCGGCGACGGCGGTGCCGCCTACGTGACCCGCGCCGACTGCGCCGCCGCCGCGGTCGCCGCGCTGCTGAGCACCGAGCTCGACGACGTCGCGCTCGACGTCACGGGGCCGCGCGCGATCACGGCCGACGACGTCGCGGCGCTCGCCTCGCAGCGTCGTGGCGAGCCGGTCGAGGTCGTCCAGGTCGACGACGCCGCCTACGTGGCCGGGCTCGAGCAGGCCGGGCTGCCGACGCCGGTCGCCCACCTGCTCGCGTCGTTCGGCACGGCCATCCGCGAGGGTCGGCTCGCCGCCGTCTCCTCGGCCGTGGAGGACCTCACCGGGCGCCCCGCCACCCCGGTCGAGGACGTCGTCGCCTGACGCGCGACCGTGCGGCGCCGGGCTCAGGGGTCCACGGCGCCGCACGGCGGCGGGTCAGCAGGGCCGCGTGAACGTCTGCGTGCCCGTCTTGTCGTAGTTGAACGCGTGCCCGTTGAGGATGACGGGGCGCAGGACCGACCGCCCGTCCACCACCTGACGCTGCTCGTAGTGCAGGTGAGGTCCGGTGCTCTTGCCGGTGCTGCCGACGCGACCGATCTGCGTGATCGGCGAGACCTGCTGCCCCACGGAGACGGCGATGCTGTCCTTCTGCAGGTGGGCGTAGAAGCTGCGCCAGCCGTTCCCGTGGTCGATCTCCACCGCGTGGCCGTAGCTCGTGGACTTCTTCGAGACGCCGATGACCTTGCCAGAGGCGCTCGCCAGCACGGGACGCCCGGCGTCGGACGACCCGGCGATGTTGAAGTCCACCGCCAGACGGTTGGGCGTGTGGTCGCTGTACGTCTTCACCGGCCAGGCCTCGCCGCAGCGGAAGGGCACCTGCAGCGGTGGCCGGGCCTGCGACGCGGTCGCCTCGCTCGCCGTGGGTGCCGCGTGGGCGGCAGCCGCGAGCGAGCCGGCGAGCAGGGTCGCGGGCGCAGCTGCTGCGACCGTCAGGGCGATCGTGCGTCGTCGGTCCATCAGTCCTCCTGGTGTCGTGGCGCGACCCCCGTCGCGCCGATGCCGAGAGCCTGCCGACGCGCCCTGCGATCACGCTCCGAGCCGTTCGCAGCGAGTTCGCAGCGGCCCTCGGCAGGCTGAGGCACGGCGCCGCCCGGCGTCGCCAGGCACCCACGAACCGAGGACACCTCATGAAGCGCACCCGTCTCGCCGCCGCTGCCCTCACCGCAGCGGCCCTCCTCGCCGGACCGGCCGTCGCCGGGTCCGCACAGGCCGACACCGCCGGCACCAGCTCGACGTCGTCCACCACGGCGATCTCCGCGAACCGCCAGGCCGTGGTGGAGCGCGCGATGTGGGCGCTCGGCAAGCCCCTGCCGTACATCGACCGCTACGGCACGAAGCGCAACAGCACGCCGGTGGAGAACCGCAACCTGTTCGAGTACGGCGGCAGCAACACCAACAAGAACCTGTTCAACAACTACAACGGCGACGAGTGGTGCGGCTACTTCGCCGCCTGGGCCTGGACCAACCGCCTCGTCCCGTCGAAGGACGACTTCCCGGCCATCCCGCGGTCCTACCCGGCCTCGCAGAGCTGGGCGGACCAGACCGGATCGCGGTTCAAGCCGTTCTCTGCGTCATCGACGGCACGACCCCTGCCCGGCGACGTCCTGGTGTGGAAGAACAACAACGAGGGCGGCGGTCACGTCGGCGTGGTCGTCCAGGTCAACGGCAACAAGATCTACACCGTCGAGGGCAACGTCGGCGGCGACGAGATCGGCTACAAGTACTACCTCTGGGACGGCGACGGACCGACGATCAACAACAAGACGTTCCGCGGCTTCACGTCGGCGGAGTGAGGACGGGGGACGCGCCAGGGGGCGCTCCCCCAGCCTGAGCAGCCGCGGAGGCCTCCCGTTCCAGCCGGAGGGCCTCCGCGGCCTCCTCGCTGCGCCCGGCCTCGTCCAGCAGGACCGCGAGAGCGCGCCAGGCCGCGGCCGCGCTGAGCTGGCGGCCCAGGGCCGTCAGCTCGGTCACCGCGAGACGCAGCTCCGCCTCGGCCTCCGCCGCGCGACCCTCCAGACGCAGCGCCCCGGCCAGCGTGCGGCGGGCGCGGGCGGCGACGAAGGCGTCGCGCGACCGGACCGCCCACGCCCGCGCGCTGCGGGCGAGCTCGACACCGTCGGCCCCCCGTCCGAGCGCGACCGCGACCTCGGCCTGGGCGTCCAGCACGTACCCGCGGTCGTAGTCGTCCCCGTCGTCCTCGAGCAGGCCGACTACCTCGAGGATGAGCTTCTGCGCCTCACCGAGCACGCCGAGGCGCCGGTACGACCGTGAGAGCTCCAGCGTCGCCTGGCGGTACCCGGCCCGAGCGGCCGTCGGCTCCAGGAGCGCCCGCGCCTGCGCGAAGGCCACGGCCGCAGCCTCGTTCTCGTCGTAGTCGTTGTGCACGGTGCCGCGGCCGTTCGCCACCCAGCCGGCGAGGACCGGGTCGTGGACGCCGTCGAGCGCCCCCGTCGCCGCGTCGAGCGCCGCCACCGCCGCGTCCCGACGCCCGAGCGCGAGCGCCGCCGAGGCCGCCACCA
>SXGQ01461415.1_pt1 | contig 13960 bp, 17 predicted proteins | sample 3178371 | NCBI WGS metagenome assembly SXGQ01 (sample SAMN11356859, study PRJNA531348) | freshwater metagenome | isolation source: freshwater sample F1-20 | place: China: Fuxian Lake, Yuxi | collected 2017-12-25
AAATATATAAATATATAGTATATAATGTCAGATGAAAGATCAAGAAAAGCAGGAATTCTGCGTGATTTTGATGTTAGTATTGATAGAATTCGACAATTAGTTCAAGAAAGAGAATCAAATAGCAATTCATTAATGAAAACAATATCTGACAATATTTCAGCTATTAATGGAAAAATAAATGAATTACAAGGTATATCTGTTACAGTAGCTGAAACTTATAATGGAATTAAAGGTGAATTAGAAGCGTGTAAAAAAACCACTGTTGAACAAAGGAGAAGAATTGATGATTTAACTAATCACATAAATGAACTAGAAGCAGCAAGACAAGCTATTGTAAATGAACTTGATGCCGTTCACCAAAGTAGTTCAGCCTTTGATAAACAAAATAAAGAAAGAATTCAAAAATTACGGGAAGAAATTGAATCAAGACAGGCAAGAATCGATATAAATGAACAACTTATTCAAAGAATGGAGGATGAATTAGGACCACTACATGAACAAATAGCTAATTTGAAACGTTCAAATACTGAAAAAGACGCACAAATACAAGGTATTGGTGAAAGAGATAATCACATAGATGAGTTAACACGTGAAATTCAAGCAAGAATAGCCCAAATTCAAGGTATGGAAAAACATATTGCTGAAATTGAACGCAATATTGCGGATAGAGATGCGCAAATAGCCGAATTATCAAGACGTAATTCTGATAACGCAACAAGAATACAAGAATTAGAAGGAAATTTAGCTCAAATAACCGCGTTACAACAAACAAAAGAACAAGAACTAGCTGAATTAAAAGCAGAAAATGCGGATTTAATTAATAGAATTATGGGTGCTACTAGAGCTATTACTGAAGCAATGGCTACATTGGACGATCTAAGAACATCTAGAAGAAGTGCCAATACAAGTCAATTATTACAACAATTTCAACAAACAACACAATTAATACAAGATATTAGTACTTCATTACAAGGATTACGAGGTGGTAAAAGATCTACAAAAACAAGAAAATCAAGAAAATCTAGAAAATCTAGAAAATCTAAAAAAATGAAAAAAATGAAAAAAATGAAAGGAGGATTTATTTATGGAACATCATCATCGTCTAAAAGAAAATCACCTAAAAAACGTTCATCGGCATCATCATCATCAACAAATAATAATAAATATAAAAAAATAAATAAGAATAAATTTTAAAATAAGTTTATTAAAAATAAAAAAATTATTTAAATATTTAAATGACAAAAATTAACAAATTTATTATATATGGTGAAAGATGTAGTGGTACAAACTTTCTTGAAAACGCAATTTTAGAAAATTTTGATATAGAAATTTCTTTGGAACAAGGGTCTAAACATTTTTTTTGTTTTAATAAATATGATAGCAGGAATTTTGACGATACTCTTTATATAGGAATAGTAAGAAATCCTGTATATTGGATAAATAGTTTTTCAAAGGAATTATATCATGTTCCAGATATAAATAAAAAAAATTTGCGAAATTTTTTATTTAATGAATTTTATTCTATTAATGATGAAGAAGAACCAATTCCAAAATTCCAAACTGTATTATTTAATAATAAATTACGTAATAAATATAAAAATAGTATAATGATACAAGATTTAAATTATATAACAAAACAAAAATATAAAAATATTTTTGAATTAAGAAAATTAAAAAATGAATATTTAATGAATATTATGCCATCTAAAGTTAAAAATTATATTTTAATTAATTATGAAAAATTATTAACTAATTATGAAGAAACATTAGAATTAATTAAAAATAAATTTAATTTAAATCAAAAATATCCAATTTTTAAAAATATAACAAAATATAAAAAATCTGAAAAATTTAATTTTGTACAACAAAGACAGATAACTTTCAACTTATTTACAATAAATACTATATGGCAAAATTTAGATATTAATCAAGAATCAATTCTTGGCTATAATAATGAAACAAATGAAACAAATGAAACAAATGAAACAAATGAAACAAATGAACCAAAAAATAAAATATAAAATAGTATATATAATGAATTTTAAAGCCACTATTTCTAAATTGCTAACAAGTAGTATATTATTAAGATCTATGTTTATATTATCATTATTTAATATTATTGGTTATTTAGTTTATAGAAACTATCATGCTATTATATTTTTCTTTTTAGTAGCCGGATTAGTTAAATACTTTAGCAAAAATATGATATTAATTCTAGGTATTCCACTTTTTGTTGTTAATTTATTTGTATTAGGTAAAGTTACTAAAGAAGGAATGGAAAACGCAAACTCAAATGAAAGCTCAAGTCAAGACGCAAGTAATAATATGATTAAAAATGCTGTTAAAAACAAAATGAATAATGATGCCTCTAATAATAATACATCTAGCAATAATAAACCAACTGAAGAATCTTTTGAGGTTGGACGTAATAAAAAAGGCAAATCAGATATAGATTATGCTTCAACAATTGAGGATGCGTATGATGAACTAAATAAGATAATTGGAGGAGATGGCATAAAAAAATTAACTGGTGATACACAAAATTTGATGAAACAACAACTTCAACTTGCTGAAGCTATGAAAAGTATGGGACCTTTAGTAGAACAAATGGGACCTTTAATGCAGTCTGTTGGACCTATGCTTGAACAAGCAAAAGGAATGATGGGAACGGGTAGCAATAATATTGCGGATTTAGCCAAAAATTTTACAGCGGGATCAAAAAAACAATAAAACAATAAAACAACAAAAATAATATTTGATTTATATTATATTTATATTTATATAATATGAAAAAATGTCCTCCAGGTGTAATCTGTATTGAAAATGTAACTATATTTTTTGTTATATTTGTTATAATAGTAATATTTTATATATTTTATTCTAGTTTGTTTAAACAAAAAATAGAAATAAATAATAACACACATTCTAGCGAAAAAATAGTTATTAAAGATAATTCTAGAGAGAATCCAGGATATAACAATTGGTTTGGAATGCCAAATTTTCCATATAATAATTTGGCGAGTGATGTATTATTAGACCCATATGCCGCACCTTTGCGTGATGAAAGATATATAATACCGCAATTAAATTTAGTACCTCCTGGAAGAGTACCAATTAATATTTCTACAAATGTCGGCGCTGTTGATACTAGTTATAGACAAGTTGGAATTTTAACACCTTTAAAGGGTACAAGTAAAGATAATGTATTACCACTTATGGGAAGACCTGTTTTTTCTAATCGGGATATGTGGCAATATTATTGTATAAGTAATCAACACAATAATGTTAAATTACCTATTAAAGTTAAAGGTAAAAATGCGTCAAATGAATATGGAGTCAATAAAATATTTGGAGGAGATATTGTTTATGTTGAAGGAGCCAATGAGGCTTATAAAACTACTATTTATGAAAATGATGTAATAAAATATTTACCTTTTATTTAGAGCGACGTGTTTTTCGTTTTTTTGTTAATCTAAATTTTTTTGATTTATATTTACTACCACCACTGGTTCCTAATGTATTTGCTAATTTATTTACAGAATTAAACCCATTTTGTATACCTACGCCTGTAGAATTATTAGAAATTTTTGATGCTATTTTAGATGCCAAATAATCAACTAATATATTTACTGATTTATTAATTTCATCAGGTAAAATTTCATTACTAGGAATTTCTACTAAACTATTATCATCTTTAACTTGTTCTTCTACTGCTACTTGAGATTGTTCTTGAGCTGCTTCTGCTTGTGCTTGTGCTTGAGCTGCTTCAGTATCTGCTTCAACTTCTGCTTGTGCTGCTTCAGCATCTGCTTGTTCTTGTGCTAATCTAGCCGCATCAGCATCTGCTTGCTCTTGTAATATTCTAGCCGCATCAGCATCTGCTTCAACTTGTGCTTGAGCTGCTTGTGCTTCAGCATCTGCTTGTTCTTGAGCTAATCTAGCTGTTTCTAGATCAGATTGTTCTACAGCAGAAACAGCATTCGGAGGTTGAGCAGCTAAATTTGTCATTTCAATACCTTCATCTTCAATTGCTCCACCTTTTAAATTTTTTAAAGTTTTATTAGCTAGATTAATGTTTTTATTTTTTCTAAATGTATTATTTTTTTTACTCTTTTTATTATTTTTCTTTTTATGACTTTGTTTTTTTTTATTAAATAATTTTGATAGTTTACCTTTAGTTAATTTCATTTCTATATAAATAAATTTATATTTTATTTATATAGTTATATTAATGAGTAATAATTCAACAAAAAAAGCAATAAATATATCCCAAAAAAATGTTTATGGTAAGTGTGATTTAAAATGTGTATATAATTTTAAATATAAAGAAAGTAGTTTAACTGTAAAAAATAATGGAGTAAATATTTCTTTAACATATGATAATAGTAATACACCACCTGTCACATATAATGAAACAAAATATACTGTATCTCAAATAATGATTTTCTCTCCTTCATTACATTTATTTAACGAAAATAAAGTAGATGCTGAATTAATTATTGAACATATTCCTGAATCTGGAGGTCAAAACTTATTTGTTTGTGTTCCAATTATTAAATCAAGTGATTCAACAACCGCTTCATCATTATTATCTCAAGTAATCGCAGGAGTTGCTGCTAATGCTCCAGCAGCAAATGAAACTACAACTTTAAATATATCAGGATTTACATTAAGTAGTATAATTCCTAAAAGGCCATTTTTTAGTTATTCGGGAACTTATAGTAATTCAACTGCTGATTTTATTGTATTTGGAAAAAATTATGCTGTTACTTTAAGTGATAAAGTTTTAAATACTTTAGCTTCAATTATCAAGCCATTTAACTTGCTAATGATTGGGGATAATTTATTTTTTAATGCGAAAGGTCCAAATTCAAGTGGTTCCATTGGTGATGGAATATATATTTCTTGTCAGCCGACTGGATCATCAGAAGAACAAATAGAAATAACCAATACTAAAAATAGTTCAGAATCAGATATGGGAAATTTAATAGATAATTCAACATTTAAACTTATTATTAAAATTGTGGTTGGTTGTATTTTATTTATTGTAATTTTTGTATTATTGGGGTTTGTTTTTAGTAAACTTACAGATACTCCAATCAACATGTCAAACTTAAAAGAAATGAAATTTAAAATGCCAACATTTAAAAAAAATACATAAATAAACAAAAACATTTAGACATTTATTTTGTAATATTAAGTTTTTTACTTCTTTTACTTCTTTTACTTCTTTTACTTCTTTTACTTCTTTTGCTTCTTTTGCTTCTTTTGCTTCTTTTGCTTCTTTTGCTTCTTTTGTAATATTTAGTTTTTTTTATTTTTTTTCCTCCTGAAAAACTATGAGAAAAAAATTCTCTATGATATGCCCGTGAATGTTTAATAAAATCACATAAAATATTAAGTAATCCATTAAAAAAACTATTAAACGGGTCGTCGGGGAGTTCTGCGGCATGTCCAAGCCATCGACTAAATTTAAGTTGAAATAAATAACTCATTTCTTCTTTATTTTTATGAACTTCTTTAATACCTGTAAATCTTTCTAAAAAAGAAATTATAAGAAATGTTATTGCCTTGTTTATTCTTTGATAGCCAGTTGCCATTTTTGTATTTCTATAGTCTTTATCACCATTTATTTTTCCAGTCATAAACCAATGAGATAATTGTCTAAAACTGTTAACAGTTCCTTGTGCTGCTTGTATACCAACAGATGTAGTTATTTTTACACCAATTTCACACACTACTGATTTTCTCCACCAACATTCAACCCCGGCAACTCTAGATACCATAAGTAATAAATTTACTGGTACAATGACAGGTGAAATTGCTGGGAACCAAATACTTGCGCATACAGTCAAAGCATATATTAATATACTTTCAAAAATAAAAAGAAGTAATTCCTTAGCTTCTTTTCTTTCTTTATCGTTATCACACCCTCCTCCTATCATTTTACATTGATTTTCACGTGTTTCATCTGTAAAAATTTGTCCTGATTTTTGCAAAGAGATTAGCATATTTTGTGCTTCATTTTTATCTTTAAAAATATTTTCTAAACTTTGTAATAATAAAGAATCTATGCTTATTGGACACGTTTCGTTTAATTCCATTTATGATAATATATTATTAAAATTTATTATATAATATATTATTTATATGGTAGAAGCATCATATAAGTTTTCTAATAATGGCATATAAGATGGTTTTGTTAAACTAGATCCACTTTGAACTATAGGAGCCATTTTCTTAACTACTTCTTGTTCTAAAGTATAAGGGTACTGATTAAATGCTGTAAATTGAGATGATTTTTTTTCTTCAGTTGGAAGATATCTTTTTAAAGCATCAATACCAGTTGTGGCAGACGCACGACGCATTAAATCAAATGCTACAAATAATGATAGAACCGCTAAAATAGGATTAGCATGCATAAACAACATAATTACCATAATAAATATAACAATTTTGCCTAATAATGTATCAATTATATTAGCTACTGGTTCTGGAGTTTTGTATCCCATAATCAAATATATAATAAATAAAATTGTTAACAACAGTTGACTCATTTGTTCTTTTTTAAATAAGTTTGAAAAATCCTCCATATATATATCTACTTTTATAAAAATTCAACCTTTTAAAAAGGTTGAGCCAAAATTTTAAATTATTTATTAATTTTTCTAAACTTTCTAAAATTTATTCAGATTTATTCAGATTTGACTCAACCTTTATTATTTCAATGCTAAAGGTTGAAAAAAGGTTGGTTTTCTAAATGTATTTTTTGCTCTACTTTTTTAAAAAGTAGAAAGGATATAGAAACATACTTCTAAATAATATAACCAAGATGGAAAATTCTAAAATTAATACATATTTAGGTCAAAAAGGATATACTATTCCTAAAAATGAAATAAGTATTGAAAAACAAAATCAAATTAAAAAAGATTTAATGGTTAGACCTTATACACCTGGTGCGCCAGGAAATGGAGGTGATACAACATTTCCTGCTTACCGTGAATCATCTAATAAATTATATGTTCCACATTATTATGGTGTGGAACAGTTTGGACCACCAAAAGAGATCAAGATTAGTGAAGGAACTGATATAAATTTAGAATTTAATGGACAACTTAGAGAGAATCAAGATTTAGTAGTTAAAACTTATGTTGATTATGTAACCAAAGCAGGATATGGAGGAGGATTATTAGAGCTCCCGTGTGCTTACGGTAAAACGGTCCTCTCTCTTAACATCATATCTCGTCTCAAAAAGAAAACATTTATTATAGTTCATAAAGAATTTTTAATGAATCAATGGATCGAAAGAATACAACAATTTTTACCTAAGGCTCGTGTAGGAAAAATTCAAGGACAAATAATTGACATCGAAAATAAAGATATAGTTATTGGTATGCTTCAAAGTCTCTCTATGAAGGAATATCCAGCTTCATTATTTGAAAGTTTTGGTCTAACTATCATTGATGAAGTACATCATATTTCAAGTGAAGTATTTTCTAATTCTTTATTTAAACTTGTAACTAAATATATGCTTGGTCTATCTGCGACAATGAATAGAAAAGATGGAACAACTAAGGTGTTTAAGATGTTCTTAGGTGATGTTATTTTTAAAGGAAAGAGAGATGAAGAACGTGAAGTTGTTGTTAGGGCGATTGATTATTATGTAAATGACGAAGAATTTAATCATGAAGCTACTGATTTTAGAGGTAATCCCGCTTATAGTACTATGATTTCCAAACTTTGTGAATATAATCGTAGAAGTGAATTTATTTTAACAATTATTTCTGACATGTTAATAGAAAATCCTAATCAACAAATAATGATTTTAGCACATAATAAAAGCTTGTTAAAATATTTACATGATGCTATTAAGCATAGAAATATAGCTAGTGTTGGATATTATATTGGTGGAATGAAAGAATCTGCCTTAAAAGAAACTGAGACTAAAAAAATTGTTATAGCAACCTATAGTATGGCGGCCGAAGCTCTTGATATAAAATCACTTACAACTTTAATAATGGCTACACCAAAAACTGATATTGAACAAAGTATTGGAAGAATTTTGAGAGAAAAACATAGTCAACCAATTGTAGTTGATATTATTGATAGTCATAGTATTTTTCAAAATCAATGGAAGAAACGCAGAACATTTTATATTAAAGAAAATTATAAAATAATCCACACTACTAATTCAAAGTACAATACTGATACAAATTCTTCTGATTGGGAAACACTTTTCGAACCTGGAGAGAAATCAAAAAAGTATTGTAAAAAAATACAAAAAAAAGATGAAGACACATTATTACAAGGTCAATGTTTATTAAAATTAAAAATCTAACCTTAATGTCCTCTGCTAGGAAAACCGGAATTTGTAAAATGATTATAATTGTCTATATTATTTGTATCATTTGGTAGTACTTGATATGGGACCGGGTTTGCTAAACCTAAATTAGCAGCACTTAAAACTCCTCCAGTAGAATAAGTCTGTGTCATTGGCATATTATTTTGATATTGTGAACCTCCTCTTTGTCTACGTGTTTTTCTTTTTCTTCCACCAGCAATACCTCTTCCTCTAGATCTACCAATAGCTCTAGATATTCTAGCTTTAATTCTTCTTTTAATACCAGAAACTCTTCTTTTCATACTTTTTTTAGCCATCTTATATCTTTTAGTGATATTTTTTATTTTTCTTTTAAGTTTTTTCCCTCCCCCAGACATACATATTCCTGGAGCACGCGCAGCTGCTGCGTCAACATTATATTTTGCGCCTGCTAAACCAGGAAGCCCTGGAATTTGATTGCTACCAAATCCTCCTGGATAATGAGAATTATCTTTATTTACAAAATTGCTATTAATATTACTATTAGGCGTAATTGTACTATAACCTAAATTGGAAGCTGCTGAACCTGCCGACATTATATATATATATACCTTTAAAAAAGGTATAACCAAATCATTAAATATACCTTTAAAAAAGGTATAGCCAAATCGTTAAATATATTAATTTTTATAAAAATGGTTTATCAGATATTCTTAAAGGAGTCCATTTTTTAAACTTATAATTAAAACTACATACCATATTAAATTCTCTATCTAAATAAACAAATCTATCTTCTTTTTCATTTTCAAATTCTTCATCATCATCACTTTCTTCTAACGCGTCTAAATTATTATTTTCTTTAATATTTCTAAATAACTTATTCATCATTACACTTGTTTTAAAATCCGGTATATACGCAATATTAAAATATACATAATCACTTGTATTATCATCATATGAATATAAATAATATATATCATTTTGAACATCTGGTTTTACCTTAAACACTGCTAGATTTTCTCTCTTAGTTACACTTTTGAAAGTAGAAATAGGTTTAGCACTTTGTTCTTGTTTCTGAATAATAACATGTTTATTACTCTCACAATTGGTTTTATGAAGCGAATTAAATTCTAAATACTGAGAAACATTTTTATTGTTGTAATTCCTAAATTGAATACATTTAATTTTATATTTTAATTTACTTATTTTAGTTACTAGTTCATCAAAGTTAGTATCGATCAATGGTAATCCAAAAACTATAAAAGACTTATTATAAGCAATTTGTTTAATATCATCATTCATAATTTGATTAAATAATTCCAGTTTTTTAATCCAAATATAGGTTGATACATTTTTACCTTTATAAAAAAAAATGTCTTCTATTGAAAAAAATGAATTATTTAAATAATTAAAAAACGTTCCATAAAATATCGTACCATAGCTTAGAGAAGTATTAAAACAACAATTTACAATTCGAATATCGAATATTTGTTTATTTTCTCCTAATTCTAAAATGTAACAAACATTTCCATTTTTTCCATTTGTAAACCAGGCAAAACATTTTTTTCCTTCTGGAATAGCTAATACAAAATCAGAATAAACTTTCTTATGTATAATATTTTCATAAGAAAGTTTTACATTAGGCATTTCAGATAAAATTTGTTCCTTTTCATTATCATTTAACATTTATATGTATTTATAAAATAATCTTTATATTATTTTTATATATTTTTATATTGTAATAGTTAATATATTTAAAAAAATTCAGAATATGAATATTTGCTTGAATTTAGAGTAGATATATCAGTAGATGGTTCTTTTAATTGTTTTTTTAAAAATTGTTTTAATTCATTTTTCATTGAATCAGAATTTGAATCAGAATTTGAATTAGATTCAGTATTTGGTTCTAATTTAGGTAACAGATCAATATCAGTATAATTATGTTCATTATTATTTTCATTATTTGAATTTTCATTATTAAAAGTTTCATTATTTTTTGAAATAATATTATACATATTTTTATATTTTTGATTAGGAATATTTACTAAATCTTTAATTTTAGGAACAGTTAATGTTGATTTAAAAAAATTAAATAAATAGTGAACTAAAAATATTAATACAATTGATATAATTGTAATTTGAATAATCCAAGATAACATATAATATTAAAATATTAGTTTAAGAGAGATAAAAACACATTTAAATCATCATTATTTAATATGTCAAATTCAGTTTTTTCATTTGGAGCTTCAAAATAAAAATTTGTTGGGTAAAAATGTTGATACTTATTTAATATTTCATTATTATTTTCACTATTATTTTTATAAAATGATTTATAGTTTCCTTCTACAACTAATTTAATTTTTGATTTTTGATTAATAGAATAATAAAAAGAAGTAATATTATCAATATTATGATCTGAAGGTAATTGATGTACTAAATTTTTATTATAAATAGTTTTATCTAATAATATTTCACACGTTTTAATCCTAAATTCAACTAATTCATCTAAAATAACATCAATCTTATAAAATTTATTATCATCAATATAAAAAATACCCTCTTCAGAAATTATTTCAGTACTATTTTTCATACTATAAAAGTACTCATCAATTAATTTGATTTTTTTTAAAATATTCATAGGATTGTATTTTTTAAGATAAATTTTCATTTGATTATAATATTTATAATATAAACTATTTAAACCTATTCATAAAACATTATAAAATAATGTCTCAATCACTTAATGTTATTATCGTTGAAAAAACAGGTATTTTAAAAATGTTAGCAATTAAGGAATTTAAAGAAGAAGACTTATTTAAAAAATGCGGATTCAAAAAATCAGAAGATTTTATTAAACAAACCGAATGGAGTGTAAAATGTGAATCTAAAAAATATGTAATTTCTGTACATGCTAAAACTGATGGTAGAGCAAACAGTGAAAATAAATATGATTTTCCTCCTCCAATTGATACTAAATTATTTTTCGGAAATTGCGTTATTTTAGCAAAGGTTAAAAATGATGATGGCAAACAAGTATATACAAATTTATCATTAGAACTTTGGGAAAAAATATATGAAAAATTGTTTGGCGGATTTGAAGATTTAGCATCTACTGCGTTTGAGGATGAAAATGAAATTGACGAACTCGCAAATGTACCAAAAGAAAAGAAAACTAAACAAGGTTATTTAAAAGATGGATTTGTTGTTGATAGTGATGCTGATAATAATAGTGATGAGTATGAAACAGAAGACGAAGACGAAGACGAAGTAGATAGCACTGAAAATAGTGATGATAAAGATGATTTAGACGGAGAAATGATTGAAGATATTGGATCTGAATTAAGTGAAGATAATTATGATTATAGTAGTGATGAAATTAAAAAATAAAGCATTTGGGATTTTTATTTAATAATAAAATTGATATTAATTTAAACATATTATTTAAATTAATATAAGTAATAATGACATCTCGAAAAATCGATAATCCTGAACAATTCCGTCTAAATATTAGAGGAAAACTTAATCTAATTTTAGAAAATGAAAAACATAGCTCTAACTTGGAGAAAGGAATCTTTAATTATGCTTTAAAAGAAGCTACCAATAGAAAAGTTGTTAAAAAATGGGATAATCAATACTTCGTTCAAATTTATATAGATAGATTACGCAGCATTTATATTAATCTTAAAAATCCTGAAATTTTAGATCAAATCAAATCTGAAGCAATTCAAGCTCATACGGTTGCTTTTATGACTCATCAAGAAATGCGGCCTGATAAATGGAAAGAATTGATTGATCAAAAAATATTAAAAGATAAAAATAAATTTGAAAATAATGTTGAAGCATCAACTGATACTTTTACGTGTCGTAAATGCAAAGGAAATAAATGCACCTTCTACACTCAGCAAGTGCGTTCGGCAGATGAACCAATGACCATTTTTGTAAATTGTTTAGGGTGCGGAAACAGATGGAAATCTTAAAATAATTGAGACCATATAATTTTATTAAAAAGTATAATCAAAACCATCGTAAAATAAATATTCAATTTCTAATAACTCTTTATTTTTTTCATTGTTTATCCTCTCAATTTGTTTATAAATTTCATTTTTTAAGATTTCCATTCTTAATTTCATATATGGATTTTTTGTTGTTTCATGTAAATTTGTAAATGAATCTGGATTAAAACGAATAAAAATAAATTTACCTCCGTGAATCATATATAAATCATCATAACGTATTTCTTCCTCAGTTGCCTTGTATCTTTTATGTTGAAATTCATCTACTTCTATACATAATAAAGTATTACCAATCAATTTTCTAAAATCAATTCTTCTACGATGAGAGCAATCGCAATTTCCAGTCCATAATGGTATATCATGTATGAATCCATCAAATTCTTCATTTAAATAATCTCTAACATAAACTTCCTTTGTTTTTACTCTAATATTTTTACTTGCTTCATCATCTGGAAATAAATGTTGATAACAAAATGTACAATAATATTTATATTTCATGCTACCAGTGCTTACACAAGTTTCATTTTTACATTTATCGACAACATTTATCATTTCTGGTTTTCTACATTGATTACAATATTTAGCTTTTAGACCGAATAAATTATATGTAGCTTGTTGACTTTTACATTCAATACATAATCTTTTACGAATCATAATCATACCATCTTTTTTACATTTACCACAATATTCAGGAGTCATTCCTTGATAATTAAAACTAGGTTGAACTTTTCCACATTTACATCTAGAGTGATATATGTTAATCATATCATCTGTTTTACATTTGCTACAATATTCTGGTTTGAATCCTTCGTAATTAAAATTTGGTTTTGAACTTTTTCCACATTTACAAGGATCATCTTTTACATTAACCATGTCATCAGTTTTACAACTAGCACAAAATTCAGCTTTCAGTCCTTCGTAATTAAAACTGGGTCTTGCCTTTCCACAATTACAATTTTTATCATTTACATTTATCATATCTTCTTTTTTACATTCTTTACAAAAATTACCACTTAATCCATCATAATTATAAGTAGGTCTAGCCTTTCCACACGCACATAATTTACACAATAAATTAACCATATCATCGTCCTTGTGTTTAGAACAAAATTGTGTTCCTGAACCATCTTTATAACCAAATGATGCTGTTAATAAACAACCATTAATAAATTTACACTTTTTATGCCCCATGTTTCTTATACTATTACTAAAGATTATATTTTTAATATATTTTACGTTAAATATATTAAATTGTATCAAGTTTATTTTAATAAATTTTCATTTTCAAGTTTTTCCTTTCTTTTTAAATACGCTTTTCGATTTTTTTCTTTTATTTGTTCTGGAGTGGGTTTATATTTTTTCATTTTTTCCAAAAGTTCTTCTTTATGATTTTCATAATAAGTTTTGCTTCTAGCAGGAGCAGTGTATTTTTTTAATTTCTCTTCTAATTCAATAACTTTATTTTTAAGATCTTCATTTTCTTTTTTTAATAATTGTGTTTCGTCCATTATATAGATTACAAGAAGATATATTTAAATATAATTAATAAAATATATCTTCTATCTTTTTGTAGTCTTATTTTTTCTAATAGATTTTCTTTTTTTAGTGCGTTTTCCGCCAAAAT
>SXGQ01416035.1_pt1 | contig 13959 bp, 15 predicted proteins | sample 3178371 | NCBI WGS metagenome assembly SXGQ01 (sample SAMN11356859, study PRJNA531348) | freshwater metagenome | isolation source: freshwater sample F1-20 | place: China: Fuxian Lake, Yuxi | collected 2017-12-25
CGGATCGGCTCGCCGCTGAATGGTGATTCAGTCGGTGTGTGCGCCGACGCCGCGATGGCCGAGTGAACGCGCCAAACCCGCCTGCAATGCGGCCGAACCCCAAACCCTGGGATTGGCGCCGCCGGGGTGGTTGACGGCTGAACCGCGGATCGGCTCGCCGCTGAATGGTGATTCAGTCGGTGTGTGCGCCGACGCCGCGATGGCCGAGTGAACGCGCCAAACCCGCCTGCCATGGGGTCGAGCCCAAAACCCTGGGATTGGCGCCGCTGAGCCTGTGCCGCAAGCCGCTGAACGGTCATTCAGTCATGCCCAGGCGTCTCGCCAATCAACGCGTTGGATCGCATCACCCTCGCTTGCCAGGCCGATAACCTGCAGGCCCTTGGGGGTGGGAACCCACCACGCGACGAGGTCTCATGTTTCACGCAAGCGAGCGCTTTACGCAATGGGCGTTCGGAGTGCCGCAGCGCACCGCTCGGCCGCGCGCGCCACCGCCTCCTGCTCCCAGCGCTCGGAGGCCGCGTTCCACGCCTCGACGGTGCGGAACTTATGGACGCCCGGCACCATGCGTCGCGGCGCTCCGGCGGCCGCGATGGCGAGCACGTGTGCGACGGCCTCCCAGTCGACCCCTCGCTCGGCCCGCGCCGCCTCGGTCGCCTCGTTCATCGCCTCCACGCTGCGAAACCTGCGGACCGGCATCTCAGCCCTCCCCGAGGTCGAAGCGGGCCTGCAGTCTCAGCGCGTCGGCCTTGTCCTGAGGTCTCACGGTGTCGCGCTTCATCCGGTACAGTTGACGCGGCGTCACGACCGTCATCGGCACGCCCCGCCAGGTCGTCTCTGCCGCTTCGAGATCGTCGAAGGCGAAGGACTCCCTGAGGCGCGCGAGGATGTCGATGGCGAAGGCGCCATCGGGTGTCACGCATTGAATCGCTGGATAATATCCCGAAAGATCGTCGGTGGAGAGCTCGTCGAGGCTCGGGTCGTCATCGAAGACGGCCTTCTACGCGCGCCTCAGCTTCCCGACGTTCAGCGCGTCGGGCGAGATGAACAAATCAAGGCCCTGCGTGCCGCGCGCGAGGCCGTGGGCGTTCATTGCGACCGCGCCGACGACCTTGTAGCGGACCCCCTCGCGCCCGAGCGACGCGAGGATGCGGGTGATGAGGTCAACATCCATGGCACACGCCTACGCCCGCTCGAGGCGCCCGACCAGAGCCCAGCCAGACGCTTCAAGCGCTGCTTCGAGGCGCCTTGGCGGTCGACACGCGGACGCAGCTCCGGCTGGGTGCGGTGCTCAGGCTCTGAACCTGGCTGCCGGACATGGAGGCGTTGCTTCCCGCCGCGGCGTTCATTCTGCGATCCCTGTCAGATGTCTCGCATGCACGCATCGCAAGTCACCGAAGCGGTTTCGGCCTGGTCTCTCCGGCTCGCGCTCGTGGCCGTCACTCTGGCCGTCTGCGACACCCTCGAGCCGCAGGAACCTCGCCGCCACCTCATCGAGGCCCCCGCACTCTGCGTCGTCGACAAGGACGACGCCGCCACGCTGTGCTGCCTGGGCGAGGTCTGCGCGGCGACCTGCGACGACGGCCTCAGGAAGGGTGACCAAACCGATGTGGATTGCCGCAGCGACACCAGCGACGACGGTCCGTTGGACACCACCTGCGCCGACGGTGCTCGCGGCTGCGCCTCCAGCGCCGAGCGTTCGCGTCAAACCCGCCCGCCATGCGGTCGAACACCAAACCCCGGGATTGGCGTCGGCGTGGGCCACGACTGACCCGGGACTCAGCTCGCGACTGAATCGTGATTCAGTCGGTCCGGGACCCAACGCCTCCGGCACCGAGGGTTGGCTTCAACCCAGCCTGCCATGCGGCAAAACCCCGAACCCTGGGATGTGGGGTACGGGCGGAGGCGGCCGTGGCGAGGGCGTCAGGCAGCGCGATGCGGTGGTTCGTGGCCGGGCCGTTGACCATCTGGAAGCGCTTGCGGGCTGTGCTGCGCCCCGGCCCTCCTCCAGAACGGCGACGCCAAGCGCGGGGCTGGCATGCGACGCTGGTCGCGACGGCCATGACCGCGGGGCGCGAGCTGTGTTAAAGGCGGCGCCATGGCCGAACTCCGCCCACGTCGCACCGTCTCCGTCGCGCCGACGCGCACTGTCAGCGCGGCCCGCAAGCCTGCGTCACGCCCGCTGAGGGCCTGGGTCCTCGACGTGCCGTTCGCGATGCGCGGGGCGGCTCGCGAGCATGGGGCGCGCTGGGACGCGGAACATCGGGTGTGGCTCTATCGCGGCGTGACCCTGCCGCACGGACTTGCGCCGATGGCGGCCCAGCCGTGGTCGCTCGAGGCGCGGGCCGAGCGGGCCTTGAACAAGGGGCTCATCCCGAACTCCGAGGCCGCTCCGCGGACGATGACGCCGCGCCCGCACCAGCAAGCCGGCGTCGCAGCCATCCACGCCGCCCACGCAGCCGAGCTCGGGGGCTTCCTGCTAGCCGACGACGTGGGGCTCGGCAAGACGCTGACGGCCTGGGCGGCGATCGACGGGCTGCCGGACATGGCCACCGTCCTCATCGTCTGCCCGCTCGCGGTCGTGGCCCACTGGCGCCGCACCATCGCAGCGTGGGGGGACGGCGAGCGGGACATCGTCATCCTGAACTACGAGCGCCTCGGCAAGCTCTTCGAGGTCGAAGACGACGCGCGCGGCAAGGTGAAATCGGCGCGGGGGCTTGCGCGCCGGGGTCACGCCGAGCAATTTGATACCATCATTTGGGACGAGAGCCATCGCCTGAAGAACCCGACCGCGGCCCGCTCGAAGTTCGCGGCCAAGCTCGGGGCCGAGGCGCGGTTCGTGCTCTGGCTGTCGGCGACGGCGGGGCAGAACCCGCTCGAGCTCTCGTATCTGGCGCCGCTGCTCGCGCGCAGCACCGGGACGAGCGCCCGCTCGCTGAAGGACTTCGAGGCCTGGTGCGCCAGGATCGACCTCGGGGTCACCCGCGGGGCCTTCGGGCGCTGGGACTGGCGCGGCGACGCGGCCGACTGCGAGCGCGTGCGCGGGCTGCTCTTCGACCCGGGCAAGACGGGGGCCGCTGCGGGGCTCAGGCGCCGTCCCGAGGACATCGTGGGCTGGCCCGAGCTCAACCGCATCCTGACACCGCTCGCCCTCGACGCCGAGGGGAAGGCGCTCTACCAGACGGCGTGGGAGGCCTTCCGCGACGCCCTCGCACAGGCCCGCGAAGGCGCTCCCGCGGACCGCGACCCCGCGCCGCGTACGGGGCGACGCAGCGCGAGCGAGCTGAAAGCCTTGCGCGACGCCGCCTCGAACCGGCTCACCGCCACGCTGCGGCTGCGCCAGAAGGCGTCTCTGCTGCGTGTTCCGGGTACGATCGACCTCGCGCTCGAGCTGCTCGAGGCGAGGCTGCGGGTCGCCATCTCGGTGGGGTTCATTGAGACCCTCGAGGCCATCGCGGCGGCGCTCGCGGCCGAGGGGGTCCGCGCCGAAGTCATCGCGGGTGCGAGCACCGCCACCGAGCGGGAGGCCGCCCGCCTGCGCTTTCAGCGTGGCGAGACCCCCGTCGTGCTGTTCACGGTCGAGGAGGGCATCTCGCTCCATCAGGGCGAACACGAGGACGTCCCTCGGGCGCTCGTCATCCACGACCTGCGCTGGTCGGCCATCCAGATGGCGCAGATCGAGGGCCGCTGTCATCGCGACGGGCGCTTCGCACAGGCCTACTGGACGTTCGCCGAAGACACACTCGAGGAGCAAATCGCAGGCATTGTGTGCCGACGCATCCAGGCGATGAAGGGCATGATCGGCGACGACACCGAGACCTTGAAGGAAATCGAGCGGCTCCTCGAGGCGAACGCGCTCGGATGACCCACCTTGACGCACGTGATGACGTGATGCGTGCACCGCACCAGCCGACGCCCTGACCGCCGGATCCCAGCGTCAACCCACGCCCAACCCCAGGCCACGCGCCGCCAGGCGGCCCGCCGCGATCGCCCCAGGTCACGCTGCGAGGAGGCCCCTTGCTTGCGGACCGCGCCCGGACCCGCTAGCGTCCGTCCATGGCCACAGCGAAGCCCACGACGCAGCCGAGACAGCCCGAGGCAGCCGCCTTCCCGGTCGCGCTGCTGACCGGCAGCGATCACAGCCCGGGGCGCGAGACCGCGCTCGCGCTCGCGCGCGCCGGATTCAAGGTCTGGGCCGTCGTACCGTCGGCCGAGGACGCCGCCATCCTCGCGCGGGAGGCCCGCGGCCTCGCGCTGATGCCGGTCGTGCTCGACGTGACGGACGGGCGCGACCGGGCCCGCGTAGTCGCCGACATCGTGGACATCGACGGCCGCCTCGACGCCCTCATCCTCGACGTCGCTACGACCCTCGAAGGTCCCCTCGCGCTGCTGTCCGACAATGAGGTCTTCCAGCTCTTCGATCGCAACGTCCTCGCGACCTTCGGCTTCATCCGGGACACCCTTCCGCTGCTCAAGGCCGCACCGCGCGGGCGGATCATCGCCTTCTCGCCGCTCTCGGGCGACCTCGCCATCCCGGGGATGGGGGCCGCCTCGGCCGCCCGCTTCGCCCTCGACGCGCTCTTCTCGGCCTGGCGCACCGAGCTCGGCGCTGACGGGATCGCGCTGACGCTGCTCGAGACCGGCCCTGTCCGCTCCGAGCCCGCCCGCCCCGCCAGCCTGTCGGCCCGCGCCGCCGCCGAGGCCCGCGAGGATGGTCCGTGGCGGCCGTTCATCGCCCGCTTTCTGGCGCTGCGGCTCGCGATGATGACCCGCGCCCTGCCTCCCTCCGACGTCGCCGAGGCCCTCGTGACGCTCGCGGCGACCGAGTCCCCGCCACAGCAGCTGTCGCTCGGCGGCCCGAGCCGCACCCGGCGCGTCCTGCAGGCGCTCTTGCCAGCCCGCGCCCTGCAGCGCCTGGTCGGGGTCGTCTTCACGCCAAGCGTTCCGACGCAGCCCGCCGCCGCGCCGACCCCCGACACCGGCCGCCCGACACCGACCCCGCGACCGAGCCCTCGCTGGGGGGGCCGCCCACGGGCCGTGCCGCCCGCCAAACTCTGACGCCCGCATCCTCTCGACACCCGGAGCCGCCTCCATGGCCAAGACGCCCTCGAACATGGTTCCCCTCGGCACGCCCGCGCCCGACTTCTCCCTGCCCGACGCACGCGCCTTCGCGACCGGGGCCACGCTGTCGGATTTGCCGCGCGTGTCCCGCTCGGACCTCGACGGCGCCCCGGCACTTCTGGTAATGTTCGTCTGCAATCACTGCCCGTTCGTGGTCCATATCCGCACGCCGCTCGCGCGCCTCGCGCGGGCCTGGCAAGATCGAGGCGTCGCTGTCGTGGCCATCGCGAGCAACGACTTCGCCCGATATCCCCAAGACGGCCCCGAGGCCATGGCGGCCCTCGCGCGCGAACTCGACCTGTCCTTCCCCTACCTCGTCGACGCCGACCAGCGCGTCGCGACGGCCTACCAGGCCGCCTGCACGCCTGACTTCTTCCTGTACGACAGCGCCCGCCGCCTCGTGTACCGGGGGCAGCTCGACAGCGCGCGCCCCGGCAACGACGTGCCCGTGACTGGCGAGGACCTTGGTCGCGCCATCGAGGCGGTCCTGACGGGGGCCCCGCCGCTCGCCGAGCAGACCCCAAGCCTTGGCTGCAACATCAAGTGGCGCCCCGGCCACGAGCCGCCCTGGTTCGGCTGAGCCACGGTCACCCGCGCGAGTCCGTCACGATGCCCCCAGCCAACGCCACCCAGCCGCTCGTCACTTGCAGCCTCGACGGCGTCATCGGCGGGGCCGCTGCCTATCGCCCCGTCGAGCCGTGGGAGCGGGGCTGGGGCTCGCCGCTCACGCCCGTCCTGTGCTCGAACGTGCGGTGCCTCGCGTGTGCCACCCCGGTTCGCGCAGTGCTCGGACACGCCCTGCCCGAAGGCCTGTGGCGGTCCATCGACTTCGCGGGACGCCTCAAGCCCATCCCCGAGCTGTTGCGACTCGTCTCGGCGCCCGCGGTCCGCACGTGGATGTGCGCCTGCCGGACCGTCTCGCTCGACGCGGCGCACCCCCTCGCCCATGGCGTCCTCGTGTCCCCCGAGGCCGGACGCCTGCGTCTGCCCTGGCGGTGCGCTGGGCACCTCCCGCCACCCACCAACGCCACGCTTGACGGGCATCTGTTACCGACAGACCCGACGGCTTGGTTCGCACACGTCGACGCCCTCGTCCTCGGCGAGACACCCGCCCCGACGCGCCGGCGCTCGGTGCATGACGTGTCCCACCCGGCCTTCCAGCTCGCGCATCGCCTCGTCCATCTGTCCGACGGACGCCTGCAGCGGGCGCTCGGCGAGCGAGTGGCGCGGACCTGGCTGACAGCGCTCGAGACCCGACCGAGACAGGTCGCGGTCGACCTTTACCGCCTGCTGCCGCGCTTCTTCGGAAGCGAGGGCCTCGCGGTGGCGCTCGCCGAGGACGCAGAGGCCTTCGACACGCGCGTGACGGCGCCCGACGGGGAGCCGCTCGGCCGTCGCCTGCGTCTCGCGTGTGCAACCCAGGTCCAGCGCCTCCCGGACCGGGCGATGCTCGACGCGATGCGGCAGGACCTGTCGCGAACACCCAAGTCTCGCTTGCATGGCCTCGATTACGGGGACTCCGCCCTCGTCGACGCGCTCGCCCGGCTCGACCCCGACTGGCTGCGCGCCGCGGGTCCAGAGCTCGCGCACGCGCGCCGCGACCTCCCGACGGAGGTCCGCGCGAACCTCGCGCGCCTGCACCCCTCTCCGTCCGCCTGAGACCCCGACATGCACCTCCTTGCGCACAATCCGCACCTGAGACTTCACGCGTTCCTGACCGACTGGGGCGCGCCGCTCGCGGAGCTTCCCTCGTCCGAGGCCCTGACAGCCGCGATGCGTGCGGACGCCAACGCCCCGCTGCAGGCGCACGATGCGCTGCGGGCCGCGGTGCGGGACCTCCTGCGGTTCCATGGCTTCAAGCCGACCGGGCGCAGCAAGCCCTCCTCCGAGTACCTCCTGCGCGCCGCCTCCGAGGCGCCCGATGGCCGTCTTCCAGTCATCAACGCCGCGGTCGATCTCGGCAACGCCGTGTCGCTCCACAGCGGGTTGCCGCTCAGCGTCATCGACCTCGACCGGGCCCGGGCACCGCTCTCCGTCGCCCCGGGAGCCGCAGGTGCCGCCTACGTCTTCAACCGCTCGGGCCAGACGATCGACGTGACGGCGCTGCTGTCCCTCCAGGACGCCGACGGCCCCTGCGCGAACCCGGTCAAGGACGCGCAGCGGACGAAGACGGATGGCACGACGCGACGCACCCTGACGGTCCTCTGGGGCGTCTCGGGCTTCTCGGAGCACACCGACGCTGCGGCGGCCTGGTGGCGGGTGCTCGCCGCGACACACCCGACCGCGTCGACGCACGTGTTCGACGCGCTGTGATGGACGTCCCGCCAAGGGCCGGCCGGTCGCATTTCGGGTTTGTAACCTGCAGACCTTTGAGGCAAGCATCCCGACCATGAACCCAACCCCGCTCGGCCGCAGCGCGCGTGCGCGCCTGGTATCCCTTGCTGGCGGCGTCCTCCTGAACGCGACGCCGGGCGACGCCGGAGCCGAGGAGCAACCTCCAGCCGAGTCGGCGATCCCCAGCGTCGAGGCCTCCCCGGCCGAGCCACCCGAGGCGCCTCCCGAGGAGGACACACGTCCCGTCGACCCGTGGGCCTCCCCCGATGTGGACGCCTGGCTCCGCGAACAGGGGGTCGAGGCCGAGAGCACGCGCGAGACGGTCCGCTTCAACGTCGGCGGCTTCGCGGACGTGGACCTCCACGGCTCGAGCTCGGGCGGCCACGGCCACAACGAGTTCCACATCGGACAGCTGGTCTTTCACGGCCTCGCAGACCTCACCCGCGGATTCGGGGCCTTCATGGAGGTCTCCGTCAACAGCGAGCCGAAGTGGGAGACGCGGGTCGAGCGCCTGCTGCTGTTCTGGGAGCTGAACGACAACCTCAAGCTGTCGATGGGCCGCCATCACATCCCGGTCACCTGGTGGAACTCGACCTTCCACCACGGGCTCTGGCTGCAGACGACCGCGCGCCGCCCGGTCATCGTCGGCTACAACGACGCCTTCGTGCCGAACCACGCCGTCGGCCTCAACGCCGAAGGCAAGGTGCCCGGCCTCGAGTCCCTCGGGTTCCGCTACCAGCTCGGCCTCAACGGGGGCGGTGATGACCACCTCCACAGCGGCACCGCCACGACGCACCACGCCGAGCTGCGCGCGGCCTGGACCGCCGGGCTGTTTCTCGAGCCGCCAGCCCTTCCGCGGCTTCGCCTCGGTGCGGTGGTCTTCGCGGACCCGCTTCGGCACCGCGAGGGGCGCCTCGTCGACGAGTTGACGGTCGGCGCGCACGTGGCCTACACCTCCGAACAACCCGAACTCATCGCGGAGGTCGTCCACGTCCGTCATGATGTGGGCGCCCTCGAGGATGGCACGGGGGCTGGCGCGTTCTCGCACTGGGCCTGGTACGTGCAGGCGGCCTGGCGCCTCCCGGGTGCGGCCTCGGCGTTCAAGCCTTACGCGCGCTACGAGGCCTTGACGCTCGACCCGACGGGTGACCCGACCCTCGCGTCCGCCTCGGGCACGCGGCTCTTCCTGGCTGGCACGCGCATCGACGCGACCCCGTGGCTCGCCCTGAAGGTCGAAGGTGCGTGGCGCCATCGCGACGGGACGGACGACACCCTCGAGGCCCTCGTGCAAGCGAGCGCCGCATGGTGACTCGGACCGCACGATGCATGGCAGTCGTCGCGCTGCACCTCGCACTGGTCGCCACGCTGTGCTGTGGGCGCGAGTCTGCGGCCCGGGCAGCCGAGCCAAAGCCGGCGATCGTCGTCGTGCACGCTGGCGTGCCAGTCCGCAACCTGAGCCTCACCGAGCTGCGCGAGCTGGTGCTCGGCCAGCGGCGCTTCTGGGCGGGAGGCGCCCGCGTCGAGCTCATCGTCGAGGCTGGCGCGGGACCGGGCCGCCGCGGGTTCGTCGAGACGCTGTCGCACATGACGGATCTCCAGTTCCAGCAGTACTGGGTCGGGCAGATCTTCAGCCAGCGCGCGACCCGCGCCCCGCGGGCCGCTCCCGACCGGCGCCTGGCGCTCGCGCTGGTCTCGGCCATCCCTGGCGCCTTGACAGTCGTCGAGGACGGCCCGCTGCCAACCCGGACGCACGCCGTGACAGTCGACGGCCTCGCGCCCGGTGACCCGCGCTACCCGCTCCGATGAGTCTGCTCGGGGCGCCGATGGCCTCGCGCGGACACGGGACGCTGCGTTTCAGGCTGCTCGCGAGCCTCGCGACGTTTGTCGCGCTCGCCGTGGTCGGCGTCATGCTGACGCTCTCGGGGCGGACCGAGCGGGACGCCCTGCTCGAGGGGTTTGCGCAGACGTGGCTGCGCGGACAGGCCGAGGCGCGGCTCGAGCGATGCGTGGCCGACCTGCACCGACAGCTGACGCTGTTGTCCCAGGGCTTCACGGGGGCGGCTGGCGAGGCGCTCGCGCCTGAGGTCCGACAGGGGTTCGAGGTGGGGCTCACGGCCTGCGCGGGTGAAGTCGCCCTGCTGCGCGACGAGCCAGCGGCCACCGCGCTGCTGCCCGACATCGAGGCGCTGCTCGAAGACCTGCGCTTCGTCATCACGCGCCTCGGTGTCGACCATGTGGAGGCCATCTCGCGTCAGGCGCTCGAGGTCGACCCCGTCGCAGAGGTCCTTGTGGCCACACGGTTCCCAACGTTGCGGGCCGACCTGTCCCGCGAGCTCGAACGCCTGCGGGAGGGGATCGGCGCGGTCGGGGCGCGGGCCGATCAGACCCTCCTCATCGCGCTCATCGGGCCCATCGTCGCCTTCGCGCTCATCGCTGGCCTCCTCCTGCGTCGGGTGCTCGGCAGCCTCCGCGCACTCGGGGACGCCATGGCCGCAATCGGATCCGGCAAGCTCCACCACCGCGTCGAGGTGGGCGGACGGGACGAGTTCACGGCGCTCGGCGAACGCATCAACGCGATGGCTGCCCGCCTGACGGCCAGTCAGCAGGAGCTTTCGACCTACGCGGCCGAGCTCGAGCGGTCGCTCGCCTCGCTGAGAGATGCGCAGGAGACCGCGGTGGAGCAGCAGAAGCTCGCGGCGCTCGGCGAGCTGGTGGCGGGCGTGTCGCACGAGGTGAACACCCCCCTCGGCGTCGCCGTGACGTGCGCATCCCTCGTCGAGGAACACCTCCGGACGCTGCGGGAGGCCTCCGACGGCGGGACGGCGACCCGCGGGCTGTTGCGGCGCCTGACAACCGACCTCGAAGAAATCCTGCGCCCGCTGCAGGACAACCTCGCACGGGCCGCCCGCCTCGTCAGCTCGTTCAAGCAGGTGGCGGTGGACCGGGGCTCGGTGACGACCCGGACGGCGCCGCTCGATCAGTGGGCGAACGCGGTCCGCCAAAGCCTCGCACCTGCCCTGCGGCAGCAACGGGTCACGGTGGCGCTCGACGTCGCCCCAGTCTCGCTGCGGGTGGCGGCGGGCGAGCTCGAGCAGATCCTGTCGAACCTCATCCTCAACGCCTGCATGCACGCCTTTCCGGAGGGGGCGGACGCGGCGCCAGACCCGGCCTCGCGGGAGGTGCGGGTCGCGGCCGCGGTGACAGCGGGCGCGGACGGTCGGGAGGCCCTGACCCTGACGGTCGCCGACAGCGGGGTCGGGATGCCGCCAGAGGTCGCGGCGCGCGTCTTCGAGCCCTTCTTCACGACGCGGCGAGGACGGGGTGGTTCTGGGCTCGGGATGCACATCGTGCATCAGCTCGTTCACGAGCGTTTCGGAGGGCGCGTCGAGCTGGCTACGGCCCGCGGCGAAGGGACCCGATGGACGCTGACCCTGCCGATGCCCACCGAGGCGCTCGCACGCGCCGACGCAGACTGGCGGAGCAATGAATCGGCCGTGGACACGGGTTCTGCGATACCCACGCCCCCCGAGATGCAGTAACCTCGCGCCATGCAACCGCCGCGCGAGCCATCCGTCCCAGCCGCCCCGACCGACTCGGCTGCATCGGCCGAGTGGAACGCAGCGACGCCTGGCGATGGGCCCGCCGGCGAGGAGCTGCTGCGCCTGTGGGGTTATACGTCATCCTATACGGGCACGGACGTGACGCGAGATCTGCAGGATATCGGGGAGGTCTCGCTCCGCAACAATCGCCGGGACCGCGTGACGGGAGCCCTCCTCTTCGATGCCGGGCGCTTCGTCCAGGTCCTCGAAGGCCCCGCCCCGAGCGTCGGCCGCATCATCGACCGCATCGGACAGGACCCGCGCTGCGCCGAGGTGGTCGAGCTGTTCGATGTCGTCGTGACACATCGCTCGATGGATGACTGGGACCTGTGGGTCGGGCGGACCGTCGGCGACGACGGGCTTGCCGCTGACGAGCTCTCCCGGTTTCGTGACATGTACCAGCGCGGCTTCCGCCTCGACGCCATCGGGTTCGTGACGCTGCTGCGTTCCCTCATCCGGAGCCTCGAGCGTTGACGTCTCTCCCCCCGCCGCATGACGCCTCGCTCGACGACGAGCTGCTGCCAGAAGACGAGCACGAGGCCGTCGCCCCGGCCGCGGCGCTGTCACACACGCGCTTCGGACCGCGACCAGCCTCGCCCGTCGGCAAGGCCTGGAAGGTGCTGATCGTCGATGACGACCGCGACGTGCGCCTCGTCAGCGAGCTCGCGCTGCGGGGGCTCGCGGTGGACGACCGGCCAGTGTCCCTGCTGTTCGCCGCCAACGCGGCCGAGGCGCGGTCGCTGCTGCACGCCCACGACGACATCGCGGTGGCCCTCGTCGACGTCGTGATGGAGAGCCAGCAGGCCGGCCTCGAGCTGGTGCGCTGGATCCGGGGCGACCTCGGCAACTGGTGGGTGCGGCTCGTGGTGCGGACCGGCGAGCCGGGAAGCGCGCCGGAAGCGCGTGTCATGGCCGATCACGAGCTCCACGACTACCTCGCCAAGTCCGAGACGACCGCGCGGCGACTCGTCAGCTGTGTCACCGGTGCGCTGCGGGCGTGGCGCGACCAGCACACCATCCGCCTTCAGCGGAGCGGTCTGCAGACCGTGCTGCAGGCGGTCGACGGGCTGTTCGCGAACCGCGAGCTCGACGCGCTGCTCGGAGCCGTCCTGCGCGAGACAGCGACGCTGCTGGCCCCCGCGGCCGATGGCGCGTGGCTCATCGAGGCCCTCGGCGTGACGTCCCCCGACAGCCACCGACTCGGACCCGAGGTGGTCTGCCACGCGACGCTCGACGGCACGCGCCCGCCCGAAGCCATCCTCGGAGCGGACCTGCCCGAGCCGGGGCGCATCGTGGTCCGGCCCGGATTCGCGGTCTACCGCTTCGACATCGACGGCGACAGCCGCCTCATCATCGCCCTGCGCCGCGCGGACATCAGCCCGTGGGAGTGCCAGCTCGTGGAGCTCTACGGGCACGCGGTCGCCCTGTCGCTGCGCCACAGGACCGCGTGGGATGCGGCGATATCGTCGATTTCGCGGGCGCTCGAGGAGCGCGAGGTGATGCTGCGCGAAATCCACCACCGCGTGAAGAACAACCTCCAGATCACCGCCAGCCTGCTCTCGTTGCAGGCCGACGGTTGCCTGTCGCCCGAGGCGCGCGGCGCGCTTGCCGACAGCGTCTCGCGCGTGCGCTCGATGGCGCTTGTTCACCAGCAGCTCTACGCGGGCCGCGACCTCGCCCGCATCACGCTCGACGAGTTCTGTCGCACGCTCGCGACCCTGCTGCGCGCGAGCCTCGCCCCCGACGCCATCCTCGAGCTCGACCTTGAGCCCGCCTCGGTCAGCATCGATCAAGGCATCCCTTGCGGCCTCATCCTGAACGAGCTGCTCACGAACGCGTTGAAGCACGGCAAATCCAAGGACGGGCGCGTCCGCATCCACCTGACGGTCACCGAGGACGCGCACCACGTCTCGCTCACCGTGCGCGACGAAGGACCCGGGTTGCCCGGCACCATCGACGAAATCTCCATGAACTCTCTGGGCTTGCAGATGGTCGAGTCCCTGGCGCGCCAGCTTCAGGCCAGGCTCACCTGCGACAATGCGCCTGGCGCCCGCTTCGTCCTCCGCATTCCGCGCGGGCCAGCCCCTTCCTGAGTCCCCATGCAAGACGCTCCGACGCCCTACCAGCGGCCCATCCGTGCTCAGTACGTCGACCCGTACGAGGTCATCTGGCTCGCCACCGCCCGCCGTCTCGGCCTCACCATCGGGCGTGACCCGGCGATCTTTTCCCTGACCCTCGGAGACGGGAAGCTGTGGCTCGGGCCGCGCCACGACCTCGACCCGGACGACACGCTGGCCCAGATGCTCTTCCACGAGCTCTGCCATTGGTTCACCAACGGTATCGAGACCTTCCATCAGGCCGACTGGGGCTTCGACCTCGGCGACGATGACGACCCGCGCGAGTTCGGCTGCCTGCGGCTTCAGGCGTGGCTCGCGGACCGCTACGACCTGCGCGCGATGTTCAGCCCGACGGGCAAGTTCCGCGCCTACTTCGACCGCATCCCGCTCGACCCGCTCGCGCCGCTCGACGACGGCCCCTCCGAGGCGGAGATCATCGCCATCGCCCGCCGCGCCATCGCGACGAGCCGCCTCGATCCGTACGCAGGCCTCGTGGACTCCGCCCTCGAGGCGACAGCCCGCCTCAAGGCGACCCTCGCGCCGTTTTCCTCGGATTTCGCGCCCGAGCTCGACGCCTCGCGCCTCCCCTGTCTCTGGTTCGTCCCGACCCCGACCTTCGAGGCGCCGTAAGCGCGCCTCCATGACTGCACCATCCCCGGAGTCAGCACCATGCGCTACCTGAAACGCCTCGCAGCACCCACCCTCGCGCTCGCCTCCGTGTCGTGCGGGGATGGCCTTGGTGGGTTCCTCATCTCGAACGCGAAGGAGCTCGAGCTCGGCGCACAGCTCGA
>SXGQ01480265.1_pt1 | contig 13958 bp, 16 predicted proteins | sample 3178371 | NCBI WGS metagenome assembly SXGQ01 (sample SAMN11356859, study PRJNA531348) | freshwater metagenome | isolation source: freshwater sample F1-20 | place: China: Fuxian Lake, Yuxi | collected 2017-12-25
ACACCGCGCGCCTCACCGACGACTTCGAGCCGACGTTTGATGCCCGCGAAACTCGCCAGCCCGTCGCGCAGGGCTTCGATGTCGAGGCCGAGGTCCACGCCCACGGCAATCGCCGCCAGGGCGTTGCGCACGTTGTGTTCGCCGAGCATCACCATGCGGAAGCGTCCGAGATCCCGCCCCCCGCGAACGACCGTGAACGCCGTGTCCGTGCCACTGACAATGTCGAGGGCCCGCCAATCGGCACCGACGGCGAGACCGAACGTCTGCACACGGCTGCGGGCCAGCGGCGCCAGCGCCACGGCATCGGGGCTGTCGGTGCCAAGCAGCGTCAGCCCGTTTCGCGGTACCAGGTTGACCAGCCGCCTGAACGCGAGGCGCACCTCGGCCAGGTTCGCGTAGATGTCGGCATGATCGAACTCGATGTTGTTGACGACCGCGATGTCGGGCAGGTATTTCAGGAACTTGGCGGTCTTGTCGAAGTAGGCGCTGTCGTACTCGTCGCCTTCAATAACAAAGGCCCGTCCCTTGCCGATGCGGTAACTGGCGCCGCCGACACCGAAGTTGCGGGCAATGCCGCCCACCAGCACGGTCGGGTCCGCCCCCGCCGCCGTCAGCAACCACCCCGCCAGCGACGTCGTCGTGGTCTTGCCGTGCGTCCCGGCAATGACGATCGACTGCGAATCCCACAGCCAGTGATCGCGAATCGCCTCGGGCAGCGAGGTGTAGCGCAGCTTGCGATCGAGCACGGCTTCGAGCTCGGCATTGCCGCGGGAGATCGCGTTGCCCACCACGACCAGGTCGAGCGCGCCGGCGACGTGCTCGGGCCGATATCCCTCGAGCACGGTGATGCCCTCAGCGGCGAGGAAGTCGCTCATGGGCGGATACACGTGCTCGTCGGAACCGCTCACGTCGTTTCCGGCATGCTTCAACAAGGCTGCCAGCGTCGCCATGGCCGTTCCGCACACACCAATGAGATGAATTCTCGACACTACGAAACTGCTGCCTCGGTGAGGTTGACGACCGGGGAAGACTCGCCGACGATGTCGGCGCGCACGCCGAACGGCAGCGTCCAGGTCGCACCGGCGGTATGGCCGGAGGGAAATCCAAACAGGACCGGTCCGGAAAAGCCGTCGGTAAACTCGCGCAGCACGTCGCGAATGGCCGGGTCGCCCCCCGGCTCGTCGCATCCGGGGAATTCGCCGAACACGACCGCGCCCGCGCGGCTGAAGACACCGGCCTGTGCGAGCTGCGTGAGCATGCGGTGAATGCGGTACGGCCGCTCGCCGATGTCCTCGAGGAACAGCGCACACCCCGGCAGCGCGTCGAACGCCCATGGCGTGCCGAGTGACGATACCAATTGCGTGATGGTGCCGCCCGTCAGCGGGCCGCTGGCGCGTCCCGGCCGCAACACCTCCAGCGCCGCGGGGCGCATCTCCCCCGCTGGCCGGGCCGTCATCATCACCTGGCGAAACGAAGCCTCGTCGTAGGCTGACGGCCCCTGCGACAGGCGCCGGTCGACCATCGGCCCATGGATCGCGTTCAGGCCGTTCAGTTGGTAGAACGTCAGCAGCGCGGTGATGTCGCTGTAGCCGATCAGCGCCTTGCGCGCGTTGCGCAGCAGGGCTGCGTCCAGCAGCGGCAGCACCTGCGCACTGCCGTAGCCGCCGCGCATGGCAATCAACGCGGCGATCGATGGGTCGGCCCAGGCCTGGTGAATGGCGTGGGCGCGCACGTCAGCCGGGCCGGCCACGAAACGCTGCCTGGCGAAGAGGGACTCGTCGTACACCGCCTCGAGGCCAAGCCGCGCCAGTTCGGCGACGCCGGCAGCGGCCTCTTCGGCGGGGAACGGACTGGCCGGGGCGACCAGGGCGACGCGGTCGCCTGACTGCAGCCGGCGGAGCGCAATCACAGGAACGCCGCCATTTCGGCGGCCACCAGCTGGTGCTCCTGGCGTCCGAGGACCTGGCGCAAGTCGCGGATGCGGCGCGCCGCAGGCCGCCGCTCGCCCATCAGGAAACGCGCTTTCGCCCGCCGAAGGCGCGCGAACGCATCGTCACAACGGGCCGCGGTGATCACTCCCGACTCCACGGCCCTCACCAAGGCTTCGAGGGTCCGCGCCTGCAGGTCGAGGTCGCCGCTGCACACCAGGATGCCGTCACAGCCGGCGCGAATGGCCTCGACCGCCGACTCGGGCACCGGGTAGCGGGCACTGACCGCCTTCATCTCGAGGTCGTCGCTCAGAATGACACCCTCGAACCCCAGCTCGTCGCGCAGCAGGGCCTGCACCACCTTCGGCGACAGGGTCGAGGGCCGCTGGTCGTCGAGCGACGGCACCAGGACATGGGCGGTCATGATGAACGCCACGTTCTCGGCAATGGCGGCGCGGAACGGCTCGAACTCGATGGCGCGAAGCCGATCGGGGGCATGCTCCACCAGCGGCAACTCGAAATGCGAGTCGGTGCTGGTGTCGCCGTGGCCGGGGAAATGCTTGCCGCACGCCGCCACGCCGGCGGCCTGCAGGGTCTTGATGATCACCCGTCCGAGCCGGGCGACATCGTCGGCCCGCTCCGAAAGCGCGCGATCGCCGATCACCGGGTTCTTCGGGTTGGTGTGAATGTCGAGGACCGGCGCGTAGTCGAGCGTGATGCCGACGGCGCGCAGCTCCCCGGCCAGCGCGTTGGCAAAGCGCCCGGCGAGCGCCTCGCCTTCTTCGCGTCCGGCCCGGCCCAGCGTGGCCATGGGCGGCCACTTGGTAAACGGCTCTTTCAGCCTCGCCACGCGGCCGCCTTCCTGGTCCACGCTGACCCAGGCCGGGCTGGTGCGGCCAAGCGCTTCGCTTTCCGCCGCCAGTTCAGCCACCTGCTCCGGTGCTTCGATGTTGCGGTTGAACAGGATGATGCCGCCCAGGTCGAACTCCCGCGCCAGCGACCGCATCTCAACCGGCATGGAGCGATCAGGAATGCTGCCGATCAGGAACTGGCCGAGGTCGCGTCTCGTGGCTAAGGGCATACCGGTATGGGAATTATAATTGCGCCGTGCGTATCTCAGCGTCCGCTCCGACACGAATTGATCTGGCCGGTGGCACCATCGACATCTGGCCGTTGTACCTGTTCCACCCGGGCGCGCAGACGCTGCACATCGCCATCAGCCTCCGGGCGCATGCGTGGGTCGAGCCGCGGCCCGACGATCGAATCGAGCTCGTCTCCGAAGACACCGATCGCATGGTGAACCTGCCGGCCGATCAGCTCAGGAACGACGAGACCCTGCCCTTGCTTGGCCGCCTGGCGCACCGTTTCGGGGCGCATGGCCTGCGGCTGACTACCCGCGGCGAGTCGCCGGCCGGCGCCGGGATCGCCGGCTCCTCGGCCCTGAACATCGCCATCTGCGGGGCCCTCGCGCGTTTCACCCATCAGGATCTCGACCCCGAGACCCTGATGGACGTCGCGAAGGATGTGGAGGCCCAGGTCATCCACGTCCCGACGGGCCTGCAGGACTATCGGCCGGCCATGTACGGCGGCATCGCGGCGCTCGAACTGGAAGCCGGCCGGCCGGTCCGGGTCGCGCTTGACGTCGATCCCGATGAGCTGCAGCAGCGCCTGGTGCTTTGCTACACGGGGGAGCCGCGCAACTCGGGCACCAACAACTGGGAGATCACGAAGCGGCACATCGATGGTGACCGTCACATCTTCGACTGCTTCGAGCGCATTCGTGACACGGCGGCCGCCATGCGGACGGCCCTCACGCAAGGCGACTGGGACACGGCTGCGCAGTGCCTCGCCACCGAGTGGGACAATCGCAAGCGCTTGGCCCCGGGCGTCACTACCGCCGCCATTGACGAGCTAATCGGGCGCGCCATGGCAGCTGGTGCCAAGGGTGCCAAGGTCTGCGGCGCGGGCGGCGGCGGGTGCCTGGTCTGCATCGCGCCCCCGGACCGGATTCCGGCCGTGCGCGAGGCGCTCGCCGACGGGGGCGCCCGCATCCTGGACTTCCAGATCGAAACCACCGGCCTGAGCGTCATCGCGGAATGAGCGCACGCCTGCCCGCCCATCTGGACAATCGCGCCGTGGGGCGCGTGTTGCTGGAGATTGCCGACCTGCTCGAGCTGAAGGGCGAGAACCCCTTCAAGATTCGCGCATACCGCAACGGCGCCGACGTCGTGGCGCACGCCGCGGAAGCCGCGGCCGGCCTGGACGAGGCCGCCCTGCGGGCCTGGCCGGGCATCGGCAAGGACCTCGCCATGCGCATTCGCGACATCGCGGCCACCGGCACGTGCGAGGTGCGCCAGGCGTTACTGCAGGAGTTTCCCGAGACGCTGCTCGAGGTGCTGCGGCTGCAGGGCGTGGGCCCCAAGACCGTCGCGATGCTCTACAAGGAACTCCACATCAAGAGCCTCGACGACCTGGGCCAGGCCGCCCGGACGGGCCGCATCCGCGGGCTCAAGGGCATGGGTGCCAAGAAAGAGGAGCTCATCCTGAAGGCGCTCGACGAGCGCCAGCGCCACGCCGGCCGCCACCTGTTGCACAAGTCCACCGAGGTGGCCGAGGCCCTGGTTGCGTACCTGGGCACGCACGCCCCGTCGGCCACCATCGTGACCGTGGGCAGCGTGCGCCGCGGCGCCGAGACGAGCGGTGACCTCGACCTGCTGGCCACCGGCGCCGACCAGACGCTGGCGGACGCGTTTGTGACCTATCCCACCGTGGAGCGGATCCTCGGCCACGGGCCGACCAAGGCCAGCGTGCTGCTGCGGGGCGGCTACCAGGCCGACCTGCGCATCGTGCAGCCCGAGCAGCGCGGCGCCGCCCTGCAGTATTTCACCGGCTCGAAGGCACACAACATCGCCCTGCGCGACCGGGCGCTCGAGCGCGGGTGGAAGCTCAACGAGTACGGTTTGTTCGACGCCACGGACCGGGCCATCGCCGGCCCGACCGAGGAAGGCATCTACGAGGCCCTGGGCCTGGCCTGGATTCCCCCTGAACTTCGCGAGAACCGCGGCGAGCTCGACGCGGCCGGCCAGCAGGCCTTGCCCGCGCTGATCGAGCACGAGGACCTGCGCGGCGACCTGCACATGCACACCACCGAGTCCGATGGCCGCGAGAGCCTGGAAGCCATGGTGGCAGCCGCCCGGACCCGCGGCCTCGAGTACATCGCGATTACCGACCACACCCAGTCGCTGGCGATGACCAACGGTTTGGACGAGGCCCGCACCTACGCCGCGGCGGAGCGCATCCGCGCGTATTCCGCCACGCTACAGGGCTTCACGGTACTGGCGGGCATTGAATGCGACATCCTCGCCGACGGCCGTCTCGACCTGGCCGACGACTGCCTGGCTGGTCTCGACCTGGTCGTCGCCTCGGTCCACTCGGCGATGCAGCAGGACGCAGCCGAGATGACGGCGCGTGTCATCAGGGCGATCGAGCACCCGTCGGTGGACCTCATCGGCCACCTGACGGGCCGCATGCTGCTGCGCCGCGATCCGTCCCGCGTCAACGTCGAGAAGGTGATTGATGCGGCGGCCGCCAACGGCGTGGCGCTGGAGATCAACTCACAACCCTACCGGCTGGACCTGTCCGACAGCCACGCCCGGCTGGCCCGGGACCGCGGCGTGAAGATCGTCGTCAATTCCGACGCCCACGAGATCGACGCGCTTGGCCACACCCGCTGGGGTGTGCTGACCGCCCGCCGCGCGTGGCTGACCAAGGACGATGTGCTGAACACGCTGCCGCTGCTGCAGTTCCAGAAAGCGCTGCGCCGGAACCACGGGTGAGAATGTGGCGTCCGGCTTTAGCCGGACCATGCCTGCCCGTATAATGGCGCCATGGACGCGGTCGCGGAAATCAAGAAGCTCTATTACGGCGCCACCAAGGCCACCATCCAGCGTGATGTGGAGCGGGCGATCGACTTGCTGAAGACGCTGCCGACCGAGGAGGAGCGCGAGCGGGTCGCGGTCTACATGGATGGGTTGTCGCAGATGCGGTCGGAGTGGCAGCAGGCCGACCGCGGCGGGGTGGCTAGCCCCGGTTTGCCACCGCGCGCTTCTTCGCGGCCAGCCGCAGGGCCTCGGGGACGTTCCGGTCCGCCGCCACCTTCTTCACGTCGCTCTCGGTAAGGCGCTGCATCAGGTTCATCGACATCGCCACCGGGGTCTTTGAGTTCTTCACCAGGCTGAGCACCACCGCGTAGTTCTTCGTCCACGCGCGCGTGTTGGCAATCGTGCGCAGGATGTCTTCCGAGACGTTGCCCATCTTGGCAAAGGCCTCGACCTCGGCCTCGTTGACCTTGGGACAGCTGAGCACCGCCGAGGCCACCAGGCGGTTGGGATCGCGAATCAGCACCGACCGCATTTCCCGCGTGCCTTTCATCGCGCACTTCAACTTTTCCGGGACACCCATGTTGGCAAGGCGCTGCCCGAACGTCAGCGCCGTCGCGTCTTCCGGTTGCTCGAAGTTGAGCCCCGACTCATCGGTGTCGAGCAGCGGTTCATCGAAGTCTGGCGCCGGGGTCGCCGAAGGGGTGATGCCGCGGGCGATGAAAAACTCTCGCAGTTCCGTGGGCACGTCCGAGCGCGCGATGAAGCTGGCCACCAGTTCCGGCGGCAGGAGTCCCAGCGTGGTGTTGGCGATAGCACGGATCTCGGAATCGGCGTCCGCGGTGAGGATCATCAGGATGCCGAGCTGCTCAAGCGGCCGCGGCGCGACGGCGCCCTGCGCCGCCAGCAGGCGCACATCGCGGGCCACTTCACCGCGCCTGAAGAAGTCCAGCAGCGGGCTGCCGAGGCCGGCGGCCATCAGTATCGGACCAGGAAGTCTTCGTAGTCGTCGCGGCCAATCCGCACGGACAGCACCTCGCCGGGCACACCGAGCAGGCGGCCCGCCTGCCCGTTGATGCTGAACTGCACCGCCGACGCGTCATCGCCCAACAGCCACAGCTCTTCGCCAAGCTCAATTGGCACGGTCTCGCCCTGCTCGACCATGCGGGCCAGGATCTCGCGGCCATCGGCGACGACCCGCAGCCGGCACCGGGACGACATGGTGAGCGTCACCACCACGGGCCGCGGCAAGGCCAGCGATGCCTCGGTGAAGCCGCCCGCCGGCAGCACTTCGGCGCGACGCGCGGGCGCGGCCCCCGACTCGACATGGGCCGGAGTCTCGCCGGTGCGTGCCGGCCAACTAAAGTAAGCGACGCCCGCCAGCAGCGGCAGGATGGCGCCGGCGACCGCGGGGATCCGTTGGAGCGGGCGCGAGGGCGGCGGCGAGAGCACCACCGTGGCCGACACCGGCAGCGGCAGGTCGTCGGGATGCGCGGCCGTGAACTCGCGCAGCAGTTCGTCGGGATTGAGGCCGACCTCGCTCGCGACCGCCTTGACGATCGCGCGCCGATAGATGCCGTCGGGCAACGCCGTGATGCAATTGCTTTCGAGCGATTCGATCGTACGCACCGAGAGCTTCGTGATCTCGGCAAGTTGCCGGCACGACAAGCCCTTGGCTTCGCGGGCCATCTTGAGACGCGTCGCCGGATCGAGCGGGCGTTGCATAGCTAAGGCTGCGGTATACGAACGTTGGTTAATTGCCAGAACTGCCTATCTTTCAAGGGGGCAGAACGACATATTAGAAAACCGAATGCTCCGAGTCAAAACCCAAACGCATATCAATTACTCGTTTTTGCACAAACTCCGCCAAGCGTTCTCCGCCCAAAGGAATGAAGGCGCCGATGGCCGCGACACCGGCGGCGCCACTAACTGCCACGAGAGGAATCGATGGCAGGTCGATCCCGCCAATCGCCAACACCGGCCGACCCGGTGACGAGCCCACCACTGCCGCCAACCCCTCCCAGCCCAGGCACACGGCCGCGGGCTTCGAAGCCGTCGGGCACACCGTGCCTGCTATCAAGTAATCGGCATTCCCCGAAGAAGCTGCAGCCGGCTCGCTGTGAACCGACCGGCCAATCCAGAATCCGGGACCCGTCACCTCGCGGACGGCGGCGACCGGGAACGACCGCTCCTTCATGTGAACGCCCGCGGCACCAGCCGCCCAGGCGACGTCGAGTCGGTCATTCACCAGTACCCGGGTGGCGGTGTCCCTGAGGTCGCTGACAATGGCCCTGACCAGGCCCACCAGGGCGGCAGCTTCGAGGTCGGGTTCACGGACCTGCACCAGGTCAACCCCCGCCTCGGCGGCCGCCCGGACCTGCGTCCGGAGCGCCTCGTCCCAGGCGCCCGCCTCGATCCCGAGCGCCGCGCCCAGGCGCCGCCGGTCGGTGACGAGGCACAGCATCATGGCTGCTTGTCAGCCGGAGACCCGGAAGACCGGGAGGCGAGCGAGTCGCCCAGTTCCACCAGCGCCACGGCGATATTGACCAGCCCCAGCCCGCTGATCGCGCCGCGCAGGTAGTTGCTGGTCAGCACCGCCTCGACGGCCGGCGACCACTCGACAAAATAGTTACGCTCCCAGAAGGTCGACCACGGGATCACCACCAACAGGAGACCGGTTTCGAGCAGGAGGGCGACGAAGAGAAGGCGCCTGAACAGAAATCAGCCCCGGGCCTGGACTTTGGAGAGCCGGTCGATATGCCCGGACACGTCGCGATACCCGCCGGACTCGGATTCGAGCTCGACGAACACGGCCAGCGCGCGCGAACTCTCGCCGACCATCTCGAGCGTCTGGGCGAGATCGTACAACAGTGACCGGCCGGCATCGGCCGTGGGCGCCGGCGCTTCCGCCGCCCGCTCCAGCCACTCGATCGCGTGCGCCATGTCCTTGCGTTCGAGATACAACCGCCCAAGCATCGAGGCGGCATCAAACCGCTGTCGCGGCGACTGGGTCGCGCCCTCGAGCGCCTTGATGGCGTCCTCGGTCATGCCCATCTCGTGATATGTCAGCGCCAGCCGGTACTGTTCGGCCGCCGCCTCTTCGGCCGACTGGCGATTCGACTCGTCGCGCAGGCCACGGAAGACCTGGTCGAGCGATCGCGGCGCTGCGGCCGTCGGCGGCGCGGGCGCCGGTGGCGAGGCCAGCGCATCGCTGAGGTCGATCTCAATGGCGTCGGAATCGGTGAACGTCTCCAGCTGGACGGCCGCCACCTTTGACTTTGGCGCGGCCTTCGCGGCCGGCGCCGGCGGCGGTTCGGGGACCGGCGGCGGCGTGTCGAACGACACGCCTTCGTTCAGGTCCATCTTTTCGCTGGCCAGGAACGGGCTGTCGCCACTCAGGCGATCGGCAATGATCGCGTCGGGATCTGCCTCGCCCAGCATCACCAGGGCGCGGCGGAACCGGTCGAGGTTGGCGCGGTTCCACGGCTCGCGCGCCACGAGATCCTCGCTGATGATGCGCGCTTCCAGACCGCGCCCGGCGTTCAGGTAGGCGTCGGCCAGTTGCGCCTGCGCCTCGTACATCGTCGCCTCGAGGTTGCCGTCCACGCAGATCTCGACCAGCCGCATCAGGGCCACCAGGTGGGTTGGGACGCGAATGGTGAACTCGTGCAGCGACACGGCGGCCGCGGCGTAGTCGCCGTCTTCGAGCGCCGCATCGGCCACGGCGTCAATGCACTCGTACCCTGCCTCCGCGTTCGACTCGGCCAGGCGGCAGCCGACCACGACGGCCGCCTGCGCCTGGTTGCGATCCAGCGTCAGCGCCTGCTTGATTGCGGCGCGGCCTTCACTGGTGCGGCCGGCGGTCAGTTCCATTTCACCGAGCGTGATCCACAGGGCGGGGTCCATCCCGGCCGTCGCAGCCGAGAGATACGTGCGCGCCGTTACGAGGTCGCCGCGCAGCACGTACGCCATGGCCAGCCCGGCCCGGACTTCGAGGTCCGAGGGGTCGGCCGCCGCCACCTCCCCGAGCACTTCGAGCGACCGGTCGCCCTGCCCCGCCTGGGCATAGGCCGCGGCCACCTGCTTCAGTTCGCCGGCGCCACTGGCCACCTTGCGCGCCAGGTCGGGCGTCTGTCCCGCAAGGTAGGCGACCAACAGGCGGGTCCGCGTCTCGTCATCCGAACTGTCGAGGTCAAACGCCGCCTGCAGTGCGCCCAGCGCGTCGGCGCCGCGGTCCTGCTTCTCGTAGCGCGCGGCCACGTCGCGGAACTCGCGCAGCGCGGTCGTGGCATCGCCGGTTTCGGCCGCCAGCTGAGCCGCGCGCATGCGGGCCTCGAGGTCGTCGGGATCCAGGATCCCCAGGCGGATGGCGATCTCCGCCGCGCCCTTCTTGTCGCCACGGGCCTTGCGGCGGTCGGCGACGATCTGGAAGTACTGTTTCGCATCCGCGAGGGTGCCCTGACGGGCGGCCAGGTCGCCTGACTGCAGCAGCGCGTACTCGTCGTCGGGCTTGAGCTTGAGGATCTTCTTGAAGAGGGCCGCCGCCTTGGGGTAGAACCCTTCCTCGGCGAGGTGGTCGGCGATGCGCGCGAACTGCTGAAGGCCCTTGTCGAGCTGGTTGCCGCGCACGTAGAGGTCGCCCAGGGCGTTGGCGCTGTTCCAGTCGCGCGGCTGGGCTTCGACTACCTTGACGTACTCCACGATGGCCGCATCAATGCGGCCCTGTCGCAGGGCTTTTTCCGCACTCTTGAGCGCGGCTTCACGATCGAACGGCGGCACTATGTACGGCCCTCAAGCAATGGTATCAAACAGGGTCGCCGGCCGGAACGTTCGCCGGTGCTGCGGCGAGTAGCCAAACCGGGCGACGGCCGCCAGATGCTCGGCGGTCGCATAGCCCTTATGTCGGTCGAAACCGTATCGCGGGTCAGCGCGGTGAAGCTCTTGCATCATTCGATCCCGGGTCACCTTGGCGACGATCGACGCCGCGGCAATAGCCGACGAGCGGCGATCGCCGCCGATTACCCCGCGCTGGGCCATCGGCAATGACGGAATTCGAAAGGCATCTACCAAAACTGCATCTGGCAGGGGGGCCAGCGCCAGCACGGCCCGCCGCATCGCCTGCAGCGTGGCCTGGTGGATGTTGATGCGGTCGATCTCGTCCGGGGTCACCGACACCACCGCCCAGGCGATGGCTTTCGAGACAATTTCTGCGTGCAACCGGTCGCGTTGCGCGGCGGTCAGGGCCTTCGAGTCGGCCAGGCCGTCGATGCGCCGCTGCGGGTCGAGGATGACGGCCCCGGCCATGACCGGCCCGGCCAGGCATCCCCGCCCGACTTCGTCCACGCCCGCCACGCACACGAACCCATAGCGCCGAAGCGCGTTTTCGATCGTGCGGCGGGCAGAGACCTTGCGCACTAGGAGGTCTTTTTGACTTCCTTCATGCGGGCCGCCTTGCCCTTGAGGTCGCGCAGGAAGTACAGCTTCGCGCGGCGAACCTTGGCGGAGCGCAGCACTTCGACCTTGGAGATCGTCGGCGAGTGCATCGGGAAGATACGCTCGACGCCCTGGCTGAATGACACCTTGCGCACGGTGAAGGTGGCCCGGTTGCCGCCCTTGCGCAGGCCGATGACGACACCCTCGAACACCTGGATGCGTTCCTTGTCGCCTTCCTTGACGCGCACGTGCACGCGCACCGTGTCGCCGGCCTTCATGCGGGGCCGCTCGACCAGTTGCGCCTTCTCTACCATCTCCATCGCAGTCATCACTTGCTCCTTTTGCTCAACCACTCGTGTTCATCGGCATCGAGCGCCGCGTCCGCCAGGAGGTCGGGCCGCCGTTCGGCCGTCCGTTCCAAGGCCGCGTTGCGCCGCCACCGGCGAATCTCTCCGTGATGCCCCGATACCAACACCGGCGGCACCGCCCGTCCCTCGAATTCAGCGGGCCTCGTGTAGTGCGGGTAATCAAGCAACCCACGCGTAAACGAATCCCCCTCCACCGACTGCTCGTCGCCGACCACGCCCGGCACCAGCCGCGCCACCGCGTCCACGACCGCCAGCGCGGCAATCTCGCCGCCCGACAGCACGTAGTCGCCAATCGACAGCTCCTCGGTCGCGAGCGCCTCGCGCACCCGTTCGTCGATGCCCTCGTAGCGCCCGCACAGCAGCACCAGGTGGCCCAGACCAACCAGCCGCCGCGCCCCCGCCTGGGTAAACGGCACCCCGGCCGGCGTCAGCATCACGACCGCGTCCGGCGTCCCGCGCGTCTCGCGAATAGCGGCGAGCGCAGCGAAGAACGGCTCGGGCTTCATCACCATGCCCGGGCCGCCGCCAAACGGCACATCGTCCACGACGTGATGTTTATCCGTCGTGTAGTCACGCAGGTTATGGACGACGACGTCGATCAGTCCACCGGTCCGGGCCCGCCCCACCACGCCTTCCGCGAGGCCGGCTTCGACCATGCGCGGAAAGATCGTGATGATATCGACCTTCATCTTCTCCTGGCCTCGCTCCGTTTCGGCGGGCTGCTTCCCGGCCTCGTCCGCGTCGTCGGGCTAACGCCACTCCCCGTTCAGTTCCAGCAGGCCCTTGGGCGGGCGCACCGTGATGCGTTTCGCCGCGAGGTCCACCGTGCAAATCTCGTCGGCGAGGGGAATCAACAGTTCGCTGCGCTTCCCCGCCACCACCAGCCGCGCCTGCGCGCTGTCGTCCAGCACGCTACTGACGCGCCCCACGAACTCGCCGGCCTCGGTCATCACCTCGCACCCAATCAGGTCGCGGTGAAAGAACTCGCCCTCATCGAGCAGCGCGGTCTCGACCTCGTCGGTGCGCAGCTCCTGGCCCGCCAGCAGCTCCGCGTCGTTCATCGAGCCGATGCCCGAAAACATGATCACCGGGCGGCCCTGATGCATCCGCATCGTGACCACGTCCAGCGTCGACGGTTCGCCGCCCCGGCGGCGCGTCCACAACCGGGCGCCCAGGCGGAACCGCTCCTCCGGGAAGTCGGTCTCGGGATTCACGATCACCTCGCCGCGATTGCCGTGCGTCCGGGCAATGACGCCCACGAGGATGCCCGCGTCCCATTCCATGGGACTTAGCTGCGTCCGGTTTGATCGCGGATGTCGAGACTGACCTTCTTGTCGTCCTCCTCGGCCGCGCTCGACAGCAGCGTGCGCAACGCGGCGGCGGTCCGACCCTGCCGGCCGATCACGCGGCCGAGGTCGCCCGAGGCCACCTGCAATTCGTAGACGGTCGCGCCGCGGCGCTCCGATTCCCGTACGCTGACGGCGTCCGGCTGGTCGGCCAGCGCGCGGGCCACGGCTTCGATGAGTCCCTTGAGGTCGGCCACGGGAAGGTCCTAGGCGGTCGGGGCCGCGGGCTGGCCAGTGGTCTGCTGCGGCACGGGCTCAACCACGACGCCACGGTCGCGAGTCATGTGCTTGGCCATCAGCGTGCGCACCGAATCCGAGGGCTTCGCGCCGACCTTCACCCAGTGAGCGACTCGGTCCTTGTTAATCTCGAACACCGCCGGCTGATTGCGCGGGTTGTAGAAGCCGAGCACCTCGATGAACTCGCCTTCCTTCTTGGAGCGGGCCTCGGACACCACGATGCGGAAAAACGGGCGCTTCTTCGAACCGGTGCGACGCATGCGAATCGACAACATCTTGAACTCTCTACCTGCGGCACAACGTGGCCGCGCTTCGGGTTACGAACTAACGCATCAAGCTGAACGGGCTCTTCTTCTTCTTCGTCGGCGCCGCGGCAATGGGCTCGCCCGTCATCTGGCCCACCATCTTCAGCATCCGCTGCATTTCCACGAACTGCTTCAGCAGACGGTTGACGTCTTCCACCGTCGTGCCGCTGCCCTTCGCGACGCGCTTGCGGCGGCTCCCATCGAGGAGGTCCGCCTGCTTCCGCTCCGCGGGCGTCATCGAGTTGATGATTGCCTCGATCCGCGAGAGCTGCTTCTCGTCCGGCTTCTGGCCGGCCAGTTCCTTCATGCCGCCCATCCCGGGCAGCATGCCCATGATCTTCTCGAGCGGGCCCATCCGCTTCAGCATGCGGAGCTGATCGCGGAAGTCTTCGAGCGTGAACCCGCCCTTGCGGATCTTCGCTTCCAGCTTCTCCGCCTCGCCCTGGTCGATGACCTCTTCGGC
>SXGQ01064192.1_pt1 | contig 13956 bp, 10 predicted proteins | sample 3178371 | NCBI WGS metagenome assembly SXGQ01 (sample SAMN11356859, study PRJNA531348) | freshwater metagenome | isolation source: freshwater sample F1-20 | place: China: Fuxian Lake, Yuxi | collected 2017-12-25
GGAATTACAGAAGGTTCTGCCACGGTTTTTGTGTTTTCGTCACAGCAGCTTATAGAACCATCATAAATAAATTTTTGTATTTGACTATCGCAAGTCATGGATAAAGAGATTGATTCTCCACACGGAAATTGACCTGTGGCGCTCCAAGTATCACCAGTTTTATTAAACTCTAATTCAACCTCTTGACCTTCAAATAATCCATATCCAACTACAGTAGATATAAATGTATTTGGTAAATAAATAGCATCACAAACATTAGATGGCGGTATACACTCTATTTCGCAAGTAGAGTTTTCGGTCCAAGTTCTTGCGCCCTCAAATCCTTGATCTGGATTACATTGTTCTTCTGTCATTATGCCCAAACAGTTTGCATAAAATTCCCATTGTTCGGTTTGACTATTCCAGAATACTCCTTTTTCACAACAAACACCAAGGGGTGGCTCTGATGTTGTAGTAGTTGTTGTGGTGGTTAATTGTCCGCAACAAGGTGAGTAAATTCTGCTTATTTTATTTGTTAGAGTTATATTTGCCTCTGTGTCTTCGCAGCATAAATTCTCATCATGAACATCGCACTGACTATAAATTTCTATTTGCAACTTTTTGTTGTGAAGATTAAATGAAAGATTAGATAGCTGACAATTGTCTAAAACCAACGATGACTTGTTTGCAATAATCTCTTTATCAGAAGTCAAAACAGAATTTAAAGCCCCAAAATTCTTAAAGGCTACCACTTGTTTAGTATCAAATAATTTAACAACTATCTTGACTTGATTGATGATATCTAAAGTATATTGATTATCACTATAAAGTACTATCTTATCTATATTTATGCTTTGATCAAGATCTATTTTTTCTGTACTTGTAATGAATATTAGTTCATTGCTCAAGAATACATCAGAATTGTGTACTAGATTTAAATCCTTATACTCAGAACCATAGTAAATTCGTATTTTAAGCCCGTTAGGATTATGCTTTGATCCTGTTGGAAAATAAGCTAACCCACATGGGCATATATAGGTTTCATTGGGATCAGTAGTTGTTGACGTTGTTGTAACCAATGGGTCATTGGCGGCGCAAGATGGATCAACAGTTGTACTAGTAGGAAGAGGAGGATTTTCACATGGGCATGGAAAAATACAAATATTATGATTTCTTGTTACAATGACTTGCGATGTTTTTGCATTTATTAATATCACTGAAACAGAATACGTTTTGCCAATAGAGTCAAAAGCTAAAACTTCCGAATTGATATAGAGCTTAAGATCGTCAACTATAAAACTATATCTATCTGGTCCAGATAGTTCGATTCTATATTGATCACATCTATGATCGAAGTTTTCTAATGATATGTCAGCAATCTTAATGTATCGCGGCTTAGTAAATGAACAATCTCCGCAAATAAATGTTACATCATCATTCACCAAGGACATCGGAAACCTCCGCGCTAGCTAATATTGGCTCATATTTGCAGCTTGTTCCACTTGCAGGGATAATAAAATAGTCTGGTTCTATCGTGGTGCTAGTTGTAGTAGTTGTAACAGACCAATCTAAAAATGGGGATTCTTGTCTAAAGCAAGGAAAATTTGGTTCTCCCATGATTAATTACCTGCAACACTGACATTGTGTATCTTTTGCGCTTATCCAAATTGGTCTAAATTCATTGTTAACGCGAATAGCTATTACATAAGCACCAGCATGAATAGTTGACGTTATATCTCTATTGACTAGAGTAACCTCGTTTAGATTCTGCCAGTTTTGATTTTTTAGACTCAGTGTTCCGGTGGTTGGTATGGCTGCGTCACTCGGTGGATTTATTTGCTGATTTACATATCCTTCAATAAAAGAACTATTAATGAAGTTAGTATTGGAATTCACGCCAGACTGTAAAACTATGATATCTTGTAAAAACTCAGCGGAATCTAATGATGTATAATCGCTAAATCTAATTGCGCCCCTTAATTTTAAATCGCCATTTAATTGAGCGTTAGGTCTAGCTGGTGTTGGATTAGCATATATTGCAGAATTATTCATTGGATTTGCTGAATGATTCAAGTTCAATAGTTCAGCAGAATTATTTCCATGAAACATAAATCCAAGCGTGTTATCTGGATAATCATTGCCGCTTCTATCTATTACTTCTATATAATTTGCTCTTAATTGTATGGCGTCAGCGTTGGTCGCGTCATTAACTAAAAATCTTCCTCCGCTCGGAATTGCTAAATATTTATTTCCATTTGTTGGCCCAAGTTGACCTTCAAGCAACACAACGCCACTGTTACCAATAATGAGCCTATAGTTTCCACTACTATTATTAGCTAAACCATCATTACCTATGATTATATTATATGAAGTGCTTGTTTGTGTGTTATTGAATGAATTGTTACCTATAACTATATTGTTTGTTCCAGTTGTAATATTTTTAGCATTATTTGTGCCAAAGACTGTGTTTCTACTACCCGTAGTAATACCAGTTAATGATGTTGATCCAAATACTGCGTTGTCATCACCGGTTGTTAAACTAAATAGCGAGCCGCTACCAATAGCTGTATTTCTTTCTGCTCCATTAATATCATCTCTTCGGTCTGGGCAGTATAATCCACCGAATGTATTTCCCGAAGGATCAGTATATAGTCCACGACCATCTGTAATATCATATGGATTTACAACAAGATCATGAGTATTTCCACTACCATCAATCATGTAAATCGTGTGTCTTTGTCTGGCTCTATTTTTGACACCAACAAAATATATAGATCTATTTGGACGAGACTCTAAAATACCTTGATTTGTGTTTTCTCTCATGCTAATGCTAGCATGAGTATTATCAGAAGACCCTATAGATACCATGCCGTGATCATCATTTGCGATATGAAGACCACTAGCGTCGGTATTTAGTATACCAATTCTTCGACGGTCAATGCCCGTTGCTTCTTCGTAAAAACGTGCGTATACTTCTCTACCAGAATCTTTATATAGACTTAGATCTGCTAGACCACTTCCATTGAGGTATGTCGCTTCAAATCCATCAACAAGACAATTACTCTCAGCCATTAATTGTAAAGCCGACTGTGTTGCGCCTTGATTTTCAGCGGTAGCTCTAATAATAGCATTGCTGTCGGATCTTATATTTAGAGAGGTTGCTGGTATAATATCTTTTGCTGATGTAAGATTATTAATTCCAATTAATCCTTCGCCAGCTGTGCCTTTCATTACCGTCAAAGCATTTACAATATCTGATGTGTCATAGTATGATCCTATAACCAATCTATCTGCGGTTGGTCCTAATAGATAACTATTAGAATCATCAATATATTGAAATTCAAAACCATTCAATTGATCTATATAGTTATTGAGGGGATCCTGTGTTTTGTTCTTAATTCCATTTAAGAATCTCTGTTTGATGATAACCCCAGAGTCTGGTGCTGCAAAGTTTATGATATAATCTGAAGAGTCACCGGATGTTGCATAAAAATTTATATTACCAACTCCAGCTAAATAACCACTTGGATGTTGTTCGTATGACACAAGCTCGCTTTTGGAAAAGAATATTCCACTTTCTCTAGAGAATAGGCCGAAACATCCAGAACTATTTACAATATTAATTGACGATGGAAAAATGACCCTATCTGTTTGTAGATGTCTACCAGAATCAAGATGAATACTTATATTGCTATTCCAAGACGCTCTAGAGTATGGGGAATCTGACTGTAAGCAAGATAAACCAGAATTTGGTGGAGCAAAGACAAAGGCATAAGTTCTAAAATATCCACTACCGCTAGCTTGTATGTTGAATCCAGCATTAGATAAATCAGCATCTTGTAAATAACCGCAAGTAAAATTATTTGGATTTTCTTCACCATAGTAGTCATATAAAGAATCTGCACCGCCGCCGTCTAAACTAATAGCGCCACTATGTGCTAAATTGATTGTCTTGCATGAGTAATTACAATTCTCAAAAGCAACGAATCTATTTATTGTCGCAATACCGCTAACATAAATATTGTTAAAGAGGCCGCTTTGCCATAAATAATCATATGACCCAATATTATAAGTTGTAGTTGACTGTGGTAAAATACTGCCTTGAACTTGTATGTTGGAACTATTCTGTTTTCCTATGTATAAATTTGTGTCAAAGAAAATTCCACTACTTAAATATAGCTGTCTCCATCTATAGTTTGTTGTACCAATAGAATAAGCATCTGTACTTGCTGGAGTTGCGTTGCCACCAACTTGCAATACGCCATCTCCGTGTAGTGATGTTACCTTAATGCCAAATATTAGATTGGATAAATCTCCATATATAAGAGGGGTTAATCCAGATCCAAAAGGATTATCACAAATATAATCAGAATCTACTTGATGAGATGCTATTACTAGTTTATTGCTTGTATCATTGGAAAAATAATATCCAGCGCCATGACCAATTGCAATATTAAAGTTACCGCCTTTATTATTGTTTAAAGAAAAGTTTCCTATCCCAACATTTCCTATACCAACAGTATTACCACCAAGCGCACTATAACCAAGAGCAGCGTTATGTTCTCCATAAACATTACAGAATAAAGCGTGTGACCCTATTGCTGTATTTCTTATGCCTTGGTAATTAGATTTTAGCGCAGCATATCCAACAGCTGTGTTGTCTATACTAAAATATCCAGCTAGCTCGATTTTGGACAGGGCATCTTCACCGACTCTTGTGGATCGTGTGGCCTGAGTTGCAAAATTTGATCCAGCAAGTGGATTGCCTACGGTTAATAAATGTATAGAGTCTACTATATCTAATAAATTGTGTCTAATATCATATGGAGATATTTGACCTGTTGAATTATCAGATATTTCCGAAACTATATTATTAACCAGAACGTCTTTACTTAAGATCATTCTAGTTTACTTTCTATTTTAAGCTGATTTCTAGGGAATTAAGGTCGAATTTGATATTATCGCCAGTATAAACGTATCTTGGATTTGATAGTTGTGAATACATTAAAACATTACCAGAACCATATACTGAGCTATCAACTATAGCTACGCCAGAAATCCATCCCCAATCAGTTAAAGCTGTATCAAAAACCAATTGCGAGGAATTTTTAATAAATCCATTTCCATCATATTGAGTATATCCGGGATTTTGTGCTACGCCAGATTGGACTAGGCTTCTTGGAGCATAAAATGAAACATTAGGAAATTCAACAAAACGATACTGATTTGTTAGACCAAGATTGTCGTTACTTGCAGCAGTTGTCTGATTTAAATACAGCGGATAAAAATATCCACTCAAGCCAGCGCTAGTTCCAGAATTGCTAATACCATATACATGAAATGTTGTTGTATCATCAACGCCAACAGCGTTCCAAATAGTATTTCCGCTAGTGGATGGACTTCCCAAATTTAATCTTTTGTAATTAGTGCTTACAAAATTCATGCCCTTTGCAACACCGGATGGTAATTCTGGTAAATTAGATCCGGTACTAGAATCTAGGGGAACGCCACTCGTCAAAGCAATAGCTATTGAAGATGGCTTTGAAAAGGCAGCGCCTCTAAAGATGTGGTTTAGTAATGCTGACTCCAAATAATCCGATAATGCGGCCATATTTTTCTCCTATTAGAGTCCTGAGAGTGTTTATCTACAATATTATACACAAAAAAGCCGCCCCCAAACTAATGAGAGCGGCTTAGTTGAGTAAACAATTTACCTTGAATTATAGACTAGAATGAGCCAAGAATGACTCTTCTGTTGTCTAGAACACCGAAGCCAAGCTCTGCAAAACCGTAGTAACCAGCGCGTTGCTGACGGTGTAGAGTTGGATCTTCGAATACCTGTAGCTGTTGCTTAACAGGCATCACGAAGCTGTCATTGGTTGACTGATCAAGACCAACAACAAGCTCTAGGTCACTTGTTTGAACATTACCACTTAGATCGTTCACGAAGAAGTTCTGATATTCTTGACCTTCGCCAAGTTCATCAAGATCATGAAGATTAACACCGAAGATTCTTGTGATGGGAGCGCCATCTGGAGTAGCGGTGTAAATTTCACGACGAGTAACTTCGTCAACTTGATCTAGACCCCAGTTACGAATGTCTTCTAGGGCTTCTGGACTGACATACATATCAGTCAAACGACCACGACCAACTGAAGCGCTGTTGCCACCGCTATTACGACGCATTACTGTCTGCATTAGAGAAACTAATCTCTTGCTGAAGAGGCCAGCAGTAGCATCGCCGTCATAAACTAGGATGTTACGATCAACGCCAGCAGCAAGAATAGTGTGCCAGCCGTCATCGTTCATCTTCTTGGTGAAACCAGCTTCCATGACCTGCATAGCACGGCCAACGATGTCCCATCTGGCTTCGCGGGCATAGCGAAGTAGATAGTCAACCGATGATGTGATGCTATAGGTTGGGATCATCACATAGTCACCCTCTACGGAACGCTCTGGAATTCTACCGTGACCGGGATTGGTGTAAGCCACATGCTCACCTTCTAGGCCGGGAGAAACGAGGTCAAGAGGATACTCTGTTGTCGAACCGGGTTCCACGGTAATAGTTTCGAAAATATTACCGAGGATATTACCAACTAGAACACCCTTACGTAAAGGAAGCTCTAGGGCTTTTGCAAACTCACGTTGAGCAGCAGCGGCCATATTGATATCGGCATCCCCTGACTTGCGTAGGAGAGCGATAAACTCATCGCTAGGTCTTTGGTTAATTGGCATTTTTAATTCTCCTTTTATTTAGTTTTAGTCTCAGGGGAGGTTTACTTCTACTTTAGCATAACCGTCCTCATCCTTAGTCGAGAGGAAACGGCCAACTTGTAGCACACCAGAACTGCCGGGGCTATCATTGCGAAGATTGCCAGCAGTAACGTGGCAAGCATAAGCAGGATCACCAGCACTTACAGATGCACTTGTAATGCTATTTGTTACAACGTAGCCCTTGCGGAGTACAGTAACCTTACCACCCTTTTGAACCTCATCCTTGTGTTGATTAAGGTGAGTACGGGTTAAATCCTTATTCACTACGTCGTTTAGTAGAATACCTACTGGGCGACTAGCGGCTGTGACGGCAGCATACTTTACAAGGTTTACACCTTGATCCATTGCAGCGCCAGAACCAGCTGTATCGTGTACAACGACGCCACCGCGAGTAGCAGTACCTTCGTTGTAAAAGAAACTGATATCAGTCTGAAGCTCGTATCTATCTGATTTTAGGGCCATAGTTTTTCTCCTTTTATATCACTTACGTAAGACGTTTTGGGTAAGCCACTCTGCTACACTAGCTCTTGTAGCTGCTAACTCATCTTCTACATCAGAAGCATCTACGAGAGTGGCTTCTGTTGTTTTTACTTCTTCGAAGAGTTCTTCGGTAACTTCTTCTTTGGCTTCTGTTGTTTGAGCAACAGCAGCTTCCGAAGCCATTTCCTTCTTCTCTTCTTTCATCATTTTATCCTTCATAGCGCCCCACTTCTTTTTCATAGCGGCGACAACTGCTTCAAAAGCATCGTCGCTTAGAGCGTCATAAAGTGAAAGAGACTCATCGGCTTCTGCTTCTTCAAAGCCAGCCATAACTAGCTTTTCTTTACGCATACGATCTTTCTCTTTCTTTTGCATATCTTTCATAGCTGTTGAGATTTCGGTTAGTTCTTTTTCTTTAGCAGCAAGAGTAGCTTCTAGAGAAGCGATCTTTTCTGCTGAAGTTTGTAGAGCTAAGTCTTTATCAGCTAGGCTAGCTTCAAGAACTGAAACCTTTTCCGCATATTCTTTGGTAGCGGTTTCAATTTCTGCCTTTACTGTTTTGGTTTCTTCTTGTGAAGCGACTAACTCACCTTGTAGATCTGCTAGCTGCTTCTCTAGATTAGTATCTGACATATCACATTCTCCTTTAGTGTTAAGACTACTATTTTCTACGGTTACAGAGAAAGCTTTGCTAGAATCAAGAATGATACTTCTAGGATTTGCTGGCTTAGACACAAGACCTTTGCCAGAAAAAGAAATATCTCTCAATGATCTACCAATTTTATAGCCTTCGTATTCTCCAGTGCCACCATAAGCTCTTAAATGTTTTGTTAAAAATGCAGACTCTTCATTTCTGGCTAATACTTTTGATTTTCCGCTTTTATCAACAACCGCATAATCAAATCCAGCAAATAGACATTCCATTGAAACGAACCATTTGCCCTCTTCGATTTCTGCGATTATCTTTTTCATCCTTTCTCTGTTATCTGGATTAGTCCAACTATTGTATAATACAGCTTCGGTTATGATATCAAATTCTGCTGGTGCTTCTTCTGCTGATATCTTATTACCATTTCTGTCTACAACATAGCTGCCAGTTATATGACCTATAATATCGTTTTCATTATGCATGAAGTTGAACTGTTTATCTTCTGGCGTTGTTCTAGCTGCCCACGTTTGTTGTGGATCAAAAACATCATCATTTTTGTTCCAGCCAGTAGATACTAATATTGATTTGATATAGTATAAATCTATTTGATTTGGATTACTTGATGCTTTGAGTTTTCTGATAAGATCTAAATTCCAAGAATCAGCTTCAGCGTCTGTTGCCAAAACGGCTGGTGCGCAATAAGCAACGCTTGCTTGCGCTTTGATCTGCTCAGATAAACCGTCTAGTATTTCTTGTTGATATACTTTCATATTTTCTCTTTTGCCTCTCAAAAATAATATACACAAAAAGGCAATATTACTCAAATAGAGGCGTTTTGTTCAACAAATACTCCTATTGCACTTCTTCTGTATTTATCAAAATTCATTATCTCAAGATTAATTCCTTTAGATATTAGTTCATTCTTAAATTGTTGTGGCATAGACTTATTTGATGACAACACCGAAGTAACGCTCTGCGCATTTACTTCTGAGAATAGTTCTAAATTAGTAAGAACATCAAGCTTAATTGTCTCTAACTCTGATGCCTCTGATTTTGTTAATTGTCGCAAATTCTTTTTATTTTTTTGACTCAAATATGCAGTATTTAATACTTCAGAAATAGTATTCCATGACTCTTCGGCCCAAACCATTAGTTCTGCAACTCCCGGCTGTGATCTTGGTTTTGCTACTCTTTGCTTTCTTGGTTCTGTATCTGTAGAATTTTCTGGTCTGCCATTTGGGTTTGATGGTTTTGGTGAACTAGCCCCTCCGCCAAACGGAGAGGCGGATTTTGGTTGTAAGAGTAGGTCTTTTGGTACTGTAGTTTTTAGTCCAACGTCTTGTGGTAACATTTTGCCAGTTTGTAAAGCAATCTTTTCAAGATTTTCTTTGTGCTGCGGAGTATGATATGGTCCAGCTTTGTTTGGATTCTTATCATCCTCTCTATCGGATATTTCTCTTTGCAATCTAATTCTCTCGATTTGTGGAATTTCCTTAAATCTTTGAAGGAGTGTTTCTTGGCTTATGATGTCTCTATCTGCAAGTTGTATTAATAGATTTTTTTCTGAAGCTTCGTCTGATAAACTCATTTGATCAAACTGTATATGCGCCTTATGTCTAAAACCCATAGCCTGACGGACAATTTCAATTTCTTTTTCCCAGAATCTAATTAATTGATCTCTGCCATATTGTAGTCTTTCAACTAAGGTCTTTAGTGATATAAAATTATTGGTAAATCCACCGCCGTTTGTTGCCATGCCTGTTAGCGTGGGCGGCACTCCAAGGCCAGCATATATACTATTTAAAACAGCAGTATACTTTTCGGAACCTAAGAATTTATATACTTCACTGTTTGATTCTTTGAATGTTAATTCTGGACCCCAAACAAGCTCCATTGTTCCGCCGCCAACGTTACTTGCTAAAATATCTCTTAATTTGTTAATGGCTGTTTTATTTGGTAGAATTTTATGTTCAAGACTTCCTAAAGTCCACAATCTGATATTTGATATAGCGCCATCAAGAGCAGACAGGTCTGCTAATCTCATCTTTTCTAACATAATGATATCGTCTAGAATAGCATAAATCATAGGATTGGCCCACTGTTGCCAATCATCTTTCTTGTAATGAAAAACACTTAGTCTGTCTAAATCCAACGGTACTTCTTTTTGTCCATTCTTCATTGCTTGTTTAACATTGTCTGGCAAACTATTTATGACATTGATTGGCACATCGCCTTCTGTGAATCTATCAAAGAATGTGCCTAAATTAATTGCATACGCTGGCATTCCCATGAAAATGGAGAATTGTCCATCTTTCATCTTTACGGTTAGCGGATTGAAAAAACTATACCTCCAAGGAATCATATTGCTCGTCATATTCGGCACTTCAACCTTGATGTCATTAGCCAAAGACTTCATATACTTATTTAGCTTTGGTGTGACTTTAGCATAACTACGATAAAGAATTACATTACCAGTTTTGTACAAATTATTTAAGAATCGCTCCGATCTCTCTTTGCCGTTGATGCTCCTAAACCACTGTTGATAAAATTTTTCAACACTTTTATCTTGATGAACTATTTGAATACCCTGACAACCAAAGTCACCCATAAGATCAATAATATTTCTAATAATACCAACTTTATCATAGGCGTCGATACACATCTTGATTGCGCGTCTTTGTTGACTTGGGACCGCTTCGTGTGGTCTAAACGCATAGTAATCATTCTGTGTAAATTGAGGTCTGACAGAACGGCTTGGCTCAAGGTCTATAAAATGTCTATATGTGCTACCTTGAGTTTTAGATAAACCAGTATAATCATTTACGTTTTCAGAAAACTGTAGCAAGGCATCAGTTTTGCTTTGTGGATTATCATCTGACCAGCTAATCATGTTTTCGTTGTTCATTTTTTCCTCAATTGGATTGTAATCTGATTACGTATATTAATACACATCTTTCATGTTATCTGTAAACCAAGTAGGGCCAGAGTACAATTTTTCTGATGTATTTTTAGATGAGTGACCGCCAGTAGCAAATCCGCCATAAAAGTTGTATGCCTCTTGGGTCGGTGTGCGTTGTATAATTCTAGCGGCCATATTTGCCATTAATAGTGCTGAATATCTATCTTTTCTCATTTTACTCTTGCGCCCAGTACCAACTATAACTTCTGGCGTATCCCACCTATCTCTACCGCTTGTTGTTTGTGTCATCTGTATCATCGCTAGTTCGTCTTTTAGTTCTTCGATTTCAAGAACACATTCTTCTAGTGTATCAAACATTCTATTTTTCAGATTATCTTCAGAGGATGATAATCCGATTGAAATTGAATCAAAAAATGGGAATAATAGAGCTTTATCTTCAAAATCTTTTCTCATTCCATGATTAGCTTCTGCTAGCCATTCGTGTCTAGCGAATTGGCACATTTCTAAGATATGCAGCCCTCTTTCCCCGTCTGTGTCTTTTGGTTTATTATCATCTATGGTTGGCCACAATGGGAGTTCCCCTTCTTTTATTTTATCTTGATCATGCAAGGATTCCATAATTGCAACACCGCCACCCTGTGCGTCGATTGCAATATGTATGCATGGGTATAAGACCATTAGATCTCTTATTTTTCTGGCACAGTAAGAGTAGAAGTCCGCTTCGTTAGAATAACCCTTTTTTACCTTTTCTTTGTGTTCTGATCTTGTCGTTGTCCAGCAATGAACTATTCTTCTATGATCTGGATGCACCTCTAAAACTATGATGCTAAAGTTATCTACTTCAGATGCGGGGTCAACCCCAAATACATACTTTTTGTTAGGATCGCCAATCAAGCTGGCTTCAAATTGTATTTGATTACCTTTAGAATCTTTTATTTGGTTTTCTTTAGAAATTACGCAAGATTCAATCAATGATCTTTTAAAGAAGCCTTGGCTATCTCTTGTAAAACAAGCTCCATACTCCATTTGGTATATACCAGCATGAACAGTCGCTTTTGATCTTGGTACTTGATCAGCATCCATAAACCCAGCGGGTAATAATTCATACGGCATTCTAATGATTGAGTATTGAGTCCAATCAAAATTTTCTGGAGGATTGTCGCCATTAAAGATTTCCTTTAGCTTTGTTAGATTTCCTTTACTCTTAATGATAGCTTTCCACTTTTTCCAGTAAGTCGAAAAATGATTAAAGTCATAGTATGCAGTACCAGATAAGATTATTTGGTTATCTTTCTGATCTTTGGGTCCATCTTCGGGTAATATCTCTATTCCTAGCTCTTTGGCCTTTTTCTGGGCAGCAAGTCTTTTTACATTTTGTATAGGGTCTGCACTGACTGCCGCAAAGCCAGCAACAACATTCTCAAAAATATCTCTTGGTATAGATGCAAATTCATCAGCAATAATATCATTGGCTCTTTGACCTCTAATCTTTTGTCCGTCACCAAGAGGTAAGCAGGTTATTATGCTTTCATTTATTCTCATGGTGCATCTGTCAACATCTCTAGTTGGACCGCTATTAGAGTCGCATATATCTCTAAACATTGGAGAATTTCTCCATATGGTTTCCATATATTCGAAAACTACTTTGCTTTGTCTAAAAGCAGCACCAACAATAACAATTTTACGTTTAGGCAATATTAGTGCGCGTAGTATAGAATATAATGCTAGTTGAAATGATTTTCCAAAGCCTCGACTAGCTATCAATAGTGGAAATTTTCTATTCCACAATTCATTAATTATCAATGCTTGAGATGGAAGAAGTTGAGTATTAAGCAAATGGCTTGTAGTAAAAGATAGATATTCTGGACGGCTCATTAGCCATGACAGTCTTAAATGAAAATCTTCGTCTGCCCCATGTAGAAATGACATTGGGTTAAATAGATCTGTTTCTACAACATCAAGACCAAGCCAAGCTTCGTCTATCTTTTTAAGAGATTTCATGAATTAAAGTGCCAATCTGTTAATACGGTATCGGCAAACCCATAATAAATTGCCTCATCTGCGTGTAGATACCAATCGCCAGATTTTAGTTTTCTTATTAGGTATTGCTTGACTTGTTTTTCGCTTGGTTTTTTCCCAAACTTTTCATAGAAGAATTTTCCATCCACACATCTCTTTGCGTAGATATTAAACATGATGTCACATATTTTCTTCTCGTAGTCTGCATAGTTCATGGCGCTAAGATAGTCCATATTAATATCTGAACTTCCAAAGTGACACATAAAGTGTGCGTTTGGCGTTAAAGCTCTATAGTCTGCTGCTTGTAATATAATGCTACTCATAGATGAAGCCTGTGCGTATGCGATAATTGTTACATAAGATCTACACATACTTATTGCATCATATATAGCCATGCCATCTGACCATTCTCCACCAACGCTCTGCATATGTATAGTAATTGGCTGATCACTACGCATATCTAATGCTCTTAGATTTTTTAAGAATGTGTTTGACATTCTATATTCTACACCGGGGTTTTGATTATCTTCGGTATGATAGTGGTTATGTAAGAATATTTCCCTAGTGTTTATATTAGCTCCATATTCATGAAAATCTTTCAATAATTCTGGTTCTGCCATCATTTGTTTCTCCCTATAGTGTACATTTCGTTGATTCTCTTTAAAATGCTACTTACTGCTAGAAAGGCATTATATTTATTTCCGCAGAACAAAATATGAATGTCATTGTATAGCTGAAATTCAAATAAGCACTTGAGCATATACTTTCCTGTTATCTTTAAAGATGCTTTGTTTTTAATTGGTATTCTAGTTTCGTCTGGAAATTTCACCAAATCTTCCAAAGAAAACTCCAGTATCAAAAACTTATGAGGGAAAGCTTCCATTCTTTCTATTTCGTTCATAAAAGCTTGCTTTTTTTGTCCTAAGTTTACAGCAAGTTCTTCTACGCATCCTTTTCTCTCTATGCATATTTTATCTTCAAGACCTTGCACTGTATAATCGCCCGTGTCTAATTTTTGTTCTATCATTCCAGCGCAAGTGTTGAATGCGCTAAAAAAATAACCATCTTGTTCTCTTGTGTCTTTTATAACAAAGAACGGTGGTGCTTGTTTATATGCCATTGATTATCTCTAAAA
>SXGQ01561891.1_pt1 | contig 13956 bp, 13 predicted proteins | sample 3178371 | NCBI WGS metagenome assembly SXGQ01 (sample SAMN11356859, study PRJNA531348) | freshwater metagenome | isolation source: freshwater sample F1-20 | place: China: Fuxian Lake, Yuxi | collected 2017-12-25
GGAACCCGGCTCCGAACCTCCCAACCAGTTCGCTCTCGAGGTAGACCACGTTGGGGGAACCGTCCGCCCGCTGCTTGGCGTTCATGCCGTGGTCAGCCGTGATCCCGACGACCGCACCCAGCTCCAGGAGCCGCCCGATGTACCCGTCGATGCCCGCGTAGAACTCGAGCGCCTCGGGGGCCTCCGGGGTGAACTTGTGCTGCATGAAGTCCGTGGTGCTCAGGTACAGGAAGTCCGCACGCCCCGTCTCGAGCAGGCGGACCCCAGCCCGGAGCACGTAGAGCGAGGCCTCCCCCGAATAGATCGGAGGGGTGGAGCCAACGAGGGCCTCGACATCCTCGATGCCATGGGAGTCCAGCCCGGCCTGCGAGGCCTTCTCGGACGAGAAGGCGATCCCGGGCTTGCCGGGACCGACCAGTCCATTGGCAAAGATGTCGCGCAGCTTCTCCTTGGCGGTGACGACAGCGACCTTGCGACCCGTTTCCTGGGCCTTGGGGAAGATCGTCTCGGCCCTGAGGAACCGGGAGGAGTTCATCATCACCTCCTGCCCCGAGGCAGTATCGTAGAAGAAGTTGCCACCGATGCCATGGACCGATGGGGGGACCCCGGTGACGATGGATGAATTGTTGACGTTCGTGAAGCTGGGCATGGCCCCGCGGGCCATCCCACGCCACCCATGAAGGCTGATCCGTTGGAGGTTGGGCATCCGGCCTCGGGCCAACGCGGCATCGAAGTAGTCATCCGCCGAACCATCAAGACAGATCCCCACCACGGGCCGGGCGGGCGGTGAATACCGCCGCCCATTCACAGAGAAGGCTCCAACAGTCATGTTCATCGGGCGGAAGCCTGTCGATTCCAGTCCCGCAGACCAATCCTCAACTACCGAGACCTTCTGATGGCGCTGAGTCATGCCTCTGTCCCTGGGCGCCGAACCGAACCGCCATGCGGAAAGTTCCCCTTGCCGCACCGGATCGCGGGTCGTGTCATCCGGGTCAGGCATGAAACGTCTCAAGCCCTGGTTTCCAACGCTCCTGTACACCGCCCGTCTGCGGAAGACCGGTGGCACCACCTTCAACCGCGAGCTCCTGACCGAGTGCCATCAACTCCGGGAGTTCGACGATGCCGGGCGACGCTGGTCCGAACGGAACTATCCAGGCGGCTACACCAGCTACGGGTCGCTCGACAAGCTCCACCGGTTCTCCTCGACCTTAGGCGAGCTGGAACGCGACCTGGATCGCCATGTGCGATCCTTCGGCCGCTCCCTCGACTGGGACCTCGGTGGGCGCCGTCTGATGATGACCGATTGCTGGGTCAACATCATGCCATTCCACACGGCGCACAGCCTCCACCTGCATCCGAACTCGGTGGTGAGTGGGACCTACTATGTCGCGACTCCCCGCGGGTGTTCCGGATTGAAGTTCGAGGATCCCCGACTGAGTCGGCTCATGGCCGCCCCGCCCCGCCGTGCCGATGCGCGACCCGCCAACCAGCTGTACGTCACCTACCCCGCAAGTGCCGGCGAGCTGATCCTCTTCGAGAGCTGGCTGCGCCATGAGGTCGTGGCGAATCCGGTCCAGAGCGAACGCATCAGCATCAGCTTCAACTACGACTGGGCTTGACCCAGGGGAACCCTTTCCGGGTCTCATAGGAAAAACGCATTGAACCCCGCTCCAATCGGCCTGCTGCATGCGACCAGCGAGCTCCATCCGTTCTCCAAGACGGGTGGACTCGGAGACATGGTCGGCGCCCTCACACAGGCCCTGGCGCGTGCAGGCCATCCGGTTGACGTCGTCACACCCCTGTACCGGGGCATCCAGGACCGGTTCCCTGGGATCGAATCCACCGACTGGCGGTTCGAGATCCGGATCGGACCCAGACTCGTTCCGGGTCGCCTCCATCGACTGGACCCCGAGCCAAACCTGACGCTGTGGTTTGTCGAACAGCCGGGATACTTCGATCGTCCCGGGCTCTACAACGAGCGGCTCCGGGATTATCCCGACAATGCCGAGCGTTTCTCGTTCTTCTCCCAAGCCGCGACGCTTCTGGCGCGTCACCTTCCCAACCGACCCGGGATTGTCCACGCCCACGACTGGCAGACGGCGTTGGTGCCGATGCGAATCCAGTACGAGCGTGTCAAGACCGGCTGGTCCTCGGCCCCCAAGACGCTCCTGACGCTCCACAACCTCGCCTACCAGGGATCCTTCCCGCTCCGCGATTGGGACGTCACGGGACTGCCGTTGGAATGGCTGCACCTGGAAAGCGCCCTGCACCACGGCCAAGTGAACTTCCTCAAGGGCGGCATCGCGCTTGCCGACGCGCTGTCGACGGTCAGCCCCACCTATGCCCGGGAGATCTGCACGCCGGAGTTCGGCTGCGGGCTCGATGGTCTGCTTCGACGCCGGGAATACGAGCTCACCGGCATCCTGAACGGGGTGGACTACGGCGAGTGGAACACGACCCGGAACCCTGCCCTCCCATCGGCCTACGACACCGACCACCTCGAAGGCAAGCGGGTCAACAAGGCCGCGGTCCAGAAGGAATTGGGGCTCGCCGTGGACGGTTCCGTTCCGCTGTTCGCGGACGTCACACGTCTCGCGGAACAGAAGGGTGTGGACCTGCTGCACGATGCCGTCCTCGAACTCCTGGGCTCCGGTGAACGCATCCAGCTGGCACTCCTGGGTTCCGGAGACCTGCGGCTCGAATCGGCACTCGAGCGTCTGGCCCAAGCGTTCCCGGAGTCTGTCGCAACCCGGATCGGCTTCGATACCTCGCTCGCCCATCGGATCGAGGCCGGGGCCGACTTCTTCGTGATGCCCTCCCGGTTCGAGCCATGCGGCCTCAACCAGCTCTACTCGCTCCGCTACGGCACCATCCCGATCGTTAGGGCCACCGGCGGACTCGCCGACTCGATCATCGATCCAAGGGAGAACCCGGACTCGGCCAACGGAATCAAGTTCCATGAACCGACAGCCCAGGCACTTGCGAATGCGATGCGCAAGGGCATAGGCCTCTTCCGTCACCCCGAAGTGCTGGACATGTTTCGTCGGCGGGGCATGCGGACTGATGTCTCCTGGACCCGACAAGCGGCGGCATATCTCGAGCTCTACGACGAGATCTACCACGGGGTCTAGACGCCAACGTGGACAGCACTGAACGTTCGATCCGCCCCAAAACCACGGTCCAGGGACATGACAGATCCTTCGATTCAGGTACATCGCAAGAGCCTTTGGATCTGGATTGGCATCCCGCTCCTGTACGTCGTCTTTCAACAGGGACACGCCACCGACTGGCCCCAGTTCCTCGGACCGGCCCGCAACGGATCCACTCCCGACAGGGTGGATCCGTGGCCGGCCACAGGACCCCGGCGCCTGTGGAAGCAGCCCGTCGGCGCCGGGTTCAGCGGACCCGTGATTCGTGGAGGCCAGGTGATCGTCTTTGATCGGGAGGGAGACGAGGAACGGGTCCGGAGCCTCGACCTCGCCACCGGTGAGACGCGGTGGACCCATCGGGCGCCCACCGCCTACGTGGATGGTTTCGGGTTCGACAACGGTCCCCGAAGCACCCCTGCCACCACCACGAACCGCGTCGTGACATTTGGGGCGGAGGGTCGGCTTTCATGCCTCGACTGGGCCACTGGGCGTCTGGTGTGGACGGTGGAGGCGGGGAAGAATCTGGGCGCCGATCTGGGTTTCTTCGGGCCGGCGTGTTCACCCCTCATCCTCGGACAGCGGATCCTCCTCAACCTGGGCAACCGTGAGGGGGGAGGTGTCGCTGCCTTCGACCTCGAGAAGGGTAAGCTGCTGTGGAAGGCGACGGAACACGAGGCCGGGTATGCCTCACCGATCCCGACCCCCGACCAAGCCGGGATCGCCTTCTTCACACGCGAAGGCCTGGTCGTGACAGACCTCACCGGAACTGTCGGGGCCACGCATCGGTGGCGTTCCCGCCAGCACGCCTCGGTCAATGCCGCCAGCCCATTGATGGTCGGGAAGGAAGTGTTCCTGACCACCAGCTATGACACCGGCGGAATCCTGCTCCGACGGACCGCCCAAGGATTCGAGACCGTGTGGTCCAACGACGACTCGTTGTCCGCCCACTATGCGACCCCAGTCCTGCACGAGGGATTCCTATACGGCTTCCATGGACGACAGGAACGCGGACCGGAACTGAGGTGCGTGGACTGGAACACCGGCAAGGTGCGCTGGTCCGAGTCGGGCCTCGGAGCCGGCACGGTCATCCTCGCCGGCAGCCAGCTGGTCCTGATGCTCGAGTCCGGTGAACTCGTCGTGGTCTCGGCTGTTCCCGATGCCTTCAAGGCACGGGAACGGGCCCAGGTGCTCGGCCGTGGAACCCGCGCTCCCTTCGCCATTGGCGGGGGATGTCTCGTCGCCCGGGACCCGCGGATGCTGATCTGCCTCGGTCTGTGATCCGCGCCAAGGGAGACCCTTGGGCGGAATTTTCCCCAGGGAACCCCGACCCACCGCACCATCAGTCGATCTGAAGCAATTCCACTTCGAAGACCAGCGTGGCGTTCGGCGGGATGGCTCCCGGATAGCCGGACCGTCCGTAGGCCAACTCGGGCGGGATCGTCATCAGCACCTTGTCCCCAACCTTCATCGAGGCCACCCCGATGTCCCATCCAGAGATCACCTCCCCGTGGCCGAGGGTGAAGGAGAAGGGCTCGTTGCGATCGACCGAGCTGTCGAAGACACGCCCATCGGTGAAGCGTCCCGTGTAGTGGACGGTCACGCGGCTGCCCTTGCGCGGTGAGGCCCCGTTGCCAGCGGCGAGAGTCTCGATCTTCAGATTGTGTTCAGACATCGACCAAAGCTCCCCACGACAACGGGCTGGGGTCAACTCCTGACCCCTGTCGGCTGGCACCTTCTTTCGAGTTCCTTCCCTCTTCGGCAGACGCCATCCTTGCCGGATGATCCAGGTTGGCATCATCGGCACCGGCTTCATGGCAGCCCAGCACATCAAGGCATACCGGCAGGTCCCCGGCATTCGCATCTCCGCGCTGTGCAATCCCAGCGGACGCAATCTCGACGGCGATTTCTCGAAGGTCGCCGGGAACGTGGGGGACGCAGATCCCCTCCGGCTCGACATGTCGGAAGTAAAGGCGTTTAGGGATCCTGCTGCACTGTTCACAGATCCGGACATCACCCTCGTCGACATCTGCACGCCGACGAAGACGCACCTTGACCTGTCGATTGCAGCGCTGGCGGCAGGCAAGCATGTGCTGGTGGAGAAACCGCTCGCACGAACCCACGCCGAGGCATTGCGAATCGCTGAGGTCGCCGAAACCGCGGCAGCCCGTGGAGTTTTCCTAATGCCCGCTCTCTGCATCCGGTTCTGGCCGGAATACACTTGGGTCAGGGATCGGATCTGCAGCGGTGAATACGGGAAGGTCCTGGACGCCAGGTTTCGGAGAGTCGCCTCCGCACCCGCCTGGGGACACGCCCACTTCCTGAAGGGCGGCGACTCAGGTGGGGCCTTGCTCGACCTCCACATCCACGACCTCGACTTCATCCAGCATTGCTTCGGAAGGCCCAGCGGCATCATCGCCTCAGGATACTCCAAGGTCAGCGGGGCGATCGACCACGTGGTGGCGCTGCTCCAGTACCCAGGCGGACCGGTGGTCAGCGCGGAGGGAAGCTGGGGCATGGCCGAGGGATTCCCTTTCACCATGTCTTTCACCGTCAACTTCGAACACGCCACCGTAGACTTCGATCTCTCCCGTGGCGACCAGCGCCTCCGGGTGAGCCGGGGCGGAACGTCGGAAACCGTGACGCTAGAAGGGCCTGACGGCTACGTCGGGGAGATCCATCACCTTGTCGAGGCCATCCAGTCCAAACGCCCACCAACGGCGGTGACGCCGCACGACGCCGCTGCGGTCCTTGAGCTCTGCGAGGCCGAGGAGCGTTCCATCCGCGAGGGGCAGGTCGTGAACCTCGACTGACAACGCCCGACACCATCACTCCGTTCATGCAAACCACCTCCCGATTCACCGGCCTCGTGGAATTCAGCCAGGGATTCCAGAAGCGGCCCGGCCTCACCCACGTCCTCTTCGACTTCGATGGCACCTTGTCGCTGATCCGTCAGGGCTGGCCCGATGTGATGGTTCCCCTGTTCACCGAGATCCTGCCTCCACTGCCCGACGAGACCGATGAGCAACGCCGTCAACTGGCCTTCGAGGACATCATGCGGCTCAACGGAAAGCAGACTATCTACCAGATGATCCAGCTCGCCGAACGCGTCCGGGAACGCGGTGGCACCCCAGGCGAGCCCCTAGACTACAAGCACGAATACCTGAGGCGCCTCGACGAACGCATCCGGCACCGGGTCGAGGGTATCCGGGCCGGAACAATCCCCCGTGACGAACTCACGGTCTTCGGCACAAGGGCCCTGCTCGAGGAACTCTCATCCCGTGGACTCGCCCTCTACCTTGCCAGCGGGACCGACGAGCAGTTCGTCAAAGCCGAGGCCGAGGCGCTCGATCTCACGCACTACTTCAAGGGGCACATCTACGGAGCCCAGGACGACTACAAGAAGTTCAGCAAGAAGATGGTCATCGACCGGATCCTCGCCGAGAACCGGATACCGGGGGACTCGCTGCTGGCCTTCGGTGATGGCTATGTGGAGATCGAGAACACCAAACAGGTCGGCGGCTTCGCTGTCGCTGTCGCCAGCGACGAAGCGAACAATGGATCCGGCCGCTTCGATGCCTGGAAGCACCAGCGGCTCATGGGCGTTGGAGCTGACCTCTGCATCCCCGATTACCGGGAACTCGATGCCCTGATGGCGACCCTGTTTGCCTAACAACCGGGCCCCTCCGAAACCTCAATGCGCTTCCCACCCCTCGACCTTACCCGCCTGCAGGTTCAGCCCCTGGCCGAACGGAAAAGCCTTTCGACCGTCGACTCGATCCTGGTCGCGCCCGACGCCCCACTGCGTCCGATCGAGACCTCGTTGACGCTGGTGGTCCAGGAGGCGGCAAACCGGATCCGCCGGGCACGTAAAAAAGGCGGTGCCGTTGTCCTGATGTATGGGGCTCATCTGCTGCGCAACGGCGCGGCTCCACTGGTCTCAGGACTGATGGAGGGCGGCTGGATCACCCATCTGGCCACCAACGGCGCAGGGACGATCCACGACTGGGAATTCGCCTGGCTCGGACGCTCGACCGAGAGCGTGGAGGAAAATGTCGCGACGGGCACATTCGGGACGTGGGATGAAACCGGCCGGAACATCCACCTCGCACTCCTCTCAGGAGCCCTCGACCGGCTGGGATACGGTCGGGCACTCGGGCGCTACATCGCCGAGGATGGGTGCGCGTTCCCGTCGCGAGAGACGTTGGTCCAGCTGATCCGCGAGTTCCCGTCGGATCCCCTCGCCGGTGCCGCAGCCGACCTGCTGTCGGTACTGGACCGGTTCGACATCGCCTCCGGACGCCACGCGATTACCCACCCCTGGAAACACGCCAGCATCCTCGCCGAGGCCTGGCGCCTTGGGGTATCTGTCACGGTCCACCCGGGCATCGGCTACGACATCATCTCCTGCCACCCCATGTTCCACGGGGCGGCAATCGGGCGAGCCGCCGCCGAGGATTTCCGCGCTTTTGCTGGTGCTGTAGAAGGACTAGACGACGGTGTCGTACTGTCCGTCGGTTCCGCCATCATGGCTCCGCAGGTGTTCGAGAAGAGCCTGAGTTGCGTCCACAACATACGCTTCCAGGCCGGTCGAGCTCCGGTGTCCGGGCACTCGATCTACGTGGTCGACCTCCAGGACGGCGGCGGTTGGGACTGGACCCAGGGCGAGCCTCCAAAGACCAACCCGGCCTACTACCTTCGCTTCTGCAAGAGCTTTTCCCGGATGGGGGGGACGATGCGGTATCTGCAATGCGACAACCTGACGTTCATACAGCATCTCCACCGCCAGCTTGTGTCCGCCTGAACCCTCCCGCCCATGACACCGGAACGATTCGATGCCATCACCTCGCGGTATCCAGCAATCCGCCTGGCGGTGATCGGGGACTTCTGTCTCGACCGCTACTTCGACATCGACCCTGAGCGGCGCGAGGTCTCCATCGAGACGGGCCTCCCCGTCCACAACGTCACCCGAGTCCGGTGTCAGCCCGGCGCAGCAGGAACAATCCTCAACAATCTGGTGGCCTTGGGCATCGGGACACTCTTCCCCGTAGGGTTCTGCGGCGATGACGGTGAGGGTTGGTCGCTCCGACGCTCGCTGTCCCAGCTCCCCGGAGTGCGACTGGATGCGTTCGTCACGGCCCAGGACCGGAACACCTTCACCTACAGCAAACCGCTGGTCCACCACGCAGGCCGGCCTCCCGAGGAACTCAGCCGATTGGACCAGAAGAACTGGACACCTACCCCTGAGCCTCTCGGCGTACAGCTCGCCGCCTCCGTGCTGCGTCTCACCGGCGAGGTGGACGGATCGATCGTGATGGATCAGGTCGACCTCGAGGGGACGGGAACGGTGACCCGGGAGGTACTCAGTGCTCTTGCTGATCGTTCGAGGGCAATGCCAGACGCCCTGATCCTCGCGGACAGCCGACGCGGTCTGTGCGGTTGGCCCTCCCTGGTATTCAAGATGAACGCCGTGGAATTGTCCGTGCTGACCGGACGGCCGGTGGACTCGCTGGAGGAGATCAGGACTGCCTGCCTCGCTCTCGCCCGTTCCAGCGGACGCCCGGCGTTCGTCACCCTTTCCGAACGCGGGATCCTTGGGGCAACTTCAGCGGGAGAATCGGCTCACGTCCCCAACTTCCCCATCCGGGGACCGATCGACATAGTGGGAGCAGGCGATGCCGTGAGCGCCAATCTGACTGCCGCACTCGCAGCCGGTGCCTCGGTGATTGAGGCCATGGAGATTGCCATGGCGGCAGCCCACCTCGTCATCCACCAATTGGGCACCACGGGAACCGCCAGCGTCCCCGAGATCCGACAAACTCTCCTGTGAACACCAGCACGTTCCGCCAACGCCTTCGGATGCTGATCCTGATGGCTGTGCTGATGATGCTTGGCTGCATGACGCGGTCCCCCGAAAACGGTCACGCCCTGTCTCGATACGAGTTCGAACGCCCTCAGATGGGTCTGCCGTTCCGCCTGGTGCTCCATGCCGACACTCCGTCGAAGGCCACCAACGCGGCCGAGGCGGTTTGGTCTCGCATCGCGGCCCTGAACGCGGTCCTCAGCGACTACGAGCCGGACTCCGAACTCAGCCAGTTGTCGAAAACCAGCGGTTCAGGGATGTGGGTACCGCTGGGGACAGACCTCGCCCGGATCCTGATCGCCGCCAACCACCTGTCCCGCGACAGCGATGGGGCATTCGATGTGACGGTTGGGCCAGAGGTCACCCTCTGGAAGCGGTCGCGACGACAGCGGGAACTGCCTTCCAAGACGGCAATCGATGCCGCCCGCGGATCCAGCGGTTGGACGCTGGTTGAGTTGCGGCAACGCGATGGCAAGCACGAGGCAATGCTGGTGAGACCCGGCATGCGACTCGATCTCGGGGCCATCGCCAAAGGCTACGCCCTGGAAGAGGCGGCAATCGTCCTTCGACAGAACGGAATCGGGAGTTTCCTGCTGGCTGGAAGCGGCGACATGGTCATGGGAGATCCTCCTCCCGGACAGACCGGATGGGTGGTCGAGGCAGGTGTCTTTGACGCCCCTGAGGCACCCACCCGCCGGTTCCTGAGCCTCTCCAACACTGCCCTAGCCACGTCGGGAGACAGTTTCCAGCGGGCTGAGATCGGGGGGGTCCGCTACTCCCACATCGTCGATCCACGGACCGGGATCGGCATGACCGACCACAGCCTCGTCACCGTAATCGCCCGCTCGGCGATGCTCGCTGACGCGCTGTCGACGGCGGTCAGTGTCCTTGGTCCCGAAGCCGGCCCGGCCCTGGCGGTACGCCACTGTGCCGAGGTCTGGATGCTCCGGAAACCCGGCTCCACGGTGGAGGAGATGCGTTCCGCGGGTTTTCCCAAGGGACAGACCCCATCCCCATCACGGTAGGCCCGACGTCGACCGCAACCCGGATGCTGTACCTATCAAGGGGATTTGCTGTCCCGCACCAGATCCACCGCACGCCAGAGGTACCAGCTCGCCGTGGTACGGTACGGACGCCATCGCTCACCAAACTGGAGCAGTTCCCGAGGGCGGGGCGTCCCGGGAAGACCGTAGGTCAGCTGGAACCCATTCCGCACCCCAAAGTCGTCGACTGGCAGGACATCAGGTCGGGCCAGGGTGAACATCAGGAACATTTCGACTGTCCATCGTCCAACGCCACGGCATTGAACCAGGCGATCGACGATGGCGTCATCGTCCAACCGGGCGAGCACCCTACGCTCCGGCACGATTCCCTCCCGGGCCTTGGCTGCGATGTCCCGGATCGCGCGCACCTTGGACCCGGAGAATCCCGCCGACCGGATCCGCTCCTCCTCCATCGCCTCCACCTCGATTGGGGTTGGGAAACTGCGGCCAGGAAAGAGGTCGAGGAACCTCCGTGTGATGGTGTCGGCCGCCTTGCCATTCAGCTGCTGATGGGCCACCGCGCGGACGAGGGCCTCGAAGGGCGACCGACGCTGCGGCCGGATCGTGCAGGGACCCACGGCACGAATCAGTCGAGCCATCATTGGATCAACCGCGGCGAGATGTCGGAGGGCTTCAGGGGTCATCGGGAGTGTCCGGAGCCTTCGGGAGACGGCAGGCAGATGCAATGGGTTCCGCGGACAGGCGCAGCCCGGTGAGGGAAAATAGAGGATGGGGTTCCCGGGTTTGGATCGCGGTTCCATCCGACGTTCGCGACGCCTCGACACCCGTCGCCCCGAGGTGGAGCGGATTCCCGAACCGTGGCCGCCTCGTTGCTGCCTCGGGTTTCCATTCGCGGGATGCTGTGCTTTCCTCTCCGAGGAGTATGCCACCGTATCGACTCCCTGATCGGAAGGCCCTCCATCGCGACGGATGCCCCTGAACCAAGAGTTGTTCGACCTAGCCATCGTGGGATCCGCCTTCGGCGGATCCCTCATGGCATCGATCGCCCGCCGGCTCGGGCGAAGCGTGGTGTTGATAGAACGGGGACGTCATCCGCGCTTCGCGATCGGGGAATCCTCAACCCCTCTGACCAATCTGTTCCTCGAACAGTTGGCCGACCGGTATGATCTTCCCCGGATCCGTGCCTTCTCGAAGTGGGGCACATGGCAGAAGACCCATCCAAAGGTCGCCGCCGGACTCAAACGAGGGTTCAGCTTCTACCATCACGAACTCTCCACGCCGTGGAGCCCACGCCCAGACCGCAGCAACGAACTTCTCGTCGCTGCGAGTCCGAACGACGACATCGCCGACACCCACTGGTATCGTCCCGACTTCGATGCCTTCCTTGTTGAGGAGGCGGTCTCTCTCGGGGCGATCCACGTTGATCAGACGGAACTGACGGCGTTTTCGGAAAGACCTGATGGAATCCATCTGACAGGCATCCGTCAGGGAGAGCTGATGGAGTTCCGGGCCCGATTCCTCGTGGATGCCAGTGGGCCACGGGGCTTCCTCTGGAAGCATCTCGACCTCGGGGAGGAACCGATTGAGGGCTTTCCCGATCGGGAAGCCCTCTTCACTCACTTCTCGGGAGTACGGCACTGGGAATCATGTGTCACCTCCATCACCCCTTCAGCCGGGGATCCGTCCCGATCCGATCCAAACCCCAAAGCCGCACCTCCTTTCCCGATCGATGATGCCGCGCTGCATCACGTGTTCCCCGGAGGCTGGATGTGGGTGTTGAGGTTCAACAACGGGATCAGCAGTGCCGGATTCTCGGTCAGCCCGGAGATTGCCGGGAGCGTCCGGTTGGAGACGGGAGCCCCAGCCTGGTCCCGGCTGCTCGAGCGTCTGCCATCGGTCGCCATGCAGTTTGCCGATGCCCAATCCATCCATCCCTTCGTCCACCTGCCTTCCGTTGCATTCCGCTGCCCGAGATGTGTCGGACGCCGCTGGGCCCTGCTGCCCTCGGCCATGGGTTTCCTCGACCCCCTGCTGTCAACGGGTTTTCCGCTGACACTCCTGGGTATCCGTCGTCTGGCAGGGCTTCTGGAGCAGAACGCGGTTCCAACTCCACACTCCTTGGAAGCCTACGCCGCGGAAACCCAGGCCAATCTCACGATCGCCGCAGAGCTGGTGGGCGCTCTGCATCATAACCTCGGGCGGCCGACGATTTTCCAAGCCTTGTCCATGCTGTACTTCGCCGCCGCCTCCTATTCTGAGACGGCGATACGGCTCGGAAAGGCCAAACTCGCCCCAGGATTCCTCCTGCGCGACCGACCTGACTTCCACGGGAGACTGCAAAGCCTGTGTCTCCAAGCGCGAATGGATCCACTGCCGGAATCGGAGTTCGTCTCGGCCATCACGGCCGCCATCGGTCCCGTCAACGTGGCAGGGCTGAACGATCCCATGAGGCGGAACTGGTATCCGGTGGATCTGGCCGATCTTCGCAACGGCCGAGTAAAACTCGATTCCTCGGAGCTCGAGATTACAGAGATGCTACGTAGATGCGGATTGAGTAGCCCCTCCCCGGCACATGGAGGGATCACTGACCGCCACCGTCTTTCTCCAAACATCGCTCCGCATTCGGGAGACAGAACTGGCCGAGTATAACCCCCAAGACCCCAACTTCACCCCAAAGTAAGCTTCCCTTGGCATGGACAAGGCTTTCACGGGTACCAGACCCGGTTGTCCGGGGACATCCACCCGAGCAAAAACCCGACTGCAATTCCCATGCGACCCATCTACCACGTTGATCTCGAGATGTGCGGCGGCGAGCATCTGCCACCGGAATTCGATCTCGAGGAATTCTGCGAAGTCCTGCAAGGAAAGGTCCCGGAGTTCGAGGTCGTCGCAGCGCCGGACAACGGGCGGTTTGAACTGAACCGAACACCGGGTCTCGTCCCGGACTCGATCTTCCAGGAGGCGCTAGGCGAATACCTGGGCCGTTGATGGGGCTGGAGCGTTTATGGTGGTTTTCCGCCCGGTGATCCACCTTCCCCATCCCCACTGAGACGTCTTCAACGAGGACCATGGGGATCGTGGTCCGGTTCGTAAAACACGGGCCGGTCACGCTTAGGCCTGATTCGCGACACCGGGAGTGGCGGCAGGATCCGATGCCGGAAGCGGATCAATCCAAAGCGAGGGCCTTCTCGATCAGGCTGGACAGCTGGTCGAGGATGGATGAGTCGGCAGCCACCACTTGGGCCCCGGCTTCGATTGCGCCGTTCTGGAGCAGGGTGTTGGTGAGCGGACCGTAGCCGAGGACGGCTATGTGTGCGAGGTCGACGTCAGCCCGTATCTCCCGAATCAGCTGGCATATATTGCTTCCACGAAGATCCAGCTGAACCACGATCAGCATGGGCCTGTGACGGCTCATCTGCTCAAGAAGCCCATCGGCAGCGGATAGGGTGTGGACCCGCCACCCCCTGTCCACGAGGTGGTTGGCAATCGCGGAACCCGGCATCAATCGGTCATGGATCACCAGAGAGACAGGCTGGGCCCTGGAGGACGGCATCGACATTAAAAATCCCCCGGAGGACCGATGGACGATCCTGACCGGGGGTTTTGGAATTGGAGTGTCAGCCAAAGGTCAGTCGATCACCTCGATGCCCATGTTTCGGGCTGTTCCGGCGATCATGCTCACGGCAGCCGCCTCGCTGTTGGCATTGAGATCAGACCCCTTCAGCTTCACGATTTCGAGGATCTGCTTCCGGGTCACCTTGCCGACCTTGTCCTTGTTGGGTGTCTTGGACCCGGAGGCGACGCCCGCAGCCTTCTTTAGGAGGACCGATGCGGGGGGGCTCTTTAGGATGAAGGTGAACGACTTGTCCTGATAGACCGTGATGACCACGGGGATGACGAGTCCTGCCTTTTCCTTGGTGGCGGCGTTGAACTCCTTGCAGAA
>SXGQ01870862.1_pt1 | contig 13955 bp, 14 predicted proteins | sample 3178371 | NCBI WGS metagenome assembly SXGQ01 (sample SAMN11356859, study PRJNA531348) | freshwater metagenome | isolation source: freshwater sample F1-20 | place: China: Fuxian Lake, Yuxi | collected 2017-12-25
CCTCCGACACCAGCTCAACGCTCGCCCCGATCTCCCCGGATCGGGGCGCAGCCGTTCCCGGGACGCCTCGGCTCGGTCGGCGCTGTCAGGGGGTCTCGGTAGGTTGCCCGAGTGCCTCGACTGAGCGAGTTCTACGGCATCGTGATCTTCATGTACTTCGCCGACCACAACCCGCCGCACTTCCACGCGATCTACGGGGAGCACGAAGCGCTGATCGCCATCGATGACGGCTCAGTGCTCGGAGGATGGTTGCCTCGAACTGCGGCGCGGCTCGTGGAACTGTGGCGAATCGAGCGACAGTTGGAGCTCAGTGCGAAGTGGGACCTGGCGCAGGTGCCAGCTCCGCTCGGGACGATCGAGCCGCTTCAGTAGCATGGTGAGCGTGTCACTGGTTCGTGTCCGTGAGGTGGTCATCATCGGAACCCGGGTGCTCCGAGTCGTTTTCTCCGACGGATTGGTTCGGGAACTCGACTTCGCATCGTGTGAGGAAGGAGTGTTCACGGCGCTCTCAGACGACGCGGTGTTCGGTTCGGTCGCCGTCGATCCGGTCGCTGGTACGGTCTCGTTCCCGGGAGGGATCGACTTCGACCCGGACGTGCTCCACGGCGATGCACCGGCGGCGTCGCCGGAGCAACAGCCGGTGGTCGTCCGTCAATACCGGCTCGAGCACACGACGTGAACATCGCCCGGGTCTCATTCTAGTGTCGTTCCAAGGAGCGTTCACGCTCTTCGGGCTCGGGGTGGTCGTGCTCGGTGTGCTGTCGTCGATGTTGCGGTCGGAACGGAGTCGCCCTCGCCGGGTGGCGGTGCCGCTGGTGCTCCTCGGTCTGGTGATCTTCGGGTCCGGAGTGATCCTTCAGTTCGTGCTGGGGGCCGTTGCGCTGAGCCAGTTCTGAGCCGAGCGGGGGAGGGGTCCGCTCCAACGAGGCGCACGGTCGCCGGGGTTCATGCAGCCGCAGTCTGGGGAGTCACCCACGTTTCGGTCGGTGCGCACCCCCTCCGACACGAACGTTCCCGTACCAGCCGGGGGGCGCAGACCGACTCCGCTCAGCTCGACCTCGAGCGGGGGAGCGCCGCAGGCGACGACCCGCAGGTGGCCGGGGCAGAACGTCAACCACACCTGCAGCAGACCCTGGTGGTGTGGGGCGGAACTGGGACGGGGCCATCGTTTCGGGCATCCATCTGGCGAGCGACCCCTCCAAGCTGCATAGCAAGTCGCATTGCAACTCGCTATGCACGCGGCATGGCGCAGCTGGTGACACGGGTGGACGATGGTCTTGCCGCAGCGGTCGATGGTCTCGTGGCCGATGGAGTGGTCGCCAGTCGTTCCGAGGCGGTGCGGCTCGGTCTCGAGCAGCTCGTCGATCGCTTCCGGCGCGACGAGATCGGGGCGAGGATCGTCGAGGGGTATCGCTCGCTTCCTCAGAGTGAGTCGGAGGTCGGATGGGCCGACGAGTCGTCGGCCCGGATGATCGCCGAAGAGCCGTGGTGACCCCGGCGCCGACTCAAGGTGAGATCTGGTGGGCCGAAGCGGAAGACAAGCGGCGGCCGGTACTGATCGTGACGCGAAGCGACGCCGTCGCTGTGCTCGGGTGGATCATCGTGGCGCCGGTGACGCGCACCATCCGTCGGATCCCGACCGAGGTCGAGCTCGGCACGAGTCACGGGCTGCCTGACGAGTGTGTGGCGTCGTTCGACAACCTGCATCCGATACGCCGCTCGTTGCTCACGCAGCGGGTCGGTGAGCTCCGTGTCGCAGAGCTCGACGAGATCTGCCGGGCGCTTCGAGCCCTCGCGGACTGCTGACCTCCCTGTCGGTCACGCCTCCACCGGGAACCCGCCGAGGTCAGCGGCGCGTGGGGTCATGGGCCGAGTCCCCCCTCCGACGCGAACGCAGCGTCTCCCTAGGCGCCACGACGTGGACCTGACCCGAGTTCGGTCGCAGGATCCTGTCGCTGGGCGTCCACACCCTCCGGGCCTGACGGCGACGCTCAGCAGCAGGTGCGTCCGATCGAGTGCAGGTGGGCGTGCTCGGTCGGGTCGGTCACCCCGGCCGCGGCGAGGAACGCGTCGGAGTCGATCTTCTCGCCCCCGACCCAGGTGCCCTGCACGTCGACCTGGTCCTTGAACGAGTCGGCATCGACCTCGTAGGGGTCGGCCGTGAGCTCGACGAAGTCGGCGAGCTTGCCGACCGTGATCGAGCCGACCTTGTGGTCACGCCTGAGCGCGAACGCGGCGTTCACGGTGATGGCCTTGAGCGCGTCGTCGAGCGTCATCCTCTGGGACTCGCCCCGGACGGTGCCCGAGTTGGTCTGACGGGTGATGGCGGCGTGGACGTTGTGGAGCGGCAGCGGCGGCGAGACCGACCCGTCGTTGTGGAAGCTCGGCCGGAGGCCCGCAGCGACCGCGTCACCCGTCCGGATCCAGTTGGCGCCGATCTCGGCCGGGAACATCTGGCCGTCGAGCAGGTCACCCCAGTAGATGAACTGGAACACCGCCATCGACGGGTGGATGCCGAGCTCGGCGATCCGAGGGAACTGGTGGGCCTGGGCGGCGCCGAGGTGCTCGAAGCGCCAGCGGTGGTCGGTGCCTGTGAGGTTCGCCTTCGACAGGCCCTCCTCGAACACGTCCGCCACGATGTCGACCGGGAGGTCACCGTTGATGTGCGCAGCGAACTGCCAGCCCTTCGCTGCGTGCGCGTCGACCGTGGCCTGCAATTCGTCCTTGGTGTAGTTCATGGACGCGATCCCGCCGGTGTCGAGCGTGATCCCGGCGGCCCGGGTGGTCGGCGTGTCGAGGTACGGGAACGACAGCGCAATGTTGCCGACCCACGGCGAGCCGTCGGCCCACAGCTTGATGCCGTTCTTGTGGAGGTGGTCGGGGTCGACATCCGAATGGAAGTCGTCGCCACAGGACTCCTCGGTGGCGACGTGGTAGAGCGAGATCCGCAGCGGGCAGGACGGCAGCTTGGCCAGCGCCTCGTAGGCGGGCTGCATGGACGCCTGGTAGGTGTGCTCCGACGTCGACGTGATGCCGTTCTCGGCCATGAGCACGTACCACGCAGCGGTGGACGCGATCGGGTTGGCCCCCGATTTGGCCATGGCCGGCTCGGCCATCTGCACCACCGCGGCCATCTCGTAGGCCTGGCCGTTGAGCGACCCGTCGGCGTTGCGGCCGAAGTGCGATGCGGGCGGGTCGGCGGGCGGGGTCGTGTCCCAGCCGAGTTGCTGCAGGTAGGTGTGGGTGCAGTAGACGGCGTGGCCCGAGTTGTCGGCCACCACGGCGGCGCGACCGGGGAAGTACGCCTCGAGTGAGTCTGCCGTCGGCGCCGGACAGCCGTGCAGCAGCTTGTCGAGTCCGTTGAACAGCAGCAGCTCGTCGATGGGTCGCTCGGCGTGGAGTTGATGCCAGAGCGCCTCCACATCGGCGAACTTCGGGTAGCCGACATACGGCGCGATCCAGATGGCCGGCGACTGCGTCGTCATGCCGGAGAAGAGCGGGTGTGAGTGCGGCTCGACGAAGCCCGGCATGAGCACGGTGTCACCCAGGTCGGTCACCTGAGCACCCGGCACGGCTGCCTGGCAGGCAGCGAGGTCGCCGACCGCGGCGATGGTGCCGTCGGCGGCCACCGCCACGGCGGTCGCACGGGGCTGGGTCTCGTCCATCGTGACGATGGTGCGGGCAGTCAGGATCCTGGGGTCGGCCATCGGGCGACCGTAGCCCGACCGTCGGGCGCCGGAGGTCCGCGTCCCGGGACGTCCGACCCGGTAGACCGTGCGGACGCGCCCCGGAGGTTCCATGTCGGACACTACAATCAGCTCGCCCGACGGGGCGCCGACCACCGTCGACGGCGTCGCCGTCATGACGCCGGCCATGGCGAAGGCCGCCATCCCGCTGCTCGGGTTCCTCGCAGCGATCCAGGGTGTCGACCCCAACGTCGCCAACACCGCACTCGTCGGGGCGACCCGGGGACTGAGCATGTCGGGGGCGACGGTGTCGCTGGCGGCCAGCGTGTCGACCCTGGCCCTGGCCGCGTCCGCCGTCACGACGGGGTTGATGGCCGACCGCCTGGGACGCCGCAAGGTCCTGGTGGCGGCGCTGTTGCTCGGCGTCGTCGGCGACCTCGTGGTGGCCGCCTCTCCCGTTGCAGCGTTCTTCCTGCTGGGCAGGGCCGTCGAGGGTGTCGCCATGGGTGCGGTCTACGGCGCGGCGTTCGCCTACATCCGCTACGTGCGGGCTCCCAAGGACATCCCGGCGGCGATGGGCATCTTCACCGCCGTGATCGGCGTCACTGCGGTGACCTTCACGTTCATCGGCGGATCGCTGGCCACGGTGAGCTGGCGGGTCGCCTTCCTGGTGGTGCCGGTGCTCTGCCTGCTGGCCGTCCCGATGGTGCTCACGGTGCTGCCGGCCCAGCCGCGTGTCCGGGTGGGGGAGCAGACCGACGCCGTCGGGCAGTTGTTCCTGGCCGGTGCGGTCGTGGCCCTGATCTTCGGCTGCAGCCGGCTCGGCAAGGGGTTTCTCCGGCTCGAGTCGGGCGGCGCGCTGCTGGCCGGTCTGCTCCTGTTCCTGGGGTTCGTGGTGTGGGAGCGCAGGTACGAGCACCACTTCTTCCCGGTGGAGATCATCAAGCACCCGGGGTTCCTGGCCGCAGTGTGCGCCGGCCTCATCTACAACTTCACGAACGCCATCGTCTTCCTCCAGCTCGCCAACCTCTGGCAGTACGTCGTGAAGCTGACCACGCTCAAGGTCTCCATGTGGCAGCTGCCGTTCCTGTTCGCCGGCATCCTCGGAGCGCTCGTGTTCGGCCGGCTCATGAAGCGCGGGCTCACCAACCGGTCGGTCGTGCTGGTGAGCGGCCTGATGACGGGCGCCGGTTTCGTCGCGCTCTACCTGGCCCGCAACGGCACGACGCTCGCCGCCTTCCTGCCGGGTGCGATCCTGGCGGGAAGCGGCTGCCTCGTGGCGTCGCTGCCCTACGGCAACCTCATCATCGAGGAGGCGCCGCCCGAGTACTACGGGCCCGTGACCTCGTCGCGGACGACGTTCGGCCAGTTCTTCTACGCCGCCGGGCTGGCGCTCGGCACCGTGATGGTCAACCGGCTCACCTCGGGCGGGACGGTCGATCGGCTCGAGGCGGCGGGCGTGCCCCCGAGCGAGATCGGCACCGCGATGGGCTCGGTCACGGCGTTCGCATCGGAGGGGACGCAACCGACGACGTCGCTCGGGCAGAACGCACTCGCAGCGGCCGCTCCGTCCTACGTGGACGCGTTCGGCACGACGATGCTGGTCACCGCCGCGGTCGTGGTGCTCGCAGGCGTGGTCGGTTGGCTGCTGCTCGGCAGGAGGTCGGCCAGCCCGACGACCTGACCGGGGTGCCACAACCGGTCGGCGTCAGTCTCTCGCCTCCCGCCCGACACGAATCGTCGCAGGTCGTCCACGTGCTCCTTCCTCGGCGTGATGCGTCCGGACGGGACGCCGCTGCCGGCGCTCGACGTGACCGGAGACATCGGGCGGGAGACCGAGGGTCGCTGAGGGTTACTGCGGCGGGGGGGGGCGATCCCACTCCCTCCGGAATCGTCCTCGCTGCTGCGTCAAGCTGACGTGCGACGATGGTCGTTGAGGGGGCCGAGGTCGGCCCCGGACGGAGGACCAGCAGTGGCGAACCTGACCGAGACCGAGGCCTCGGACCTGTTCCGCTCCCCACCGACGCGGATGGTGCCGGTGGGCGGGGACGCCGAGGTCGCCGTGCGCACCGTCGGTTCCGGTCCCCACGTCCTGTTCGTCCACGGGTGGCCCGTTCACGGGGCGACCTTCCGCCGACTGCTGCCGCGCGTGTCCCAGGTCGCCACCTGCCACCTCGTTGATCTTCCGGGCGCCGGCTCGAGTCGGTTCACCCCGTCGACGCCGGTGTCGATCGACCTCCACGTCCGGAGCGTCCGTGAGGTCGTCACCGCGCTCGAGCTGGACGACGTCACCGTCGTCGGACACGACAGCGGCGGCATGATCGCCCGGCATGCGCTGGCCGGCGACGCCCGCGTCCGCGGCTTCGGTCTGATCGACACCGAGCCCGCAGGTTCGGCCGGATGGCGCTTCCGGTCGTTCGTCTCGATGCGTCACATTCCTGGGCTGGGGGCCGCTCTGGGCTGGGCAGCCGGCAACCGGACGATCCGCCGCAACCAGTTCGTCTTCGGTGGGGCGTTCGCCGACCGCTCCATGTTGGATGGCGAGTTCGACGAGTTCTTCTTGCGGCCACTCCACACGCAGCCCGAAGTCCGGGCTGCCGCCCACCGGATTCTCCGCAGCTTCGACTGGCGATTCGTCGACGAGCTCGCAGCGCTGCACCGGCGGATCGACGTCCCGGTTCGGCTGATCTGGGGTGAGCGCGACGTGTTCTTCCCCGTCGAGCGGGCTCGGGCCACGGTCGGCACCTTCCCGCGGGCCGATCTGCAGGTGATCGAGGGTGCCGGTCTGTTCAGCCACGAGGAGCGCCCGGCGGAGGTCGCTGCCGCGCTCGTCGAATTCGTCGACGGGGGGCGCCGTCCCTCGGCCGAGTAGAAGCCCGGTCGGTGCCGGCGGGCTCGAGCACTGCGGCGGGGGAGCGGGGCCGGCGACCTAGGGTGACATCGTGACGGGCACAGCGATCGAGATCAGCCGCGCCGGCGACGTGGTCGTGGCCACCTGGAACGACGGCGAGAACCGCTACCGGGGTGACTCCGTGGCCGAGTGGCACGCACTGCTCGACGACATCGAGTCGTCCGACGGCCCCGTCGCCCTGGTCGTGACAGGCACTGGTCGGTTCTTCTCGAACGGGCTCGACCTCGACTGGATGTCGGCCCATCCTGACGAGGCCCGGCCGATGCTGGCCGGCGTCCACCGGCTGTTCGGACGCATGATGACGCTCGACTGCTACACGGTGGCGGCCATCAACGGCCACGCCTTCGCCGGCGGCGCCATGCTGACCTGCTGCTTCGACGCGCGCATCATGCGGGAGGACCGTGGTTACTGGTGCCTGCCCGAGGTCGACCTCGGTCTGCCGCTGACCCCGGCGATGTACGCCACCGTTGCCGCCCGGCTGCCGCAGGCCGCCCTGCACGAGTCGATCGTCACCGGCCGTCGCTACGACGGGCCCGGCGCCGTGGCCGCCGGCATCGTCGAGTCCACCTCGACGGAGGCCGAGCTGGTTCCCCTGGCGGTCGAGCGTGCCGCTGCGATGGCGGGCAAGAACCGCAGCGTGATCGGAGCCCACAAGCGCCAGATGTACGGCGCGGTCGCTGCCCTCTGTGACCCGGTCGTCGCGGGGGAGTGATCGACCTTCTTCGAGTGGCGCGGGCGGCGCTCCGCCGCGCCGCTGATGGCGGACGGGACGGGGTTCGGATGAGGGGTTGACAGCGGCGCTGACAGCTGGCAGGCTGATCGAACACACGTTCGGTCCAGCTCTCCGGGTTGTCCGGGGTCAGCCGGGTCGCCTGGAGTTACCCGGGTGGCTGGTGGGTCGGGGAGTGTGTCGGCTCGCTTCCGGCCGTGACGGGAGCCTGTGTTCACCGGCATCGTCCGGTGGGAGCGATACGAGGTCGTCGTGTCGTGTTGTGCTGCTGCACCCGAAACGGGTGCATGTCCCGCTATCAGCCCAGCTGCCGCCCCGGCCGGTGTGCCGGCTGGTGTGTCGGCTGGTGTGCCGGCTGGCGTGTCGGGTGATGGTGTTTCGTTCGATGGTGTTTCGTTCGATGGTCCGGGGTTCGTCCCGGGGGTCGTGGATGCCCGTGCCGCGTCCGATGCGGAGCTCGTCGGGCTGGTCCGGTCCCTCGAGGCCCAGCAACGGTCGCTGGACGCGTTCCGCTCGGTGGTCCTCGCCGAGCTCGACGCCCGCGACGAACCACAACGCCGCACCGGGCTGCGGACCCCCGGCTGGCTGGGCGCAGAGTTCGGCCTGCCCCGTGACGAGGCCCACCGTCGGGTCGGTGTCGCCCGCACACTCCGGACCGACCTCCCAGTGGTGGCCGACGCCCTCAGCACCGGTCGCATCTCGTTCGCTCACGCCGCCCTGCTCTGCCGGCTCGCCAACCCCCGCGTCCGCGACGTCGTGGCCGCCATGCAACAGGAGTTCGTCGACCTGTCGATCGGAGTCCGCTTCGAACAATGGGCCCGAGAGGTCCGCGCCCTCATCGACCTCGCCGACACCGACGGCGGCCACGACCCCCGACCCGAGGACAACCACCTGGCACTCTCCGACGGCCTCAACGGCGACCTCCACCTCGACGCCACCCTCGTCGGCGACCACGCAGCCACCGTCCGAGCCGCCCTCAGCGACGAAACCGAACGCCAATGGCGACGCCACCGCGACCTCCGCGCCGCCGACCCCGGCCACCCCCTCCCCACACGAGGCCAACTCATGGCCGAAGCACTCACCGAACTCATCCGACGCGGCACCGCCACCCGCCCGAACGTCCCCGCACCCGTCACCGACGTGACATTGGTGATCCACGCCTCCGAACCACTCGACGCCCGCACCCCCGACGGAGTCCGCCTCGCCGACGGCACCACCCGCCACCTCCTCTGCGACGCCGCCATCCACGCACTCATCGTCGACAGCCTCGGTGTCCCCCTCGACCTCGGCACCACCATCCGCTACGCCACCCAGGAGCAGCGTCGAGCCGCCCGCATCCGAGACGGCGGCTGCATCCACCCCGGCTGCGACGCACCAGCCACCTGGACCCACCTCCACCACTGCCACCACGCCAGCCACGGCGGCCCCACCGACCTCCACAACCTCGCCAGCGGCTGCCCCCAACACCACGCCCTCTGGCACCGCACCGACTGGGACATCCAACCCAACCCCAACCAACCCGGCCGATTCCTCATCACCACACCCGACGGCCGCCAACTCCACAGCCAACAACACGGCCGAACCAGACAATGACCCCACCAGGGGGAGGCTGCCGCCGTCAGTCGTCGGCGGGTCGGGGAGTCAGTTCGAACACCGGGATGTGCCGCTCCGTCGCGGCCTGGTAGGCGTCGTACTCGGGCCAGACCGCATTCGCGCGGGTCCACCACTCGGATCGGGCGTCACCCTCGACCTCGTTGACATCGAACTCGCGAACCTCGGCGCCGTCCTGCAATCGGGCGAGCGGCAGGGTGCGCAGGTTGTGCACCCACTGCGGGTTCGTCGGCGCGCCACCCATGGAACCGATCACTGCGTACCGGCCGTCGCCGTCGGCGATCCGCACGAGCGGTGTCTTGCGGACGTTGCCGGACTTCGCCCCGATGGTCCACAGGACGATCCAGGAGTCACCGACCATCGGGCTGGGCTCGCTGCCGTTGGACCGCTCGTAGAGCGCGACCTCCTCGGCGATCGGCTCCCACGGGCTGGGTTCGTACGGTGCATCGAATGGCGACACGGGACCTCCTCGGAACGTCGGAACCGTACCCGCTGACTCGGCGCCGCTCGGCCGGCCCGGGGCCTGCACGCCTACGATGCGGTCCGTGATGACGATCGAAGCCACCCATCCGGTCCGGCTCGGCTTCATGCCCGAGTCGCAGGCGGTCGCCGATCCGGAGCGGCCGGGTCTTCGTCGTGCCGGGCCGCGGGCTGCGGCGCCCTACGGCGACGACCGAGTGGAGTTCCACACCGTGCCGGCGGTCGACCTGCTCCACCAGGATCCGGGCGACCTGCAACTGCACGGCGCCGGCTCAGATGAGCACGGCGCTGGCTTCGACACCGTTGATCTCACAGGCCTCGATGCGCTTCAGTCGGTCTGCGCCCGGGTGCTCGACGCCGGGTGGATCGCCGACGAGGACGGTGCCCGGGTGCGTGCCGCCCTCGACGGCGCCGTCCTGCCCAGCGCGCACGGGCCTGATCTGCAGGTGGTCCACATCGCGGAGGAGGGGCTCATCATGCGGACGGTCGGCCCGAACGGCCTGTCGCTCGTGGGCCCCAGATCGGTCGGCATGAACGGTCACGGTCAGGCCGTGTCCATCCACGTGGACCAGGACGTGTTCGGGACTCCACTGGTGCAGATCATGGATGGCCGGGCGCCGTCGCTGTTCGTCCACGACTCGCCGGACGGGAGCTGCACCGACGCCTCCATGCTGCTGGTGAACCTCTGGATCCCGCTCCGCCAGATCGTTCAACCGCTCGTGCTCGCCGACGGTCGATCCATCGACCGGCGCGCCGACCAGCTCCGCTACGGCCTGCCGACCGGTTCGTTCCTGGACCGTGGTGAGGACCAGGAGATCAACGACATCTACTCCCTGCTCCACGACGACGGCCAGCGCTGGTACTTCCGCTCGGAGATGGACCACCGGAGCGCGTGGATCTTCAACACGCTGAGCACCCCGCACGGAGCGGGTGTGCTGCCCGGGGAGGACGTCGCCGAGCGGTACTACCTGCAGCTCGAAGCGGCCGAGGCCGCCGTGGCCGCCGGCGATGCTGCGGCGCTCGAGGTCGCCCTGTCGTCCGGGCCGGTCGAGTCGGCGCGGGAGTCGTCCGGGCCGGTCGAGTCGGCGCGGGAGTCCTCGACCCCGGTCCTCCGGGACGCGCTGGAGTCCATGGCGTCGCTGCTGGATGAGGCCCGGGCCGATCCGGGTCGGATCGCCGGTCCAGCGGGACCGGGCTGGAGTCGGGCGGCCGGGTCGGCTCGGCAGCGGGTGGTCCGGACGTCGCTCGAGATGCGTCTCGTCGTGACGGTCGCTCCCTGAGCACGACCGGTGGACCGCACCTCGGCACCGGGAACCGGGAGGGCACCGGGAACCGGGAGGGCACCGGGGGCCGGGAGAGCACCGGGGACCGGCACGCCACCATGACCGGTGCCCTGCCCGCGGCACCCGAGGGCTGGGTGCTGCTCAACTCGCACCGGTTCGGGCCCTTCGTCGTCCGGGCCCGGTTCCGTCGGCCCGACGGCAGCGTGGTGGAGTGGACCTCTCGGGGCCACCGGTTGGGCCATGCGCTCCGCTCGTCGGACGGCCCGTCGATCCCGGTCGGACGCCGCCTCGTTCCGGCCCGGACCTGGTGGATCTCGGCCCTGTTCGCCGTGGGTTCGGCCTGCTTCGCCCTCGGGTCGTTCCCTCCCTCTCTGGACCGGGTGAGCTCGGTCGTCGACGGCATCACCTTCGTCCTCGGCTCCCTCTGCTTCACCGCCGCCTCGGCGCTGTGCTTCCTGGAGGCGGCCTCGGCACCGAGCTCGCTCGGCGGGTCGGACCGGACGGCTGACCGTCGGTTGCGGGTGCGCCCCCGGTCGATCGACTGGTGGTCGACCCTCGTCCAGTTGGTCGGCACCGTCTGGTTCAACGTGATGACCCTCCAGGCGCTCCTCGTGGACGACGCCGCCGCCCGGATCGACCAGCTGGTGTGGCGTCCGGACGTGTTGGGGTCCGGGTGCTTCCTGGTGGCCAGCTACCTCGCCTTCGTCGAGGAACGTGCCGGGGCGGACCGCTCGGACCGTGACGTCTCCTGGTGGATCGTCTCCTTGAACCTCGCTGGTTCCGTTGCGTTCGCCGTCTCGGCGGTCGGGGCCTTCACGCTCCCGTCGACCGCGGATGTCGTCAGCTTCCGACTGGACAATGGAGGCACGTTCGTCGGGGCGCTGTGCTTCCTGGCCGCAGCGGTCCTCCTGGTGCCCGAGGCCCGTTCGGCTCGCAGGACCGCCCCGACCGCAGGCCCTAACCTGCGGTCGTGACGAGCTTCGAGACCCTCCTGTACGAACTGGACGACGGTGTGGCGTGGGTGACCCTCAACCGACCCGAGGTCCTCAACGCCTTCAACCCGACCATGGAGTCGGAGCTGGCCCAGCTCTGGTACGACCTCCAGCGCGACGACGAGGTGCGCTGCGTGGTGCTCCGGGGGGCGGGTGAGCGGGCCTTCTGCGTCGGCATCGACCGTGACGCCACCATCGGCGAGGCCGACCCCGACGGCGAGATGCCCGGCTACTCCACCCCCTGGGAGTTCGACGACCCGGGCCGCCGACTGGGGCCGAAGGCGAACCACCTCTGGAAGCCGGTCATCGCCATGGTGGACGGCATCGCCTGCGGTGGGGCGTTCTACCTGCTGGGCGAGGTCGACTTCATCATCGCGAGCGACCGGGCCACCTTCTTCGACCCGCACGTGACCTACAACATGACGGCGGCCTACGAGCCGGTGCAACTGCTCCAGAAGATGCCGTTGCAGGAGGTGATGCGCATGGCGTTGCTCGGCGCCCACGAGCGGATGAGCGCGCAGCGGGCCCACCAGGTGGGCCTGGTCTCGGAGGTGGTCGCCCCCGAGGATCTCGAGGCGACGGTGCGCTGGGCGGCGGAGGCCATCGCCTCGGCGCCGCCGCTCAACGTGCAGGGCACGCTCCGGGCCATCTGGATGGCCAGCGAGGTGCCCCGCTCGCAGATGCTGGAGCTCTGTGCCCTCTACACCCGGGTCGGCACCGACCCGGTCGCGCTCCAGGAGGGACAGGCGGCGTTCGCCGGCAAGGCCCGGATCCAGCCGCGGACGCGCTGACCGGCGATCGTCGCCGGATTCGATTGACCGGCGATCGTCGCCGGAACCGATTGCAGGAGGAACCGGATCGTGGGAGTGCTGCTGGAGTCGATCGTCGCCGTTCGCGGCGACGAGCCGGCCGTGATCGACGAACGGTCCATGACCTCCTGGCGGGAGCTCGACGAGCGGGTGGACCGCCTCGTCCATGCCCTCCGGGACCGCGAGCTCGGCGAGGGGGACCGGGTGGTGGCCCTGCTCGGCAACCAGGTCGAGTTCGTCGAGCTGTCGTTGGCCTGCGCCACCGGGGGGTGGGTCCTGGTCCCGCTGAACTGGCACTGGGTCGCCCCGGAGGTGGCCTACGTGCTCGAGGACGCAGGAGCTGCTGCGGCGGTCGTCGACGAGCGGTTCATGGACGTCGCCGTTGCGGCGCTGGAGGTGGTGCCCGTCGGGGTGCGCATCGCCGTCGCCGAGGACCCTCCCGAGGGGTTCGAGCGCTGGTCGGAGGTGGTGCGCTCGGGCGCTTCCGGTCCGGTGGACCACCCCACGAAGGGCGGACCGATGTTCTACACGTCGGGGACGACCGGGCACCCCAAGGGCGTGCGGTCCGCGCTCACCGCCGTCGGCGGCCCGGCCGAGATGTTCACGTTGATGGCGCACTCGCTCGGCCCGACCATCGGCGTCGTGCCGATCGGCGCCGACGGCCACGTGCCGGCCGTCCAGTTGGTCTGCGGCCCCACGTACCACTCGGCCCAGTGGGTCTTCGCCGTGTTCCCGCTCCTGTGCGGCGCCACGATCGTGTTCCAGCACCGGTTCGACGCAGCGGGCGTGCTGGAGCTCGTCGACGCCCACGGCGTGACCAACGTGCACCTGGTGCCCACCCAGATCAGCCGAATGCTCGACGTGCCCGATCCCGTCCGCTCCGCCTTCGACGGTTCGACGCTGCGAACGGTGCTGCACGGCGCCGCCCCGTGTCCGCCGTCGGTCAAGCGGGCGGCCATCGAGTGGTGGGGTCCTGTCGTCGCCGAGTACTACGGCGGGACCGAGGGCGGGTTCCTGGCCGTGATCGACGCCGAGGAGTGGCTCGAACGACCGGGCAGCGTGGGCCGCCCACTGCCCATCGTGGAGGTGCGGATCGTCGGCAACGACGGCGAGGTGCTCGACGTCGGAGAGACCGGCGAGATCTGGTTCCGGAACCTGCTCGGGTCCGACTTCGAGTACCACAACGCCCCCGAGAAGACCGCCTCGGCCCACCGTGCCGACGGGTTCGGGACGCTCGGCGACGTCGGCCACCTCGACGAGGACGGCTACCTGTACGTCGTCGACCGGCTCAAGGACCTCATCATCCGCAACGGCTTCAACGTCTACCCGCGCGACGTCGAGGACGTGCTGCTCGCCCACCCGGAGGTCACGGCCGCGGCGGTCGTCGGCCGGCCCGACCCGAAGGTCGGCGAGGAGGTCGTCGCGTTCGTGTCCGTCGCCGCCGGCTCGACGC
>SXGQ01036317.1_pt1 | contig 13953 bp, 15 predicted proteins | sample 3178371 | NCBI WGS metagenome assembly SXGQ01 (sample SAMN11356859, study PRJNA531348) | freshwater metagenome | isolation source: freshwater sample F1-20 | place: China: Fuxian Lake, Yuxi | collected 2017-12-25
CATCAAGGAGAATCGAGCTCGTCAAGGCGACATCGACATTGCAGTGCAGGCGTATTTGCATAAAGGCGACAGGTTTAGAAAAGAGTTGCGCCGCATTGACTAACGACAACACAGATGTTTGGTCTCTGGTTGACATCTCTCTTCATATCTCACAATCGGAAATCGTCTCCGACACCCTGTGGGCCATGGGAGTTGTAGCTATCGAAGAGATCCATGGCGACAACGACATCGTGACACTTCGTACAAGCATGGGGGAGGACCCCACCGACGATATTGCACTGCTCGTACAGCAATATCCGTTTGTATCGGTCTCGTTGGTGAACATCTCTCGTGCGGTTGCCGACACATGGCGCAAACACGCAGAGCCCACTTGGGTAACGAAAGACGTTGTGTTCGTGCCCACGTGGTTACCTGCACCTCCTGCATTGCATCAAATTTTCATTGAACCGCTAGATACTTTCGGCCTCGGCAATCATCCGACAACTATCGCGGCCATGCAATTGGCTCTGCAGCATGTTGTTCCGGCATCTCGCGTACTCGATCTTGGAAGTGGCTCAGGAATTCTTGGAATTGCACTCAGCAAGATTCTTAGTTGCAGTTGTGTGGCATTCGATATCGCATCGGGCGCGCGTCACGTGCTGGAGGAGAACTGCCAAAGGAATGATGTTCACAATGTGTCGTGGACAGACTCCTACGGGACCGATACGTACGATGCTGTTGTTGCAAACATCTTGGCGCCGGTGCTTCGTGAATTAGCAGGCGTCATACAAGAAGTGACTCGAAACAAAGGCGTGATTGTTCTGAGTGGAATGCGAGATGAACAAGTCGAAGATGTTCTCGCGTGTTTTACTTCATGCGTCGAACTTGTCACTGTGTCCATTGATGGATGGACTGCTGTTGCTTTGCAAAAAGTGAGTTAAGAAATATTTCTTGCGCGCACACCAATTGGTGCGATCAATCGATAACCAGCGGCATGGCGTTCTTCTTCTGATTCGCCGCCCCAGAAACCATATTCACGATTACGGCGTGCAAAGTCTCTGCACTCAAACATGACTGGGCATGCGTTGCATACTTCTCGAGCTTGAGCTTCACGGCGTTCGCGCGCTTGTGGACGTTCTGCAGCAGGGGGGAAAAACACTGCAGACAATCCGCGACATTCGGCAGTGACAGACCAGGACGTGTCATCCCATTCTCTGAAAGAAAACAATTCTCCGATGGCCATGGTTGCCCCCAACTTCGCCGCGCTTGGACTCCACAATAGCGGAATTGATCAACGAGTCAATTCCGTGCTTATCGCGGTTAGAAAACGCTTCGCACGCCGGCAGCAAAGGCATCAACGTCGGCCTCAGAGGTATCCCAGGAGGTCATCCAACGCACCTGAGACCTGTTGAGGTCCCAATCCCAGAAGAAGCTCCACTCCTGAAGGGCAAGCCGTTTCTGAGGGGGGAGGAGGGGGTACATGCTGTTCACGGCTGGTTTCGTGAGCTCGAGGCTTGAGATATCTGAGAGGTGACCATAGAGGCGAGCCGCCATGGCATTTGCATGACCGGCAGTTTCTAGCCACAAGCCGTCTGACAAGGCTTCAACAAACTGAGCCGAGACGTAACGCATCTTTGATGGCAGTTGGGTGTTTTGTTTGCGAATGAACTCAGCACGTGGCGAAGCAACACCTCGACGTAAGAGAACTGCTTCAGCACCCATCATGGCGTTCTTGGTACCACCAAACGAGACCACATCTACGCCGGCACCAAAAGTCTGTGCTCGAAATGTGGCTGCGTCGCCACCCAGTGCAGCAGTCGCATTTGAAATGCGCGCACCGTCTAGATGCACTCGCATTCCATACGAGTGTGCGACATCACACAGTGTTTTGATTTCGTCTATCGAATACAGCGATCCAAGTTCCGTCGCCTGGGTAATAGAAACAACACCAGGTTGCACATGATGAACATTGCCGAGTGCACCGGCGAGTGCATGAATATGTTCAGCAGTGACCTTTGCGTCTGGTGCAGGAACATCCTGCAACTTGATTCCGAGTGCATGTTCAGGCGCACCCGTTTCGTCAACATGAATATGTGCCCATTCAGAACAAATCACAGACTCGGCAGGTCCGAGCAAACTTCCGAGAGCAACAATGTTTGACCCGGTACCGTTGAACGTGAACAACACCTCAACGTCTTCGTCACACAATTCCTGAAAGAGAGAGACAGCCTTTTTGGTGTGATCGTCTCCGCCATAAGCGCGAACGTGTCCAGCGTTGGCACGTTGAATTGCTTCGAGATACCGCGGGTGAGTGCCACTGAAGTTGTCACTTGCAAAGAATCGTTCGGGTGCTGGAGGAAATGCCACACCAATGACCTTACCTGTCGTACCATTTCGTCATGACGAAATCACCAGTGGCATCAGGACAGCAGGGGAAAGACAGTCGGTGTCGATGGTGTCGACATGTTCTGGCCCAATCCGATGGTCCCGGTCGAAAGAAAGAGTTCTGCAGTCAAAAATGCAGACAATGGGATTGGGTGGCGCGTCAACGAGCAACGGAACTTGAATTGTCAGAGAATGAACTCGTGGTGACACGCGATGAACTCGACACGTTGAAAGATCAGATTTATGTTTTGCATTGTGCGGTCATTGATGCACGCACAGATCTGGCAGCTGGGCGCCACACAAAGGACAGCCTGCTGGAGATGGTCAATTGGCTTTTGGAGGCCGCAGACCCCGTGGCCGCCGCTTCCTTGTCTCCATCCTTACGCCCATAATCTCCGTTATGTAATTTATGTGGAGAACAATTTCCACAACGGTTTGCACGATGTGTATCCCCCATACGCCAAATCACAATGTCTCTGAACTTGAATGCCGCACCTAAGGTCGCATCATGAGTATTCGTGCATTAGGCAACGGCCAACCAGTCGATCAAGTTCTTGCTTCTATGGAGGCCATGCGTACAGACGACGTGCGCTGGCGTGACGGCAAATGCTTCACATTGGCCTACAGCGCTGGACCCGAAGCTCTGGCGCTCGCTGAAGAGGCGTACCGCAGATTCTCCGGTGAGAACGCCCTGAATACAGCCGCCTTCCCTTCCCTACGCGCCATGCAACAAGATGTCGTCGATACAGCATGCGGTTGGGTCCACGGCGACGACAACACGGCTGGATTCATGACATCTGGCGGCACAGAGAGTCTGGTGCTCGCAGTTCGTGCAGCACAGAAGCGTGCGCAGCGCGAAGGGCGCAATCTTTCGAATATGAACGTGGTGCTCCCCTCGTCGGCTCACGCGGCATTAGAGAAGGGTGCGGATTACTTCCAAGTAGAAAGTCGTCGCGTTGCGGTTGGCGCTGATTGGCGAGCAGACGTGAATGCAATGTCAAATGCAATCGACGATGAAACAATTCTTGTTGTCGGTTCAGCACCGCAATACCCGCAGGGAGTTCTTGATCCGATTGACGAGCTGGCATCACTTGCAAAAGAGCGCAATATCAACTGCCATGTTGACGCATGTATGGGTGGTGTCACTCTCACCTATTTGGAGCGCCTCGGAGAACCAATTGATCCGTGGGATTTTCGTTGCGACGGAGTGACTTCCATTTCAATCGACTTGCACAAGTACGGATACACATCTAAGGGTTCCGGTGTACTCGTCCATCGCAACAAACAATTGCGTAGTGATCAAACTTTCATAACAAACAATTGGCTTGGAGGCATGTACGGCTCTTCGGGAATTTTGGGAACAAAATCCGGTGGGCCCATTGCATCGTCGTGGGCCGTCATGCATCATCTTGGTGACGATGGATACATGCGCGTTACTCGTAGTGCACGAGAATCCACATTACGAATCGCGCAACATATCCAGAACCACCCAGCACTTGAACTGCGGGCGCAACCCGTCTCCACTCTCCTCTCCTTTGGGGTCACCGATGTAAATCGTCATGACGTTTTTGCTATTGCAGACACCCTGATCTCGTACGGCTGGTACATGGATCGCCAGACTCCACCTGACAGTGTTCACCTCACCGTCAATGCTGTTCACGCTCCATTGGTCGATGAGTTCCTCGCAGACCTCGACAGAGCCGTCATCGAGTCTGTGGGCGGCAATGGCACAGTTGGCGCATACGCCACCACGGAGTAATCACCGCACCGGTCAAACCGACTACGGTGTAAGAAAACGTCTACTTGGGAGAGTGTGTTTCATCTGAAGCACCGCCGAAGGAGCAACCACCCCGGAATCTCTCAGGCACAGGGACCAGGTAGACGCCGAACGCTGGAAAGAGAGGGCTCGCCCTCCGCCGACGGGGAAAGCCACGCAAGTGGTGAAGCTCTCAGGCACAAACGACAGCGGGGGTACCAGAGTCCATCGGAGCAACCATGACCTCTACCCCACGCTCATTAACCACGCCTGCATTCGAAGCAGACCACTTTGCAACACGACATCTCGGTCTGAGCGAATCTGATCGCCGCGACATGTTGAAGGCAGTTGGTTACACCACAACGGAAGCGCTTCTAGACGCCACCATTCCCTCGGCTATTCGTCTACGTGAATCAATGACATTATCTGCTCCAGTTTCAGAACATGAAGTGCACGCATTGTTGCGTTCGAAATTTTCACGCGACGCTCATCGCACCTCGCTGATAGGTCAGGGTTACTACGGCACCATCACTCCCCCTGTGGTGAAGCGAAATGTGCTTGAGAATCCAGCGTGGTACACCGCATATACGCCGTACCAACCTGAAATCAGCCAGGGACGACTTGAAGCACTTCTCAATTTTCAAACCATGATTACAGAAATCACTGGTTTGCCGTTGGCCAACGCTTCCCTACTTGACGAAGCCACTGCAGTGGCCGAGGCCATCACTATGGCTCACCGCATTAGTAAATCGAAATCAGATTCTGTATTCATCGATGCGAATACCCACCCACAAACACTTGCGGTTGTGCGCACGCGCATGGAGCCGATCGGCATAGAAGTAATCTCGGGACACATCACAACTGTCCCAGATAATTGTTTCGCAGTTGTTGTCTCGCTACCTGGTAGCGACGGTGCATTGGAGCATCCATCGATTCTCTCTGCACTCGCCGAAAAAGTTCATGCCACAAACGGAATAGCAATAGCCGTTACTGATCTACTCGCGTGCACTCTCATCACACCTCCCGGACAACTCGGCTTTGACATTGCCGTTGGCTCAACACAGCGTTTCGGCGTGCCAATGGGTTTTGGTGGCCCCCACGCAGCGTTTATGGCCATACTCACTTCTCATGCTCGTGCATTACCTGGCCGCCTTGTTGGCGTCAGTACCGACACCGCGGGTCGTCCCGCATTGCGCCTCACGTTGCAAACACGAGAGCAACACATTCGCCGTGAGAAAGCGACGTCGAATATCTGCACTGCACAAGTCCTTCTTGCAAACATCGCAGGCATGTACGGCGTATGGCACGGACCAGATGGTCTCAGAAACTTGGCGCAACGAATTCACTCCCTTGCAGCATCTGCTGGCAAGGCGCTGCAAGCAGCGGGCAAAGCAGTACTGCACGATCAGTTCTTTGACACGGTTGCTTTCGCGTGCGATGACGCAGCTGATGTGGCTGATTCGGCACGCTCAGCAGGTTTCAACATTCGTGTTGTTAACAAAACGACTGCATCATTCAGCGTGGATGAGACCACAACTCTCGCAGTACTGAATCAACTGCTCGTCGCATTAGGTGCGTCAGCAATCACATCAACCGAGCACTCACTTCCCACTGAATTCAGTAGACAAGACAAATTCATGGCCCAGTCTGTGTTTCACAGATATCACACGGAACATGAGATGCTTCGCTATCTACGTACGTTGGCAGACCGAGATTTGGCGCTCGACCGCACCATGATTCCACTTGGCTCTTGCACGATGAAATTGAACTCAACCACAGAGATGGAACCCATCACCTGGCCAGAGTTTTCATCGCTTCACCCATTTGTGCCAGAGGACGAATCCCTTGGACTTCGCACAGTCGTTACAGAACTAGAGCAAATGCTTGTGGCTATCACTGGCTATGACGCTGTAAGTCTTCAACCGAATGCTGGCAGCCAAGGAGAGTTTGCAGGCTTAATGGCTATTCGCGCATATCATCGTTCGCGCGGTGACGCAGGAAGATCTATCTGTCTCATTCCGTCAAGTGCCCATGGCACGAATGCTGCAAGCGCTGTAATGGCCGGCATGCAAGTGGTTGTGGTGAACTGTGACGAGAACGGGAACGTCGACATTGATGACTTGCGCGCAAAAGTACTCAAATCAGGTGACTCACTTGCTGCAATCATGGTCACCTATCCGTCAACACATGGTGTTTTCGAATCTGCAATCACAGAAATTTGTGGAATCGTTCACGATCAAGGAGGTCAGGTGTACGTCGATGGAGCCAACCTCAATGCGTTGGTCGGTACCGCGCAGCCAGGAAAGTTTGGAGCCGACGTCAGTCACCTCAACTTGCACAAGACCTTCTGTATTCCTCACGGTGGTGGCGGTCCTGGAGTTGGACCCGTTGCAGTGCGATCACATCTTGCGCCGTTTCTTCCCGGAAATCCCCTCCGCGATGACTCCCCTGTTGGCCCAATATCTGCAGCCAATTTTGGATCAGCGAGCATCCTGGCTATCCCATGGGTGTACATCACCATGATGGGTGCCGACGGCTTACTACAGGCCACCGCGGATGCGATTCTCTCGGCCAACTACATTGCCCAACGGCTCGATGATGCTTTCCCCGTGCTGTATCGCGGTGCCAGCGGCACTGTTGCTCACGAGTGCATTCTGAACGTCGCAGAAGTGATCGCTGGAACAGATATTGGAATTGACGACATTGCGAAGCGTCTCATGGATTACGGACTGCACGCACCAACAATGAGTTTCCCTGTAGCCAACACATTGATGGTGGAACCAACTGAGAGTGAGTCACTCGCAGAAGTGGATCGTTTCTGCGACGCGATGCTGCAGATTCGTAAAGAGATTCAACAAGTGATAGATGGCAAGGTCGCAGCAAGCGAGTCAGTCCTTCTCCATGCTCCTCATACCATCGAAGACATCGCTGGTGATTGGCAGCGTAGTTACTCACGCGAGCAAGCCTTGTTCCCAGTTTCCACACTGCGTAAGCGTTCCTACTATCCGCCAGTTTCTCGTATTGACGCAGCCTTTGGTGACCGCAACTTGGTGTGCACGTGTGCGCCTATTGAGGAGTACGCAATGTCTCTCGATGCGGATACTGTAACGGTGTGAGTCAAGAACACGAATCAGCACAAACCTCGAACGACAAGTCGACAAACCCGATTGAGGTCCTCCTTGGACTACTCGGCACGATTGATCCGATTGATTTCGCAAGCAGAGCAATAGACACATCTCGTCGCACAACAGAGGCTTTGATAGTGATGATGGAAAATCTTGCATCCACCGTTGACAATCTGAATCGAACCACAACACGAATCAACTCGTTACTTGACGAAGTAGAAGAACCATTGCGTCGAGTGATGCCCCAGGTTGGCAACGCTATGAATGCAATGGCATCCATGGGAGAAGTGGCTTCACAACTTGGTGATTTATCAAAGCGTCTCGGTCCACTTACAACACTGGCGGAAAATGCTGGCGGCTTGTTCGGCTTTCGACCAAACAAACCCGGTGGTTCTACGACTTCTTCTTCGCCACAAACGGAGTCGTAACAACTGTCCCTGGCAGTAATGTGCCACGAACATCTAGTTGCACAGCGTCACCCACGTTCACAGATGGGTTAACAAAAGCCAGCGCGATGCAATGCCCTAGTGTTGGCGAGAAGTTTCCGCTGGAAATGAACCCAATGTCGTTGCTGTGTGCATCAAGAACGCGCGTTCCATCGCGTGCAGGACGACGCCCGTCAATCGATATTCCGACCAGGGTGCGCGATACACCCCTAGCCTTCTCGTTTTCTAGCGCTGACTTGCCACGAAATTCATCTTTACCCCAAGCAACAACCCACTCAAGGTTCGCCTGCAGAGAACTAATACCTGCGCCTAGTTCATGGCCGTGAAGTGGCAATGCAGCCTCTAGGCGCAATGTGTCTCGTGCGCCGAGGCCTGCAGGTTGAGCCCCGGCTGCAAGCAATGCATTCCACACTGTCGGTGCGTGTGCCGAGGGAACGGCTAGCTCTAGACCTTCTTCGCCTGTGTATCCAGTTCCCGCCACGGTGCAGGAAACTCCGGCGATCTCAACCACCGAGACTCTAAAACGAGAAACGGCAGCTGCTTCTGCACTAACTGCTGCAACTACCGAACGCGCCGTGGGACCTTGCAATGCGATAACTGCACGAGTCTCGGTTGTGTCAACTCCACCAATGGCTGAAACAACACGATCTGTGTTTGAAGCGTTTGGCATAACGTCGAACACTTCGTCACTCACCCACCAAATAATGATGTCGTCAAGCACAGAGCCATCTGTTTCATCTAATAGATGTGTGTACTGGGCTCTGCCCGGTGAGATACGACTCAAGTCATTGGTGAGATTCTTTTGCAGTGAAGCAAAAGCACCAGGACCTTCAACACGAACTGTTCCCAAGTGTGACACATCAAACATCGCGCACGATGTGCGACATGCCGCATGCTCTGCCAAAGTTCCACTTGGATACGCAAGTGGCATGTCCCAGCCACCAAACGGTGTCATCTTTGCATCGAGTAAACGATGCTGTGCATCTAGAGGTGAATACTTCACCTCAGACTGCCTTAAAGCCAGGCTTTTCCTGCTTATCTTGCAGCGATAGTAGATCAGGTCGCAATTCAATGATGTGGCGATCGATTTCGTCTCGCACGCCAGACATCGGCAAAATGTTCAACACCCCTTGACCGTGACGAAGCACGTCAATGAGTTCTTCACCATTACACAGCACGACTGATGAACCGCTGATAACCAAGTGTGCAGACGAGATATCGGTGTCTACGTGCTCGCGCATGTACGCAAAGACATCACGGATGGACTCGAGTTTGATACCAGCATCAAGAAGGTTCTTAATAACTTTCAGCTCCAAGAGATCGCGGTACGTGTACTCACGACGACTACCACTTCCAGTTGCATCAGTACCAGAAGGGCGCACTAGATCCGTACGAGCCCAGTAATCGAGCTGGCGATAACTAATGGCAACTACTTTGGCCGCTTGTGTACCACTGAAAGTTTCGTGCTTCATGCTTGTCCGATCTGTTCGCGGTCCAGTTACAAGCTGGAAACTACGCGGGTGTAAGACGCTACGGGCATCTTCACTCTTTCGTCAAGGGGCTATTTCCCGAAGTCGTCCGGAGAGATGTTTTCGATGAAATCACGGAATTCATCGATAATTTCGGCTTCTGCGGGCTGTTCAGCCTCATCTTCCACCGTCTCTCCTACCTCGTCGAGCAGTGTCTCGAGTGCATAGATAGGACACGAAGCCCGCAGGGCTATGGCCAAAGCGTCAGAGGGGCGAGCCGAAACCGTAGTCTCTTGGCCGCCATCGGGAAGAAGAACAACGTCTGCAAAATAAGTTCCCGAGGAGACGTGAGTGAGAACAACACGTTCGACTGACACGTTGATTCTTTCGAGTGCAAGCACAAATAAATCGTGCGTGAGAGGCCGAGGGGTTTTCTCATCATCCAAAGCAATTTGAATTGAAGCTGCCTCGGGAGCACCAATAAATATTTCAAATTGCCGACGCGGCGATTCTTCTTCGCGCAACGTGACTATTGGAGTATTCGACATACGGTCAAGTCGAACAGCACGGACCGAAAGAGATTTCATCATTAGCGCGGCTCAGTCAGCCGAGAGATGTCGCGCATGAGCAGAGACTCGCGCAGTTGAGTGCCGAGCTCCATGAACTCGGCCAACATTTCGATTGCTTCATCGCGAGCAGCAGGATTACGTTGCCGAAGCAATGGCAAAATTCGCTGTTCGAACAAACTCAGTTCACGCTCGGCCGACGTCTTCCATGCACGTAAATGGCGAATGTCAATACCCATCTCCAGGAATCGGCCAGCAGTACGTGCGATAGATGCTGAATGCGGATCAAAGAAAGTTGTATCACCAACTTCGTGACCACTTACCAGACCTGCAGATTCCAACTCCTTCAGGAATGCGGGATTGATATCGACTTGCTTGAGAAGTTGATCACGCGGCACTGACTCTGTTTTGTCAGCATGTTTGAGCGCAATCTTGCGTTGTTCTCTTGCCACAGATGCAGGAACCATCGGATCTTGTTCGACAGACTGTGTCACTACTGCGGGTCGGGGTACTGCTGCACGTGCTGCGGGATGACCAGACGTTGTGACATCGCTTATCTCAATGTCGCGGCTGATGTCTTGGCTCTCATCTTCCAATTTGTCTTTAATCACACGCAAGGGAAGGTAGTTTGCCTTCTGCTCACGCAAGATAAACCGCAAACGCTCGACTTCTGAATCTGTGAACTTCCTATATCCAGATGGCGTGCGCTCTGGTTCGATGAGACCCTGACTCTCCAGAAAGCGAATCTTTGAGATTGTTACATCGGGAAACTCTTCGAGCAATAATGCCAAGACTTCACCGATTGATAGATAATCGCGATCGGTAATCATCTTTTGTCCGCGCTCTCTAAAAAGACCAAGTGAAATTTTCCGACTTGCAATTCGTCACCTTGACGAAGTTCAGTCACGTCGACACGTTCCTGATTAACGTACGTTCCGTTCAGAGAACCGGCATCTTTTACCAAGTAACGACCCTCGGTCTTATGTATTTCACTGTGCCTTCTCGACACGGTGATGTCGTCGAGCACAATCGTAGATTCTGCATGACGTCCGATGGTGGTAACGGCAGATGACAACACGAAGTAATCACCTTCTTCTTCCCCGCTGCGCACGACGAGAATTGCAGTTCCTGCTGCTATCTCGCTGAGATCAACAACAATGTCGTCGTCTGTACCAGGAGCATCTTGCAAAGGGTCAACCTTGGTCAACGTAATCGTTCTATCGTCCACCAAATCGAGCACAGACCCACAGGCCGAACAGAAACCCGATGTAGGCGGATTTCGATGCCCGCAGCGATTGCAAAAGACGTAGGCCATCTGGATCTCTATGCTCCCGTCAGAGTCGTGTATTCATCGGCGGACATCAGTGCGGACTCATCAATGCTTTCAACTTCCATCTCGCAGATCCAGCCTGCTTCATACGGATCTGAGTTTAAAAGTTCAGGCGTGTCTATCAGTGCAGAATTTACGAGCGACACTCGACCAGAGACTGGCGCGTACACATCGTTCACACTTTTTGTACTTTCAATTTCTCCGAGACCCTGATGTATCTCAACCATGGAATCGATCTCAGGTAATTGAATAAAGACAATGTCTCCAAGAGCATCCTGTGCGTAATCAGTGATGCCTACCCGCACAGTGGTGCCATTGATTTGCACCCATTCGTGGTCCTTGGTGTAACGGAGGTTTGCTGGAACTTTCACTCCTCTTACGGTACTCGCTTGGCCCTTCTGCCTGATGCCAAATGTGCACGGACCGAGGGCAAATAGTCAAAAAATGATTTATACGACACGATGATTCCAGGTATCCCCGCGGCCCACCCCATGTATGTAAAGACTGTCCAGTTCCCGCCAGCAGACCCAAGGGTGATCCATGGCACCGCGGCGAGCAGTGCAAAGGTTGCCCACTTACCAAGTTGAGTAACGGGAAAACGCTCCATACCCATGGCTGTTGCACCCACCATAAGAAGAGCAATGGAAACTTCACGTACCAAAATGACAACACCGAACCAAAATGGCAGATAGTCGTAATACATGGCCGCAGTTATTCCCACGAAGAAGACTGCCCTATCGGCTATCGGATCAAGAATCTTTCCAAGTTCACTTACCTGATTAAATCTGCGGGCAATGTAGCCATCAACAAAATCAGTTGCACCTAGCAATCCAAAGAACCAGCTACCAGCCACCACACGGCCATCGGCGAAGAGACTCACAAACGTAGGCAACATAGCCAAGCGTAAAAGTGACAAGAAATTGGGAATAGTCAGGTTTTCACGAACACGCACACTGATGATGGTAGTCCGAGTGTTCCTCGGCTTCTGTGAAGCACCTAATGTTCCACTATGACTCTTTCACTACAAGGCCAAGTCGCATTCATCACTGGCGGAGGTTCCGGTCTCGGCGCCGCAGCCGCTCGACGATTAGCTGCCGATGGAGCAATCGTTGCCATAAATGACCTCAGTCTGGAAGCTGCAAAGAAAGTAGCGGACGAACTTGGTGGTTTGGCGTTCGCTTTCGACGTCACTGATTCGACAGCATTTCAAAACGCTGTCGACACATGTGCAGCGCAGTTAGGTCGTCTAGACATCATGATCAACAATGCTGGTATTGCACCACAAGATGCAGCGTCAAAGATGGATCTAGTGATGGACAACATGGGAAAACGAATGGCTGGCAACATCGCAGAGATGGAGCCCACCAATTACCTCTTGGATCTCACCGATGAGAATTGGGACCGCATGATCAAGGTGCATCTCTATGGAACTTTCTATGGTTGCAAAGCAGCACTAAAGCACATGCAACCGCAACGAAGTGGTCGCATTATCAACATCTCATCTGTTCTTGGTTTGTATCCAGCAGCAGGTGCTCCTCACTATTCCGTTGCAAAAGCAGGAATCATCACTTTGACCAAATCAGTAGCTGCCGAAGTTGCCGCATTAGGCATCAATGTCAATGCAATATGCCCCGGGTACATCCGCACGCCACTGCTCACGCCTTTCAGTGAGACCATGATGGCCGGAATCACAATGCGCATCGGCAAGGGTCGACTTGGTGAACCTGAAGAGCTTGCTGAAATGATTCGATTCCTCGCAGGTCCAGAATCTGAGTACTGCACAGGAGACGTATTCAGCGTGTCGGGTGGCTACACCGGATGACAACGATTTTCACTCGCATTATTCAGGGCGAGATTCCTGGCACGTTCGTATACAAAGACGAAGCGTGTGTTGCCTTCATGTCAATAAACCCCATGGCCGACGGACACGTACTGGTAATCCCCCGCGACGAAGTTGATCACTGGGTGGATTTGTCTACGTATATCGCATCTCATCTGTTTGAGGTTTCACACCGCATTTCTCGTGCACTCAGCGTTGCATTCCCGTGTGAAAAGGTCGGGCTAATTATTGCGGGCTATGAAGTGAACCACTGCCACATTCATCTCATTCCGACAACAAATATGGGACAACTAAGTTTCGCCAATGCTGCTGCAAGTGTTGAACGTTCAACCTTGGAAGCACACGCTGAGAAGATAATTGCGGCTCTGGCCTCGAACTAGAACAGAGTGAGGTCACCGCTCTCTGTTGGTTCATCATGTGGCAATACAAGAGACGCGTCGTTATTGCGCACACTATTCACACGAGTAGAGACGCGAAGAGTTGCGAATCGTGGTTGATGGTCTGGGTCAAATAGTTCCAGTGGTGGCTCCGAAGAAGACAACCACTGAAGTGCCTCTTGTGCATGAAACTCCACAGGACTTCTGTCGTGAATGAAATCTAAATCGCTAATGCTGTCTCTTGTGATTAAAGCGCACGTCCGCTCTTCCTCCACAATGGGTGACTCACTCCACAGCCCTGCTCCGAGCATGAGGCGTCCATCATTTCGAGTGACGAAATACGGGATCTTTACCTTCGGATTACTGCGCTCCCATTCGTAAAAGCCCGTCATCGGAATGATGCATCTGTGACCCTTCACCAATCCGCGAAAGGATGGCTTCTCCGTAAGAGTTTCTGAACGCGCATTAATCATCTGCGCACCCTTGGATGGGTCCTTAGACCAGATGGGCAATAATCCCCAACGAACTACGTCAAGACGAATAACGCCATCGACGAATCTGAGAATAGGAATGGCGGTCGTTGGAGCAACATTGAAATTGCGCAGCAAGGGAGAATCAGTGTCGGGAAGTTCAAGAGTGAACCCGGCACCGGATACAGCATCATTCATCTCGTTAAAGAG